>Ga0105240_10007485_pt1 | contig 15844 bp, 22 predicted proteins | sample KBSC54metaG_FD_80426 | JGI IMG/M metagenome (GOLD analysis project Ga0105240, IMG submission 80426) | Corn rhizosphere microbial communities from Kellogg Biological Station, Michigan, USA - KBS C5-4 metaG | ecosystem: Host-associated > Plants > Roots > Rhizosphere > Soil | place: Michigan, USA... | reverse complement strand
TCGGCTGGGGTTGCAAGATTCGCCAGCAACCTTGAGGCACTGTATTTCGCTGCCCAGCGCACCGGATCATCCGCGACGCAACTGAAAGCGCTCGACCTCGCAGCGCGCAATTTGGGTGCAAATGCCGGCGAAGCGCAGCAAGCCGTCGAGGGGTTGGCATCCGCGTTACGCACAAATCCAGGCAATATCGGTCTCTTGACCGGACTACTGGCGCGCCTGGGCTATCAGCTGAAGATCAACGCTGACGGCTCTATCGATTCAGCTGACGCGCTACTGAAGCTCTCGCAGGTCTTCAAGCAGATGCCGTTCTTCCAGGCGGCACAGTTTGCGCAGCAGTTGGGCATATCCGAGCACACGCTCTATCAGTTAACGCGCGGCAACCTGATGGAGGAGTACCGCAGTGCGTTGGCTGCATTGGGTCCCGGTTGGCAGCAAGCAGCCGAGCATGCGCATCAGTTCATGGTCGACCTGCGTGGCTTTCAGGGACAGCTCGAGCAATTTGGGATCCAGGTCGCCGATGCAATTCAGCAGAAGCTAGGATTCAGTCTAAAAGATCTGCGCAGGTGGTTTGAGGTCAATGGGCCATGGCTGGCCGCGCGGGTTGCTGATGTCGCCAAACAGATGATCGACGCGGCCATCTGGATCGCGCAGAAGTTTGGGACTGTGATTGATACGCTGAAGCGCTGGGATGAGGAGACGGACGGACTCTCGACAAAACTTATCGCGCTCGCTGTGTTGCTCAAGGTCAGTGGCGCCGGCTCCATCATCGGCGGCGTGCTCTCGCTCGCTGGAGCATTCTGGCGAGTCGCGGGGGCAATTGGTGCCGTGCGAGCCGGCCTTGTTGGGCTCGCAGCTTACGGCGGCTGGAAGCTGGGTGAACAGATCAACAAGAGTATCGAGGGAATTATCCAACGCGCTACCGGCAATAAGGATGAGACACTTGGAGGGTTCCTCTACGATTTCTTGCATCGCGGCGACACTGCGTTGCGGTTCTTCCGTGACCGCGGTTGGACGTCAGCTCAGTCGGCCGGCATCGTCGCTAATCTCAAGGCTGAGTCGGGGCTGAGTCCCACCGCCGAAGGAGATCACGGTAACGCTTTGGGTTTGGCGCAGTGGCACAAAGACCGCCAGCTCGATTTCAAGCGTCTGTTTGGCAAGGACATCAGCGCATCCTCCTTTGAGGATCAGCTCAACTTCGTTGACTACGAATTGCGTAATCATCCGGAATACGGGGGTGCCATGCTGAAGGCCTCCCAGAGCGCTGAAGCGGCCGCACGCATCGTGTCTCAGTACTATGAGCGTCCGGCCGACACGCTGGGTGAAGCCAACCGACGCGCGGCCATCGCAGCCAACATCGCCCCGCAGACTACGATTCACGTACACGGCGCTGGGGACCCAGTCCGGGCAGCCGATCTCGTGGCGGACCGTCTCAAGCAGATCAACGCGGATCTCACGCGTAGCTTTGCCCTCCTGGCACAGTAGGATCACATGTCGGTCAATCTCGCCGAAATCGCCCTTTTCGGGGCGTCCAATCTTTTTTTGCAGCAGTCGAACCAGATTGGCGACATCCAGGTCGATACCACCCTGGAGGAGCACTACGAGGATTCGCTCGAGATCACCGAGCATCCGGTAGAAGCTGGGGCGGCCATCACCGATCACAGCTTCAAGCGACCTATGGAGCTCGTGCTGACGTGTGGCTGGTCGGACTCAAGTGCCTCGGGAGCGCTGGGGCTGGTATCCGGGCTTGTCGCCACACAATCGCCGATCGCGGCGGGCCTGCTAGGCATTGCGAGCGGCATATCATCGTTGCTGAACCCCGGTGCGGGTAGCAGCGGCTCGTTCACCGGGGGCGCCATGGCGGCGTCCGATTACGTGGCGGGCATCTATTCGAATCTCCTGCAGCTTCAGGAGTCGCGCCAGGCCATATCGGTGACATCGGGGCTGCGCGTTTACGACAGCATGCTGATCCAATCGCTGCGTGTACGCCGAGATCAGCGCACTCAGTATGTTCTCAACGTCCAGGCCGTGCTGCGTCAGATCATCATTGTGTCCACGCAGACGGCCACGCTCGCCCCGCAGGCCAATCAGGCGAACCCCGCTTCGACTGCAGATCTGGTCAATACGGGTGCGCAGCAGCTGAAGTCCAGCTCGAACGTCTCACCGCTGACGGCCATCCTACCGTGAGCGCAGTCTTTGAGATTCCGCTCCAGGTAGGAACACCGCAGACATTCTCGATCGCGTTGGGCGGCATTACGTACCAGCTCACGTTCCTGTATCGGAATGACACATCGGGGCTGGGTGGTTGGACGATTGACATCGCGGACAGTAGCGGTAAGCCGATTGTGCAGGGGATTCCGCTGGTGACGGGTGCGGATCTCCTTGCGCAATACAAGCATTTGGGCTTTACCGGTGCGCTCGTAGTGCAGACTGTTTCGAATCCCGATGCCGTGCCGACGTTCGCGAACCTCGGCGATGACGGACAGGTCTATTGGGTAACGTCGTGACCACCCAATATCTACGACAACTCTCGCTGATCGTCGCGGACCCGAGTGGGGCAGGTATTGAGCTCGGTGCGCTGCGTGTCGTATTCGAGGTGCGGCGCGGGGATACTCAGACGCCGAATAGTTGCGACTGTCGCGTGTACAACCTGTCGACAGCGACATCTAATGTGCTACGCCATCGCGGCGCTTCCGAGTTCACGCAGCTATCGCTGAAAGTCGCCTATCAGGGCCAGCCTCTTGCACAGATCTTTTACGGCTCCATCAAGCAAGTGCGACAGGGGCGTGAGGATCAAAAGAACTCGTACATTGCTATCACGGCGGCGGATGGAGACGAGGCCTATAACTTCGCCCCAGTGGCGTTCACCCTCGCCGCAGGCAGCACACCGCAGAACGCAGTGACCTCCATGTTGAGCGCTATGGCACAGGCGACGCTGGGAAGCCCGACTGGTGGTAGTGGGGGCCAGCCGATCACGCAGGGTTATAGCCCCACGCTCAACCAAAATCGCTCGATTCGTGGGCGAGTTTTCTATCCGACCTGTAGGGATGAATTGCGCGACCTGGCAGCGAGCCAAGACTGCACGTGGAGTATCCAAGAGGGCAAACTCACGTTCATTCCCAAGACCGGGTACATACCTGGTCCGCCGGTCCTCATCACGCCTTCGACAGGATTGATCGGCGTACCAGAACAAACCCAAAACGGGTTGAGCGTACGCGTTCTACTCAATCCTGCGATCAAAATAGGCCAGACGATCAAGCTCGATTCGACCGATATCAACCAACTGCGGTTTGGAATCGACACGCAGTCCGTTGCAAGCAACTTGAGCCTCCAACAAGGAGCCGCCAAGCAGAACGGCGATGGTCTGTACTACGTCATGCGTGCCGAGCATTTCGGCGATACGCGCGGCACTGCGTGGTACACGGATCTGACCTGTCTCGCGGTCGATGCGACGGTCCCGCCACCCTCGAGTGTCGCTCAGGCCGCCATAGCGCCCGCGAACGCCATTCCGCGCTACTAACCGAGGACTGCCGCCATAGATCGCCGAGAGCGGGTTCACGATCCCGAGGAAACTCTGCGCATGGCGTTTGAAGCCATGATCTCGCGTGTATGGACGGCATTGCCCGGAGTGATCCAGTCCGTCACAAATGGTGGTAACACCGTCGAGGTACAGCCCGCTATCAACGGGCGCATACGACAGCTCGATGGCACCTACAAACCGATCCAGATGCCCAAGCTAGTCGATGTGCCGATTTGCTGGCAGGGCGGAGGCGGGGCGACGTGGACCTTTCCGATTGCCGTAGGGGACGAGTGCCTGGTGGTGTTTGCCTCGCGCTGCATTGATTCTTGGTGGCAGAACGGCTTCGCAGCGCCGGCTGGCCAGAAGGGCGCTGACGGCAAGCCAGTGAACGTGCTGAACAATCCTCCGGAGTATCGACTCCACAACCTCTCAGACGGGTTCGCGATTGTCGGCGTGCGATCGAAGAAGAGGGCGTTTGCCACTTTCGACACCACAACCGCACGGCTGCGCACCGATGACGATTCCTGTTACGTCGAGTTCGACCCCATCAACAAGAAGGTCAAGATCGTGGCGAGTGGCGGGGTGACGATCAACAACGTGACATTTGACTCCAGTGGAAATGTAGTCTCTCCGCAGACGATCACCGGCCAGACGCAAGTCGTGGCGGGCACCGGCGGGAGCGCGGTCCATCTCACAACTCATACACACTCTGGGGTCCAAGCAGGAGGCAGCAACACGGGTTCCCCGGTGGGTGGCACATGAGGACGAGACCACTTTCTCCACTTGGAGACTTCACGATCGGCCAACCCTGGTATGTGAACAACGTGCAGGCCGTTGAGCAGTCGATCGGTACACGTCTCAAGCTATGGGCTAGTGAATGGTTTCTCGACACCAGCGATGGAACTCCCTACCTAACCGAAATTCTCGGCGAGCGTTACAACAAGACGCCCGACGCCGCCATCAAGCGCCGCATTCTTGGGACACCGGGTGTCACGCAGATCCTCTCTTATTCCAGCTCCTTCAGCGGTAGCGCAGGCCGAATTTTGACGGTGAACGTAACAGTGCAGACGCTCTATTCAACTACGCCGGTCTCGATCTCCGTCCCGCTCGGAATCGGCCTATGACATCTCCTGTTGCGGCAACCGTTAGCGCGACTGGAATCAGCGCGCCGAACTTCGCGACTGTCCATAGCTATCTGGTCTCGCAGTTCCAGTCTATCTATGGGGCCGATGCATATTTGGGGAATGACAGTGCCGACGGACAATGGATCGGTGTCATCGCACAAGCGATCACTGACTGCAACGCAGCCGCGGTGGGGGTCTATAACGCGTACTCTCCAACAACCGCTCAGGGCAACGGGCTATCGTCCAACGTCAAGATCAATGGCCTTACGCGCATCGCGGGATCGTTCTCGACAGCCGTTCTGACGTGTGTAGGCGTGGCCGGCACGGTCATCACCAATGGACAGGCTCAGGACACAAACGGCAATCTATGGGCGCTGCCATCTCCGACCACAATACCGAATGCAGGCACGATCAATGTCACGGCAACGTGTACGACGATCGGCGCTGTAACGGCAGGGTCGAACTCGATCAACTCTATCGCAACTCCAATTCTCGGATGGCAGACGGTCAATAACTCCAGTGCTGCAACGCCCGGTAATGCAGTGGAGACTGATGCACAACTTCGAGTGCGACAGGCGGCCTCAGTTGCACTGCCGTCCGTCAGCGTGTTCCAGGGAATAGCGGCCGCAATTGCCCAGATCTCGGGTGTCACGCGTGTCACGCCGTATGAGAACAACACGAATTCCAGCAATAGCAACGGCATCCCGGCCAACACACTGGCCTTTGTTGTGGAGGGCGGTGCGGCCCTTTCAATTGCTCAGGCCATCGCAGGGAAGATCCCTCCTGGGATCGGAACTTACGTTTCAGGCGCGGGCGGGGCTAATTTCACGATTACTGATTCCTCCGGCTATACGAAGGTCGTAGGTTTCATGAATGCCGGCAACGGCGGATCCGTTGGAACGTCTAACTCGATCGGCGTGAATGTCCAGGTCCACGCGCTGAATGGCTACGCAACATCGACATCTGCGCTAATCACCTCGGCTCTCCAATCCGTGATCAACAATGTGCCCATTGGCGGAATCGTAAACGTTGCCCAATTAACGCAGGCGGCGCTTCTGGTCGGCACCGCTCAAGCCCCCACCTTCTTGGTGAAGTCACTCCAGATCAATAGCAACGGCGGAGGGTTTCAGTCCACTGATATCGCTCTGACTTGGAACATTGCGGCGGTACCGGGCACCATCAGTGTGAGTACTGTATGAGCCAGGACTATTCGCAACTCCTGACCTCGGAGTATGCGAACTCTCCCAATTTGATTCAGACCGTCCAGCTGACCGCGAATGCGATAGGCGATATCACAACGCTTCTGCAGTCTCTTCCGGCGCAATTCGACCTCGACACTGCGATCGGCTCTCAGCTCGATGTAGATGGCCAGTGGATCGGGTTCGCGCGTACCATCGGCGGTGTCATCGTCGTGCAATTCTTCGGCTTTGCCGACGATGCCACTGCGCTGACTTTCGGCGAGCTGGGCAACCCGGCCGTTGGGGGCCGATTCCTGGAGCTCGGCGAAGATACCTCGACGACCGCGACACTTTCGGACCCGGAATATCGGCTGCTCCTACGAGCAAAGATCCTGCAGAACGATTGGGACGGCAGCGTCGCAGAGTTCGAGGCGGCTGTCTCCGACGTGATTGCTATGCCGACTACGATCATTGATCCCGGAACGTCTGTCGTGCTGATCATGCCGTCACAGGCAGTAGACCCGGTCCTCACGCAGTTGTTGACGAACTACGACTTGCTGCCGCGTGCGGCCGGGGTGCGCTATCAGTTTGTGTTCCCTCAGAGCGGCTACGCATGGACGACTGCCGGAACAGCTACTTCGCCGAACATCAACACGGTTCAGAAACTCACCGGCGCAAATGGCTATGACTCGTCCGCCTACGTCGCCAGTCCGAGCACGCACGTCTATCTATCATGGACCGTTCCGGACACGACGCATTACATGGTCTCTGGACTCGCGACGAATCCTTCGGGATCCCCAAACTACCCCACGTTGAACTTTGGTCTGCACACAAGCGGGACAGGATTCACTGCTATTTATGAGTCCGGAACGTTGGTGGCCACACTGGGGTCCTACGTGCCTGGTGATTTGTTCGCGGTCTACTACGACGGTAAGGAAGCGGTCTACATGCATAATGGGGTGATCATCCATACAACCGTCGCCTCTCCAGGCGCGTTGGCGCCAATGTTTTGCATGTCGACCGTCGGCGCACGGGCGAACAATATTCAACTCGCTACAGGTTGATCAGTGACAACGTACACAAAACCAGCCGTTCGCAATGCGTGGGGTCAGGCTGCCGGTGGCAGCGATCTCCAAGATCCTGGCAACACGTATGCGTCTAACGGCTGGCAGATTGGCGTAAAGCCGCCACGACAGTATTTCAACTGGGTACTGAACTATAACATGGCTGGGATCCGGTATCTGTGCCAGAACGGAATTCCGGGTTGGGATGCCGGTGAGACATACGCAAACCTTTCCTATGCCCTGAGTCCTGCTGGGTATCTGTGCCGGGCTATTGCCACCACTACGAACCAGAATCCCGACACGGCTGGTAACTTCGGTCCGGCTGGCCCGTGGGACAATCCCAATGTCAAGAATCCCCCATATCCTGACAATACTAGCCGAATTCCAAACACAGCTTGGGTAACCACAAATTTTCTTCCGGTCGGAACGACATTCGGATCCATTGGAGGGCAAGTTTCTGCTGGGCAGGTCCCGGTCAGTGCAGTCACCCAGTGGCAAGGTTCTCTCTCGATCGGCGGCGGACAGGTCACAAGCGCTGTCGCCCGCGCTAACACCATCTTCAATACCAGCGGACAGTACGCGACATTCAACTGGTCCGGCCAGTCCGGTCAGCCTACATGGCTGTGGGGAAGCAATGACGGTCTGAATTTTTACGTCTGGAATCCCTCCAACTTCAACGTTAACGGCGCGCTCCTTCTACAGGGTTTGGCTCCAAGTTTCGCCGCAGTTGGAAGCACTGTCGTGTCGCGCGACCCGAATGGTTACGTAGAAGCGACGTACTTTAACCAGTCGAGCGGTAGCAACGAGAACCCGCCGATCAGCCAGATCATGGTCACTAACGGCGTAGACAACTTTTTGCGCAAAGCGGGGATCGGCGCACTGTTCAATGCCCTAGCGTCTCTCGGGTTCCTCACATCGGCTAATTTTGCAGGCTCTGGGGCGCTCAACGGATACCAGAAGTTCTCCAATGGGATCATCCTCCAGTGGGGATTTGTGTCTGGATCTGGACTCGGGCCCACCCAAGTATCTGCGACATTCCCCATCGCATTTCCCAGCCAATGCTTGGCGACGTTTTGCAACACATTCAGAACCACGGGCGGCAATCAGGGGGCTAACTTCGTCGCAACATCAAGCCGGTTCGGGGCGACCTACGTATTCGACAACATGCCGTCTCCGGTCAACACGTGCGGTGGATACTTCTTTGCGGTGGGGATTTGAGACATGTCGAAATACTTCAGCCCTACGGATTGCGCGTTCTACGACGAGGACGTGCACGAAGAATTCCAGATCCCAGGTGACGCGCGCGAGATCTCCGACGAGGAGTGGCAAGATCTCCTCTCTGCCCAATCACAAGGAAAGCAGATTGTTGCCGGCACTCATGGCGGCCCCATAGCTATCGAGCGCGCTCCTCCGCCGGTGGACGTCTTGGCTCTAAGGGATAGAGCACTGGCCGACAGTGACTGGCTCGTTGCACGTCATCGTGACGAAGTAGAGATAGATCCGTCCCGCACGACTTTATCAAGCGAGCAGTACACTCTGCTACAAGCGTGGCGTCGCGCATTGCGCAACCTCTCCTCGCTCCCGGACTTCCCCAATGTTTCGCTTCCGGAACGGCCAGTATGAAACTGACGGCTGAGGATCTGATTGCTGCTATCCAGTCCGCGCGGAGCCTCGAGAAACTTCAGAACGAGTTGCGGAACGCAATGATCGAGAGTCTCTTGGAAAGTTCGTCATCGCCTCAGCTTCCGGCGAATACCGCACTTCCCGGGGCGCCTCCTCCATAGCCTGTTGTCGGACAGTGCCATTGCGCGCACTGGGTGATTTCCCCGGAAGTTGACGGAGTGTTGCCGGCTAAGGCCCGGATCACTCCGTCCTTTTTCTCAACGCGGCGTGAGACCAAACATGCGGATTCTGCAATGGGCGTATTTCTTCCTTATCCAGCTCGTGAGTCTAGTCGCGATGGTCATTGGCTGGATAGTCCTGATTCCCTTCTGCCTCGTACAAGCTTGGACTAGCGATGCGGTTTCGATCAAGGACGGCCGTCAGATCGACCGTTGGAGTTGGCGACCCCTGAATGCCATTTTCGGCAATCCAGAGGATGGCGTCTCCGGTCAAACAGCGCTGATCTGGGTGAACGGGGTGCCGTCGACCTATTTGCCCAACGCCTGGGCGCCGTGGCGGGCATACTGCTGGAGCGGGTGGCGCAACTCCTGCGACGGACTGAAATATGCGTTTGCCTTGGAAAGCGGGCCTTACGTGGAGCTCGCTGTCTTTGGTCACATCCTCAAACTCGGATGGCAGCGGGAAAACGGGATCAAAGTGCCAGTGCTCTAGCCGAATGACACAAGGAGAAACATGAATACGGGGTCCATGGACTCGCCCATCGAAGGCGATCTGCCTGCTGAAGAGAAGCCTGAAGACGACAAGATCACTACCGCGAAGCTCCTGTTTACTTTCGCGGGACTCTATGAGCGTTGCCTGAATCTTTTCAAACGCTTTGAGCACACGCTGGAATCCAGGCGGTATCAGGACCCGCGCGATAACGACCCGGATTACGCACGGCGCTTACGGGAGTTGGAAGGGGATATAGCCGATCGTGAGCCGCGACTGAGGATCGATCACTACAACGAGGGTGGTGGAGGAAAGGAGTCCGCGTCATGGCAGAAATGGATTCTAGGAATAGTCAGTCTGTCCCTGGTAGGGATGCTGTCTTGGGCGCTGGGCAAGCTGGACACGCTCAACCAGGAAGTTGCAACACTACAGGCGACACAGACAATGGGGTTCGCCGCGATCGCACAGCGACAGACCGCGGACGAGCAGCGGCTGGACAGAATGGAGGCAAGGGTTTATCGGGGAACCCCTTGACGCAGATCCATCCGGAGCACTCGCCCAATGAGTCGGTTCACGACAATCAAGCACCTGTGCAGATCATGCGACTGTCACTCCCCAAAGAAACTCGTGAGTTTATCATTACAGTTATTCTAGCGATTTCCATTCTGACCAATTGGCTGTTGTGGACTAAATACCACGATGCCGAAAAGGATCTGCAAACGCAGGTGTGGCTCCGTAGCGACTCCCTCACGAAGGAGAACGCTGAACTACGCGCACATTTTATTGCCATAGAGGACTTGATACAGGCCTATGGGATTGCGAAGAGCATTCCTAAGCCACCACTGACGAAAGAGGAGAAGCACTGATGTCTGGCGGTATAATTATCCAACGTGCGAATGTTCTGTTGATCGCTATCACAGATCCCTGTCTATATAACTCACTGTCCGATGATCTCAAGAGCCGGGTCGATTCCGTGGATGCAAAGGATCCGGCGTCCCGAACCGAAGCGGATGTGAAGCTACTTTCTCAGGCCATTGCGCACGCAGTGGGATGTTAGATGTCTGATGACTCCATCTCCCTGCTCGATCACATCAATAGTAGATTCGATGCACAGGAGAAGGCGGTAGCGGCGGCCCTCGCCGCGCAACAGGCGGCGCTCGAGGCCGCCTTGACCGCTGTCAAGGATGCTATGGCCATCAAAGACGTGGCCGACCGCGATGCATTACAACTGGCGCGATCTACTCAGTCTTACAAGGACGAGAAGGCTAACGAATTGCGTGCGCAGCTAGGCAAAGAGCGTGAGGATTATGCGACCAAAACCGATCTGCACAGCATGATCGATAAGGTCGAAAGCCTCCAGAAATTCCTCTGGATGGGGTTGGGCGCCATGCTCGCGGTGCAACTGTTTATCGGCATAGTGTTTGCAATGATCAAGCGGGGAACGTCATAAATGACTCGCGGCATTCGCAACAACAATCCTGGCAATATCCGCCACGTTCTCGGCGTAACGTGGGTCGGTCAGTCATCTGAGCAGACAGACACTGCTTTCGTACAATTCAAAGACCCGATTTATGGCATCCGCGCGATCGCTCGCATCCTGCGCTCCTACGAGCGACAGGGAATTTATACCCTTGGGGATGCGATCGACCGTTGGGCACCGCCGAACGAAAACAATTCGCAGGCATACGTTGATGACGTCTGCGGCCAGTGCAATCTGTCACCAGACCAGCCGGTAAGCCTCAACGATGTGCTCGTGCCACTCATCGAGGCCATCATTCAGCACGAAAATGGACAACAACCTTACACGGAGGAGCAGATCAGACAGGGGATCGCACTCGCATGAACGTCTTCCAGTGTTACTGGCGAAAGCACGGTACGAAGATTATTGGATTTGTCACCGCCGCTATTGCCACGCTCGAATTCCTGGACCAGGCTACGATCAATGTCATCGTGACTACGCTGGGCCCAAAATGGGGACCCGTGGTCTCACACGTTCTTTTGATCACCGCAGGACTGCTGACCGCACGACGAGGATTCCACAATAGCCGTGCAGCCTCAGCACTTCCGCCGGCCGATCCGAATTCGAGCCGCCCGTGATTCCCAGTCTGTATCTGCGCATTGGCGCCTACGGGCTCGCTGCGCTCTTGTGCGGCTACCTCGGATGGGCCATCAACGGGAACCGCTGGCAGGAGCGCTACGCGCATATACAGGCGTCCGATGCTCAGGCCCGTGCTGACGGCGAGGCCGCGGTGCGTAAGGCGCTGCAGGCTCAACTGGCGCAGGCCCAGGCCGTGTCCGAGAACAATGCTCAGATCGTGGAGAAACTCAATGCTGAAAACGCTCAAATCGCTGCTGACCGGGATGGCACTCTCACTCGCGTGCGCCGGCTTGAGCAGCTGCTCGTCCTCGCCTCCCGTGCGGCCGCCCCAAATCCTTCAGTGTCCAAAACCGGTGGTGGACCAGCAGCTCCTGGTACCGGCGACCCTCCCGGCGCTTCATCGCTTGAGGGACTTCTTGTCGACGCCTCAACCGAGTGTGAGCAAACCGCCAATCAACTGAACGCGCTGATTGGCCAGATCTCGCCGCAACTCTGATTGTCCTCTCATTCCAAGCGCGTTCCGCTGCGCTCCAAGAACAACTCAAATAGCGCTCTGCGCATTCCGCGCGCTCCCGCCTCCCAATCCTGCCATGCTCGCCTCGTGTAACCGATCAAGGCCGCCGCGTCTTCCTGCGTTAGTCCCGCTTTGTCACGGGCGGCCCTGATCTCTTCAGGCTGAGGCGCTTTCGACTTCTTCATTCAACCGCACATAGTCGAGCACCGACTCGCTCCAACCATCGATCGAGATCCACGGGCCGTAGGCGATTCCCTGCTTGTAGCCACCCACATTCACGATGTAACCGTGTCCCTGTGGATGTGGCGGCCGGTCCGCGGACTGTTCATCCGTCACCACCAAAATGCGATCGCATTCGGGGAAGATCTTGTAGACTTTGCGCACCGCTGAGCCCAGCATAGTGTGGGCCGGGTTGATGACTTCCTTGACCGCCTGCACCAGCGCAAAGCCCCGGCGCGGCGGAACCTCCACCATCCGATCTGAGAACGTGAACACCCGGCAGCGCTCCGCAGTCTCCCGCAGAATCATTGCCAGAGCCGCCGCGGCATCGAAGCGCGTAATCTCCGACTTCGCAGACACCGGCTGTTGCATCGAGCCCGAATGATCGATCAGCAACGCCGTCTTCCCCGGCAGCTTCGGCACCTCGGCCAAACAGAGGAACATCGCCTGCTCAAGCGCATCTTCGAGACGCGGCGCGTACTTTGCTGCCGAGATGAATCGGAACGGCAGCACCCGTTCGGCGTTCATGTTGCCGAGCGCCGTACGAATCTCATCCTCAGAGACGCCAGCCGCCAGCATGCCGCGTAAGTTCCGCAGCAAGGCGAGGGCGCCCAGCTTCTTCTCCGCCATGAGCCGCTCGAAAGTTGCCTTCTTGTCGGCGCCTTCCGAAAGAGCCACCTCCCACGTGTCCGGGGTCTCGAGCCCGTTGGCTGCGAGCTTATCGAATAGCGCTTTCTGCGCCTCGTCCTTCGGCCGGGCATGGGACAGAAACAGCACATCGCGCAGCTTCACCGGGCCATCCTTGTTCCACTTCGCCAAGCTGTACTCGTTGAACTTCTTCAACGCACGCGCCAGTCCCACTTTGAGCTGTGCCGTCAGCGGCTGATCCTTGCCATCCTTCCAGTAGAGCGCCAGGAGCTCGCCGCACTCGTCCGGCCGCTGAATCACTCGGGCGATGAGGTCGCCCATTTGCCGGCCCTTGTGGATCCGCAGCATCTCCCGCACCAGGAAAAGCGGCGCATGCCGCAGCTTCATCTTCTCGCGGGCATCCACGGCGATCTGTGCGGCGTCCGCGAAGGAAACGCGCTTGATCAGGTCCGCCATGCGGGTCGCGGAATCGACGCCCGACTCGTAGAAGGTATCCTCGAACAGAAGGCACGCAGACACCGTTCGCCGCAGTTCCTTGGCCGCAGAGACGTTGACGGAAATCGCGCCTTCATGAGTCACGGGCGCATTTTGATGTTTTAAGTTAGTTCGCATAAAGCCTCCGGAAGTGAAGGCTCGGAATGAATTGCAGGAACAAGCGGACGCGAAGACGGTGTCGCCACCCATGCTGTCCTACCACTAGACGACGGCCACTTGTGCGGCCGACAGGAATCGAACCTGTGTCAACACGTTGAGATGAAATCGCTCCCTACACCATGCACATCAAACCGAGCGGGAACAAACGAGACTGACAGCCCCTTGCGGGAATTTATGTCGCCTGCCTTTCGGCTAGCTGCTTTAGACCACTCAGCCACAACTCCCTTGCGGGAGAAGACGGGATTCGAACCCGCGGACATTGATGAAGTCAGACTCTACGCCACGCACTATCAATCAAACCTTGGGGGAACAAGCGAAAACGGGCTCGGTGGATTTGAACCACCACCCTCTTGCGAGGGCTCAACCAAAGAAGTATCCGTCCTCTACACCACCCACAAAACCTTGCCGGAACAAACGAGCACGGTATTTTCGTTTGGAGAGAAGTAACCGTACGCTACGCCAGGCACAAAACGTTGCTGGAACAAGCGATCACGAGGTGTATCTAAACATGATGAACTCGTGACCTACGCCAAGCACGCTCAGATCCTAAAGCACGCAGTGCGTGCATGTCAAATTATTGAGAGGCTCGCGAGCCAGTCACGGATTCCCACTTCCCGATCCTGGCATGGATTAAGAGTTTGGTATCCCTACCGGCCCGCGAGCGAGTGAGACTGTAGTACTCACTCGCCCAACAGTCATGCCGCGACGCGACACATCCAATCCGGACCGATCACCGTCTGCATCGTGCGAACCACTGCCGCGACGGTGTCGCGCAGCTGATAGTCTCGCGTGGCAACGATTTGTGCGGCCCGTCCCATACACTGGCGCTCCGCCGAGCGTCCAATCAGACGATCGAGTTTCGCGACGAGATCTTCCACATCGCTGAACAGCAGTCCCGTCACTCCATCGTCGATGCAGCCACAGACACTCTGATCATTGCGGACGACCGTGGGTAGTCCTGAAGACATGAATTCGAGTATCGCCAGGGAATACCCGACTTCTCCCTCAGCGGCGTGCACGGCGATATCACAGGCGGGGAGGATCTTTAGCACGTCGTTCCTGTCACCCAGAAGACGAAAGTTCTTCAGCGCTCTCGTATCTCTCTGCAGCGATTCGAAGTACGCAATGTCTGTACCTCGGCCACAATGAATGAAGTATACGTTCCGATCTTGCAGGCGCGCAGCGGCCTGCACAATCTCATGGATGCGCTTGTATGCCGTCGCTCGTGACGAGGACACGATCAGGACAGTGTTAGGCAAGACACCCAGATCCTCTCGTATAGTTGATTGGTCTCGAGTGTAGGGGTTTGGAGATACGCCGTTGGGGGCGACGTAGCATCGGGCCGCAGGCGCTTTCACAACTTCCAGATGGCGTTTCCGTACATAGGGGGTTGTCGCAATGTAGGCGTCCGCACCCATCAGGCGCACCGCCGTTGCCTTGGCTAGCGCCTTAAACCCAGTAGGAATAGTTCGTGACCCTGGCGTGTGGTCATGCACCGTAATCGTCTTGACGCCTGCGAGCCGCAGCCAGGGATAGACCGGAGAGCTGTACGGCTGATCCGACAAGTAGAGATGGCGAACATCGTAGGCCCGCGCGAAGCGCGCCAGTTCTTTCGGTCTCCGAAAATCGAACGCGAACTCGATGACATCAATCCCCGCGGTTTTGAACTCTGGATTCAGTCCACGCACTTTGGGGAATGTGAGGATCGTCTTGCCAGGATACGCTTTCGCAAGCGCAATCCAGAATTGCTCGATCATCTTCCAGGCGTAGCCGACATCAGATTCCCAGTTACCGACCAGGTGAAGTGTCATCGCCGTCTCCTTGCTTACCGCTGGCGCGCCCGAGCATGAATCCCAAACCGAACCCGACCAGGCAAGAGACAATAATCGCGATGGAGAAGACAAGTCCAATCGAGTTGCTATTTGTCATTCGTATCCCTAAAGACTTATCGCGAAAAAAGTAGGCCACAAGGGTGACGACTAGGACTGCGATCGTTGGGACAACGACGTAGCGTATGAAACCTTCTGGAAGTTTGAATTGCTTCACGGCGGTTTCTCAGTTGTTTTAGCCGGTAAGCTTTGGTGGATCAGGTAGCGGCATCCAGTGAGTGGGCGCCTCTTCAGATTCCCAGTCAGACCCAGCGTTAGGACCGCCATGTGTCCAGAAACTGAAGCCACACCGGGATGGTCCGTCCGGTTCGCGGAAGACTGTCGCCGCTTCAATGCCGCCAACGCCTCTTTCTCCATGTGGGAACCAGAGTAAAACGTGTTCGCCCTCAGGGACTGTCGCGATCGGTTGCCACTCACTCATTCGTCACCTACCATTGATCTCAGCGCTTCTCGTGTCCGTAGCGCACGATAAAGCCCTCCGCGCGAGCATCGTAACCCACCACCTTGCTGAGACTCTCCATCAGGGCATCCGCCACCGGCTTGAGAGATTCCTCGGTATCCTCGTCGTCAGCCTTCACCCATATATGGCGGTCGGACTTCCAGCAGCT
>Ga0105240_10007483_pt1 | contig 15845 bp, 16 predicted proteins | sample KBSC54metaG_FD_80426 | JGI IMG/M metagenome (GOLD analysis project Ga0105240, IMG submission 80426) | Corn rhizosphere microbial communities from Kellogg Biological Station, Michigan, USA - KBS C5-4 metaG | ecosystem: Host-associated > Plants > Roots > Rhizosphere > Soil | place: Michigan, USA... | reverse complement strand
GGAACACCACGAGGATCACGAGGATCGTGGCGATCACGAGCGTGCGCTCCACCTCGTGGAGCGAGGCGCGGATCGTGGTCGTGCGCTCCATCGCCTGGATGATCTTCACGTCCGCCGGGATCGAGGCCTGCAGCTCCGGCAGCATCGCCTGGATGGTATCGACCACCTCGATGATGTTCGCGTTCGGCTGGCGGTTGATGATGATGAGGACCGCGGGCTTCCCGTTCGCCATCCCGTAGTTGCGCACGTCCTGGACGCCGTCGACCACCTGGCCCAGGTCGCCCAGGCGCACCGCCGAGCCGTTCCGGTACGCGACGATGATGGGGATGTACTCGGCCGCGGACTTCGCCTGGTCGTTCGCCTGGACCTGCCAGTACCGGTCGCCCGCCTCGAGGAAGCCCTTCGGGCGGTTGGCGTTGGTCGACGTGATCGCGGTGCGCACCTCGTCGAAGCCGATGCCGAGCTTGTTGAGGAGCGTGGGATTCAGCTCCACCCGGACGGCCGGGAGCGACCCGCCGCCCACCGTGACCTGGCCCACGCCCTTCACCTGCGACAGGCGCTGCGCGAGGTTGGTCGAGGCGATGTCGTACATCTGGCCGGGCGTGAACCGCTCCGACGTGAGCGCGAGGATCATCACCGGCGCGTCCGCGGGGTTCACCTTGCGATAGGTCGGGTTGTTCGGGAGGCTCGAGGGCAGGTCCGCGCGTGCCGCCTGGATCGCCGCCTGCACCTCGCGCGCGGCGCCGTTGATGTCGCGCGAGAGCTCGAACTGGAGCGTCACGCGGGTGTTCCCCAGCGACGAGCTGGAGGTCATCTCGGTCACGCCCGCGATCCGCCCCAACGCGCGCTCGAGCGGTGTCGCCACTGTGGCCGCCATCACCTCCGGGCTGGCACCCGGCAGTTGCGCCGACACCGACACCACGGGGAAGTCCACCTGGGGAAGCGGCGAGACGGCGAGGAGGCCGAACGCCACGATCCCCGCGAGCGCGACCCCGATGGTGAGGAGCGTGGTCGCGACCGGGCGGCGGACGAAGGGCTCGGTGATGTTCATCCGGATGTGAAAGGCAAGGGAACCACAGATGAACACGGATGAACACAGATGAGTCTCGAAACGTGACTCATGTTCGCAATAGCCGCCCAAGGCTCTTCATCGAAGAACCATCTGTGTTCATCCGTGTTCATCTGTGGTTTCAATGACCTTCTCACTCGCCAGCCGCTACCGGCTCGTCGCCCCGGTGCCAGCGCTCGCGCCAGCGCGCGGCGGCGCGGTCGAAGTAGAGGTAGATCACCGGCGTCGTGAAGAGCGTCAAGAGCTGGGAGAAGAGGAGCCCGCCCACCATCGCGATCCCCAGCGGGTGGCGAAGCTCCGCGCCCACGCCCCAGCTGATCATGAGCGGGAAGGCGCCCAGCATGGCCGCGAGCGTCGTCATGAGGATCGGCCGGAAGCGCAGGAGGCACGCCTGGTAAATCGCGTCGCGGGGGGCGAGGCCCTGCTCGCGCTCGGCGTCCAGCGCGAAGTCGATCATCAGGATCGCGTTCTTCTTCACGATGCCGATGAGCAGGATGATCCCGATGATCGCGATGATGCCCAGGTCCTGCCCGGCGATCATGAGCGACAGGAGCGCGCCCACGCCCGCCGAGGGGAGCGTCGAGAGGATCGTCACCGGGTGGATGTAGCTCTCGTAGAGCACGCCCAGCACGATGTACATCGTGACGATCGCGGCCGCGATGAGGAGGAGGGTGTCCAGGAGCGAGGCGCGGAAGGCGAGCGCCGCGCCCTGGAAGTTGGCGCGCACGCTGGCCGGCATCGCGAGCGCCTTCTCCGCGCGCTCGATCGCGTCCACGGCGTCTCCCAGCGAGTAGCCGGGGGCGATGTTGAAGGAGACGGTGGTGGCCGGGAACTGGCCCAGGTGGCTCACGGAGAGCGCGCCCGGGCGCTCGCTCACGGTCGCCACCGCCGAGAGCGGGACCTGCACGCCGCCCGTGCCGGCCACGTGGATGCCGCCGATCGCGGTGGGGCCCTCGCGGAACTCGGGCTTCACCTCGAGCACGACGCGGTACTGGCTCGCCTGCGTGAAGATGGTCGAGACCAGCCGCTGGCCGAAGGCGTCGTAGAGCGCGTTGTCGATGGCCGCGGGTGTCACGCCCAGCCGCCCGGCGCTGTCGCGGTCGATGGTGACGTAGGCCTGCAGGCCCTGGTCCTGGAGGTCGGAGGCCACGTCCATCAGCTGCGGGAGGCGGCTCAGGCGATCGACCACGCGGCCGGTCCAGTCCGCGAGCTCGTCCGCGTTCGCGCTCTCGAGGGTGAGCTGGTATTGCGTGCGGCTCACGCGGTCCTCGATGGTGAGATCCTGCACGGGCTGCATGTAGAGGCCCATGCCTTCCTCGTGCCGGAGCCGGTCCTTCAGCCGGGCCATGACGACGGACACCTTGTCGCGCTGGGCGTGGGGCTTCAGTGCGATCAGCACCCGCCCGGAGTTGAGCGTGATGTTCTGCCCGTCCACCCCGATGAAGGTGGAGACGCTCTGGACCGCCGGATCCTGGAGGAGCGCCTTCGCGAGGGCGCGGCTCCGGTCCGACATCGCGGAGAACGAGACGGTCTCCGGGGCCTCGGACACGCCCTGGATGAGCCCCGTGTCCTGGAGCGGGAAGAATCCCTTCGGGATCGCGAGGTAGAGGATCACCGTGAGGACGAGGGTCCCCAGGAACACGAGGAGCGTGAGGGGCTGGTGGTCGAGCACCCACTCGAGGGCCCGCCCGTAGCGCGCGATGATCCGGTCGAACATCTCGCCGCTCTTCCGGAAGAAGCGGCCCTGCTTCTCCGGCGGCGTGTGGCGCAGGAGCCGCGCCGACATCATCGGCGTGAGCGTAAGCGAGACCGCGCCGGAGATGAGGATCGCGACCGCGAGCGTGATCGCGAACTCGCGGAAGAGGCGTCCCACCACCTCGCCCATGAACAGGAGCGGGATCAGCACCGCGATCAACGAGAACGTGAGGGAGATGATCGTGAAGGCGATCTGGCGCGAGCCCTTGAACGCGGCCTCGAGCGGCGATTCGCCCTCCTCCACGTAGCGCGAGATGTTCTCGATCACGACGATCGCGTCGTCCACCACGAAGCCCGTGGCGATGGTGAGCGCCATGAGGGTGAGGTTGTTGATGCTGAACCCCGCGAGGTACATGACGCCGAAGGTGCCCACGATGGAAAGCGGCACCGCGACGCTGGGGATCAAGGTCGCCGTGCCGCTCCGGAGGAACACGAAGATCACCATCACCACGAGCGCGATGGCGAGCATCAGCTCGAACTGGACGTCGTGCACGGAGGCCCGGATGGTGACCGTGCGGTCGGTGAGCACCTGCGTGTCGACCGCGGCGGGCAGCGCCGCGGTGAGCGTGGGCAGGAGCTTCGTCACCCGGTCGACCACCTCGATCACGTTGGCGCCCGGCTGGCGCTGGACGTTCACGATGATGGCGGGCGTCTCGTTCATCCACGCCGCGAGCTTGGAGTTCTCCGCGCCGTCCACCACGTCGGCCACGTCCGAGAGGTGGATCGGCGCGCCGTTCCGGAACGCGATGATGATGTCGCGGTACTCGCCGGCGCTCCGGAGCTGGTCGTTCGCGTCGATCGTGTAGGCGCGCGCGGGCCCGTCGAAGCTGCCCTTGGCCTGGTTCACGTTCGCCGCCGAGATCGCGGTCCGGATGTCCTCCATGGAAATGCCCTGGGAGGCGGCGGCCTTCGGGTTCACCTGCACGCGCACCGCGGGGCGCTGGCCCCCCGAGAGCGTCACGAGCCCCACGCCCGCGATCTGGGAGATCTTCTGCGCGAGCCGCGTGTCGACGAGGTTCTGCACCTGCGTCATGGGAAGGGTGCGCGAGGAGATGCCGAGCGTGAGGATCGGCGCGTCGGCCGGGTTCACCTTGCTGTAGATCGGCGGCGAGGGAAGGTCCGCGGGGAGGAGGTTCGAGCCCGCGTTGATGCCCGCCTGCACCTCCTGCTCCGCGGTATCGAGGTCGATCGAGAGCTCGAACTGCAGCGTCACCACCGAAGCGCCGCCGGAGCTGGTGGACGACATCTGCTTGAGGCCCGGCATCTGCCCGAACTGGCGCTCGAGCGGGGCGGTGATGGAGGAGGTGACCACGTCGGGGCTCGCGCCCGGATAGAGCGTCACCACCTGGATCGTCGGGTAGTCCACCTCCGGGAGCGCGGAGAGCGGAAGCTCGCGATACGCGACGATGCCCGAGAGCAGCACCGCGACCATGAGGAGCGCGGTCGCGACCGGCCGCAGGATGAAGATCCGCGACGGGTTCACTGGGCGCCCTGGCCCTCGCCCGCCTTGCCGGGCGCGCCGCGGCGGCCCTTGCCCTTGCCCTTGCCGTCGCCCTTGCCCGGCTCGCCGGTCGCATCGCGCGGCCCTGCGCCCGGCGCGGGCGCACCCGGTTCCACCACCTCGACCTTGGCGCCCTCGCGGATGCGGTCCACGCCGTCCGTGACCACGCGCTCGCCGGGCTTCACTCCGGAGAGGATCGCCGTGTCCAGGCCCTCGGTGGGGCCGGTCTTCACGGGCCGCAGCGTGGCCGTCCCGTCGTCGCGGACCACCCACACGAGCGTGCCCTGCGTATTGCGCTGGATCGCGGCCGACGGCACCACCACCGCTGCGCGGAGCGTATCGACCACCATCCGCACGTTCACGAACTGGTTCGGGAAGAGCTTGCCTTCCGGATTGGGGAACTCGGCCTTGAGCTTCACCGTTCCCGTGGTGACGTCGATCTGGTTGTCCGTGCTCACGAGCACGCCGCGCGCGAGGATCTCCTTCTGCTCGCGGTCCCACGCCTCGACGGGCAGCTTGTCGCCCGAGCCGATGCGCTTCAAGACCGACGGGAGCACGTCCTGCGGGATGGTGAAGAGGACGCCGATCGGCTGCACCTGCGTGATCACGGCGATGCCGTTCGTGTCGCTCCCCTTCACCATGTTGCCCGCGTCGATCTGGCGCAGCCCCAGCCGGCCGCCGATCGGCGCCGTGATGCGCGTGTACGAGAGCTGCAGGCGCGCGTTGTCGACCTGCGCCTGGTCGATCTTCACGGTGCCCTCGAGCTGCTTCACGAGCGCCGCCTGCTGGTCCGCCGTCTGGCCCGCGACGGAATCCTGCGCGAGGAGCGTCTTGTAGCGCTGCAGGTCGAGGCGCGCGTTGTCGAGCTGCGCGCGGTCGCGGGCGAGCTGGCCTTCGGCCTGGTCGAGCGCCACCTGGAACGGGACGGGGTCGATCTCGGCCAGCACCTGTCCCTGCTTCACGAGCTGGCCGTCGTTGAAGGCGATGTTCTGGAGGAGCCCGTCCACGCGCGGGCGCACCGTCGCCGTGCGGGAGGCGACCACGGTGCCCAAAGCGGTCTGGACGATGTTCACGTCGCCCAGCCGCGCCTTCACCGCGGTCACGGGCTGGGCGCGGTTGGGGTCCACGGCGAAGCGTCCGCCCCGCCCGCCGCCCTTGCCGGCGCCGCCGCCGAAGGGGCTGCCGCCCTTCCGGGAGGTGGCCGAGGCCGCCGTATCCGCCGTGGACCGGGAATGGGACCAGACGAGCCAGGCCCCGATCCCGACCACGGCCAGGATCGCCAGGACGAGCACGGGCTGCACCCAGCGCTTGCGCGGGCGGTCTTCGAGGGTGGGGCGGGAAGGCGGCGGGAGGTCGGTCATGGGGCCGATCGCGGTGGCTGTTGGAGCCGGGTTCCGGCGGGCAGTTTCCTCCGGATGGGGACTCCTGTGTATCCGGATGTGTAACGAGACGCGAATCCGGGACGCTATTCCGGAACGAGCGGGGGCTCCTGAAGGGCGGCCACCTGCTCGCGCAGCTCCAGGATCCGGTCCTGCCAGTAACGGGGCGTATTGAACCACGGGAACGCGATCGGGAACGCCGGATCGTCCCAGCGCCGAGCGAGCCACGCGGAATAGTGGATGAGGCGCAGGGTGCGAAGCGCCTCCACGAGGTGGAGCTCCCGGTCGTCGAATCCGGCGAAGTCCTCGTAGCCCTCGAGGATCCGGCCCAGCTGGCGCCCCATCGACGCCCGGTCGCCGGAGATGAGCATCCAGAGGTCCTGCACGGCGGGCGCCGTGCGCGCATCGTCGAGGTCCACGAAGTGCGGCCCGCCCGGGTCGTTGCCGGTGTCCGGCGTCCAGAGCACGTTGCTGGGATGGCAGTCGCCGTGCACGCGGATCGTGGCCACCCGGCCGGCGCGCGCGTAGGCGTGGCGCACGCCCGTGAGCGCGAGATCGGCCACCTGCGTCCACGCCGCGACGAGGTCCGGCGGGATGAGTCCGCTCGCGAGGAGGTAGTCCCGCGGCTCCTCGCCGAAGGTGGCGAGGTCCAACGCGGGGCGCCGCGTGAAGGGCCGCGCCGCGCCCACCGCGTGGATGCGCCCGATGAAGCGGCCCAGCCACACCAGCGTCTTCTCGTCCTCGAGCTCCGGCGAGCGCCCGCCGCGGCGGTGGAAGACCGCGAACCGGAAGCCGCCGCTCTCGTGGAGCGTCCGCCCGCCGAAGGCGAGCGGAGGGACCACCGGGATCTCCGCGGCGGCGAGCTCCGCGCCGAACGCGTGCTCCTCGAGGATCTGCGCGTCGGTCCAGCGCGCGGGCCGGTAGAACTTCGCGACGACCGCGGGCATCGGCGACGGGGGCGCGCCCGGGAGCGCCTCGTCGAGTCCCACCTGGTAGACGCGGTTCTCGTAGCTGTTCAACGCGAGGAGCCGCCCGTCGCATCGCAGGCCCAGTCCCTCGAGCGCATTGAGCACCGCGTCCGGCGTGAGGCTCGAGTAGGGGTGGGATGCGTCCACGACCGCATCATAGCCGGGGTGCTAGAATCGGCCCGCTTCGACGTCCCCTACATTCCGGGAGATAACCATGAAAAATCCGCTGGATTCGCTCTGGGGCACCGTCATCTCGGGACTCGTCCTGACGGTGGTTCTGTACTACCTCGCACGCTCGATGATGGGAGGCTGAGATGACCTGGGACTTCGTTCACTACGGGCTCGGACGCTGGCTGCACATCCTCTCCGGCGTGATGTGGATCGGCCTGCTCTACTACTTCAACTTCGTGCAGGTGGACGCGCTCAAGAAGGCCGCGGCGGACACCCCGCCCACGGGCGCGGGCATCACGAAGCACGTGGCTCCGCTCGCGCTCTTCTACTTCCGGTGGGCCGCGGTCGCGACGTGGGTGATGGGTGCCTTCCTCCTGGGCGACAAGTTCGCGCAGGCGTTCCTCTTCCGCGAGCAGGCCTACGTCCCCATCGGCATCGGCGCGTGGCTGGGCACGATCATGCTCTTCAACGTGTGGGTGCTCATCTGGCCGAACCAGAAGAAGATCCTGGGCATGAAGCCCGCGAGCGACGAGGAGAAGGCCAAGGCCCGCCGCGTGGCTTTCCTCGCCTCGCGGGCGAACACGATGCTCTCGATCCCCATGATCTTCTTCATGGCCTCGTCGGCGGTGTTCCACCGGCCGCTCTTCGGCGGCTAGAAACGCCTTCTTTTCAGCGCTTCGGGAGGCCGGCGACCTTGTCGCCGGCCCCCAGCTTGCGCTGCGCGAACCAGCCCTTGTTGGTCTCGATCGCGTAGACGGCCGGGCCCTGGGCGGGGTGGCTGTCGAGCGTCTGCGGCTCCATGTCCGCCACGTTGAGGATCACGCCGTTCGCGTCCACGAACGCGACGGAGAGCGGGATCAGCGTGTTCTTCATCCACATCGCGTAATACCCGGGGTCGTCGAAGACGAAGAGCATGCCGTCGTCCCGCCCGAGGCTCTTGCGGAACATGAGCCCCTGTTCCCTCTGCGCCTCGGTCTGCGCCACCTCGACCTTCAGGGGATGGCCGCCGACCTTGAGCGCGCGCGTCGGCATGGGCGCCTCCGCCCGGGCGTGCCACGCGGCGGCGGCGAGGAGGACGGTGGCGGCGAGAACCCGGATCGCCCGAAGGCGGTCGAAGCGCAACGACGGACGGGACATCGAAGGAAGGCTCCTCTTGAAGACCAGGGACAAGGTTAACGCATGAAGCCGGCCCTTCGCCGACGGCTGGTGCTCGCCTTGGCACTCGCCGCGGCCGGCTGCGCGGTGCGGCCGATGGCGCCCCCGCCGGACCAGCCCGAGCCGCCCGCCCAGCAGCTGAAGCGCCGCGCCGAGGCGCCGCGCCCCACCTACAACCTCGCGGGCTATCCCCCGGCCGTGCGCGACGGCTACATCGACGGCTGCGAGTCGGCGAAGCGTTCGCGCTATGCCCGGCGCGACGCGAAGCGCATGGCCGCGGACGCCCAGTACGAGATGGGCTGGAACGACGGCTACTCGATCTGCGGCCGCAAGTAGGCGCGCGGCTTCAGGCCGTGCGCTCCAGGATCCAGGCCGCGATCGCATCCAGGATCTCCGGGACGTCGCCGATGGCGGGCTGCAGCGCGATGGGGATGCGCGGGTGCGTCGCGCGGATGGCGTCCAGGATGCGCGGCAGGTCCTGCTTCAAGTGCCCGCCCTGCGCCATGAAGAGCGGAAAGACGGTGATCGCGGGCGCGCCCCGCTCCACGAGCGACGCGATGGCTTCCTCCAGCGTCGGGCGCATGAGCTCGAGGTAGGCGATCTCGATCGGGTATTCCGGCCGGCTCGCGCCGATCCGGGCGCGGATCGCCTCGAACGGCCGCGCCCATTCCGGGTCCCGCGAGCCGTGGGCGAAGAGGACGATGCCGCGCATGCCCGTCCGCCCTAGTGCTTCCCGGTCGAGCCGAACCCGCCCGCCCCGCGCGCGCTTTCCTCGAAGGTATCGACCACGTTGAGCGCCACCTGCACGACGGGCACGACGACCAGCTGCGCGATCCGCTCGAGCGGGTTCACGACGAAGGGCTCCTTGCCGCGGTTCCAGCACGAGACCATCACCTGTCCCTGGTAGTCGGAGTCGATGAGGCCCACGAGGTTGCCCAGCACGATGCCGTGCTTGTGGCCGAGGCCCGAGCGCGGGATCACGATCGCCGCGAGGCCGGGATCGGCCAGGTGGATCGCGAGCCCGGAAGGGATGAGCGCGCTCTCGCCGGGGCGCAGCGTCACCGGCTCGTCGATGCAGGCGCGCAGGTCCAGCCCCGCGGAGCCCGCGGTCGCGTAGGCGGGGAGGTTCGCGCGGATGCGCTCGTCCAGGATCTTCACGTCGAGTTTTTTCATCCCGTTTCAGCCGAAAAGGCGGATGAAACCACAGATGAGCACGGATGAACACAGATGGATCGTGAATGGCCCTTGCAGCGCGGCCATGGTCACAGGGCGTTCCTTTTCGAAGAACTGTCTGTGTTCATCTGTGTTTATCCGCGGTTCCAATGCCGTAGCCCGCCGCAGGCGGCAAATGGCGCCGGAATCCGTCAGGAGACTTGCTTGAGGGGCGAGACGTTGCCGGGCTTCGCGCGGCGCTCCGAGAGTGCCAGCGCGTGGGCGACGATCTCGTGCGCGATCCGCGACTTGGGCGCCCGGGCGAAGGCGTGGGCGCCGTCGTCGTCGTAGATCGTCACCTCGTTCTCGTCGCGGCCCACGGCCTGCTGCACGAGGTTCGCCACGATCATCGGGATCTTCTTCCGCACGCGTTTTTCCTGCGCGTAGCGCGAGAGGTCCTCGCTCTCCGCGGCGAATCCCACGCAGAAGGGGCCCTTCGGGAGGCGCGCCACGTAGGCGAGGATGTCCTCCGTGGGCTTCAAAGCGAGGCTCATGCCCTCGGCGGATTTCTTGAGCTTGCGCGCGACCGCTGCAACGGGCGTGTAGTCCGCCACCGCCGCCACGCTGAAGAAGAAGTCGCTGTCGTCGACGTTCGCCTTCACCGCGTTCAGCATCTCGGCGGCCGAGGTCACGTAGACGAAGTGCGAGGCGGGCGGGGGTGCGAGCGCCGTGGGGCCGCTCACGAGCGTCACTTCCGCGCCCAGGGCGATCGCCGCCTCGGCGATGGCATAGCCCATCTTGCCGGAGCTCAGGTTGGTGATGCCGCGAACGGTGTCGATCGCCTCGAACGTGGGTCCGGCGGTGACGAGGACCTTGCGCCCGGCCAGCCGGCGCGGGCCCAGGAAGGCGAGCGCGGCCTCGAGGAGCTCCTCGGGCTCGAGCATCCGGCCGGGCCCCACCTCGCCGCACGCCTGGTCGCCGGAAGCGGGGCCCAGGATCGCCACGCCGTCGCCGCGCAGGAGCGCCACGTTCCTCTGCGTGGCCGGGTTCTCCCACATCTCCCGGTTCATCGCGGGGGCCACGAGGAGGCCGCAGTTCCGCGCGAGGCACGTGGTGGAGAGCAGGTCGTCCGCGAGGCCGTGCGCGAGCTTCGCGAGGAAGTCGGCGCTCGCCGGGGCGACGAGGATCGCGTCCACGTCGCGCGAGAGCTCGATGTGCGCCATGTGGTTGGGGAAGCTCGCGTCCCAGAGGTCGGTCGCGACCGGCTTGCCGGTGAGCGCCTGGAACGTGGCGGGCGTGACGAAACGGGCGGCCGCGTCCGTCATCGCGACGCGGACTTCCACGTTATTCCTCATGAGGAGGCGAGCGAGCTCGGCCGACTTGTAGGCGGCGATGCCGCCGGTCACACCGAGCAGCAAGCGGCGATCCGGAACCTTGTCCATCGAACCATTCTACTCACGACACCCGAGGCTTGCATGTCCATGGCCGAGTGGCCGGCTCCCGAGCGGCCCCGCGAGCGTTTGCTGGCGCAAGGACCGTCGTCGCTATCGGACGCGGAGCTGGTCGCGCTCTTCCTCGGAACGGGGGTGCGGGGAAAGAGCGCGCTCGACCTGGCCCGCGAGCTCCTTGCCCGCTTCGGCCGCGTTTCGCGCCTGCTTTCCGCCGCGCCGGGCGAATTCGACGCGGTGCCCGGGGTGGGAACGGCGAAGTACGCGCAGATCGCCGCGGTGATGGAGCTCGCCCGCCGCGCGCTCGGCGAAGAGATGAAGGCGCGGGACAGCCTCGCCTCGCCCTCGGCCGTGCGCGGGTACCTGCGCTTGAGGATGCAGGACCTGGGGCACGAGTGCTTCTATTGCGTGTTCCTGGACGCGCAGAACCGCGTGATCGCGGCCGACGAGCTCTTCCGCGGGACGCTCACGCAGACGAGCGTCTATCCGCGCGAGGTCGTGAAGCACGCCCTGCGGCACAATGCCGCGGCGGTGATCCTCGCCCACAACCATCCGTCCGGCGTCGCGGAGCCGAGCCTGCAGGACCAGGCCCTCACGCGCACCCTCGCGGAGGCCCTGGGGCTGGTGGACGTCCGGGTGCTCGACCACTTCATCGTGGCGCCCGGGGCGTGCCTCTCCTTCGCGGAGCGGGGCCTCCTCTAGCGGCGGCGCAGCTCGAGCGTGTAGCCCGCGAGGTTCAGTCCGATATCGCCGTCGCCGAACACCTCGTTGTTGAAGTGGAAGTTGTCGACCATGTAGTCGGCGGGCGCCGCGGAGAGCGCGGCATCGACGGAGCGCGCGGCATCGAGCACCTTCTGGAATTCCCCGCGGTCGACGCGGAATTCGAACGCCCCGCCCCAGCCCCACGGGTTCGGCGGGACGAATCCCGAGGGCGTCTCGAGCGTCGGGAGGCCCAGGCTTCTGCCGAAGGGCGTGCTCGCGCGGAACGTGGTGCCCACGATGACCTTGCCCGTCCCGACGTCCGGCGCGAGGTAGTCGCCGGCGGGCACCGCGGGCGGCGTCCCGTAGGTCATCACGGTGAAGTAGACGTGGTGGCCGGAGCGCCGGTCGATGAACTCGATGGTGGGATGCCCGTAGGCCGCGCTTCCCGCACCCATCGTGTCGATCGTCTTCACGTTGAGCGTGAACGCGAGGACGAGCTGGACTTCGGATTCGCGCGGCGCCCAGGGGAAGAAGCGGTCGTCGAACGCGCCGGGATCGACGGTGGTGTGGAATTGGTAGAGCGGGTTCACGCTCGAGTACGGGGAAGCGCCGCGGCCCGTGGTGGCGACGTGGATCCCGATGGTGTCTCCGGCCTCCTGGACGAAGGCGAGGGCGGGCGATACGTCCGCCGAGGCGGGGGGCACCACGAAGAGGCGGGTCGAGCTCGGCTGGCCCGTGCGATCGCTGAAGCCCGCAGGCGTGGCCCCGGCGATCGTCGGAAATAGCGCGGATGGCGTGGGCAGGTTGTTGATCGCGATGCAGGGGCCGCGGTTGATCGACTCGTCCTCGCACTCGGCGCTCGGCATGACCCGCGTCGGCGCGAAAGTGGCGATCCGGAACGACTCGATCGGCACTTCGCCCGCGGCAAGGGCGCAGAAGCGCGCGCCCTCGTCGATCCAGCCCTGCGCGGCCATCTTCGCGCGCTCGCCCGCATCCGTGACGAAGCGGTGGTTGCTGTCGTGGAAGGCGAAGCGATTGTTGTACAGGCGAAACACCGGCACCTGGCCCGCCTGGCAATGGCCCTGCACGTCGGGGATCGGGACCTGGAATTCCTGGCGCTCGAGCATCCATTCGCTGCCCGGCTGCTGGATGCCGGCCGCCTCCCCCGCGTCCGCCGTGTAGAAGTGCGAATTGGAAAAGGCGCTGTAGAAGCGGCTCACCGGCTGGCCGCAATCGCCGAAACAAAGAGTGCTGCCCGCGGGATAGGCGGAGAAGCTCCACCCCGTCCGCGTCCATCCCGGGCCCGCGGATCCCGCCGCGATCGCCGCCATCTCGTCCGGATGCGCGGTGAGGAAGTAGTGGTGCAGGTCGACGTTGTAGAACTCGACGACCGGAATGGCGGAGGCCGCGACGGGGAAGGCCCACGAAGCCGTGGCGGCGAGGCAGAGATAAGCACTTGATGCGGCTACGAAAACGCGCGAAAAGATGCGCGAGGCGGACGCTTGCATGGGACTTGTTTCCTGTTGCGGAAGGGGCGACAAAACTGCTAGAATTCAATGCTTTGATGCTACCAGACCAAGAGGCGTTTCGATCATGTCCCGCGTTTGCCAAGTGACGGGCAAAGCCCCGCGCGTCGGGCACCACGTGTCCCACGCGAACAACAAGACCAAGCGGCGCTACCTCCCCAACCTCCAGTACCGGAAGTTCTGGGTCGAGAGCGAGAACCGCTGGGTGAAGATGCGCCTCACGAGCGCGGGCCTGCGCCTCATCGACAAGAAGGGCATCGACGAGGTCCTGGTCGAGATGCGCGCCCGCGGCGAGAACGTCTGAGGAGAGCCCCATGCCCCGCGAAAAGATCAAGCTCGAGTCCTCCGCCGGCACCGGCCACTTCTACACGACCACGAAGAACAAGCGCACCACGCCGGACAAGATCGAGATCAAGAAGTACGATCCCGTCGCCCGGAAGCACGTGATCTACAAGGAAGGGAAGCTCAAGTAGCTCCCGGCTCGTCATTCCCCGCGCTGGCGGGAATCCATGAAAACCCGGCTCTTGCCGGGTTTTTTCTTTCCCGTCCGGCTGACGATGCGGTTTCCACCGACCCAAACCGGAACCGCAGATCCTCACGGTTCGCCGGCCGAATGAAAACGTCCCGAAATCATTTCTGAAAGCTACGAACGGCCATGCTCCCGTCGTCGGTACGTAGCATCTCGCCCGTCTTGCCGTCCTGGGTGACGTATACGTCCCAGTGGATCTGGGCGCCTGGCTTGGCGACCGACCCGAAGACCATCGTTCCGGAGCAATCGGCGCCCAGCGTGTAGGTTCCCTGCAACTTTTCGTGCCCGATTTTTCCTCCACGGCTGGACGATTGCTTGCCGGATACGTTGCCGGCACCATCGAACACAAGCAACCCACGATGCGCGCGCTGCACGCCCGGATCCCCCGGTTCGATATATCCGCGACCCGCCAGAACGTACTCGCCCCTGAGCGTTTGCGCTGAACACTCCGCCCGCGCCGGGATGGCTGCGGCTGCCATGACGAGAGCGCAGATCGGGATGCATGTGAACCGTGTTTCCGAGCGACGAGCCAGGCGCTGCCTGTTCATGGGTTGTTCTCCCCGTTGGGCACGCTCCGGATTGCGTGCACTGGCCTAAACAGGCGGTTGCCTCACGCTATTCCGGAACATGCAGCACCCTCGAATTCCCCCGCTTTGCCGGACACTCGGCGAAGCATCGTGCCTAATGGGTACTATCATCGTGATAATAATGAATTTGTGTAATTTTCTGCCGGGCATCAGAATGCGGCGGAATTCATGTTTCCCCGGAGACCTGTTCGGACAAGCCTTCCGGTCCTATCGGCCCTATTGCACCTGTTCTTCCTCTGCATCGCGCGACGAGAAGAGCTTGAAGCTCCGCTAACGAACCGTTCAACGTCGTGGCTTCGGGGAAGGTGCGCATCAACGGAGTTTGTCATGAGGAAGACCGCTATTACCTCGCCCGAGCTCACGCCGCCGGTCGGCCCGTTTAGCCAGGCGGTCGAAGTCGGGGGTTTCATCTATTTCAGCGGTCAGGTCGGCCAAGACCCGACGACGGGCATGCTGGTGGCCGGAGGTATTGCGGCCGAGTCGGAGCGCGTCTTCCAGAATCTCTCGGCGGTTCTCAAGGCGGCCGGCAAGGGTTTCGATGATGTCGTGCGCGCGGGCGTGTATCTCACGAGCATGAGTGATTACGTGGCGGTGAACGGCGTTTACGCCAGGCATTTCAGTCAACCCTTTCCCGCCCGCACTGCGATCGCGGTGGCCGCGCTGCCGCTTGGAGCCTGCGTTGAGATCGACCTCGTCGCCAGGGCTTGAGGCAGCGCACGTTGGAGATCGCGCTGCTCAACGAGCTTCTCGGAAAGGATCGAGACGATGAATCGTGGCGTGATGGTGGGCGTCGCCGGCCTGGCGGTGCTCGGGATGACCGCAACGTTGGCCCGCGCCCAAACCGATGACGTGAAGGAAAGGCCGCCGCCCGCTGCGGAAGCCCATCCGGCGGCTTTCGCACTCGACGATGTGATGCAGGCGCCGTTTGCGTGGGACATGGTGGCCGCGCCGACGGGCACAGCCGTCGCGTGGGTATTCAACGCGAAGGGCTGCAGCAATATCTGGGTAGCAGACCCTCATGGCGCGAAAGCGCGTCAGATCACACGGTATACAGGGGACGATGGTTTCGATATCGGCGAGCTCGCCTGGTCGCCTGATACGAAGTCGATTGCCTTCACACGCGGCCAGAGTCTCGAGGACGACACTCCGGCTAACGTCAATAGCTCGCCGCAAGGCCCAATGCCCCGGGAAGTATGGGTGGTTGCCACGGCCGGCGGCGTGCCGCATAGAGTCGGTGCGGGGGGCTCCCCTGGCTTCTCGCCCGATGGCGGCCGGCTGGTGTTTGTCGACAAGAAAAGAATTCTGACCGTGGCCGCGAGCGGCGATGGCGAGGCGCAGCCATTGCTCATCGATCAGGGAACAGTGGACTCCTTGAACTGGGCGCCGGACGGCAAGCGCCTGGCGTTCGTGAGCCATCGAGGCAACCACTCGCTGATCGGTGTCTACGATTTCGTTGACCAGACCATCGTCTGGTTGAGTCCGAGCCTTGACTACGACAGCTCGCCCGCGTTTTCGCCGGACGGCGCGCGGATCGCCTTCGTTCATGTGCCTGCTGAGAAAGCACGCGATTTTTTCTCCCGGCGCAGCGGACGGCCGTGGTCGATCTGGACGGCGGACGCGAAAACCGGTCAGGCGCGACGTGTCTGGACTGCCGACGCGGGACCCGGAAGTGTATTCCGTCCGACGATCTCGACGAATAACGACACTCCCTCAACGACGAGCCTGTTCTGGACCCACCATGGCGATCTCGTGTTCCCCTGGGAGAAAAGCGGCTGGCAGCACCTCTATGCCGTCCCCGCGCGAGGCGGGGCGGCTCGCGCGCTCACGGCGGGAAAATTCGAGGTCACACACGTCGCCTTCAGCCCGGACCGCAAGCGCCTGGCCTATTCGTCCAATCAGGATG
>Ga0105240_10007482_pt1 | contig 15847 bp, 11 predicted proteins | sample KBSC54metaG_FD_80426 | JGI IMG/M metagenome (GOLD analysis project Ga0105240, IMG submission 80426) | Corn rhizosphere microbial communities from Kellogg Biological Station, Michigan, USA - KBS C5-4 metaG | ecosystem: Host-associated > Plants > Roots > Rhizosphere > Soil | place: Michigan, USA... | reverse complement strand
GCGTTTATGCGCGGCATAGAGGCGGTGCTTGGCGCCCGGCATGCGGGCCAAGCACCCCAGGCGTAGCCGGGTTCGACAAAGTGCGGCCCGCAAACCGGGCCCTAAAATCATTATCGTTTTCACCGCGATCCTAAGAGACAATACCGTATTGGAGCTGCGGCAGTGGCCGTAAGCGGAGTGCGATTTCATGTCCAGCACGGTATTTGCGAATGCGGCGGTGTTCGGCGGCGATGGCCGCTTCGTAAAGCGTCCCGCGTGACGACCCGCCGCAACACGCCGTCGCTCGGCGCGCAGGGCTTGATGTTCTGCGGAGTGGCTGTCGCGATGCTCGCGGCATACTACTGTTACGACTCCATTGGGCCGGTGGCGGCGTTGCTGTCTGAGCAACTCGGATTTTCCGACGTCCAGATCGGAGCCCTCAACGCCGTATACAGTCTGCCCAACATTTTTATGGGACTGGTGGGCGGCCTACTGGTGGATCGCCTCGGCGCGCGCCGAGTCGTCCTTTGGACCTCGATGCTGTGCTTTGCCGGTGCAGTGTTGACGGCCACCGGCGCGCAGTTTGGCGTCATGGTTATGGGACGTCTGCTGTTTGGTCTGGGTGCAGAAACCATGATGGTGGCCATTTTGGTTGCGCTCGCTATGTGGTTCGGCGGGCGCTACCTCGCGTTGGTCCTGGCGCTGAATCTCAGTGTGGCGCGCTTCGGTTCCTACCTCGCGGACCGTTCTCCCTCGTTTGCTCACTCGTTATATGCCGCAGGATGGCAGCCGCCATTGTTCTTTGCGGCCGCAATTGCCGCACTGGGATTTGCCGGTGTGTTGGTTTATTGGGTCGTAGAAAGGCGCGCAGCCGCGCGCGGCACCTTAGCGGCGGCGGCCTCGGGCGAGCGCTTCGAGTGGCGCAACCTACTGCACTTTCGCGCCGAGTATTGGTACATCGTCGGGCTGTGCGTTACGTTCTATTCCGTCATTTTTCCTTTTCGCAGTACCTTCGCCATCAAGTATTTCCAACAAGCACGCGGGCTCTCGCTCGAAGATGCCAGCCGCATGAATAGCTACGTGTTTCTGGCGGCGATCTTTGCGATGCCGGTGTTCGGCTTTCTGGTCGATCGAGTCGGACGGCACGCACTGCTCATGACGGTAGGTGCGCTGGCATTGCCATTGAGCTTCCTGTTTCTCGCCAACGGCACTGTGAGTCTGTGGATCTCCAATGCCCTGCTGGGCCTGGCCTTCTCGCTGGTTCCGGCGGTGCTGTGGCCGGCGGTGGCAATTTATGTAACACCCGAGCGGCGCGGCACCGCTTATGGAGTGATGACACTGTTGCAGAACCTCGGCTTAACACTGTCCAACGTGTTGGTCGGGCGGATGAACGATGCGGCCCATGCCAGCGCCTTGCACCCGCAGGGCTACGCTTCGATGCTGTGGTTCTTTGGGATCTTGGGCTTAAGCGGTTTCGTGTTCGCCATCTTACTCGGCGGCCGGCCAAATCTACGTTTGAATGCGGTAGTGAAATTGCAGAGGTGATCGTAACCGACTCGCGCAGCGACCGCGCTCACCGAATGCCGCTGCTCGAGGAGCTCGAACGCCGTCCGCATTCGCTGCTCATGCAGATAGTCGGCCGCGGAGACGCCGAAAATCTCCTTGAAGCCGAGCCGCAGTTTGGTGCGGTTAATGCCGAAGTGCCGCGCCAGGTCTTCCACTCGGGGCGGGTCGGCCAAATTTGCGTCGATGGCCGCGCGCACGCGTTGAATGATCTGACGCTCGCGAGTCGACAGGCGAGCCGCTGCGGAGGCCTCCGCCAGGGCGGACATCGCCAGACATAACAGTTGCTCCACCGTCGATCTCACCAGCGTATAGCGTGATTGACCCTCAAGGCGGCTAGCCAGCAACGCTGCGGTTGCCGCGGTCATGACCGGCATCAGCGGTATCTCGATGTCGCGCAGATGGGTCTCGGAGTTGGCCAGCCACGGACCCAGAGTCCCCATGCAACGCTCGAGTAGCTGCGTATGTTGCCGGCGAAGATAACGGGCATGGAAGGCGATGCACATTCCCCGCCGTGCGAGGTTAGGAGCCACCCGCCACAGACACTTTGATCCCGATGGCGCTATTGTGATGAAACACGACGGACCCGGCCGGCGTGCTTGGCCAAGCCCTTCGATATCGAGTCGGCCGTCTCCCTCCAGACCGATGTAGAGATAGCCGCATTGCTCGGCGAGCGTTTCGACCCAAACCGCGGTAGTGGCGGGGGAACTCGCCGGCCAATCGATAATGATTGCGTTGAGCCCGTCCTCCGCCTCGACAATATCCGTGAAACCTTCCAGGGTAGGACGCGTCAGGCCTGGGGCCGAGAGGCGCTTGCCGTAACGCTGCGGGTAGGGCTGGCAGGCGGAAGCCGCGAAACCGGCCACTTCGCGGCCTAGCGTGGGTGCGATGAGCTCCGCAGTCTGATAATTGATCCGGGAAATTTCTGTCTCGATGGCGAGTCGACTCACGGCAAGCCCTAGGTTCCGGCTCGCTATCGTAGACGATTCTACCGAGTTATGCGGTAGGGCATGGGATCGAGCTGCGGCGGCTTCCCCTCAATCAGATCAGATAGAAGTTGGGCGGACCCTACCGCAAACGTCCAACCGAGGTGGCCATGGCCTGTATTGATGTACAGTCCTGGAATGTGTGACGGACCGATAAAGGGCAATCCGTCAGCGCTCATCGGTCTCAGTCCAGCCCAGGACCGCGCCTGCGCTCGGGGCAGCTGGCGCGCGACCCGCGGCAAAAGCGTGGTCAGCAATCGGAGTAGGTTTTCAATCCGCTCGGGCGGGATGCTCAGATCCTCACCAGCAAACTCCGCGGTGCCGGCCAACCGTAAGCGGTTACCGATCGGAACGACTGCCGCATGTAGGGCGTCGTGGACGATAGGCAGTTTGGGTCTACCTTCGACGTGCGCGGCATCGAAGGTCACCGTGTAGCCTTTTGCCGGCCGGATCGGCAACGAGAGACCTAACTCACGGACCAGTCGTACGGAGGAATTTCCAGCGGCAACCACCACGATCTCGGCATCTTTCACGCGATTCGCGATCCGCACACCTGACAGGCGGCCGCGCTCGGCGACGATTCCCGCCACCTCAGTGTTGGTGTGATGGACTCCACCCAAGCGCACGAATTCTGCCAGCAACTGCTCGCAGAATAAGCGCGCGTCGCCAATCTCGTCGTCCGGAAATCGCAGCGCACCGGCGATCTGTGTCTTGATCTCACCCAACGCCGGCTCTGCGGCCACTGCGCCATCACCGTCCAAGACCTCGAATTTCAGTCCGAGTGAGCTCAGGCGGTTCGCCATGGCCAACGGTCCCTCCATTGCGGGCTGCGTACTGAACACCTTCAGGGAACCCACCGCCGCGGAGTCGTACTCGAGCGCAAGTCGTGTGCGCAGTTCCCGAGTTCTCTCCAGGGAATAGCGCCCGAGCAGAAAGCTCGCTTGGGTCGCGGCTGTATGTCGCGCTCGGGTTGAATAACGCAGGAAGCGCCAACCAAACCCGATCAGGGAGGGCACAACTGCACGCCGCAGCGTAACGGCCGACGGCGCGCCCAAGAGGGAGGCGGCCAAATGACGATGGACTCCTGGAGCATTCCAGGGGTCCGCCATTGAGGGGGTGAGCAATGCCCCATTGGCGTAACTTGTTCCGAGCGCCACTGCGGGGCGCATTTCAACAAGTGAGGTGGGATACCCGCGGCGCGCTAGTTCGTAAGCCGCCGTAACCCCGGCGACGCCTGCGCCGATCACTATGACCCTCCGCATCGATTTTCGTCTCTCTGGCAGTGGTTGACCGCTTCCCGCTAGGGGGAGCGCTGCAAGGGTAATCGGCCACAGCCCGTTCAGGCAGGGCTTACGGGTCGGGCACGCAAAAAATTGCGTCCCGCAAAAGCGGACGGTCTCACGGGGGGCCACCCCCACTTTCCTCTCAAAAGCGCTCTAATACACGAGGAGAGGTATGTCTCGCGTTTTAGAGTATGGGCCTACCCGATCATCGGACATTCGTCGCCGCCATAGCCGCTCGATACGGCAGGCGGCTGCGACGTTTTCTGTCGGTCCGCCTGCGCAGCGCCCAAGACGTGCCAGATCTCGCGCAGGAAGTGTTTCTGCGCCTCCTGCGAGCCGAAGGGCACGAGTCGATTCGAAGTCCCGAAGCGTATCTATTCACGATCGCCAGCCACGTCGTTCACCAGCACGCCGTGCGGCGCTCGAATGAGCCGGTTTCGGTAGACATTGCCGATGTGCTCGCGGACTTGCGGACGGCAGCCAGCGATGACCCCCCGGACCAGGCCGAGCATGCACAGCGGCTGGAGGAGCTCGAGCGCATCTTGCAGGAGCTGCCGGTGAGAGTGGCGACGGCGCTGGTCCTTCACCGCCTCGAAGGCTATTCGGTCCAGGAAATTGGTGAGGCGTTGGGTGTGGCCCGTGAAACGGCGAAGAAGTACTTGGCGCGTGCGGCCGAGCACTGCCGCAATCGGCAGCTGCGGGAAGTGTAGGGAAGCACCATGGAAATCAAACTTTCAAGTGGCAGCCTCCATCCTGCAATCGTCACCGAAGCGGCCGGTTGGTTTATCGAGTTTCGAACGGGTGACACCGACGGCGAAACCCGTGATCGCTTCATGCAATGGCTACGCCGTTCGCCGGAACATATCCAAGCGTACCTTGAAGTATCCGGCGCTTGGTCGGAGCTGCCCACTCTCGATCCGGGACGTAAGATCGATGTTGCGGCAATGATTGCCCGTGCACGGGCGGAAGCTGACATCCTGCCCTTGTCGCCCACGCAGCGCCGGTTGCCGCGCAATGGCGATTCGCATCGCAGAGCAACCCTGAGTCCATTGCTCGGTTTTAGAGTCGCGGTCGCCGCTTGCGCTGTTCTGGCGCTCATCGGCGTTACTCTGCTGATGTGGGATCGCGGTGAAACGTATACAACGGGCATCGGCGAACAACGTACCGTTCGGCTTCCCGACGGCTCAACCTTCGAGCTCAACGCGCAGTCGGAAGTCCACGTGTTGCTTTCCAAGCGGCAGCGTCTGCTCGAGCTGCGGGAAGGGCAAGCGTTGTTTCATGTTGCGAAGGATAGGACGCACCCGTTCATCGTCCGCACGGGCAGTACCAGTGTTCGGGCCGTCGGCACGGAATTCGACGTCTACAGGAAGCATGACGGCAGTACGGTGGTAACGGTGGTGGAGGGAAGCGTGGCCGTATATTCAAGTCGCAGCGACGAACGAGCGGCCACGGCGAATTTGTCGCCGAGCTCGGGAACCGAGGCCATCGGCTCGCGGAGCGCCAGCGCAGACCCGCAGAGGAACGGGCAGGTACCGGCGCGTACATCGGGTAGTGCCAACTTAGCCGGCACAAACATGCAGCCTACCGGTGAGACTGCGCCGGACGCGGCGGCCATCTTCCTCTGTGCGGGAGAGCAGGTCACGATGAGCTCGAGTGCTGTGGCTACCGCCCCGCGGCCTGTGGATGCCGGCGCGGCGACTGCCTGGGTACAAAAGCGCTTGGTGTTTGAGGAGACTCCACTCAGCGAAGTGGCTGATGAATTCAACCGGTACAACGGCCGGCCGTTGGTGATCGACGATTCCGAGTTGCAGCGCGTTCGGATTAGTGGGATCTATTCCTCCACGGATCCTGCCTCGCTGTTGAGTTTTCTGCGCGCGCAGCATGGCATCCAGGTCATTGAGACGGATCAAACCATCCAAATCAAGCGCCGTCAGTGAGGGCCACCCCCACTTTTCGTTTGCAAACGCTCTACCTTCATAGCGAATCGCTGCCGGCGTGGCCAGCGATCACAACTAGCCTCAAAAGAGGCGGGGGAGCGTTCATGCGTGTTGCGGTCGTCGCAATTGCCGTCTGCTGTTCAATCATCGGTCTCGCCGCTGCGGACGATGTCAAGGCAGCTATCCGAAAACCTACAAACATTGCCGCCCAGCATTTGGGTCCGGCGCTGAAGGAGTTGGCTGCCGGACGTGGCCTGCAGGTGCTGTATTTCTCGGACATCGTGCGTGATCTGCAGACACAGGGAGCTTCCGGAGAGATGACGGTGAGTGAGGCTCTCGATCAACTGCTTGCCGGTACGGGCCTCACGTACCGGTTCCTGGACGAGAAGACGGTTACTGTCTTCCCCATCGCCGCTGAGTCCGAAGCGACGTCCTCCTCGCTCGCTAGCCCGACGACGCAGGTCGATGCCGGAGGCAACTCGATCAACCTACCCGCCGAACAGGATACCCAGAAGGCCAAGGGGTCCTTCTGGGACCGGTTTCGCCTGGCTCAGGCGGATCAGAGCATTCCTTCAAGCGCCTCATCTGTAACCGCTACTCAAGGTCCGGCAATCCCCGAGAATAGCGGCTTGCAGGAGGTGGTGGTCACTGCGCAGAAGCGCCAAGAGCGCCTGCAGGATGTGCCAATACCCGTGTCCACGGTCAACGCCGAGTTACTGGTGGAGAGTAATCAACAGCGGATCGAGGATTACTACACTCAAATTCCCGGCTTGAGCATGGAGGCTACGGTCGAATCCGCCCAAATATTGTCGATTCGCGGCATCACCACCGGCGGCTCGGATGCGGGAGCGATTCCTACTGTAGGCGTCACGGTTGACGATATTCCATACGGCTCCTCCGTCTTGTCCATGGTGCCAGACATTGATCCAGGCGATCTCGCTCGTCTCGAGGTGCTGCGCGGGCCGCAAGGAACGCTCTATGGCGCGAGCAGTATGGGTGGACTGATCAAGTATGTGACCGTCGATCCTACAACATCCGGCTTCAGCGGCCGGTTGGAAGCGGGTACCAGCAGTGTCTACAACGGGGCGGAGTTGGGCTACACCTTGCGTGGCTCGGCCAATGTGCCGGTTACTGATAACTTCGCGATTCGTATTAGCGCTTTCACGCGCCTTGACCCCGGTTACATTGACAATCCGGTGTTGGGAATTGACGGCATTGACAAAGCCCACGCAAACGGCGGGCATCTCGCGGCGCTCTGGAAGCCGACGGATTCGTTATCTATCAAGCTGAGCGCTCTTGTTCAGGAGATCAGCGGCGACGGCACTAACGATGTTACCAAGCTACCTGGCTTCGGAGATTGGCAGCAAAGCTATGTCCGCGGCGTCGGACCCTACGTCAGAAAGGCTCAACAGTACGGTCTCGTCATCAACGACAAATTCGCCGGCGTGGATTTAACGTCGGTTACGGGCTATGGTATCAATGCGGTTCACGACTCACTCGATATCTCCGGCGCCCTCGGGGGCGCCGTGTCAGAGAAGTTGTTCGGGCCAGGGGCAACCGCGGTTCCTAACTACGACTCGTTCAGGACTACCAAGTTCAGTCAGGAGGTGCGCCTCTCAGGCCAACTCTTGCAAAAACTCGACTGGCAGCTCGGCGGTTTCTATACCTACGAGAACAATTCGCCGTTCTTCCAGTACCTGCCGGTGGAGAACGGTAATACCGGGGCCGTGGTGGGGCAGCTTGTCTACCTCAACTTTCCCAGCACCTATACTGAATATGCCGGTTTCGCCGATTTGACCTATCACTTCACCGACCGATTCGACCTGCAAGTCGGCGCTCGCGAGAGTGAAATCCGGCAGAACATCAAGCCGGCGACCTACATCGGCGTGTATGACACCGCTTTTCTCGGCCAATCGAGCGAATACTACGTCTACCCTCAGAAGATTGCTAAGAGCAGTCCCTTTACCTATCTGTTCACTCCCCGCTACAAGCTGACGCCCGATCTGATGGTGTACGTGCGGCTCGCATCGGGCTACCGGCCGGGCGGGGCCAATTCTGCGCAACCGGGTACACCGCCGGAATATTCGCCCGATAAGGTTTACAACTACGAGCTCGGCGTGAAAGCCGACTTTCTCGACCATACTCTCTCGCTCGATGCATCGGCTTACTACATCGACTGGAAGGATATTCAGCTGACCCTAAACAACACGGTGACTCACCAGACCTTCATCGGCAACGCCGGGGCGGCCAAAAGTCAGGGTGGAGAATTGACGCTCGAGTCGCGGCCGATCAGTGGACTGAGGCTTGCCGCCTGGATTGCTTATGACGATGCGGAGCTGACGTCGTTCCCGGCCGAGGCGCTGCTCGCCGGCACCTACGCTGTTCCCGGCGACCGATTGCCGCAGAGCCCGCAGTTCTCGGGCAATATCGCGGTCGATGAAGATTTCCCGCTCGCCGCCAATACCCACGGGTTCGTGGGCCTTTCGTCCAGCTACATCGGCGGTCGCTATGGTTTGCTTACCGCCTCATCGACGCGCGAGTATCTACCGGCCTATGTCCGCACTGACGTCCGTGGTGGAGTGAGGTACGACACATGGACCGCCAACCTCTACATTAACAATGTCGGCAACACGCGCGGTCTGATTTCCGGCGGTCTCGGCAATATCATTCCTTATAGCTACTATTACATCCAGCCGCGCACCATCGGCGTGAATATCGCCAAGACGTTCTGACGGGCCTTATTGTCATAACCCGCGGCCGGCCGCTGGACCGAATTCGAGTCGGTATCCAAGCGGCCGGCTGCGCGGCGTTGCTGCTGCATCGAATGCGTGTTTTTCCTGGCTGCTGCGTCTATACGGCGAGGGTTGCTGCGCGTGGGCTAGGCTAAGAGGCCGGCCTCACAGGCGGAGCCTGGGCCGTCTTCCGGTATTCATGCCATAGTGCGCTTATGGAGCTTTTCAGGACCCATTTCCACAAGTTCTGCAGCATGCTACGCAAGCGTGGGCGGCGGCCGGACGAAGCGGAGGATCTGGTGCAGGAGGCGTTTGTAAGACTGCTGACCTACATCGATAGGGGGCAGAAGGTTCTGGAGCCCGAGGCCTTCGTGGCGCGAGCTGTGTTCAATCTTTCCGTGGACCGCAATCGCCGTGAGCGCACTCACCTCTACGAACGTCGCGGTCTCGAGGAGTTGGCCCTACCGGCGGCGACTCCGAATCCGGAAGAAGAGGCCGAAAGTCAGGAATGCCTACGCCGCACTCAAGCGCTGCTGGATCAAGCCTTGGGGGAGCGCGTCCGGCGGGTGTTTTTTCTCCACTGCTTCGAGGGCCTGACCTACGATGAGATCGCCCGGCAGATTGGCATGAGTCGGCGTACTGTGGAGAAGGACCTCGCTAAAGCGATCCATATCCTTTCTGTCAGTACTCTCACGCCGTCATGAGCTCTTCCTCAGATCCGGCGTTGCTCAAAGCGCTCGCCGAAGCCTCCACCTGGATCGTGACATTGCACGGGCCCGAGCGCACGCCCGCTGTGGATCGTGGATTCCAGCATTGGCTGGCTGAGAGTCCTCTGCATCGACGTGCTTTTGAGCACGCCACGGAGACTTGGAGCAAAGCGCGCGCGACGGTACGGCGCTCGGCGCAGGTGGATGTCCTCGCTCCGCCGACCCGAATCGACGAACCTCCCAAGCAACGGCGGCGACCGCTCATTGTGGCGTTAGCTGCTGCAGTGATTGTTGCCGTGTTGGCAACGGTAGTGTCGCTACATCACAAGGATCTGACGACGGGAATTGGTGAGCGGCGGACCGTTGTACTCGAAGACGGAACACAAGTAACCCTGAACACCGCCACGCGGCTGGTCGTAGAGTATGACAAGCAACGCCGGCAGGTGCGCCTGGAGGCGGGCGAGGCGTTCTTCGAAGTGGCCAGGCGACCTGAGCGCCCCTTTGTTGTTAGAGCTGGAAACCGTGAAGTCAGGGCTCTAGGAACCGCGTTTCTGGTGAGACGCGATGCTATGCGTATCGCGGTCACCCTGGTAGAGGGCAAGATTGCGGTCATGCCCACCGGCTCGGAAGGGTCGAGTTCGGCGGTGACGCCCGCAAGCCCATTGGCGCCTGGAGAACGCATTGTCTTTACTGAGCATGAGCAGCCCCAACTTGACCACCCGGAAGTCGCAAAGCTGACAGCCTGGGAGCAAGGCCTGGTTAACATCGACAATCTGACCCTGACGCAGGCCGTCGCGGAGATGAATCGATACAACACTTTGCAGTTGGTTGTCACAGGTCCAGCGGCGAACATCCGAGTTAGCGGCGTTTTCCGCATCACAGATTCGGAGAATCTAGCCAAGGCGGTGGCGCTGACACACGGACTGCAAATCCGCAGGGAAGCTCAGCGGATCGTGCTATCCGGAACCCCGCGGCCGCTTGGCGCAGCCCCACTCGGCCACTAAACCACTCGCGCTGCCGGGAGTGCTCGCCACGACATTCAATTCGAGTGGGTGTGTTTTTACGCGCTGCTGCGTCTATACCTCCAATCGGCTACGACGTTGAATTCCAATGACGGGGCGCTATGGAGGGTGCACCTACCGGGGGGTATGCATGCTAAGTGGGGTCTCGCTGCGCTTAACGGCCGCTATTCTAAGCTCCTGGCTGTTGCTCGTAAGTCAGTCCATCGCACAAGCCGGGACTCGTCTTGAGCTGCCAGCGCAACCGCTTGCGGAGGCGCTGCGTTCGCTGGCCAACCAAACCCGGACGAACATCCTGTTCGATCCCGACTCTGTTAAGAGTTTCAACGCCCCGGCGGTTAAAAACGCAGCGAGTGTTGCGGACGTCTTGACTCGAATTCTCGCCGGTAGCGGCCTGACTTATCGATATCTGGACGATCGGACCGTGACCATCGTGCCTGCGGGCCGGGCTACGGCTACCCCGCATATGGAGCAAGGTGAGGGCATTGGGTCCGCTGTTGTAGGTCACAACTTAGGCCCTGCTCAGGCAGGCGCTGCAGAGGTGCCGCAGTTGGAGGAGGTAGTGGTCACCGCCCAGAAGCGCAGCGAGCGCTTGCAAGATGTGCCCATGAGCATCGTGGCCATAACGGCAGACGAGCTGCAACAGCGCAATATCACGAATATTGATGATTTGTCGCTCGCGGTGCCCGGCTTGTCGATCATGAGCGATGGCAGCGCCACTCGCCGCATCATGCTCCGCGGCATAAGCAACACAGCAGGCAACGGCTCGACCTCGTTAGTCGGTCTGTATCTCGATGAGGCCTCGGTCACCGGCGGCCTGTCGAGCCAACTCGACTTGCAGACCTATGACCTGGAGCGGGTAGAGATCCTACGTGGGCCGCAAGGCACGTTATATGGCGATGGTTCCGTAGGCGGCACGATCCGGTTCATTACCAGAAACCCTGCGTTAGATCGGTTTGAGATGAACGCGGACGTTACGGCATTGTTCACGGAGTACGGTGCGCCGAGTCAGCACATCGCCGAGGTGGTTAACATCCCGTTGCTTGAAAATGAGCTCGGCCTGCGTATCGCCGGGACGTTCAACCACGACGGTGGTTGGATCGATCAACCCGCGGCGGGTCAGGAAAACATCAATGCACGAAATCTAGCGGACGTGCGTGTCAAGGCATCATGGCAGCCGGCCGCTGATTTTACAGTGAACGCCATGGCGGTCATTCATCGCAAGCAGGGCGGGTTAAATTCCGGGGAAGACGCCAACGGCAACTATACGCAGACTTTCAATCTCACGACGACGCCCACGACGCATGACGACTTCAACATCTACAATCTAACATTGGCGTACGACCTCGCGGCGGTTCGTTTGCTCAGCACCAGCACTTATATCGATCAGCAGCAGCGAGTTGATAATGTCGGAACGTTTTTCCAAATCACCCCGCCGGGGACCGGCTTGTACGAGGTTTATCAGAATTACTCTGGCAAGAACGAGACTTTCAGCGAAGAGCTGCGTCTGAGCTCAAACGGCTCGGGACCCTGGCGCTGGACGCTGGGAGGCTTCTATAGACATGCCTTGGGAGAACTTGATACGCCGGTGGCTTATGCTGACTTCGGCGGGCCGCCGGGGACACCTCTACCTGCTCCGCTTCCAGCGAGTGAAGCCACGACCTCTTCGAAATCTGTGGCCGTCTTCGGCGATACGAGCTACCAGCTCGCCGAGCGGCTCACTCTCGGGGCCGGCTTGCGCTATTTTCACGATGATCAGGCGTCGAGCCCTCCAGAGCAAAGCGGTACGTTTCACGCCACGAGCCCGCGCGGCTACGCGCAATACCGGATCAGCGAGCGCGCCAACGTCTATGCCAGCGCCGCGAAGGGCTTCCGTAGTGGCGGCTTCAACTACGCCCCTAATGTTCCGACCTTCGCTCCGGAGAGCGTATGGACCTACGAGTTGGGCACAAAAATGTCGCTGTTGGATCACCGGCTCAGTATCGATGCCGATCTCTTCTACAGCAAATATCAGAACTACATCGTAGCGGGTCTTGATCCGGCGCAACCGCAACTGGGTAACTACTATCAGAACGCCGGTAATGCGGTAATCAAGGGCGTCGAATGGGATCTAGCCTGGCGGGCGCTGGAACACTGGACGTTCAGCCTCAACGGCGACTACTTACACGCCGTCTTCACGCGGATAAACAGCGCCGATACTGTATATGTGGTCGGGGACCCGCTCGATCTGTTTCCTAGGTATACCTTTACCGTCTCGGTGCAGCGTGAGTTCCAATGGCTGGGCAAGCCGGGGTTCGCTCGGGTTGATTACAACCAACAGGGGCGCGAGACCTTCAGGGACCGTAATGTCGCCGGCCCGACGCCCTGGTATTTCGGCGAGTCCGACGTTATCAGCATGTTGAATGTCAATACGGGCTGGCATTGGAGCGACAACCTGACGTTGGGGCTGTTCGCGCAGAACCTTCTCAATGAGCGCGGCTTGATTTCCCCCTATTCGCCCAATACGGAATCGGATGCGGAAATAAGGCCACGGCCGCGCACTTTCGGTGTGAATTTCAGTGTGAAATTCGATTGAGCACAGGGGAGGCCGACTTTCTGGCCTGGGCAGGCGCGCACCTGGTCCCACTAAATTCGGTTAAGCCCGAGTGCGGCACGGAGGACCTCGCGGCGCTGGGGAGGATGATCGGTGATGCCTCCATCGTGGTTCTGAGTGAAGGTGTACATGGAGCCGCCGAGCCGCTCGAGTTCCGCAACCGCGTGCTTCAGTACCTGGTGCAGGAGAAGGGTTTCACGGCAATTGCGCTAGAGTCTGGTCTGGTAGAGAGCCGCGTAGTGTATGACTACGTACGAGGCGGACCGGGGAGTCTTCCTGAGGTGTTGACCCGCGGTATCGGCTGGACTTTCGACCGACTTCCCCAGAATCATGCTCTGGTGCGTTGGCTGCGCGATTACAACGCCGAGGCACATCGGACCCGCAAGATTAATTTTTACGGTTTCGATGTTCCGGGTAGTCCGGGTAACCCACATGTTAGCCGCGGACCGACAACCGCGCTGGTCGAAGTCCTCGGCTATTTAGATGAGGTCGACGGCGAGGCAGGGCGCTCTTTTCATGCCCGCTTCGATGGGTTGCTACCTAACATTCACTTCGATTTTCGCCGGCCTGCTCAGGTGGCGGGCTACGACGAGCTTAGCCAGGCGCAGCGCGATCTCATCACTGCGGCGCTCGCTGACTTGGTCACATTGATGGAGAGGCGGGAGGCGCACTACACCGCTGCGAGCACAGCCGATGCTTACGCATGGGCTTACCGGGCGGCTATCGGCGCGCGCCAGGCTGATGGATGGTTACGGCAGGTGCCGCTGGGTTGGCGGCCGCCGGTAGATCCCATCGTATTTCCCAGCGAGGAGACTCGCATCTTCGCCGTGGCTACCGACGTGCGCGACCGAGCACTGGCCGACAATCTCGATTGGATCGTAGCGCGAGAGGGGCCGGCCGGAAAAATTCTGGTTTACGCCTCTCACTTCCACTCGAGTACTGCGCCTGTCAAAACTAGCTGGCGTGCGTCGGAGCAAGCTCGCCAACAGGTGGCCGGCACTTATTTACGGCGGCGCTACGCCGAGCGGTTGCTCTCCATAGGCAATTTGATCGCTCAGGGGGAGTACGCAGAGGCGGGTGTGAAACGCCGGCTTGGGCGAGTGCCGCCGGACTCAATCGATGCTATCGCCGCGCAGTTGGGCGTCCCCCTCTATCTGTTGGATTTAAGATCAGCGCCTGCAGCGGTTAGACGTTGGCTCAAAGAGGAGCGTCCTATTGGACCGGCGGGCGGCAATTTCGCGCTTGCGGTAGGCTGGGCGTTTGATGTTGTCTTTTATGTAGACACGGTAACGCTTCCCTGACCACGGCCATGTATGCAGGAAGGGGGTCCTCCGCCGTGCGGCGCGGGTTCCAGCTGCTGCTGTTGACCATGGCGGCAGCCGCGGCCAACTATGCGCAGACGGCGCTTAGTCCTCTGCAGGAAGCGGTCAAGATCGCCTCCGGCTTGAGCGACAATCAAATGGCGCTGCTGCAAGGGCCGGCGCTTGCCTTGCCGCTAGCCGCCGCAGCGATCCCGGTCGGCCTACTCATTGATCGATATTCGCGCGCTCGCCTGATTATAGTGTTTGCCCTGTTTGATCTGCTCGGCAGCGCGGCCACAGCCATGGCCAACACCTTCCCGCAACTATTCGCCGCGCGATGTTTGGTTGGCTTGGCTGTGCCGGCAACTTCCATGGCGGCGTTGTCGATGATCGCAGATGTGTTTGCGCCAGCGCAGCGAGGGCGGGCCCTAACGGTTCTGGCCATGGGGCAGGTGGGAGGCATGTCAGCGGCTTTCGCATTGGGCGGCATGCTGTTGAAGCTATCAGGCTCCGGTCCGGAAGCCTGGCGCTGGGCCATGGCCTGGCTCAGCGCGCCTGCGGCCCTAACTTCGGTTCTAGTCCTAATGACAACCGAACCGCCCCGGACCCATATCGCGGTCACGAACCCCTCGCCGCGGCAGGCTTTTGCCGAGCTCTGGCGTTACCGCACGGTGATAGGCCCTCTGCTGGCCAGCGTCATCATGGTCGGGTTAGCGGATACCGCCTCTATGATCTGGGCAGCGCCCACATTGGCGCGCAGCTTCGCCGCTCCTCCTGAGCGCGTGGGTGCGATCATGGCAGCTGCACTTCTAACAGCCAGCATTCTCGGACCGATCGCCGGTGGAATCCTCGCGGATTTCTCCCAGCGCACCGGCGGGCCACCGCGGACTATCACCGTGCTGTGTGGACTGTGCCTGCTCAGCGCCGCATCCGGACTTTTCCCCATCATGCCCAATGTGATGTCCGCGAGCTTCGTCCTTACCCTTTTCATGGCCACCGGGAGTGCGATTGGGGTGACTGGCGCTCCGCTGGGTACCGTGGTTATTCCGAACGAGCTGCGCGGCCTCTACATGGCCGTTTCAACCGCAATCAGTACGCCACTTTGTCTAGGACTAGCGCCGCTAATCGTCAGTCAGTTGTCCACGGCACTGGGCGGACCTGTAATGATTGGCCGAGCGTTAGCGCTAGTCTGCGTAACCATCAGCGTCATCGGTGCCGTGGCGCTTGCGCTAGGAAGGCGTCACTTCGCCGGCCGCCAGGGTGAAATCGGTTAATTTTTGCTAAATCGATTTTGTATTGACAAATCGATGTATCCAAGGCAAGTTTTGGCTGAGGGGGCCTCCAGGGCCTAAGGTTTCGATCCGAACGGTTAGACCGGCAGCGATCCGACCGTTTACCTGGCGGAGACGCACATTGACAGATCAGAGAACGAACGATCGCGGCAAGGTGGCCGCTATCACCGGGGGCGCGGGCGGAATTGGCCTGGCCGTTGCGCGTGCATTCGCAAGCTCCGGGTATTCGATAGCTTTGATCGATATCAAAGAGGAAGCGTTGGCCAAGGCAGCGAAAGATCCGGGCCTGGCCGCTGTCCCGGTTGCCTCGGTCGTCAGCAACCTCTCGGATGCGGGAAGCTGCGAGTCGGCTATGCGGCAGTCGCTCGAGAAGCTCGGCAGGGTTGATGTACTGGTCAACAACGCCGGGGTAGGTTTCGGCTCACCGTTGGAAAAGCTCTCCGTAGCGGACATCG
>Ga0105240_10007481_pt1 | contig 15848 bp, 12 predicted proteins | sample KBSC54metaG_FD_80426 | JGI IMG/M metagenome (GOLD analysis project Ga0105240, IMG submission 80426) | Corn rhizosphere microbial communities from Kellogg Biological Station, Michigan, USA - KBS C5-4 metaG | ecosystem: Host-associated > Plants > Roots > Rhizosphere > Soil | place: Michigan, USA... | reverse complement strand
GGTCGTTGCGGAGTGAAGCGCGGCTTTATTCTCGTCATGCGACCCGCACGCCAATTCTCCAATTCTGCCAGTTGCGTGACGCTTGCGGCACGACGCGCATGTCTGATGGTGCCGGCCGCCGCCAGCGCCTGAGTAGCTGAGGGCTCGCGTGGAGGGCATCGTGTCATCGATACGCAAATCCAAGAACTATTATCGGGACAGTCTTCCGGCGCCGCAACCGCATATGCAGCTGATCGGCAATGTGCGCGCTGACTTCTGCGTCATCGGAGGTGGATTCACCGGCCTCTCCGCCGCCCTGCAACTCGTCTCAGCGGGAGCGCGGGTGATCATTTTAGAAAGGCGGACGATCGGATTCGGAGCATCCGGACGCAATGGCGGCCAGATGCATACCGGCCTTCGCCAAAGCCAGAAAGTGCTCGAGAAGTGGCTCGGCAAAACGCATGCACGTGATCTTTGGGACCTCTCGGAAGAATCCAAAGCACTCGTCAGGGATCTGATCGCAAAATACCGCATCGATTGTGCGTTAAAAGACGGATTGGTGATTGCGGCGGACGATCGGGGTGCCGTCAAACCGCTGGCGGAGGACACCGAATATCTCCAGGCCCAATATAGCTATCATAAAGCGCGCATGCTGGATGCTGCCGAAACCGAACGCGAACTGGGTACGACTGTTTATCCGGCTTCGCGATTTGATGCCGGCGGTGGCCATCTTCAGCCGCTCGCTTTTGCCCGCGGCCTCGAAAAAATCATCGAAGCTGCAGGCGTTCGAATTTACGAAAATTCCAGGGCCCGCAGAATAGAGGGCTCACATCGCGACATCCGGGTGATTTGCGACAAGGGTGCTGTCGATGCCGACCATGTAATTCTGGCGTGCGATGCCTTGTCAGGCGAGTTGGCGCCGGAACTCTCGCCTTACATCGCGCATGTCGAAAGCTTCATGACCGCAACGGAGCCGCTTAGCGACAGCCTCTATTCTCGGATACTTCCCAGCGACGCGGCCGTTGCCGATACAAGGCATGTTCTGGACTATTATCGTAAAAGCGAAGATCGCCGGATGCTGTTTGCCGGTCGGGAGAGCTACTTCACCCTGCCGAAAGACATTGCATCGGTCGTGCGGCCACGCATGCTTCGGGTTTATCCCGCGCTTCGCGAAATTCGCACCGAATATGCCTGGAGCGGAACGGTCGGCATAACCTTCACCCGCATGCCTCATTTCGGTCGGCTTGGGCCGCGGATATTTTTCACCCACGGCTATTCGGGTCAGGGTGTGGCTCTGGCCAACCTGGCCGGGAAGCTCATGGCAGAAGCAGCGCTCGGGAAGCCGGAACGTTTTGAGGTTTTCGAACGTGTGCCGGCCAGGAAATTCCCGGGCAATGCATGGATGCGCAAGCCATTGGTGGCGGCGGGCCTGACTCTCTACAAGCTTCTCGATTGCGTGTAGGCCTGGTTCAGCGGCATATCGGGCTCGGAGCCGGACCCTCACTTGCTCTAAAAGCTGTGATCTCTCGCAATTGCGAGAACCCCCGGCTTTCAGAAGCGGCTCACGATATTGGTGGCGGGCTCGTTTCTCGGTTCTGAGCAAAAATACTATATATAACATGGCATTATGCTTTCTAACGCCCTCTCCAGCGACCTGGATGGCAATACCCAGAGCGGGCGTTAATCGGTCGCGAAATGTGTGATCACATTGCTTGACAATTTGGTGACGGCTGCGCAAACATCGACCCAAGATAACAGGGGGATATTTGATGTTTCGCGCGTCTCATCGCCTTCGCTCTCTATTGGTTTCCGCATCGGCTTTCTCGCTCTGTGCCACAGTCGCGTACGCCCAGCAGAATCCATCGTCGTCAAGAAGCGGCAACATGGAAGAGATTGTGGTGACGGCGACCCGTCAGGCCGAAGTCCTTTCGAAGGTGCCGATCAGCGTCGCGGCAATTACAAATCAGCAGATGGAAGACCGCGGCATCAAGGAGTTTGCCGATACGATCCGATTCACGCCGGGCATCAAGCTCAACGGCAATCCCGACAGTGGCAACACGATCGCAATCCGCGGCATTGCTTCGACCGCGGGCGCAGCGACGACCGGTGTGTATCTGGACGATGTGCCAATCCAGGTGCGGCAGGTAGGCTACACGGCCGGTACGCTGTTTCCTACACTGTTTGATATTGACCGCGTCGAAGTCCTGCGCGGACCGCAAGGGACCCTGTTCGGGTCCGGCTCGGAAGGCGGCACGGTTCGCTTCATACAGCCCGCGCCGAGTTTCGACAACGATACGGGACATGCCCGGCTCGAGGGCAATCAGATCACCAATGGTGGTTGGGGTTACGAGGCGGGGGTGGCTTATGGCGGTCCCATCAATGACCATCTCGCCTATCGTGTTTCCGCGAGTTTCAAGCATGACGGTGGGTGGATAGATCGCGTCCAAGGGCAGGCATTCGTCGTGGACCCGACTGCGCGGTCCGGGCCAGCGTCGTACGGGTTCACTCAAACCGGGGTCTATGGAAAAAATTCAAACTGGCGCGATACCGCGGGCCTGAGGGCCGCGCTCGCCTGGAAGCCGACAGAGGATCTGACCGTTACTTTCTCTGCGAACTATTCCTACACCTATGTCCACGACAATATCGGCAGCGTATGGGCCAACCTGACGAATGCCGATGCCGGTGTATTCCAAACCCCTGTGTTCATCGCGGGGCCTGCTGATGCCTTGCATGTCGCCGAAACGGCGCCAAATCTCAATAAGGGGCACAACAATATGTTTGTGCCTTATGTCAATGTGGATTGGGTGAATGGCGATATCGAGGTCATATCGACGACCTCCTATCTCAATCATCGGCATCTGACCTGGAACGACGTCACCCTGGGATATTTGTTCCCATATCTGGGCGCCAAGGTGCCCCGGCCCGGCGACAAGGGCTATGACCAGCTGACGGATCAGTCCGAAAACTACACTCAGGAAATTCGCGTCCAGTCATTGGACCAGGATTCGCCCTGGCACTGGGTTGCTGGCGTTTTTTATAGCAAGGACTACCAGCGCTCGTTCGAAGTCGAAGGAGATAATTTCCTACAGCTTGCGCCGAGCTTTTTCGGAGTTGGCGCATTCGACGATCCCTTCCCGGGGACGAGCGCGTTCCTGAACAATTTCGGCACGGAGAGTTTGGCGAATGGCGCAACCTATGTTTCGTTGAGCCGCGCGAATGAAGCTCAATTGGCTGGGTTTGCGCAGGTCGACTATAAGGTCCTGCCCGGCGTCACCCTGACGGTCGGCGGGCGTCTGTCCCAGAATATGCTCTCTGTCTTCACGACCCAGGATGGTCCGGAAAACAACCTCAACGGCCCGTACGGTGCGGCCTGTCCCCTCGCAAGTGGTTGTACGCCTGGGCAACCGCCGTTCGAACCGGAATATGCGACCGCCAATCTCAAAGATAACGAGGTCGTCTTCACGCCCAAATTCGGCGTGAGCTGGCAGATTGACGAATCGAATTTGTTCTATGGCACGATTTCGCGCGGCTTCCGTCCGGGTGGCGCTCAGGTACGTCTTCCCGCTGCCTGCGATGCGCAGCTGGTCGCTTTTGGATTCAAGGACGCGAACGGCAACGCGGTGTCGCCGACCTCTTATCACTCCGACACGGTCTGGAGTTATGAACTTGGTTCGAAGAACAGCTTTTATGATGGCGCGTTAAGCCTGGATGGCAGCGCTTACATGATTCATTGGAATAAGATTCAGACAAATATCGGTTTGCCGGATTGCGGCTACAACACAGTCGCGAATGAAGGCGCGGCGACATCGCAGGGTTTCGATCTTGCGGTTTCGGCAAGGCCGGCGCCCGGCCTCAGCCTGTCCGCGGCGTTTGGCTACAATCAGGTTCATTTTGATGTCACAACCCCCGCCTTCATGAAGGGACAAACAGTGCCGGGCGCAGGGTCGCCTTATACGGCCGTCCTTTCAGGCGAGTATGACTTCTCTGTGGATGAGGAATGGCAGCCCTATATCAGGAGCGATTTCACTTGGCAGAGCAGGCCTTATTTTGTCGGATCATATCTGCGCGGTAGCCCGTCCTATGATCCTCTGAGTGTGCCGCCGACTTCGCAGAGTCTGTTGGGCGCGCGCGTTGGATTGAGGGTTGATACCTGGGACGTATCGCTGTTCGCCGACAATCTTTTGAACTTCAACTCACCCAATTCGGTCGATCATGTGCGACACAGCTCGCTGTTTACTGAAAGCTTCGTCCGGCCCCGTATGATCGGAATCACAGTCTCCGATCGGTTCTGAAATATGAGCCCCTCCGGTAAAGTCGGAGGGGCCTGTGTTGTGATCTGTGGTGACCGGCGCCCTCGATGCGTAATGTGGCCGATATGTTTCAGAAGCATGGTTCCCGAGGCTTTCGCTCAATGCGCATATCGTTGGGGTTCGGGGTATTGTTCTCGACCCTGTTGGCAGCGACTGGCCGGCTCGTTGCGCAGGAAGTGTCGAACGGCGGTTCTGCCACCTTCGCAACGACCTGTGCGGGTTGCCATGGGCTCGAAGGCGCGGGAGGGGAGCATGGCCCTACGCTGCGCGGCGAAGAATTCTGGTCTCAATGGCAAGGTCAGCCACTGAGGCGGCTATACAGCCGCATCATCAGCACCATGCCGCAAGATGATCCCGGTTCGCTGTCGGAACAGCAAGTGCTGGGCATTGTCGCCTATTTGACGCAGCTCAATACCGGTTCGGCGCTCAATCCACCGGTTGCCGTCGCAAAAGATTTGAACAACATAACGGCGCCGGTGGCAGGGGCCGCATCCAAATAGCGCGAAATGGAGATCTTCCATGGCTGACGGTAAATCTTCATCGCCAAAGCGCGATGCACGGCTCATAGACCGCCGGGATTTCATGAATGGTGTCGCGGTCGCTGTTGGGGCGTCGCTCTGTCCCGTGCACGGTGCACTTGCACAAGGCGCTGGACCGGATGCGTCGCCGGTCGATCCCCTTCTTGAAAGCGGGCTTACACAAAACGACCAGCGCTATTATCCGCCGGCGTTGCATGGAATGCGGGGCAGCCATCCCGGATCCTTCGAAACGGCCCATCACGTCCGCGATGAAAAAGTCTGGCATGAGCATGAACAGCCGCAGGACACCGGGGAACAATATGATCTTTTGGTCGTCGGCGCCGGGATTAGCGGTCTTTCCGCCGCCTATTTTTTCCGGCAACGGAAGCCGAACGCCCGCATCCTCGTGCTCGACAATCATGATGATTTCGGAGGGCACGCGAAGCGAAATGAGTTTCAGGTAGGAGACCGGTTGCTGCTTGGCTATGGTGGCACTCAGTCAATCGAGGCGCCGGGCCGATATAGCGACGTCTCGAAGGCGCTGCTGAAGGGTATCGGCATCGATGCCCAGCGCTTCTATAAATACTACGATCAGAAGCTGTTCGATTCTCTCAAACTTGCACCCGCGATCTTCTTCGACAAGGAGACGTTTGGATCTGACAAATTGATTGCGGGACCGGGTGAACTGCCGATCGCCAACATCCGCCAATTCATGTCATCCGAATACATCAATCAAATGCCGATAGCGGATGCGGCACGGGTGGATCTTATTCGCCTTCGCGATGAGGCGACCGACTACCTGGCCGATGTTCCTACCGATCAGAAGCGCGATGCGCTGTTGAAAATGAGCTACAGGGATTTTCTGCTCAACCGGGCGAAAGCCCATCCGGATGTGCCCAAGATTTTCCAGAAGATGCCGCACGATCTGTATTGCGTCGGCATAGACGCCGTATCGGCTGAGAATTGCCGCGGCATGGGTTATCCGGGCTTCAAGGGCATGGCGCTGCCCGAGCGCCGGCGCGGCGGGAGCGAAGAGGAAGAGCCGTATATTTTTCACTTTCCTGACGGGAATGCATCGATCGCGCGGCTTCTTGTGCGGACGCTTGTCCCGGCCGCCATGCCCGGCAACAGCATGGAAGACGTGGTCACTGCGAAGGCGAACTATCCGGCGTTGGATGTGCCAACGAACAGCGTGCGAATTCGTTTGAACAGCACGGTGGTCGCCGCCAAACATATCGGCGATCCAAAATCGGCGAAGGCGGTGGAAGTCACCTATATGCGGTCCGGCAAATCATATGTTGTCCGCGGCAGTGCCTGTGTAATGGCCTGCTACAACTGCATGGTTCCGTATCTGTGCCCCGAAATGCCGGAGACGCAGAAGGAGGCTCTGGCCTATGCGGTCAAGCAGCCACTCGTGTACACCAATGTGCAGATCAGGAACTGGACAGCGTTCAAGAATCTCGGGGTCCACAATATTCATTCACCTGGAGGGTATTTCTCCACCATCACGCTCGACTTCCCTGTTTCGATGGGAAGCTACAAATTTCCTGCCTCGCCCGACGAACCTTGCGTGCTGCATTTGTTGCGGACACCCTGCAAACCTGGTCTTACGGCCAAGGAGCAGTTTCGCGCGGGACGCTGGGAGCTTTATTCGACCCCGTTTGCGACGTTCGAAAAGGAAATCAGGGATCAGCTGCAGCGCGCTTTGGGCGCCGGTGGGTTTGATTCGGACAAAGATATCCAGGCCATTACCGTGAACAGATGGCCGCACGGCTACGCTTACGAATACAACCCGCTGTTCGAACCGCTGGGGCGTCCAGCGTCGGAGCGGCCTTGTGTTATCGGACGCCGGCCTTTTGGCAGGATATTTATCGCGAATTCCGATGCGGACGGACATGCCTACAGCAACATCGCGATCGATCAGGGCTATCGAGCCGTCACCGAAGCGCTGAGCCTGGTTGGCGCAAGTCATCCGTGATAGCGGAACGCTCGATCGACCTCATCTTGATGCATTCGATGGCCCATTTGGGCGGCGTCTGGCATCACAGGGAATTTAGACGGACTGCATAGCGGTTGGCATTTAATGTCGGAAATTTCTGAACGAGTTTCGTGCAAATGGGCGATTGCTGCTCGGCTATGGCGGTACCCAGGCGATCGAAGGGTTGAGCGGTTACAGCGAAACTGCTCACGGCCTGTTGCGGGACATTGGCATTCAAACCGAACGCTTTCACGGTTTCTTCGATCAGCAGGCGTGGGTTTCCCCGAACGCCGGAGAGCCACCGAGCCATATATTTATTACTTCCCAGATGGAAACGCTTCGATTGCGCGACTTTTGGTTCGTTCTCTGATTCCGGGCTCTGCGCCTGGAACCGACATGGTCGATATCGTCACAGCCAGGTTTAGCTATCCGGCACTAGACCGGCCGGAGAACCGGGTTCGCATTCGGCTGAACAGTACAGTCGTCAACGCGCGCAATACAGAAAGCGGCACCGAATTGACCTATATGCATGAGGGAAAGGCCCATAAGGTTCGAGGCAAGCAAGCGATCCTTGCATGCTGGCATATGATTATCCCTTACATCTGCCCTGATTTGCCGGAGAAGCAAAAGGCAGCCATGCATGCATGCGTGAAGGTTCCGCTCGTCTATGGCAGCGTTCAGATCAAGAATTGGCGTGCTCTCAAATCTTTGGGGGTCGGATACACATATTGTCCGGGCGCTTATTTCAGCGAAGTGACAATGGATTTTCCGGTGAGCATGGGTGACTACCATTTTACGGATAGCCTAGACCAGAACTGCGTTCTTCATCTCGTTCGCACCCCTTGCGCTCCAGGGCAGTCGGCACGCGATCAGCATCGGACCGGCAGGTACGAACTGTACTCGACACATTATTCGACGTTCGAGGAGAAGGTGCAGGGCCAGCTGGGGCGCATGTATGGCAGTGGAGGCTTTGATCCAAAGCGCGATATCGCCGCCATCACGATAAATCGCTGGCCGCACGGCGACACATATTTTCAGATGCCTTTGTGGGACGGAAATGTACCCGAAGATCGGCGCATCAACGTGGTGGCAAGGCAGAAATTCGGTAACATCGCGATCGCCAACACCGATTCCGGCGAAGATGCGGAAACGAACTACGCCATTGAGCAGGCGTTCCGGGCGACCAAAGAACTGGTTGCCTGATCGAACATTCGGTATTGCCGGCGGTCCTTTCTCCAAAGCGGATGTTCTTGCCGCGATAGACGATGTCGCATTCGCTTGCTAGTTTCCCCGCCAGCCTGGAACGGGGTGGCTGGACAGGATCGCCAGGAATTTTCCAGCTACGGCTTGGCAAGGCTTAGCGGACATACCGATGCGCATCTGATCCCGCCATGTCCGGGTTACCTCTGCTTGTGCCGAGGGGCTATTGTCAGTTTCGCATCCCAGTATCGGATCATGCCGTTGCCTCGATTTTCCATGCCCGACCTGCCGGTGGCGGAATGCCTTCCGCGCCTGCTCGAGGTGCTTGGCGCCGGGTCCAATGCCGTGCTCGTCGCACCACCGGGCGCGGGCAAGACAACGTCGGTGCCGCTCGCGCTGCTCGGTACAGCTCCCATGGATCGGGGCCGCATCCTGATGCTTGAACCGCGCAGGCTGGCCGCACGCGCCGCGGCCGGAAGGATGGCCAGCCTGATCGGCGAGAAGGCGGGCCAGACCGTCGGTTTTCGCACTCGTCTTGAAAGCGCGGTATCGCCTGCCACCCGCATCGAAGTGGTGACGACGGGTCTTCTTGTCCGCCGCCTGCTGGGCGATCCGGGATTGGAGGGCGTTTCCGCCGTCATTCTGGATGAAATCCATGAGCGATCGCTGGAAGCCGATCTGGCGCTTGCCCTTTGCCTGGATGCGCAAGCGATGCTGCGGCCGGACCTGCGCCTGCTCGCCATGTCCGCAACCCTCGATGGCGCAAGACTGTCCGCGATCTTGAACGCTCCGATCGTGGAAAGCGCTGGGCGCATGCATCCGGTGGAGATCCGGTACGCCGCACGCGATATTCCGACCGCGCGCGACTTGCCGGAAGCGATGGGGCGCGCCATTCGCGCGGCCCTGACGGAGGCGCCGGGCGATATTCTTGCCTTCCTGCCGGGGATGGGAGAAATCCGCCGCACGGAAGCGGCGCTCGATGGGCTGGGCGCCACGGTGTTACCGCTGCACGGCGATCTGCCGCCGGCGACACAGGATCTGGCGCTTCGGCCCGCGGAAGGTCGGCGTGTGGTGCTGGCCACTGCGATTGCCGAAACCTCGCTTACCGTGCCCGGCGTGCGGATCGTCATCGACGGTGGTTTCCGCCGCGCGCCGCGCTTCGATCCGGCAAGCGGCCTGACCCGGCTCGCGACCGAACGTGTCAGCCGTGCGGCGGCGGATCAGCGTGCCGGCCGCGCGGGGCGCGAAGCCGCCGGTCTTGCCGTCCGGCTCTGGACAAGCGCTGCCCAGAGGGGCCTGCGTCCTTACGACCGGCCGGAGATTCTGGATGCGGAGCTTTCCGGTCTGGTGCTGGACTGCGCGGCCTGGGGCACGCCGCCTGGCAAACTTTCTTTCCCGGATGCGCCGCCCGAAGGCGCGCTTGGCGCGGCGCGCGCGCTGCTTTTCGATCTCGGCGCCATGGACGCGGAAGGCGGCATCACACCGCTCGGGAAAAAGATGAGCATGCTCGGCGCACATCCACGCCTGGCCGCCATGATGCTGGCCATGAAGGAGAGCGGCCGGGCGGCGCGCGCCTGCGATATCGCGGCCTTGCTGGAGGGACGCGATCCTTTGCGCGCCGGACTGGAAACGCCGGCCGACATCATGGCGCGGCTGGAAGCGCTCGCCGATCCGTCCGCGGCGGCGTCGCATGGTGCCGACCGTAATGCGATCCATGGGATTCGCCAGGCGGCACGACAGTATCGTGCGCGGCTCGGCATCGGCGCGGAGCGAAAAGCAGAAGGCGATCCCGCGCCGTTGATCGTGGCGGCGTTTCCAGACCGGCTGGCGCAGCGCCGTAGCGAGCCCGGAAGTTTCCGCCTCTCGGGCGGGGGCGGCGCCCGGCTTGCGGTGACCGATCCGCTCGCCAAAGCGGATTTTCTTGCCGTGGCGGCGCTGGAGATGAAGACGTCGCCGCTTATCCGCATGGCGGCGCCACTCCAAATTGCCGATCTGCCCGGCGTGATCGCCGCGCGGATAACCGAGACGAGGGAGACAAGCCTCGATCCGGTCTCCGGCAGCATCATGGCCCGGCGCAGGAAACGGCTTGGCGCACTTGTGCTGGAAGAAAGTGCTGCGCCGCCGGATGCGGCCGGCGCGGCCGCCGCTTTGTTGGAGGCGGTGCGCAATGATCCGTCACGCCTCCCCTGGACGGACGCCGCACGCAATCTTCAGGCGCGCCTGCGCCTGATGCATGAATTGGAAGCGGACATCTGGCCGGCCTCGGACGATCAGAGCCTGATCGCAAATCTCGAGGATTGGTTGGAGCCCCATCTGCAGGGTTTGACGCGGCTCGGCGATCTGGCGGCGCTCGATCTCGGTGTTCTGCTGCTGAGCCGGTTGGACTGGGCCTTGAGGAGCCGGTTGGACCGGGAACTGCCCACACATCTGCCGCTTCCTGGCGGCCAGGCGGCGGTGGATTACACACAGCCCGTGCCCATCGCGGCCGCCCGTGCTCAGCATTTCTACGGCCTGGCTGAAACGCCCAAGCTTGCAGGCGGGCGGGTGCCGCTTAGGCTCGCGCTTCTGTCGCCGGCAGGACGGCCGATTGCGCTGACCGCCGACATCGCGGGCTTCTGGCGTGGAGCCTGGGCCGATGCACGGCGCGACATGCGCGGCCGCTATCCCAAACATAAGTGGCCGGAAAATCCGCTGCTGCCGTAAGGCCAGGCGATTCACCTGGCGGATGTGGCGAAGCGATAAATAATGTGGTTTTCGTATGTCTGTCCGGGATCAAGCCGTGCCGAGCCGAATTCCGGCCGATTTGGCGTGTCGGGAAATAGCTGTGGCTCCAGCGCTAAGCCGTCACCTTGCCGGTAGATATGGCCGTGCTTGCCTGTGAAGGAACCGTCCAGGAAATTGCCGGAATAGAATTGCAGTCCGGGTTGGTTGGATAGAATTTCCATGACCCGGCCCGTGGCCGGATCTTCAACACGGGCGACCAGCCGTGGTGCTGCCGCCGGCCCCCTGCCGATGACCCAGTTGTGATCATAGCCCTTGCCGATCAGCAATTGCGCGTCCTGTCCGTCGCGAATGTCGCGGCCGATTGGTTTGGGTTTGCGGAAGTCAAAGGGCGTGCCGGCGACCGGCCGCAATTCTCCTGTCAGGATCTGGGTCTCGTCGACGGGTGTGTAGGCCTCCGCCGGAATCGTGAGAAACTGATCAAGGATGCTTTGGCCGGAGGCTTCGCCAGCCAGATTCCAATAGGCGTGATTGGATATATTGACGATGGTCGGGCTATCGGTTGTCGCCCGATAGTCCACTGTCAGCTCATTGCTCTCGTTAAGAGAATAAGTTGCGGTTGCCGTCACCTGTCCGGGATAATTCTGATCTCCGTCGGGACTCACATACCGCAATGTGACGGACGCTTCCGGCCCCGAGACGACTTTCACGACGGTCCAGGCCGCTTGTCCAAAACCTGCGGTGCCGCCATGCAGGCTGTTTGGCCCATTGTTGATGGGAAGCTGGTAAGTCTTTCCGTCGAGCGTAAAGCGCCCTTTGGCGATGCGATTGGCGAAGCGGCCGACCGTGGCCCCGAAATAGCTGGGATTGGTCAGATATTTTTCAGGCTCCGAATAGCCAAGAACGATGTCGTCAAATTTGCCGCTCCGGTCGGGTGTCACAACCGACTGAAGGGTTGCCCCCAGCGAAATCACCCGGACTTCAATCTTGTTGCGGTTGACCAATGTAATAGCGGTCAGGGGAACGCCGTCCGCGCTGGTGCCGAAACGCGCCTGATGGGCGTCGGCCGCGTGGGCCGGTGCAGTTCCAGCCAATATCGAAGCAATGCAGGAGAGGATTGCCGCAATCGCCGAGCGATCTGCCATGAGGAGCTCCTATTTCGCGGCCCCGCGCCGACTGGCGGCCAGCATGGCCAGTCCGAACACCAGAAGAACGCAGCCCCAGGCCAGATTGACATTGATGCCAAATGAGCGGGCATAGATCGCAGGATCGCTAACCGCGCCGTAAATGATCAGCACAAGGCCAAGCGCGATGAACAAAGCACCGATCGGCAAACGAAGATCCAGTCCCATATTTCACCAGAACAGAAGATTGAGAAGTAGTGCCGCGCCCAGGACCAATGGAGCCAGCAGGGATGGATTGAAAAGCCCTGTCACCGGCTGCTCGCGAGGCCTCGCCGTCAATGAATATACCAGACCCGTGAGCTGTTCCGCCGGCCGCGACGCCGTTACCAAGCTTACCAATATGGTCACCAGAAAACAGGTCGTCCAGGCGACGATGGCGGTGGAGAAATTCTGGGCCATTTCGCTGGGATAAGTGTGGAGGATAGCGAGCCAGCCACCTTTTATTCCCGCGATGGCATGCGCGGGGATCGTCAGTCCGTGATGGAGCGCCGCGCCGACGGTGCCCATCAGAAGGCCGGCAAAGGCCCCATGCCCGGTGGTGCGCTTCCAGAACATCCCAAGAAGAAAGGTCGCAAACAGCGGGGCATTGACGAAAGCAAATACCAGCTGCAGCAGGTCCATAATGTTGTTGAACCGGGCGGCCAGATAGGCCGCCGCGATGGATAGCAGCACGCCCGCGACGGTGGCGATCCGCCCGATGTTCAAGTAATGCCGGTCCGATGCATTGGGCCGGATATGGGCCTGGTAAAGGTCGTAGGTCCAGACCGTGTTGAACGCGGTCACATTTCCCGCCATGCCGGACATGAAGCTCGCCATCAGGGCGGTGATCCCCAGGCCCAGAAGGCCGGTCGGAAGATAGCGCGCCAGCATCAAAGGCATGGCAAGGTCGTAATTCAGCGATCCGTCCGGCTTGAGCGGGAAGGAGATGCCGCCCGTGCGATGCGTCAGCCCGATGGCGATCATGCCGGGAAGGATGACCAGGGCGGGAAAGAGCAGCTTGGGGATCGCCGCAATGATGGGCGCCTGGCGGGCGGCGGACAGCGAATGCGCGGCCATCGCCCGCTGCACCAGAAGGAAATCCGTGCACCAATAACCAAAGGACAGCACAAAGCCCAAACCCATGGTAATGCCGAACCAGCCCACGCCCAAGGGATTGTCGGCGGCGCTTCCCGCATGCCGCCACACGGTGGTAAGCGCGTCCGCCGGAAAGCCGCGTTGCAGTGATACATCCGAGAGACTCGCCATCAGCCCGGACCAGCCTCCGATATCGACAAGACCCAGAATGACCAGCGGCGCGAAGCCGAACACGATCAGGAAAAACTGCAGGACCTCATTATAGATTCCCGAGGTCAGGCCGCCCATGAAGACATAAAGAAGAACGATGCCCGCCCAGAGCCAGATGCTGAGGTCGAAGGGCCAGCCCAAAAGCAGATTGAGCAGAAGGCCCATGGCGTACAGAGAGATGCCGGACGAGACGATGGTCATGAAGGCAAAACTGGCTGCGTTCAGCAGGCGGGTCTTTTCGTCGAAGCGGAGCTTCAGATATTCGGGCACCGACCGGGCTCTGGAGCCGTAATAGAGCGGCATCATGAAAAGGCCCAGAAAGACCATCGCCGGAATCGCGCCGACCCAATAGAAATGGCTGGTCATCAGGCCGTATTTCGCGCCGGACGCGGCCATGCCCACCACCTCCTGGGCGCCCATATTGGCCGACATAAAGGCGAGGCCCGCCACCCAGGCGGGAATGGAGCGGCCGGACAGAAAGAAGTCTTCGCTGGTTTTGGTGCGTTGCCGCAGCGCCAGCCCGATCGCGACCACCACGAGCAGATAGAGCCCGATGATCAGGCCGTCCACAAATGTGAGCGTCATTGCGCGTCCCCGCCAGCCCGGCTATCATCGTATGATAGGATGTAAAAATCTGTCAATGACACCACGCCTGAAGCCTTCTTCCCCGCCGGCCAATACGGCCGCACCCGAATTTCGCGGCCGCAGCCTGCTCTGGTCGGTGGTCGAGGAAATCGGCCTGCGCATCCTGAACGGCACCTATGCGCCGTCTCAATCCTTGCCCATCGAACCCGAACTGATGGCGGAGCTTCGCATCAGCCGGACAGTGCTGCGCGAGGCGATCAAGATATTAAGCGCCAAAGGGCTTATCGTTTCGCGGCCCAAGAGCGGCACGCAGGTCCGGCCATCGCGCTATTGGAATCTTCTGGATCCCGTCATCTTGGACCTTTATTGCCGTGTTTTCGACTATTCGGACTTCGCCCAGAATTTCCAGAAGCTGCGGGTGATCATCGAGCCGGAAGCGGCGGCCATGGCTGCTGCTCATCGCAACGAACGCCAGCTGCGCGGATTGGAAGCGGCTTATGCCTCGATGAAGGCGGCCAAGGACATCGCGGACTGGACCGGCGCGGATCTTGCCTTTCACGAAGCGATATTGGAGGCGACGGGAAATCCCTTCATGCAGCCTTTGGGTTCACTGATCCACGCCGCCCTCAATACCCTGCTGTTCCATTCGGCCGACACATCCGCCAACCCCTTCGATTCCTTGCGCGAACACGGGCTGGTGCTTGACGCCATTCGCCGGCGCGATGCCGCCGCGGCACGGCAGGCGATGAGCAAGCTGTTGGCGGGCACGGGTCTTTCCATTTCCAAAGCCGTCAAAAGCGCCCGCCATCATGCGCGGCGAGAGGCCAAGCGCGCATGAACGCCATTGCCAGGATCGAGACTTTCCGCGTGCCGCCACGCTGGCTTTTCGTCCGCATCGAGACCAGCGAGGGGATTGTCGGTTGGGGTGAGGCCAGTCTGGAAGGTCATGCCGAAGCGGTCGAAGGCGCGTTCGAGTCTCTGCGTGACCGTTTTCTGGGAGCGGATGCGGGACAGATCGAAGACATCTGGCAGCTGGCCTACCGGCTTGGCTTCTACCGTGGCGGGCCGGTTCTGATGTCCGCGCTTTCGGGCCTGGATCAGGCGCTGTGGGACATCAAAGGCAAATCGCTGGGCGTGCCGGTCTGGCAGCTTCTGGGGGGACGGGTACGCAACAAAGTGCGGGCCTACGCCTGGATCGGCGGGGACTCGCCCGGCGAGGTGGTCGAGCAGGCGCAGCAGCGGCGCGCGCAGGGCTTTCGTGCCGTGAAAATGAATGCCACGGCGGACCTGAGCCGTCTCGACAGTCCGCGATCGCTGGATGCGGCGGTGGAGCGGGTAGGCCGTGTTCAGGAATTGGGGCTTGACGTCGCCATCGATTTCCACGGCCGGGTTCACAAGCCCATGGCCCGTCAGCTGGCCGCGCTTCTGGAGCCGCTGCGCCCTCTCTTCATAGAAGAGCCGCTTCTGTCCGAGCAGCCGGAGGGGATCCGGCAATTGGCGTCGCAAACTTCCATTCCGATCGCCCTGGGCGAGCGTCTGTACAGCCGCTGGGATTTCAAGCCCTTTCTGGAAGGCGCCATCATCGACATCGCCCAGCCCGATTTGGCGCATGCGGGGGGCATTTCCGAATGCCGGCGGATTGCGTCTTTCGCGGAAACCTATGATGTCGCGATCGCGCCGCATTGCCCCTTGGGACCTATTGCGTTGGCTGCCTGCGTGCAACTCGGGTTGGCCACGCCCAATTTCGTGATTCAGGAAATGTCCCTCGGCATCCATTACAACACCAGGGAGCATGACCTTCTGACCTATCTCCAGGATCCAGCTCCCTTCGATCTTGAAGAGGGCATGATCAAAACGCTCGAGGCGCCGGGACTGGGAATCGCCATCGATGAAGCGCGGGTTCGCCATGCGGCGGCGAACCCGCATCGCTGGCGCAATCCGGCATGGCGGGGCAAGGACGGGAGCCTGCGCGAATGGTAGACGCGGAGATCAAAAAAGGCCGTTTTCAAAACAAAGTCGTGATCGTGACAGGCGCGGCGGGCGGCATCGGCGCCGCCACGGCGCGGCGCTTTGCCGGGGAAGGGGCCGC
>Ga0105240_10007476_pt1 | contig 15857 bp, 12 predicted proteins | sample KBSC54metaG_FD_80426 | JGI IMG/M metagenome (GOLD analysis project Ga0105240, IMG submission 80426) | Corn rhizosphere microbial communities from Kellogg Biological Station, Michigan, USA - KBS C5-4 metaG | ecosystem: Host-associated > Plants > Roots > Rhizosphere > Soil | place: Michigan, USA... | reverse complement strand
CGCTACGTGCGGCTCGTCGGCTATGCCCTCCCAACGGCGATTACCGTCGGCGCGACGTTCACCTGGTTCGCTCCTCGAGGGTTCGTAGCAGGTGGGGACCAATCGCCGTTCGTGCACGCCAGCCTGTCGACCGAGCTCTGGTCGTCGTGGAATCACCAAACGACGGGAGCCGGATCGGCGTCGTACGCCGTGATCCAAGCACTGGAAGTATTCGTTTTGCGCGCCGCGCACGCGCTGAGTTTGTCCGACATGGCCGCCCAGCACGCGCTGTATGCCCTGTGCTTCGGTCTCGCCGCATTTGGCGCAGCCTTCTTGGCAGGCGTCTGGGTACGACGTCCGATCGCGCTTTGTATAGCCGGTTTGATCGGCGCGTTCAACACCTACGTTTTGGTCAACCAACCGAATGTGCTTCCGCCGCTCGCAATCGGAATCGTCGGATTATTCACTGGCCTACTCTTGCGAGCGGCGCGCCCGGGATCACGCCCGGGCCAGCTGCGACTATGCGCGGCAGTTCCGCTCACGCTCGTCTGGTCGTATCTGGTGCTGAACCCGCCGCTGTTCGTGCTGGCCCTCGGCACCGTGATCGCCGCAGCGTGCGCTGCGACGCCGCTCGTCGGCGCCGGCGCGACCCCACGGGCACTGAGATGTCTCACGCTTGTCGGCGCGGCTGCTCTCGCCATAAACCTGTGGTGGATCGTTCCGGTGGCGATCGGGATTTCACACCCGGCGGGTACGTCTTTCACCGCGCAGACGAACGTCGCGGCCTGGGGCTGGACGCAGGCGCGCACAAGCCTCCCCGCCGTAGCGACCCTGAATGGCCACTGGGGCTGGACGCAGCCCGAGTACTACCCGTATTCGCACGCCATGGATTCGGGCCTTTGGCCGGTGCTCGCATGGTTCTTGCCGGCACTCGCGGGGATCGGCGCGGCCGTCGCCGACCGCGCGCGACGCAAGGCAGTCTGGATCCTCGCCGGTCTCGCGGCGGTGCTGCTGTTCCTTTCGAAGGGCGTTCACGCACCTTTCGGCGCGGTCAACCTGTGGCTTTTCCAGCACGTGCCCGGCATGTGGCTCTTCAGAGATCCGATGAGCAAGTTCGGTGTCCTGCTCGTCTTGATCTACGCGATTCTCGCGGCGATCGCGCTCGACCGAGCACCAGCCGTCGCGGCGAAGTTGCTGGGCGCTCGGTGGCGACGCGCCGGAAACTGCGCGTTCGGTGTGCTCGCGATCGGAGCACTTGCCTTTCCGTGGCCGCTTTGGAACGGCGCCGTCATCCCGTCGTCGCGGGGGACGCTGCCGGGCGAGCACGTCAAGATCCCGCGCTCGTGGTACCAGGTCGCCGATTTGGTGAACGCCGCGCCTCAAGGCAAAGCGCTCGTACTTCCGCTCGACCCGTACTACCAGATTTCGACGGGATGGGGATACCACGGCGTCGACAGTGTTCCTGCCCAGCTGCTGAAGCGGCCGGCGCTGCAAGAACTTCCGGGCGGCTACTATTCCGCGACCCCGAGCGTAAACGCGCTTCTTGAAAGTGTGCAGACCTCCCTTCTCGGCGGCGATCCAGGTGATGCAGCGCAGCAACTGCAAGCCCTCGGTGTGTCAGAGGTCATCGTGCGCCACGACCTGCGCAGCATTCCCGGGATGCCGCCCGCAGCGGATCCGAGCGCGATCGACAACGCCGTTGGTTCCCTGCCGGACACCGAACTCACCGGGCAGTTCGACGTGGCGAACGTCTACCAAGTTTCGGCGACGGACCGCGTCGGCGAGGTTGTCTCCACCTTGGTCGGCGTCAAGGCAGGAGATCCGGCGAGTGTCGCGGCCGCGGTCGGGAACCTGCCCGCAGGCACTGCCGCCACGACGGCCTCCGACGTGCCGGTGAACATGACAAGCTGGCAGATCTCTGGAGCACCGGGCACCGCCGATCTCACCCTCGCGAGAACGGCGGAGTACCACCTGAGCCTCGATTCAGCTGCGACGATGTATCACCCCCACGTCATCAAGACTCCGGCTGGCAGCGCGCTCGCCCTCACCGAAGCGACCACGGTCGACGTCGACGGAGAGCCGTTGCGGTCAAGCCCTGAGCTCACCGTGCCGCTGACGTCGGCGAACGCCACAGCGATCTCGGTCGACGGTGGCACCGAGGTGCTCGATGCCGATGCCGGCCCCGTCGTCGTCGGGTCGTCGACCACGGTTTCGGCGTACGGGCCCACGGCAAGCGCGGATTCGACCGCCCTTGGCCATTTCTCGGAGGTCGGCGACTGTGACCGGCTGCCCGGCAGCGATGCCGCAAACTCGATGGAACGATCCGCCGACGGCGTGCTCACGCTTCGGTCCTCGGAAGGCAGCGGGTGCACGGAGGCGCCACTCGAAGCGGCTGCCGCGCCCCTGTACAGCGTGCACCTCCAAAGCCATGCCTCGGACGGCGCGATCGCCCGGATCTGCCTCTGGGAGACGGCGCTCGGCCGATGTGCGGCGATGCCGGCTTTGTCGCCCGGGACCGGCTGGCACGAATACACCGGCCTCGCAAAGCCCGACCCGAACTCCGGTGAGCTGCAACTGTTCCTCTACGCCGACAACGTGAAGGCGGGCGAAGCGACAACCGTGCAATACCGGGATCTCGCTGTGACGCCGCTTCAGCAAATCGGTTCTGCCGTGCTCGACGGGTCTGGTGACGAGAATGCGCAGAGCACTCGAACGCTTGCCGCCGGCAAACACGTCATCACTTTCAACGGTCAGGTGGCGACGCCGTCCGCGTCGTCGTTTTCTGCCTTGCAGGACTGCAACCGGCACGACGTATCGGCAGCGGAGGCGGGACTCGGCGTCTCCCGGCACGGTGACGGCACGGTCGAGTTGCGAGCCGCGGCTGATTCGGCCTGCGTGTGGGCTCCTGTCGCAACCGACGTTCTGGCCAAGAGTTACGCGATCGGACTCGACTACCGCACGGTTTCCGGTCGACCCGCGCGGTTGTGCGTTTGGGAGGTCGGGCCGAACCGGTGCCTACCGATGCCCGAGCTGGACGCCACGCCGGGGTGGCACCACCTCGATGCGTCGCTCCAGGCAGACATCGGCACGCGGGAACTCGACGCATACCTTTACGCCGACGGGCAGCAAAGTCCGAGGACGGTAGTTGAGTACCGCCGGCTCTCGATTCGACCCGACGCGGCGCTCACCTTGAATCTCCAGCAGGACGCCGCGACTCCGGCCGCCGCCCCGCCGCGCGCTACTTGGAGGTCACTGACGCCGGCCGCGTACGACGTACGCATTGACGGCGCGAGCGCGCCGTTCACCGTCGTACTTCCCGAATCATTCGCGAGCGGTTGGACGATGTCGGGTCTGCCTGCGGGCTGGTCGGCACGCCACATCGAGGTCAACGGGTACGCAAACGGCTGGCTCGTCTCCGGCACCGGGTCAGCCACACTGAAGATGCGCTACGCACCGAATCGGTGGGCGACCGCAGCTCGCATCATCTCGGGTTACGGGCTCGGCGCCGTCGTAGTCAGCGTCTTCGTGCTGGGGTTGATCGAGGTACGCCGCCGCCGAAGGCTGCCGCCGATCAACCAATGAAGGCGCGTGTGATGTGATGTCGACATGCGGCTCACGAAGTTCACCCACGCGTGCGTAAGGCTGGACGACGACGGGCGGGCGCTCGTCATCGACCCGGGCGAGTTCTCCGAAACGGCGACAGCGCTCGAAGGCGCAAGTGCGGTACTGATCACGCACGAGCATTTCGACCACCTCGACGTCGAAGCGCTTCTTGCGGGCGCCCGGGCCAACCCTGACATGCGGGTATGGGCACCTGCTCCCGTCGTCCAGAAGCTTGCCGAACTAGGGTCGCGGGCGACTCCTGTCGATGCCGATGAAACCTTCGACGCCGCAGGCTTTTCGGTGCGAACGTTCGGCGGCAAGCACGCGGTGATTCATCCGGCGCTCGGAACGCCGTGTGCCAACGTCGGCTTCATGGTGAACGAAACCGTCTACCACCCGGGCGATTCCTTTTTCGTGCCAACGGTGCAGGTCGACACGCTTCTCGTGCCGTTGCACGCGCCATGGTCAAAAATCGGCGAGATCATCGACTTCGTCGTGGCGGTACGCCCTCGGCGGGCGTTTCCGATTCACGACGCGATGCTGAGTGAGCCGGGGATCAAGAACTCGGTTGGTCACGTCAGCCGGTTCGCCGACAGGTATGGCAGCGAATTGCGTTATCTAGCGCCGGGCGATGCCATCGAGATCTAGCCCGCAGAAGGGAACACGCGCAATGCCGACGAAGCCGAACGCCGTGGCATTCGACACGACCGTCACGGCGACGGGAAACAACACGGGGATCGTGGTACCTCCTGAAATCCTTGGCGAACTTGGGGCTGGCAAACGGCCGCCCGTCGTCGTAGACCTCAACGGCTACGAGTACCGCACCACGATCGGCGCGATGGGCGGCAAGGCGATGATCAGCGTCAGTGCCGCAGTGCGGGCGGCGACGGGGCTCAAAGGCGGCGACTCCGTGCACGTCGTCCTCACCCTGGCCGAAGGCCCGCGGGAGGTCGACGTCCCGTCCGATTTCGCGACGGCACTCCAGGCCGACAAGGCCGCGCAAGAGTTCTTCGAGAAGTTGCCGAACAGCCTGCAGCGGTACCACGTCGACAACATCAACGGCGCCAAGGCCGCCGACACGCGGCAACGCCGGATCGAGAAGGCGATCGCCTTGTTCCGTGAGGGCAAACAGCGCTGATCAATCAGCGCGGACGTCGAGGCCGAGCGCCTCGGCAATGGTGACCGCCTGGTCATAGCCGACGATCGCGCCCCTGATCTGGGTGGTCAGCGGATCGAGCGCAGAGATGTCGCTGCCCCGAAGGTCGGCTCCGCTGAAGTCGGCGTTGTGCAGCGCAGCTGCTGACAGGTCGGCACTTCGCAGAGCCGCACCTTCGCATTGCACACCGCTGAGGTCGGCCTCGCGCATGCGCACGTCCGTGAACGAGGCTCCGCGCAGGTCGGCACCCGCGAACCCGACGAATGACCAGTCGCCACCGCGCACCTTAAGCAGCTTGAAGGTGCACCGCTCGAACCGGCTCCCGACGAGCTTGCAGCTGGTGAACGTCACATCGAACAACGAACACGTTGAGAACACGCAGTTCACGAAGGCCGCATCGGTGTGCGTCGACGCGTTGAACTTCACGTTGCGAAAAACACATTCGTCGAACGTGCTGCCGTCGTTCATCAGCTCGGTCATGTCGACGTCGACAAACGTCACTTGCTCGAACGACTGATGGTCGAGCGTTTCGCCATCCCAATCCTCGTCGCGGATCGTCGTGGCTTTGTCATTCATCCGACACCGCCGCGATCGCTGCGGGCACCGAAGCGACGACATCATCGGCGATGATCGGCGCCTCACCGCGGTGTCGAGCGGACGCGATCCGGGCCGCCGAACCGTGCAGGTAGGCGGCGCAGGAGGCAGCGTCGACGGGTAACAGGCCGCCAGCCAGCAACGCCCCCGTCATTCCGGAGAGAACATCGCCGCTGCCTGCGGACGCCAACCACGGAGTGCCGGTGGGATTGACGCGCGCGACCCCGGACGGCGCGCACACCACGGTCGTCGAACCCTTGAGCAGCACGACGGCACCGAGTTCGGCAGCGGCCTGGCGCGCGTAATGCAGGCGCCGGGCTTCAATGTCGGCGCGTGCGTCCGCGGCCAACCCCAGTAGCCGGGCAAGCTCGCCCGCATGCGGCGTGAGCACGGTCGGCGCATCACGGCCGCGCAAGAATTCCCTGTGCTGACCAAGAATCGTCAACCCGTCGGCGTCCACGATCACTGGCACGTCGCTCGAAAGTACCTGCGCTACAAGGGATTTCGCGACCTCATCGGTACCGATGCCAGGACCGACGACCCATGCCTGCACCCGTCCGGCATCGAGGACGCCGGTGCCGTCGTCCGGCAACTCCGTCACAACGACCGAAGGCCAGCGAGTCCGAACCAACTCCGCGGGATGCGGCACCGAGACGAACCGCACCATGCCGACGCCCGTGCGAAGCGCGCCGCCGGTCGCGAGCACCGCCGCGCCCGTGTAGGTGAGGCTGCCGGCAACGATGCCGAGCACCCCTCGGCGGTACTTGTCAGATTCGGCGCCTGGCCGCGGCAGCAACGCGTCGACGTCCCCGTTCTGCAAGGCGGTAACCGATGGCATCGGCAGGAACGGCCCGAGACCGATGTCGACAAGCTCGGTCGCTCCCGCATATTCGGCACCCGGGTCGACCAGGAGGCCCGGCTTCCAGGTACCGAAGGTGACGGTCGCGTGTGCCCGAACGGCAGGCCCGGAAACCTCGCCGGTGTCGGCGTCGACACCACTCGGCACGTCGACCGCTACGACGATCGCGTGCGGCGAGATCGACGCGACCGCAGTAGCGGCATCGTCACGCAGGCCGCCCTTCCCGCCGATGCCAACGATGCCGTCGAGCACCAGGTCGGCGTCGGCCAGCACGGCCGGCTGGCCGACCCACCCACCGGCCGCTCGCAACGCCGCCAGGCCGCCCTCGTGCGCATGCGAACCCAACAAGACCGCCGAAACGCGCGCGCCGCGCCGAGCCAAGACCGCACCTGCAAAGAGCGCGTCACCGCCGTTGTCACCCGAGCCGACGAGCAGGGCAACACGCACGCCGTAGACGGTGCCGAGCAACCGAATACACGTGGTCGCCAAGCCAGTCGCCGCCCGCTGCATCAACGCTCCGGCAGGGAGTTTCGCCATTAGCGCAGCCTCGGCCGCCCGCACGACGGCGACCTCATGGGCGTGCCGCATGGCGAGCCGCTACTCGACCGTGACGGACTTGGCCAGGTTGCGCGGGCGGTCGACGTTGTTGCCGCGCGCCACCGCGAGTTCGCAGGCGAAGACCTGCAGCGGAATCACCGAGACCAACGGCTGCAACAGCGTCGGCACCGCGGGCACCCGGATCAGCTCGTCGGCGTACGGCTCGACGGCGTGGTCGCCCTCTTCTGCGATCACGATCGTATAGGCGCCGCGGGCCCGCACTTCTTGCACGTTAGAAAGCAGCTTGGCGTGCAACACCGAACGCCCTGCGGGTGGTGGCATCACGACAACGACCGGCAGACCTTCGTCGATCAGCGCGATCGGCCCGTGCTTCAGCTCACCGGCCGCGAAGCCTTCGGCGTGCATGTACGCGAGCTCCTTGAGCTTGAGCGCACCCTCCAAAGCCACCGGGTAACCGACGTGCCGGCCGAGAAACAGCACCGTCGTCGACGAAGCCAGCGAGCGCGCGATCTCACGCACCGGTTCCATCGTGTTGAGCACCCTCGCCACTTGGTCGTGCGTAGAAGCAAGTTCGCGGACGACACTCGCCACCTCGTCGCCGTACTTCACGCCGCGCACCTGCCCGAGGTAGAGCGCGACCAGGTACACCGCCACCAACTGCGTAACGAACGTTTTCGTTGCGGCAACGCCGATTTCCGGCCCGGCGCGCGTGTACAGCACAGCATCTGACGTGCGCGGGATCGTCGACCCGTTCGTGTTGCAGATCGCGAGAACGCGCGCGCCCATCTCCTTGGCGTGCTGCACCGCCATCAGGGTGTCGAGCGTCTCACCCGACTGCGAGATCGCGATCACCAACGACTGGCGGTCAAGAATGGGATCTCTGTAACGGAATTCCGAGGCGAGCTCGACTTCGCATGGCAGCCCGGCCCAGTGCTCGATCGCATATTTCGCGATGAGCCCCGCGTGATACGCCGTGCCACAGGCCACGACCACGATCTTGTCGACCTCACGCAGCACCTTTGGGTCGAGCCGCATCTCGTCGAGCGTGAGCACGCCGTCTGTGGTCAGGCGCCCGAGCAAGGTAGCTGCGACGGCGTCCGGCTGCTCGGCGATTTCCTTGAGCATGAAGTGGTCGTAACCGCCCTTCTCGGCGGCCGAGATGTCCCAGTCGACGTGGTAGGCACGGCCGTCGACGACGTCGCCGTCGAACGTGGTGATCGTCACACCGGACGGCGTCACCCGGACGACCTGGTCTTGCCCCAACTCGACCGCCTCGCGGGTCGCCGAAATGAAGGCGGCGACGTCACTGGCGAGAAACGCCTCGCCGTCGCCCACGCCGACCACCAACGGAGAGTTTCGGCGAGCCCCTACAACCACGCCCGGCGCGTCGCGGTGCACCGCCACCAAGCTGAAGGAGCCTTCGAGCAACCGGCAGACCTCGCGCATCGCCTCAGCCATTTCGCCGCTCGTCGCGAACGCGTCTTCCAGCAGGTGCGCGGCCACCTCGGTGTCGGTCTGCGAGCGGAACTCATGCCCGGCCTCGAGCAGCTGGGCCCGAAGCGTGGCGTGGTTCTCGATCACCCCGTTGTGGATCACCGCGAGCGCGCCCTTGCAGTCGAGATGCGGGTGCGCATTGTCGTCGGTCGGAGCGCCGTGCGTCGCCCACCGCGTGTGGCCGAGCCCGGTGCCCGATGCCGGCAAAGGCGAGGTCGCCAGCAGCTCCTCGAGGTTGGCGAGCGCGCCCGCCTTGCGCCGCATCTCGACCGCCGCGCCGTCGAGCACCGCGATGCCCGCGGAGTCGTACCCGCGGTACTCGAGCCGCCGCAACCCGTCGAGCACGACGTCCTTGGCCGGCCGCGCACCGACGTAGGCCACGATTCCGCACATGGCCGCCAGCCTAGTGGCCGCCCCCGGCGGTAGACCGGTGAAGCTCGCCCGCGCCCGCCCTCGCGCACGGTAGCGTCAGCCGGGTGCCGCTCATCGAGACCACCGCGCTGACCAAGCGCTACGGGCCGGTGACCGCGCTCGACGCGCTCACCGTGGCGATCGAACCCGGCATCATCGGCCTCGTCGGTGCCAACGGCGCCGGGAAGAGCACGCTCGTCAAGGTACTTCTGGGCTTGCTCGAGCCCACTTCAGGTGAGGCGCGGGTCCTCGGCCTCGACGTCCAAACCCAGGCCGAGCAGGTGCGCAGCATGGTCGGCTACATGCCCGAGCACGACTGCCTGCCGCCGGACGTCTCCGCGACCGAGTTCGTCGGCCACCTCGGCCGGGTCGCCGGCCTGCCAAGAGCAGCCGCCCGTGAGCGAACTGCCGAGGTGCTGCGCCACGTCGGGCTCTATGAGGAGCGGTACCGCCCGATCGGCGGATATTCGACCGGCATGAAGCAGCGGGTGAAGCTCGCCCAGGCCCTCGTCCATGATCCACGGCTGCTGCTACTTGACGAGCCCACGAACGGCCTCGACCCGGCCGGCCGCGACGAGATGCTCGCCCTCGTGCAGCGCACCGGCACCGAGTTCGGCATGGCAGTCATGGTTGCCTCCCACCTGCTCGGCGAACTCGAACGCATCTGCGACCACCTCGTCGTGATCGACGCCGGTCAGCTGCGCGCCTCCGACTCCATCGCCTCCTACACCCGCACCCAGCAACTGCTCGCCGTCGAGGTCGACGGTGGCCAGCAGACCCGCGACGCGCTCGCCGCCAGACTCGCCGACGTCAACATCAAGGCGGACGCCGACGGGCGGGCGCTCGTCGTTGCGCTGCCGCTGGAAAACCCCGAGGCCATTTACGACACCCTGCGCGACGCGATTGCCGACCTCGGCCTTGCCCTCGTGCGCCTTGAACAACGCAGGCACCGCCTCTCCGACATGTTCAGCGAGACGACTCCCGCCACCGCACAGGAGCGGGCCGGTGTCTGAAACCAGCGGAGTCATCTACGACATCGGCTACCAGCGGTACGACGGCCCGCGCCTCGGCCGCAGGCACGCCGTGCTGGCGCTTTACGTTCACGGCCTGCGCGGCGTCTTCGGGCTCGGTCGCCCGGCGAAGTCGAAGGTGCTGCCCTGGCTCGTGGTCGCCATCATGTTCATACCGATCGTCGTGCTCATCGCGGTCATGTCGCGCACCGGAACCCAGGTCGAGCGTTACGACTTCTACCCCTTCCAGCTGCAGGCGCCGCTCGCCGTTTTCCTTGCTGCACAAGCACCGGAACTACTTTCTCGCGACCAGCGCTATCAGGTGCTGCCCCTGTACTTCTCCCGGCCCATCCAGCGCACCGACTATGCGCTCGCCAAGCTCGCCGCGATGGTAACTGCGATGTTCGCCATCATCGCGGGGCCGCTGCTCGTGTACTGGCTCGGCAGCATCGCGACGATCACCCACCATCCGGCGCAAGTTCGACACCAGACGGCACAGTTCGCCGTAGGGATCGCAAACGCTGGCTTCCACGCCATCCTGCTCGGCGCGCTCGGTGTGGCGATCGCCGGGTTCGCGCGCCGGCGAGCGTTCGCCACGGCCGCGGTCATCGGCGTCTACATCATCACCCTCGCCTTCGCGGGCGCACTCAGTTCGCTGCCCGGCGACGGCGGCCGCTACGCCGAACTCGTTTCGCCGTTCATGCTGCTCGACGGGCTTCGAGTTTGGTTGCTGCACGGAAAGGTGAACCCGCCGCTCGCGCCGACGTTGGGCAGCTATGGAGCGGTTGCGCTCGCCGTCGTCGTCCTCTGCGTCTTTGTCTTGCTGCGCCGCTACCGCAGGATCGCCGCATGAGCCAACTCGAGCTGCGTGCCGTGTCGCGCTGGTACGGCAACGTCGTCGCGGTGAACGACATCACGATGACGATCGGCCCCGGCGTCACCGGTTTGCTGGGCCCGAACGGCGCCGGCAAGTCGACGCTGCTGCACATGATGGCGGGCTTCCTCCCGCCGTCGAGTGGCACGGTCACGATCGACGGCGCGCCGACCTGGCGACGTCCGGAAATCTATGACGCCGTGGGATTGGTGCCGGAGCGAGAAGCTGCTTACACGTTCTTGACTGCGCGCGAATTCGTCGTTGCCAGCGCCAAATTGCACAAGCTGCCGAACCCCGACGCCGCCGCGGCGCGAGCCCTCGAGATCGTCGAGCTCACCGACGCCGCCGACCGCAAGATCGGCACGTATTCGAAAGGCATGCGGCAGCGGGCCAAGGTTGCGAGCGCGTTGGTGCACGATCCGAACGTGCTGCTGCTCGACGAGCCGTTCAACGGCATGGATCCGCGCCAGCGCCTGCACATGATGGACCTCCTCAAAGGGTTGGCCGCAGCCGGGCGCACCGTGTTGTTCAGCTCGCACATCCTGGAGGAAGTCGAACGGCTGTCGGACGTCGTCCAGGTGGTCGTCGCGGGCCGGCTTGCGGCGTCGGGAGACTTTCGCGAAATCCGCCGGCTCATGACCGACCGGCCGCACGTCTTCACCATCCGCTCCACCGATGACCGGAAGCTGGCCTCGGCTCTGATGACCACCGCGCACACGGCCGGCGTTGCAATCGAAGGCGAGGGCCTGCGAGTACACGCCGCCGACTTCGGCTCGTTCACCCGAGCCCTGGCCGGCATCGCCCGCACGAACGAGATCGGGTTGCGCGAGGTCATCCCGGCCGACGAGTCGCTCGAGAGCGTCTTCTCCTACCTGGTACGCCGATGAACGCCGTCGTTGCCCGCATCACGTACCGCGCTCTTCTCGGACGTCGACGAGTGCTGCTGCTCGCTGTGTTACCGCTCGTGTTGCTCGGATTGGCGGCGGCCTTCCGGGCCGGGCACGGCACGCATACCGACGTCCTGCTTGCTCATTTCGGCATTGCTGCGCTGCTGCCGCTCGTGGCATTGATCGTCGGCACCGGCGTTCTCGGCGCGGAGTTGGAAGACGGCACCGCGGTCTACCTACTGGCGACGCCGATATCGCGGCAAACGGTCATCGTCACGAAGCTCGTGGTTGCGGCGCTCGTCACGATCGCGTTCACGGCGATTCCCGAGTACCTGTCGGGCATTATCGCGTTTCCCGGCCGGTCACGGCTCGCCTTGTCATACGCGGTCGGAGCAGCGGTCGGATCCGTCGTGTACGTCGCGATTTTCCTTGCGCTGTCGGTGATGACCCGGCGCGCGATGGCGGTCGGGCTGGTCTACGTGCTCGTGTGGGAGGGCCTGCTCGCCAGCTTCGTCTCCGGTATCGGGGTGCTCAGCGTTCAGCAATACTCGCTGTCGATCGCGCGGGCGTTGTCGAAGGCAGGCGACGAAGTTCCGGCCACCGTGTCGATACCGGTCGCGATTCCGCTGATCGTCATCGTGATCGGCGTTGCGGCTTGGTTGGCGACCGACCGGCTGAGCGGCTACCGCATCGCCGGCGAAAGCGCCTGAGCACCCCGCGCCCCCTTGCTCGGCTCTGAGCTAGCCGAGTCGGTCGCGGACGACGCCGGCCAGCCGGCTCGCAATCGCGTCGGCCTGCTCGTGGCTCCCGGCTTCGACCATCACCCGAACCAGCGGTTCCGTGCCGCTCGGCCGCAGCAGGATTCGGCCCTGAGAACCCAACTCCTCTTGCGCAGCAGCCACTGCTTCGAGCAGCTCGATGTCGACGTCCGCCCTGCTCTTGTCGACACCGCCGACGTTGATGAGCACTTGCGGAAGCCGGGTCATTACGCTCGCGAGCTCGGCGAGCGACTTGCCGGTCTCCGCCACTCGGGACAGGAGCTGCAGGCCGGTGAGGATGCCGTCGCCGGTGGTCGCGTGCTCGAGCATGATGACGTGACCGCTCTGCTCGCCGCCGAGCACGAATCCGCCCGCCTTCATTGCCTCGAGCACGTAGCGGTCGCCGACCGCCGTCTCAACGACCTCGATTCCCGCTGCCTGCATTCCGAGCTTGAACCCGAGGTTCGACATCACCGTCGCGACGACGGTGTCGGACACGAGGCGGCCCTTGTCGTGCAGCGCAAGCGCGAGAATCGCGAGGATCTGGTCGCCGTCGACCACCGAACCGTCGGCAGCGATGGCGAGGCAGCGGTCCGCGTCGCCGTCATGGGCGATTCCCGCATCGGCGCCCTGCCTGATCACGGCTTCCTGTAGCAAGCCGAGATGCGTCGAACCGCAATTGTCGTTGATGTTCAAGCCGTCGGGCTCGCAACCGATCGTCGTCACGGTCGCGCCGGCCGCGCGAAACACTTGAGGGGACGCCGAAAAAGCGGCCCCATGCGCGGCGTCGACCACGATCTTCAGGCCATCGAGCGGCTGGGACGTCGTCGAGAGCAGATGGTCGACGTAGCGCGGCGTCGCCTCGGGGAAGTCGCGCACCCGGCCGACTGCCGCCGCGATCGGCCGCTGCCATTCTTCGAGCAGCTGAGCTTCGACGGCGTCTTCGAGCTCGTCTGCCAGCTTGTGCCCGCCGCGGGCGAGGAACTTGATGCCGTTGTCGGGCATCGGGTTGTGGCTGGCCGACAGCACCACGCCGAGGTCGGCGCCGAGCTCGCCGGTCAGATACGCGACAGCCGGGGTGGGGACGACGCCGAGCCGCAGGACGTCGACGCCCGCGCTTGCCAGCCCGGCGACCACGGCCGACTCGAGGAATTCGCCCGACGCCCTTGGATCACGACCGACCACGGCGAGCGGCCGGTGGCCTTCAAACGCGCCCGCCTGGCCCAGGACATGGGCGGCCGCCACGGCCAGCTCGAGAGCCAGCTCGGCGGTGAGATCTTTGTTTGCGACGCCACGGACGCCGTCGGTGCCGAAGAGTCGCACAGGCCGCACTCCCCTGGCGCTACTACCGCTTGGAGTACTGCGGTGCCTTGCGGGCCTTCTTGAGCCCGTACTTCTTGCGCTCGGTGACACGGGCGTCGCGGGTGAGGAAGCCCGCCTTCTTCAGGGTCGGGCGGTTCTCGGCGTCGACCACGAGCAGCGCGCGGGCGATGCCGAGGCGCAGCGCGCCGGCCTGGCCGCTGATGCCGCCGCCGGTGATGCGCGCGACGATGTCGAACTGCTCGGTGCCGTCGAGGATCGTGAGCGGGCTCTTCACCAGCTGCTGGTGCACCTTGTTCGGGAAGTAGCTCTCAAGGGTGCGGCCGTTGATCTTCCACTGCCCGGTGCCGGGGACGATCCGGATGCGAGCGATGGCCTCCTTGCGGCGCCCGGTGGCGTTGCCGCTGCCGCTCGCCGAACGGCGACGCACCGTGGTGGTCTCGCTCGTGTACGACGACGGCGCCTCGGGCGCCTCAGCGTCGACACCGACGGTGTCGTCGATGTCGACTTCGGTCAGGGTCTCTGACACGGAACTCCTCAAATCGTTCAATGCGGCCGGACGACGTGAGCCGCGCCGGCGTGGACGCTGTAGGGGCGCGCTACTGCGCGACCTGGGTGATCTCGAAAGGCACCGGCGACTGTGCCTGGTGCGGGTGGTTCGGCCCCGAGTAGACCTTGAGCTTCTTCAGCATCTGCCGACCGAGCGTGGTGTGCGGCAACATGCCGCGGACGGCCTTCTCGACCGCGCGGTCGGGACGCTCGGCCATCAACTCGCGGTAGGGCTTCGCGGTCAGACCGCCCGGGTAGCCCGAGTGCCGGTAGGCGAACTTCTGCTCCCGCTTCTTTCCGGTGAGCGCGACCTTGTCGGCGTTGATCACGATGACGAAGTCGCCGGTGTCGACGTGCGGGGCAAAGGTGGGCTTGTGCTTGCCGCGGAGCAAGATCGCGATCTGGGAGGCCAGCCGGCCGAGCACGACGTCATTGGCGTCGATCACGTGCCACTGACGCTGGACGTCGCCAGGCTTGGGAGAGTACGTGCGCACTGAAATGGCCTTCGGGTCGGGATCTTGGATGGTGCACGCCGGGCGCAGGGTTGAGCCCCGCGCATGCGCGCAACGACCTCGTAGATTACCTGGCGGGGTCGGGGAGGGTCAAAGCGGGCGGCCGCCTCCGCGCCCGCCCCTTGGCCAAGCACGTAGAGTGAACGTCGGTTCGAGGGTGCTCCCGATCGGTGATCACCCTTTCAACGGCGTGCGCCGCCGCGGCATAACCTGTCGCGCCCGTGCCGCCGTGCGCGACAGGCTGGGTTCATGGATTTCTCGCGTTATGGCCGCTTTCTGGGTACGCCCGGGGTGCCGCGGCTGTTCGCAAGCCTGCTCGTCGGGCGGCTCCCGGGCGCGATGCTCGGCCTCGCGATCGTCTTGCGGGTCACCGGCGCGGGCGGCAGCTACGCGCTCGCGGGCACCGTGACCGCCGCGTATGCGATCACCGCCGGGCTGAGCACTCCGTTGCTTTCACGGCTCGTCGACCGGCGGGGGCAGACCGTCGTCCTCGTGCCCACCGCGATCGCCATGCTCGGCGCGACACTGCTGCTCGGGGCGCTGTCGCCGCACGATGTCGGCTGGTTGCTGGTGCTCGCCGGTGCGCTGGTCGGGTTGTTCCTGCCCCCGATCACCACGTCGTCCCGGGCGCTCTGGCCCTCAGTCGTCACCGACGCCGACGCTCTGGAGTCGGCGTACACCACCGACGCCACGTTCCAGGAGCTGATCTTCATCGTCGGCCCGTTGCTGGTCGTCGCGGTCAACGCGCCATTCGGGTCGGCCGCCGCGATCATCACGGCCGGGGTCGTGTGCTGCTCGGGCACACTGAGCTTCGCGCTGAGCACGCACTCGCGGAACTGGCAGCCCACGCCGCACACCGAAGGCCGCCGCCACGCCCTGCGCTCGCCAGGCATCCGGGTGCTCATCGTGACTTTGTTCGCGCTGATCCTCGGGTTCGCGGCCATCGAAGTCTCCGTGGTTGCGGCGGCGAAGCACGCGGGGCACGGCGGCCTGTCCGGCGTCCTGCTGTCGATCTGGAGCCTCGGCAGCCTGCTCGCGGGCTTCGTCTACGGGTCCCGGCGCTGGCCCGGAACCGTCGGCCAGAAGCTGCTCGCCCTTCTCACGGTCATCGTCGTCGTGACGGCAGCCATGGCGCCGTCCGCCAATCTTGTTGTTCTTGCCGCGCTGCTGGTATTGAACGGCGCGAACTGCGCGCCCGCGTTCTCGAACATCTACCTCACCGCGCAGCGGGTCGCGGTGCCCGGCGCGGTCACTGAGTCGTACGCGTGGTTGAGTGCGGGCACCATGGTCGGT
>Ga0105240_10007475_pt1 | contig 15858 bp, 10 predicted proteins | sample KBSC54metaG_FD_80426 | JGI IMG/M metagenome (GOLD analysis project Ga0105240, IMG submission 80426) | Corn rhizosphere microbial communities from Kellogg Biological Station, Michigan, USA - KBS C5-4 metaG | ecosystem: Host-associated > Plants > Roots > Rhizosphere > Soil | place: Michigan, USA... | reverse complement strand
GCGACGTTTCTGGCGATCCGCGTCGCGGTATTGCAGATCCCGCCGTTCTTTACAGCCGGACTGCGCTTCTTTATTGCAGGCAGCCTGCTTTATCTCTTTCTGCGCGTGAGGGGAACGCCCGCGCCCTCAGCGGTGCAATGGCGCGGCATCGCCGTCATCGCGCTCTGTATGTTTGTCCTCACGTATGGAGCACTGTTCTGGGCGGAGCAGTATGTGCCGTCGGGCGTCACGGCAGTCATCGAGGCAACATTGCCGATCGTGGCGATGATTTTGGAGGTGTTCGTGTTCCGGCGGCAGCCGTTTCGGTGGCGAATGCTCGGCGCCGTGGTGTTGGGATTTGGCGGCATAGCACTGCTGCTGCTGCAGAATACGGGTCAATCGTTCGGCGTCTTTCCCTGCTTGGTCATCCTGGGCGGTAGTGTGGCCTGGACGCTCGGTGCCGTACTCACCCGCTCCATGTCGTTACCAGAATCCGTGCCGTTGGCCGCGGGAGCGGAGATGATGTTGGGTGGGGCGATTTTGCTGGTGATCGCCGCGCTTACCGGAGAGATGTATCCATTTCCGCACATTCCTTTGCGGGCCGGCGTTGCCTTATTGTATTTGATCATCGGTGGATCGCTCGTGGGCTTCACCGCGTACGTCTGGTTACTGGCGCGGATGCCGGCGACGCGTGTCGCGAGTCATGCCTACGTGAATCCGCTGGTGGCGGTGGCTCTGGGGTACTTCGTCGCTGGTGAGGAGATCACTCTGAGAATGCTGCTCGCCTCATTGCTCGTGGTGGCGAGCGTATTTTTGATCCTCAAGGTGCGTGAGTAGGCGGGCGCGGCCGGTAAAAGTGTAAATTCTTTCGACTGTCGGGCGCAAAATTCGCCGAAGACTTATGTCACTTCGGGCTTGTTGCCCGGATCACCCCTGTTAGCATCGAGTCGACGAGATAAAGCAAAACGCTGCGCGTGAATGCGCGAGCGGATGAGGGGATGCTGATGATCCGACCTTCTGGCGCGGGTCCTTCGGCGAAGCTGAAGACCACATTGATGACAGTGCTTCTGTTGGGAACGGGCGCCGCCGCTGCCAACCCAGCACCTGCTGATGCTGCGGCTGAAAGAACCCAAACGCCGGCGAGCGCGCCCTCCAGCGCCGCGCCAAGCGATACCGGCTATCACGACCTGATCTGCAAGCCCAATGGCACTGAGGACGGGTTTGATTGTGCGGACACGGCAACGCCAGCGAAGATTGTGCCGATTCCGTCGCAGGTACAGGGGCCGCGCAGTCGGTATGAGCCCGTGAGCGGCTGAGAGCGGCTCTAGACGAGGCGGCGCCGCTCGAGCTTGCTGAAGGGTGTCGCCACGGCACCTTCGGTCTTATCATCTAAGGATGATGAAACTTCGACGCGGGCGCGAGTTGCTGCAGCGATTGCAGCTGGAATTTCCAATCATCCAAGCACCGATGGCGGGCGTTTCGACCCCAGCTATGGCGGCGGCGGCTTCGAACGCCGGCGCGCTCGGATCCATGGGCGTGGGTGCCACGAATGCCGCAGGCGCTGGAAAGATGATCCGAGCGGCCCGCGAAATCACAACGCGCGCGCTCAATATCAACGTGTTCTGCCATCGTCCCGCGGTAGCGAACTCTGCAGTTGAAGCAGCCTGGATCGAGCGGTTACGGACACATTTCGAGCGCGTAGGTGCGGCGCCTCCGGCGAGGCTGCAGGAGATCTACAGAAGTTTTGTCCACGACGACGAAATGCTGGAGCGGCTGCTGGAATTTCGACCCGAGGTCGTCAGTTTCCACTTTGGCGTGCCCTCGGCCGAAAGGATGCAAGCTTTGCGGACAGCGGGCTGCGTGTTGGTGGCATCCGCCACCAGCCTTGCCGAAGCCAAGGTACTCGCGGCGGCGGGCGTGGATGCCGTGATCGCTCAGGGTTACGAAGCCGGCGGCCATCGCGGCGTGTTTGATTCTACTGCGCGCGACGACTGCCTCGGAACCGTTGCGCTCACGCGAGTCCTCGTTCGGGAGTTGGATGTGCCAGTGATCGCTGCCGGAGGCATCATGGATGGTGCCGGCATCGCCGCGGTCTTGAAGCTCGGCGCCGTCGCTGCGCTACTGGGAACGGCATTTGTGGGTTGTCCGGAGTCGTCGGCCGACGAAGGTTATCGGGCCTTACTCCAGAGCGAGGCGGCATTTCATACTGTGATGACTGCCGCGATTTCAGGACGGCCCGCGCGGTGCCTCCCGAACCGCTTCACGCAGCTCGGTGACTCGGTTCATCCAGGCGATATCCCCGCTTATCCCATTGCCTACGATGCGGGCAAGGCGTTGCACGCCGCGGCAAAGGCGAAGTCGGAATTCGGCTACGGCGCACAGTGGGCAGGTCAGGGAGCGCCGTTGGCCCGCACGTTACCAACCGCGGAGTTGGTTCGCGCGCTTGCCGCGGAACTGGAGACGGCGCTGGCCTGAGCAGCGAGACCGCGCTGGCTTGAGCAGCGAAACCGCGCTGGCCTGAGCGGCGAAACCGCGCTGGCCTAAGCGGCGAAACCGCGCTGGCCTAAGCGGCGAGACCACGCTGGCCTGAGCGGCGAGAGCGCGCTGGTCTGAGCGGCGAGACCACGCTGGCCCTAAGCGGCCAGACGGGCTGGCCCAGGCGACCAGACCGCGCTTCTGGCATGCGACCGGTGTTTGCGACCGCGATGTTTTCTTGACCGGAGCGGATCAACGCGGCACTCATCCGCATTTGAGGTCGTCGCGTCGCGCCCGTGATTTCGCCCACCACGCCAGGCCTGGGGCCACGGCGTGATCGTACAGCGCTACCGAAGCTTGGCGCAGCAGAGGTAGGCTGAAGAGGCGAGCGAGCCATTCGTATCCGGGCATTCGTGCCCACAAGGCGACGATGGCGGGCATTCCGCTCAGGATCTCGCCGCGGCTATCACGCAGGTAGAAGCGGTGCTCCAGATGCTCACGGCCTAACCCATAGGCGGCCAGCGCGTTTGGGTGCTCCGTCGAGTCGATGAATTGGAATTGCGGGCGAGCTGCGGCGCACAGCGACGCATAGTGCTCCATTTTCGTCCTGCAGACCGGGCACTCGCCGTTGTAGTACATGTTGGCGATTACCTCGTCCTCCGCGCTCTTCAGGTCGTCGAGCAGGTCGGCCAGCGCTTCGCCGATGGTCGGGTGTTTGAACAGGAAACCCAACGCTGTCGCGCGTGCGGGAGTTACGCGCTGGCCGTCGACCAACAGTTGGGACATCTCACCGAGTGCGGCGCGGATGATCACGGCGGGTATGTGCAGCCAGGCAGGGCGGTGGAGCACCTTGGCCATCAGGGTCTGCATCTGCCTGTGTCGGACTGCCCCAGGAGCTACTGCGTTCACGGGACCGCGCAAGAGCGGGGTATCGATGGCGAACTCGAACAGCCGGACGAGGTCGTCGATGTGGATCCATGCGACCCACTGTTGTCCATCGCCTAACACGGCGCCGAGGCCCCAGCGCATTGGCCTCACCAGCTGAGGGAGTGCACCGCCGTCGCGACCGAGGACCAGGCCGATGCGCATCTTGACGATGCGGTGGACCAGCCCTTCGGCGGCATCGGCGGTTCCTTCCCATTCTTGGCACAGGCGCGACTGAAAGATCGGTTCAGGGGCGCCTTTCTCATCGAGAAGCTCGTCACCATTGCCTATGCCGTAGTATCCGATGGCGCTGGCGCTCACCAAAACGCGTGGCGGTCGGGAGAGGCGCCCGCAAATGTCGATGACGGTCCACGTTGCGGCAACCCTGCTCGAGATGAGTTTCTTGCGACGCGCTTCTGTCCACGGGAAGCCCAATATGGGCGCGCCCGCGAGGTTGATTACCGCGTCGATGGAGTCGTGCTCCGCAATCTCCCCGGCCTTCGTAATGATCCGCACGTGTGGCCCGAATCGATCCAGAGCGCGGTCCGCGTCACGAGTCAACACAATGACGCGATCGCCGCGGGCGAGCAGGCGCCGCACCAGGTGCCCTCCAATGAAGCCCGTCGCGCCGCTCACCAGGACAGTGTGGCCACTTGGTCGCACCTGCGTCGCCGCTATTGGGTTGCGTACCCACTCCGGCGGGCGACGCAGGCGCATTACCGCGATTGTGTTGCGTATGGACCAGAGAAATGTCCCGGTCGCAACGATCGAGAACAGCCACGAATAGACCCCATGACTGGTCGGCGCCAACTGCGTTGGTAGCGACCACCATGTAATCAACGTGGGAGTCAAAGCTGCCAGCACCACTCCGAAGTTGATTGCCAGGATGGTGTGGAGGACGCGCTCGAGCGGCGGGAGGCGCCGGGTACGATCCTCCAATACAAAATCTGCCAGAGTAATGACGATCTCCAGCCCCAGCAGAGCGACCAGCAGGCAGATCCATGCGCCGCGCAGTTCGAACCAGGCGAGCAGGAGCAACACGACACTATAGATGAGCTCGCGAGTGGCATGCAGGGCCAACTCGCCCGAGGCAGAGCGCTTCGTCGGCAGGCGCTCGGTGATCTCGTGGTGCCACAGGTTGTCGAACCCACCCAGGAGCGTTTGTAACAAGATAAGTGCGAACACCCATGTCATGGTCTACCTCATTTGCACCGCGTGCGTGGCCGCGCGAAAGCGGCCAGTTTGATAGAAGACCACGCCGAAGATGGCGTGGGTCACCGTCATTGTGAAGCGAAACCAACCGTCAGCCTCATCCGCATGCTCCACGTGGGTGACGCCGGGAGAGAGCCAGGCAGGCAAGTGGATTTTCGGCTGCCACGTGCCCCACCGAATGCCGGGGTCGAAGTAGTAGCCTTTGCTGACGAAATGCAGGACGCTGTCTTGCTCGTAGACTGCCAAGGGCATGCGCAAGCCTGCGGGTAGCTCCTCCACGAGCGATCCATCCGGACCAATGACCTTCGTCGAGCGCACGAGACACGTCGCCCCATTGGGCCAGTGATATTCGCGCCGCCAACTTGCGCCGCGATCGACAGGTCCGACGTGAATGACCGCGGGAATGTTTGCTCCAGTCCGCGGGGCGACCGGTGTGCCGATCGCTTGGCACACCCACGCGATCAGGCGTCCCAGGAAACTCGCCCTGACAACATCGAACGTGCCAACGTAGTCCACCGCGAGCACAGGCTCTCCGAATCGTGCCTGCACCGCCGGCGGCAGCCGCTGCCAGGCAGCTGCGCCGATAACATCCCGTAGAGCGAGCTCGACCATGCTCATTCGCCGATCACCTTGGCGATCTTCTGCCCGAGACGCATCATTTTCAGCAGCGTCTTGCGCGGCAGATTCTTGATCGAGTCATACCAGGTGGTGAGTGTTTGGAAGAACTCCATCTGCGAGACGATGCGCTCGCGGACCTGGGGCGGCGTTTCGGAGTCACTCTCCAACGCTGTCGCGCATTCACGCAGGAAGGCCAGGGTAGGATCGATCTCGCGGTGCTTGCGACCTTCGACAACGATGCGGACCACTTCCCACGGATCTTGCGGGGCCTGGAAGAAGTCGCGCCGGTCGCCAAGCGTATGTGTGACCTGCACCAGGTTCCAGGTGAGGAGCTCCTTCAGCCCCATGCTGACATTCGACCGCGCGATCCCGAGTGTCTCGGCGATTTCGTCGGCGTGCAGGGGTTGGGGGGAGAGATAAAGGAGCGCGTGAATCTGCGCGATGGACCGATTGACACCCCAGCGGCCGCCCATCTCGCCCCAGTGGACCACGTAGCGCTGCATCACAGGGGTCAGTCTCATACGACATATTCCGTAATTTCAGTAATTACTGAAATTATAGACCAGTCAGAATGAGATGCAACACCGACCGGGGCCTACCAGGTCAAGTCAATGCCGGGTCAAGCGGTGCTAGGTCAGGCAACGCTGGGTCAAGCGATGCTGATCAAGCGGTGCTAGATCAGGCAATGCTGGCTCAAGCGATGCTGGGTCAAGCGATTCTGGGTCAGGCAATGCGCTTTCCGCGGAAATGTGATCTCCGCGCCGGGCCTGCTGGAGCAAGACAAAGATGCCAAGTCCGTAATCCATCTTCTCGCCTCGCCAGAGCGTGGCCGCCGTCTTTGCATCTATGCGGATTCCTTGTTGGTCGTGCGCGGCCGCGAGCTGCCGCCAATCGCCCAGCGCGTGCGTCTGATTGGGCGCTACGCTGTCGAAAGCTTCGCCGTCGGGCTTCAGAAAACGCAACGCTCCATCGTCGAGCTGCTGGATCAGCACTTTTCCCTCATGCACCTGACGGTGGTGAAACCGGCAGAGTTGGACAAGGTTGGAAAGCTTGGTTTCCCCTCCGTGCGCCCAGTGATGGATATGATGGCCATCTACGTACCGCGTGTTCGGACATCCCGGGAATCGACATCCGCGATCGCGTGCATTCAGCGCGCGGCGCAACGCAGGCGCGATGCTGCGGGTCTTACGTCCAACATTGAGCGGTTCGCCGTGTTCATCTTGCAAGATGGTCACCACGCTCGCATCGCAAGCCAGGCGACGTACCGTCTCGGCCGCCATGGACGGACCGTCTTCGAGCTCGCAGCGTCCCGCAACACTGTCCCGCAGCGTCTCCGCATCTACGTGGATGACGATTTGCTGGCGGTCGCCGGAGCTCAAGTCCTCCGCGCCGTGCTGCAGGAAGCTTTCCGCGATTCGGCCCAACGCATCCGCACGACGTGCCCCCAACGAGGGCCGCTCGTCCGACGGCTTTGTGATCACGCCCCACGTCGGTCGCTTGATGGGCGTTTCCGCGGAAACGTCTCTCACCGCCGGGTCCTTCACGGCCGCTTCCAGAGCTTTGAGTACCAGGGCACCGATCTCGGCCGGTAATCGAGCCTTCAGAACCAGCGAGCCGTCTGTATCGTAGAAGTAGCTCAGCTGGCGTGTGGCCTGTTGCTCCGCTTCTCGCGAGAGTTCCGCGGCCTCTTTCGCACGGCGATACCCCTGCACCAGCTTCTCCACGTGAGCTGCGGTGCCGTGTAACGCGATCTCAAGAAAATACGTCTCCGTCTGCGCGCAGGCGACACGGGTCAATGCGCGCGCCTTCGAATAGCTCAGCACACCACGGGCCATCGCCGCAGCGATTTGCGGCAGCTTCGTCAGGGCGTGAGCCACGCGCACCTTCTCGCGCGCGGCACCGAGATCGATGCCACACTGCCAATTCAGCCAATGCGCACACGACTGCGTCGCCCCATCCGACCAGCCCTGGCGGCGATCGAATTCGGCAATCAAACACAACCATCGATACTGCGCTGCGTTCAAATGACCGGCGAGCTCGGTAATCTGCGCTGCCAATTCCCGCAGCGTCAGCGCCGGTGTCCCAACTTCACGTGCTTCGTCCATGAGCGCCTCGGTAGCTGATTATTTATACAGTATTCTACCTGAGCGAGTAGCCGCCTGCCATGGCGAGCTCGCAAGACCTGTTGGTTTCGATATTCCGCCGCCAAGCAAAGCGCCGAGCTTCTCAACACACCGCGCTCGACCGAGCTCGGCGGCAGCGCACACCTTCCGCAATCCACTGGCACCAAATCGGACGCCGCCGCATGCGCGCGAGCGTCCCAAAGCCGGACGCCGCGCCCAATGCGCCCGCACCGATCGCCATGCTCTGGGCTCGCCAAACCTGGGAAGCGCTGCCTTTGAGTCAGCGATCTCGATCCGGTGGGTATAGTGTTGCCAGCAGTCAGCACCGGTGGGTATAATACCCACTCATGAAGAGTACGGACCTGATCCGAGACCTCAAGAAGGCGGGCTGGACCGAGGACCGGGTTGTCGGGAGCCATCACATATTCAAGCATCCATCGATTGCGGGCCATATCACGGTTCCGCATCCGAAGAAGGATCTCGGTAAAGGACTCGTGCACAAGATCAGGAAGCAGGCGGGCTTTAAATGAAGTTCACGATTGCGATTGAGCCGGGGACAAAGAAGACTGCCTTCGGCGTGGCGGTTCCGGATCTGCCGGGCTGTTTCAGCGCAGGCGATACGGTGGAGGAAGCCTTCGACAACGCTCGTGAGGCGATCGAAGCTCATACTGAAGTGCTGGCCGAGGAAAGCAAGGAGCTGCCCAAGCCTCGACCGATGAGCGAGTGGCAGAAGAATCGTGAATACAAGGGCTGGACCTGGGGCATCGTCGAGGTACCTGTCGAGCGCTTTTTCGGGCCGGCGGAGAAGGTCAACATCACGGTACCCGGTCGTCTGCTCAAGCAGATCGATGAGTATGCAAAGGCGCATGGGCAGACGCGCAGCGGATTTCTGACCCATGCCGCGCTCGAGGCAATGCGGAAGTCGGCGTAGTACGGGTCCGAAGATGCAGATCACTCTTGAGAGGCTGTGTTAATTCCGCCGGCCGTCGGATGAGGATCTCAGACTCATCGGAAGTCTAGGATCATCTGCGCGTACAGCCGGAATAGTCCGGGCGCCGGCATTAATTCGGAACACCGACAGCTGACACCGAGAGACTCACTAGGAACCGGCAGGCGTCGATATCAAGATGCCGGAGCAGATTGCCGCGCTTGCCTCCCACTTGGCAGCCGCACGTTCGACATGTTGTTGGGCCACACGGGTGACCAACACTCCGAATGAGAGCCGCTCGACGCAGTAGCGACGGAAGAATTCATTGCGTCATGGTGACCAACGCACTCAGCCCTATGCGTGCAGTTGGTTACTCACGGCAATCCTGGCCTGCGATACCTTGGCTATTTGGGTTAGGGTTCCGCGTTAGCGACAGCGGCGGCTGCGCAGGGCTGATCACCTCTCCCAAGGACTTCCGAGTCGGTTGCTCTGGCAGTCCCTTCCGGGCTGGCCACGTGGTGGTCGCATGATCTATGAGAAGCTGCGATGCGTCACATCTGACGACCCGACTAAAGGCTAAATTCAAAGGCGCTAGTTTCGCAAAGCAGCCGATCGCTGCTCGGACCCCGGATTGGTGCGATGCAGTGACCAAGCGGGATTTCATGTCCGGCAAAAACAGCTCGTTATCCAATCCGCCCGATCCGGTGCTGGAGCCAGCGCGAACCGCGCGCAGTGGCCTGCATTTCTTCACGAGCATGGATCGGGTCAATCTCGCCATCCGCGAGCACGACGACTATGAGCGGATGCTCGGCGCCGTGTTGGATGTCGTGCTGTCGGAGTTCGATTGTGACCGGGCCTTCCTGGTCTACCCCTTGGACCTGGAGGCAGCCGCCTGGCGGCTGCCGATAGAGCGCACGCGCCCCGAGTACCCCGGCGCGTGCAACCTGCGGTCAGAGCAACCCATGGATGAGGAGGTGCGCAATCTTTGCCGGACTCTCTTGACCGCCAATGGACCTGTGGCATTCGGCCCCGGCACGGCGCTGCGCGTGCCGAAATCCAGCATGGAGTACGGCGTGCAATCGATGTTGGCGACGGCCATCTATCCCAAGCGGGACAAACCGTACACGTTCGGCATGCATCAGTGCCGCTTCGCACGCATCTGGGGTCCGCAGGAGGCGCAGCTCTTTCAAGCAATCGGAGTACGGCTCGGGGATGCGCTTTCGAGCCTCTTGGCGTATCGCGACCTGCAACGCAACGAGGCGCAACTGCGCGCGCTCATGCAGACCATTCCGGATCTGGTCTGGCTGAAGGATCTAAATGGGACCTACCTTGCCTGCAACCGCCAGTTCGAGCGGCTGGTCGGCGCCGCGGCGAGCGATATCGTCGGCCGCACCGATTATGAGTTCTTCCCGCGGGAGCAGGCCGACGTCTTCCGCGACCACGACCGCAAGGCACTGAACGCCGGCAAGCCGTGTATCAACGAGGAGTGGCTCACTTTCACCGCCGGGGGCTATCGCGGCCTGTTTGAAACAGTCAAGACCATCATGCGCGACCACGCCGGCATCCCGACCGGCGTTGTCGGCATCGCGCGCGACATTACCGAGCGGCACAAAGCTGAGGAGCAACGCCGCCAACTCGCTTATTACGATCCGTTGACGCAACTGCCGAACCGCCGCCTGCTCATGGACCGGCTCGAGCAAGCCCTGACAAACATGGCCTACGGCGGCGCGCATGGCGCGCTGTTGTTCATCGATCTGGACCACTTCAAGATCCTCAATGACACCATCGGTCACGAGGTGGGCGATCGACTCCTGTGCGATGTGGCTGAGCGCTTGACGGCGAGTGTGCGAGCGACCGACACGATCGCGCGCCTCGGCGGCGATGAGTTCGTGGTGATCCTGGCCGACCTGGGCAATCGTTCCGAGGCAGCCACTGTGCTGGCGAGGCGCATCGCCGAGCAGATCCTGCTCGCGCTGAACGAGCCGTACACCATCGGCAAACGGGTGTTGCACAGCACCTCCAGCATCGGCGTCGCGCTCTTCCACGCGAACAACACCTCGATCGACGAGCTCATCAAGCAAGCCGATATCGCCATGTACCAGGCGAAGGCCTGCGGCCGTAACACAGTGCGATTCTTCGATCCGCAGATGCAGGCGACGCTCGCGACGCGCGTCAGCCTGGAGGCCGAGTTGCGCGCGGGTATCGGGCGGCGGGAGTTCGTTCTTCATTTCCAACCCCTCGTACACAGCGTGCGCGGCATCATTGGTGCCGAAGCGCTGTTGCGCTGGCAGCACCCGCAGCGGGGCCTGATTTTGCCGGAGGAGTTCGTGCCGCTGGCCGAGGAGACGGGCCTCATCCTGGAGATGGGCGAGTGGGTCCTGGCAGCGGCCTGCCAGCAGCTCAGGGCTTGGCACGCTGTGCCCGGCTTGCGCGAGTTGTATCTCTCCATGAACGTGAGCGCGCGCCAGTTCCGTCAACCTGACTTCGTCGAGCGTGTGGTGCGGGCGCTCGAGGCTGCGGGCGCGCCCGCCAAGCGCCTGAAGATCGAGCTCACCGAGTCGCTGCTACTGGATGATGTTGCGGACACGATCCAGAAGATGCGGGCGCTCAAGCATCTCGGGGTGGGTTTCTGCATCGACGATTTCGGCACGGGCTATTCGTCGTTGTCCTACCTGACCCGGCTCCCGTTGGAGCAGATCAAGATCGATCGCTCCTTCGTGCGCAACCTGCCGGAGAGCACCAACGATGCAATCGTCGCGCAGACCATCATCAACATGGCGCACGGCCTGGGCCTGACGGCCATCGCCGAAGGAGTGGAGAATCCGGCGCAGCGCGAATTTCTCGAGCTCAACGGCTGCCAGGCGTGCCAGGGGTATTTATTCAGTCAGCCCCAGCCGTTGGCGGCTTTCGAGACGTTTGTATCGAGCGGCACGTCCCGCTCGACCTGACAGCGCACCAGATCGCGGCCGGAGTTTTTTGCCTCGTACAAGGCTACATCGGCCTGCGCCACGATCTCATCGAGTGTGCAGGGCTCCGCACCGGTCATCGCCAATCCCGCGCTGATACTCACGCGTAGACCCGGATGCGCCTGCGGCGCTTGCATGAGGCCGGCCTGCAGACGCAGGTGATCGAGCACTCCAAACGCAACATCGAGCGTCGTGTCGGGTAGGACGAGCAGAAATTCCTCGCCGCCCCAACGGCCCAGGCTGTCGCCTGACCGGATGGCGGCATTCGCCATGCTCGCGAAATCCTTCAGCACGCGATCTCCCGCTGCGTGTCCAAAACGGTCGTTGATGGCTTTGAAGCGATCCAGGTCGATCAAGGCAAGGCACAGGGGCTGGCCCGTCGCGAACGCGCGCGCCAGTGCCTCCTTGGCAATGCCGGCGATGCGGCCGCGGTTCGGCACTCCGGTCAGACTATCCTCGGAAGCGAGCCGAACGAGTTGGCGGCGATAGCGGCGGTTGATGACCACCACATAGGTGAGCAGAGCGATGACCATCACGCTGACACCGCTGCCGATGATAACCCAACGCAACTCGGACTTCTGGCGCGCTGCGCGTTCGTCAGCCAGCACGAGCTCGTGCTGCAAACCGTTGCCGCGCTCGATCTCGCGGTCGGTTTCGAAGCGGGCGCGCAGGGATGCGACCTGTTGGGTGCGCTCGGCGTCCATGCGGGCCATGTACCGCTTCAGGTACTCATTCAGGTCGCGGTACGCCTCAGGGTATTTCTGCAGGCTCGCATACGCGCGGGCGCGCAACTCATACACACCGGGCACCTGGCGTGGCTGCAGCGCCGCGCCATCCTCTTTGAGCACTTCATTCAACTTCGCGAGCGCACGGTCGGCGTGACCTTCGGCAACATCGAGTTGCGCGAGCAGTGCCTGCGCCTCCTTCTCGACATCGACCGAATGGGAGCTCTTGAAAGCCCGCAGGGCGTTCTCGCAGTCAGTCCGCGCGGCCGTGAGTTGCTGCAGCTCCATGCGCACACGGCAGGTGGCGAGATCGGCAAAGGCGATGCCTTGCTCGTCCGCCAGATCGCCACTCAAGCGGCGCGCATGCTCCGTCTGTTCCAGTGCGCCACGATAGTCGTGCATCTCGCCGAGAATCTGGCCTTGCAGGTAGTACAACACCGAGAGCGTCAAGGTTGCATTGTGCTCGAGCCCCCAGTCGATAGCTTCCTGGTTGAGCGCGAGAGCCTGCTTGAAATCGCCCACGACCCGCATCACGGGCGATAACGCAGCCGCGGCCTCGACCCGGACATCGGGGAGGGCTCGGCTTACGCCGGCACGATACGCCTGCGTCAGAGTGAGAATGGCAAGGTCGGCACGGCCCCGCCGGTTCTGGATGCGGCCAATGGTGATTTGCAGGCACAGATCGGCTCGGGAGCCGGGAAGTTGCAGGCTGCGCGATTTTTCCAACGCGCTGAGTGCGGCGTCGAGGCGGTCGGAATCGTAAACATTCTCCGCATAAGCCGTCTGTAGGCTGATGTGGGTCGAGTCGTTCACATTGGGCGCGAGCTCGAGGCCTTTCAGGGCGGCCGATCGGGCTTCGGTGTCGAGCTCGAGCAGGCTGTAGGCCTGTGCCGCAACCGCGTACAGCGCTGCGGTCCGTGCCTCATCCGGAGGCGGGCTCCGCTCGGCGGGCTCGAGTTGTGCCTTCACCGCCTGGATGGCTCGCTGCGGATCTCGGCTCGCCAGATCTTGCAAGGTGCGCACGCCCGGGGGATTGAGCTCCAGGCACGATGCCGCGACGGCCCGGGAGCCACTATTCAAAAGTGACGCGCCGAGCAGCAGTGCTGCCGCAATGATGGGAGAGGGGGAGACCATAGTCTGCCCCAACGTTACTTCGGATCCGTCCGCTCAGCGCTTGAGGATTTCACACTCTCGATGTTTTTACATATTGCAGCTCGTGGCCGCGCTCATTTGCCGAGCTGAGTGGGGTAGGGCGGTGCGGATCGCAGCGGCAGCGTCTTGGCCGTCTTCAGTTGCTCCAGCACTTCGCCGAGGGCCGCATCCAACTGGTTGTCATTGCCTTGATTGACGGCGGCGGGCTCCAACTGCACCTCGATATCCGGCGTGACGCCCTCGTTCTCCACTCGCCATTCGCTCGCTGGGGTGTACATCCGGAAATACGGCACGGTCAAGAAGCCGCCGTCGATCAACGACGGGTTCGCGGCAATGCCGATCAAGCCACCCCAGGTGCGGGTCCCCACCAGCTTTCCCAACCCGAGGGCTCGGAAGCTGAAGGGCAGATAATCTCCGCCGGAGCCGGCGTCCTGATCGATCAACATGACTTTGGGACCGTAGATCGCGCCGGCGGGCGTGTTGAACACCAGGCCGTCGCGGTCTTTCCAGCCGGACAGATATTTGCGACTCAGCACCTCGAGCACGTAGTTCGCCGCCTGACCCCCGCCATTGCGCCGGTCGTCGATGAGCAGTGCATCGCGATCGCCCTGCGCGAAGAACATCCTGTTGAAAAACGCATAGCCATTGTCGGCCGTGTCAGGAAGGTAGACGTACGCGACCTTCCCGCCGCTTTTGCGCTCCACGTATTCCTGGTTGTGTTGCACCCAATCCCACTGGCGCAAGCCGACCTCGCTGCCTGTCGGGATCACGGTGACGGTGCGCGCCGCCTCCATCGTGCCGCTGCGGCTCACCGTGAGCGACACCTGCTTGTCCACTGTGTTCTCGAGCAGGGAGTAGATATTGATGCCGGCATCCAGCGGGTGGCCATTGATCGCGAGAATGTAGTCACCCGCGGCGACGTTCACTCCAGCCGCGGCAAGAGGTGCCACCAGGAATGGGTTCCAACGGTCGCCCCGGTGGATGTGCTCGATCTGATAGAGCCCCTTGTCGATCTTGAAGTCGGCGCCCAGCAGGCCGATGCCCGCGGGCCGCTCCTGGTCGATATCGCCACCGCCGATGCGGTTGTGGCCGACCTGCAGCTCGCCGATCATCTCGACCAGCAACTCGTTCAGGTCCTCGCGCCGCTGCACGAACTCGACCAGCGGCTCGTAGCGGGCCCGCACCGCGCGCCAGTCGAGCCCATGCATGTTGGGGTCGTAGAAATAGGCGCGCTCCATGCGCCAGACTTCGTCGAAAATCTGCCGCCACTCCTGGCGCGGGTCGACGCGCATGCGCAGTCCACTCAGATCGACCGGCTTGGTGTCGAGCTTCTCGTTGGCGTCGCCAACCTCCAATTTGTTGTCTCCCAGGACGAGCAGGATCTTGTTGTGATCCTCGCTCATGGAGATATCGACCACCGCAGCGCGCAACTGCTTTTCCGTGCGGTCTTCGAAGTTGTACCGATAGAGGTCCGCGTCGGCCCCGCGGACCAGGGGCGGGGGTTCCAGGCTGGAGCCCGCCTGCTTGCGAGCGAGATAGAACAGGGAGCCATCGCCGGCGACCACGATGCGATCGTAGTTGCGCTCGGCGACGGGTATCGGGACGAAGCGCTGCGCCAGCCCCTCCAGATCGACTCGCGTGGGTTTGAGGGCCAGCCCCGCCTTGTCGGACTTGTCGGGCGCGGGGCCGCGATGCAGGCCCCTGAGCGTGCCGGGGCTGGCAGGCGTCTGTTTGTCCTGTTGGTACTTGTCGGTGCCAGCTTTGGACTTTGGCGGCTCCTCGTCCCCGCTTTTGGGCGGCAAGGGTGAATGCCCGTCGGCCGCGAGTACCGCCGCGTAGATAGCGCTGCGCAACGGGCGCTCCTGCGTAGACATGTCAAGCCCGCTCCGCGTCGGTCCGGCATCGATCGATGCGGTGAAGTACAGCAGGTTGTCCGCGCCGAAGATCGGGTGCTCGGTTTGTACGAGACGGTCGGCCAAGTCGGTGGCCTGCCCGCTGGCGAAGCCGTAGAGCCTGACATGGCGCAAATAGTTCTCGCCCTCGATGGTGTAGGCGATCCACTGGCCATCGCTCGAGAAGGACGGCTCGAACTGACCGCGGCGCTTGCTCGTGTCGATCAGGGAGATGGCGTCGGTCTTCAGGTCCAACGCGTACAGATGCAGGTGATTGTCCTGGAACAGGATGCGCCGCTCATCGGGCGACCAGCGCAGCAGGGTGAAATAGCTGGCTACATTGGTGTCACGAGTCAAGGCGTGGCGCTCGGGCTGCAGCAGTCCGAGCGCGTCTCGGATGAAGAGCGCTTGGGTACCGCCGGTATCGCTGATATAAGCGACCCGCTGGCCATCTTTGCTCCAGTGTGCATCCGCTTCCCGCGCGCCCGAGGTTGCTGTCAGGTTGCGAACCGAGCCGTCCTTGACCGGGACGCTGAAAACATCGCCGCGGGCGGTCACCAGAACGCGCTTGCCCGTAGTCGAAAGTTGCGCTGAGGTGATATTACGGAGCGCCTCCTTCCACTGCGGACGCGCCTGGATTGCCTGGGCTGTCAGGTGAATCGGAATTGGTTGTATCCGGCCGCTGTCCAGGTCGAGGGATTTCAGCAGGCCCCCGACCTCGAACACGATAGTACGTCCGTATGCATCCGCGTTGCGTACGTCCCACTGTGTCTCGTGTGTCAATTGCCGGACCGCGTGGGTCTGTGCCTCGTATAGAAACAGGTTGGCCGCGCCGTCGTTGCGATCGGAAATGAAAGCAACATC
>Ga0105240_10007472_pt1 | contig 15861 bp, 9 predicted proteins | sample KBSC54metaG_FD_80426 | JGI IMG/M metagenome (GOLD analysis project Ga0105240, IMG submission 80426) | Corn rhizosphere microbial communities from Kellogg Biological Station, Michigan, USA - KBS C5-4 metaG | ecosystem: Host-associated > Plants > Roots > Rhizosphere > Soil | place: Michigan, USA... | reverse complement strand
TCGAAGGTGCTCAGACTGCGGCGGTTGCGGGTGGAAAAGTCGTTTTCGAGATCACTTGTAACCGTCAGGTGGTTTCGTGCGTCTGGAAACGTGGGATTGGCATCGAGGTTCTCCCGGTAGTGCGGGGGGGTGTTTGCCTCCAGGGGCATGTTTGGTTAGACGAGAACGTGCTTGGGCGGTTGGATTCCACGGCTACGTGTTCCAAGAAAACCGATTTAAATCACTAACGCCAGGATCATATGCGAGCGATGAATCAACTACTCCTTGCCGGCGCACTCACTTTTGCAGTCCTGATTTCTGGCGGCAACGCCTGGGCCCAGAATGACCAGGGGAATAATGCTCAGCGAGGACGACGGCAACGCCAGGGGAACATGGATCCGGCTCAGTTCCAGCAGCGGATGATGGATCGCTATCGTGAGCGGTTGGAGATCAAGGACGACGCGGAATGGAAGGCTATCGAGCCCCTGGTGCAGAAGGTTGCTGAAGCCCGGATGGCCATGGGAGGTGGGCGCGGGGGTGCTGGGAGAGGAACCCGACCTGGAGGCGATGGGAGTGCGACCAACTCTGCCCCATCTCGCGCTCCGGTGCGCAGCAATGCAGCCGCCGAGGAGTTGCAGAAGGCAATTGATGCCAAGGCTTCCTCGCCGGAACTCAAAACCGCCTTGGCCAAATACCTTGAGTACCGGAAAAGTAAGCAAGCCGATCTGGACAAAGCTCAATCGGCCTTGCGGGCGGTCCTGACCTCGCGCCAGGAAGCCATTGCCACGCTTTCGGGGCTCCTTTAAACGACGCCCCGTTAGGCTCGGTCCCGGCCTTTTGGGACCCGTCGCGGCGCCCGTGGAGTGCCGCAGTTTTGGAAGATTATGACATCAAAGTGGGTCCGAGCTGGAAGCAGAACCGAGGAAATGCGGGTGAGGGTCCGGGTCTCTGGAGGAACCGGGCGCGTGGCCGGCACGTTGGAGTTTCCCCTGATATTCGAGGGCCAAAGAGCGTTTCTCCTTTGGGAGTCGTCGCCCGTCGCCAATTATGAACTCCAGGCCCGAATCGAACTTAACCCAAAACTGCTGAGGAAAGTCCACGGCCAGCAGTCGCGGTTCAGGTATACCGGGAAGTTGGAGCTGCCTAGGCCCCAGGATAATTAAGCGTCCACCTGTTTGGACTGTCGCGGGAGGTGACCCAGGGGCTATCCTTTGGGCCATGGCAAAATCTCACTCGACGGCGCTTGCCGCGGTCATTGGGTTGTTCGTGTTTACCCTTACGGAGGCTGACCGAGCAGAAGCCGCAGAGGGGCCGGTATCCGTCCGCACGGGAGCATCTGAGGCTGGGGCTAAGGTGGCTAGTGATACTTTTTCCGCCTCAATTCATGTCGACGCCTCCACACCTCGGGGAGAAATGAAACCCATTTGGCGTTTCTTCGGGGCCGACGAACCCAATTATGCCACGCGGCCAAACGGCCGGAAGTTGCTTGCGGAATTGGGTGAGCTCAACCGGGGCAGGGTGTACTTTCGGGCGCATAACCTGCTGACCTCAGGTAATGGGACTCCGGCTCTGAAGTGGGGTTCGACGGGAGTTTATAAGCAGGACCCCCAGGGCGGTCCGGTCTACGATTGGACAATCCTCGACGAGATTTTCGACACCTATCTGAAGCGCGGCGTCCGTCCGTACGCAGAGATCGGCTTTATGCCCGAGGCTTTGTCCATGAACCCGGAACCGTATCAGCACCATTGGGGAGCCGCGGCTCCCTATGAAGGGATCTTCACTGGTTGGGCGTATCCACCAACGGATTACCAGAAGTGGGGTGAGTTGGTATTTCAATGGGCGCGGCATTGCCTGCAGAGGTATGGACGAGCTGAAGTGGAGTCTTGGTACTGGGAAGTTTGGAACGAGCCGAACATTGGGTATTGGAAAGGAACGCCGGAAGAATTCCTGAAGCTGCATGACTATGCCATTGCAGGCGTGCGGCGAGCCTTGCCCAGCGCTCGAGTCGGAGGCGCCGACACTGCGGGAAGTGGAGGACAGTTTACGAAGGCTTTTCTCGAGCATTGCTTGAGGGGCACGAACTATGCCACCAGAAGCATTGGAACCCCGCTTGATTTCGTCTCGTTTCATGCAAAAGGCTCGCCGAGCTACACGAACGGGCATGTCCGGATGGGGATAGCCAATCAGCTGCGCACTTTGCGGGACGGATTTCGCCTGGTGGCTTCTTTTCCCGAACTGATCTCCAAGCCGGTCATCATCGGCGAGTCGGACCCGGAGGGCTGCGCCGCCTGCCAGGGAGCGTCCCTGGCCTACCGCAACGGCACCATGTATTCGAGCTACACGGCAGCGGTATTTGCGCGCCACCTCGAGTTGGCCGATCGTTATGGAGTAAATCTGGAAGGCGCGTTGACGTGGGCTTTTGAATTTGAAGACCAGCCTTATTTTGCCGGATTCCGCTCGCTGGCCAGCAACGGCCTGGACAAACCGGTGCTCAACGTATTCCGCATGTTCAGCCTGATGAGCGGGCAACGTCTCGAAGTGACGGGCGACCACAGCGTGCCCCTCGAGACCATGCTCACTGAAGGGGTGCGCGCACAGCCGGACGTTTCCGCGATGGCCAGTATCAGCCCCGGCAAGCTGTGCGTGCTTTTGTGGCACTACCATGACGATGACGTTTCGGGACTGGAGGCCAGCGTCGACCTCACCATATCGGGTCTAGCCGCCAACAGCCGAGGCGCCGAATGTCACCACTTCCGCATCGATGATACCCACAGCAACGCATTTCGCGCGTGGCAGCGATTGGGGTCTCCGCAGCAGCCTACACCCGAGCAGTACCTGAAGCTGGAGGCCGCCGGACGGCTGGGTTCCATTCCGGCGCCGCAGACCAGCACGGCGAAACCGGGGACCATTGCCGTGAGGATCTCCCTACCTCGTCAAGCCGTCTCGCTCCTCGAATGGACATGGTAAGGTCCAGACCGGGTTCAAAATTCCGCTGGGGCATGGCTTTGGTCGCAAGGTGCTGATCTGGCCGAACGGGGTCTTACGATCCGCGCGGATGTTCAGCCTTAGCCCCGCGCCCGATCGAGAGCCGAGGCCAGCTCGCCTGCAAGGGTACGCACTCGTGGTTCCTCCATGATGGAATCATGTGCGCCAGGCACGATCCTGACATCCACGCCACCTCGGGCGAATTCACCCCACCCGTATTGGTGATCAAAGGAACAGCGCAGCAGATGCAGTGGACTGCGCAAGAGGGTGATGTTAAACGAACTGACCGGAGGGCGATAGCAGCGCAAAGCTTGAATGTGGGTTTGCCACAGTCGGCGCTGGTCCTCGGGGTAATCTGAAAGATCCAGGTAATGGTCGGCGTCCGGACATGACGGGGGTAAAGAAGCGAGCCGGTGCGGAAGGGATTGGGAACGAAGCGCTCGGCGGTCAGTTCGGGACAGTTCAGATATCCCGCGGCCAAACCATCGCCGCCGGCGCATAATTCACCAGGCACACCAATCGGCACCGGGCACAAGTGCTGGTCCAGGATGTAGCATTCGGTGTTGGCGATTGGCCGGCCGATGAGTACGGAAGCGTGGCCGTCGAAGGTTGGTGGCACCTCATACGCCGTCGTGAAGGTGGTGTTCTCGGTCGGCCCGTAGCCATTGACCAGGCGGCAACCGTCGAGAATCGAGCGTGCCCGTTTGATGTGTGTGGGAGAGACCACGTCGCCGCCAGTGAGAATTTGTTTCAGGGGCAGGAGAGCGTTGGGCGCCTCATCGATAATCTGCTGGAAAAGACCGCTGGTGAACCAGGGTCTGAATTCGAAATATGATCCGGATGAAGGGAGTCTCGTTCGTGGCGCGTTCCGGGTGCAGCTCGGCCACCAGCTTTTCGACGGCAAATCCTGATGTGAACAGGCTCCCAACACCGTTTCTCGCATGCGGGCGAGGAGTTCCCGAAAGGATTGGTCCCCTGAAACCCGGGTTCGGAGCGGAAGCGTGTTCACAAAGAAACCGATCACGTCTTCGGTTTCCACCCGGGTCCGGCCCGTCATCGGTGAACCTATGAGTATGTCCCGCTGCTGTGTGTGGCGGTGGAGCAGGGTTTTGAAGGCGGCCAGCAGCACCACGAAGAAAGTCGATCGTTCCTGCTGTCCCAGTTGCTTCAGCTGGCGGACCAGCTCCGGATCCAGGGCTCGCCATCGAGCGGCTGCGGGGGCACTTAAAGAGGAGTGCCCGAAAAACCGTCCTGGCCGGCGACAACCCGACTGCGCTCAATGCGTTCGGTGAGCCCAAAGTAGTCGTCCCGGTCGAAACCGTGATCACGAATGCCTCGGCTCGCTTTCTGGAGGGATTTCCGGCGTTTTCGATGTCGGTGATCCGGGTGCCGCTGAAGTAAACACCCGCACAGCCGTTTGTGTGGGAGTGGTGGGGGCGGCGGCATTCTCTGCGCGATGACCCGGTGGTGAGCCAACGCTGCTATCTTTGGTAGCTTTGCCGGCCGCCTTTAGCTCCAGCCAAAACCTGCTCCCCTGGCCTTTCGCCGACTCGACTCCCACAGTTCCGCCCATTCTGCGGACCGCTTGTTTTACGACGGCCAGTCCAACCCCGGTGCCGGCATACGAGGCGGTCTCAGGCAGCCGTGTGAATAACTCAAAAACCTTCTCCTGGTCCGCTTTCGCGATGCCGATTCCGTTGTCCTCCACCCAGAGCCGCACAGCCTCACCTCGGGCCTCGGTCCAGATCCTTAATTTTGGTCGGACATTTGGCGCGACGTATTTAACTCCGTTGCTCACGAGGTTGGAGATGGCCTGGGTGACGAGGCCCTCATGAGCCTCGACCGGGAGCAAAGGCTCCTCGACAGTTACCTCGGCGTTGGCCTGGTTGGCGTGTGGGTATTCTGCTATCACTCGCACGATGAGTAAGCTTAACTCCACGCGTTCCAGAGCGATGACCTCGTTGCGTAGCCGTGCGTACGAGAGCACGTTGTCCACGAACCGGCCGAGACGGCCACACGTTTGGGAAATGCGGTCCAAAAGGTCGCCGGCTTCCGGCGGTAGCTGGTTGGCAAAATCTTCCTGAAGCATCTGGGTACAGCCGGCGATGGCTCGCAAGGGCGTTTTCAAATCATGCGAAAGGCCGGAGGAAAAGGTCTCCAACTCCTCGAGGCTTTGCTTGAGCTCCGCCGTGCGGTCACTGACCTGCCGTTCCAGGTCATCGGCATGACTCTTGAGCTGCACGTGAGCCGCTTCCAGTTGGCGCTCAGCTTCCTTTTGGTCGCTGATGTTTCGGGCGATCTTCGAAGCCCCCACAACCTTGCCCGCCGCATCATAAATTGGAGAAATCGTCAGGGACACGGGCACTCGCTGGCGATTCTTGGTGATTCGGATCGTTTCAAAATCGTTCACGCGATCGCCCCGGCGCAAACGCCGGAGGATATCTGCCTCCTCGGAGAGGCGATCCGGGGGGATCAGGATCGTGATCGGCCGGCCGACCGCTTCCTCCTGAGAGTAGCCGAAGATACTCTCTGCTCCCTTATTCCAGGTCGTGATCCGACCGTCCAGGTCCTTACTGATGATGGCGTCATCGGATCCTTCGACGATGGCCGAGAGCCGGGCGCGAACATTTTCCACCGCCCGCATCGCACTCACATCCCGGAATACGAGAACGACCCCGCTCGTGACTCCATTTCGGCTCCGAATCGGGGCGGCACTGTCAGCGATGGCGACCTCTGTCCCGTTCCGGCCAATCAGCAGGGTATGATTGGCCAGCCCGACCACCAGCCCCTCGCGCATCACCTGGTAGACCGGGTTCTCCACCCTTTGGCGGTTGGTTTCATTGATGATCTCAAAAACGAATTCCAGAGGTTTGCCCTTGGCCTCCTCCTGCTTCCACTGGGTCAAACCCTCCGCCGCCGGGTTGAGGAACTGCACAAGCCCACGCTGGTCAGTCACGATCACCGCATCGCCAATGCTGGTCAGCGTTGCTTGCAACCGTTCTGTTTCCAGGTGGTTCCGCTCGGCCTGTAATTTCTGCTCCGTAATGTCGCGGGCAATGGCCGAGACCCCGATAACGCGCCCCTGAGAATCTTTGACGGGGGACATGGTCAAACGGATTTCGATCCGTCGGCCGTCTTTGCGAATCCGAGAGGTTTCGAGCAGCGCCGTATTCTCGCCGCGCCGAACGCGATCCAGGATTTCGGCTTCCTCGGCGGCGCGGTCGGGAGGAATCAAAATTGAGATCGGGCCTCCTATTACCTCTTGCGGGGTATACCCGAAGATCTTTTCCGCGGCCGGGTTCCAGCCGGTGATCATTCCCTCGAGAGACTTGCTGACGATGGCATCGTCTGAGTTTTGCACGACGGTCGCCAGATGAGCCAACATCCAATCACTGGAAGCAGCCTCGTTGCCGGCAAATGAGTTGATCGTCATAGCGGGGACATCATCGATTCCTAGTCTCCGCCGCAGTTCAGCCAAAGCCAGCGCCCGTTCAACAGCCGCGCCACAGATTGGAATCCCGCCGCCGAACTTGGCTTCGGCACAAACTCATTCGCTTCCAACAGTTTCGACATACAGCACTGTGACTATGGGCTTAGCCATTAGTAATCAACCTTCATGTCGCGCCGCAGCCGTGTCAAAGGCTTTCGCCGGCAGCGCACCAAGCGGCGCGCCGCTGAGATTGCGCCCGGATGTATCTGACGAGGCGCGTCCTCGAAGGGGATGTAAAAGGACATTCTTTCTCAAGGTGGCGTGACAAATCCTACCAGGAAGAGCTCCCGGGGTTAGGAATGTTGCACAGCCTCCCACTTATCTACACGGTAAGTGCCCCGGACGCTGGTAGGTCAATACCCCGGAATCCGCGTTCCGGGAGCTGGTGGCCCGCTACATGGATCCCGTGTATTCCGATCATTCGAAATCTCGACAGACTTCCCAAGGCCGTGCAAAGTCAAAAACGCCGGATGAATATGCTCTTAGGAACCACAGCTGCGCGCCTGGGCTCAGCGATGTTCCTGGCGTTCCTGTGTATGAGAGCAGGCGGAGCCTGGGCACAAGCGGCGACGACACCCTTGGCGGATGCCGTGCTGCCCGCCGGCGTGCGTCTGAACTGGGAATACACCAGCATCGCAACGGTGAACGAGAAGCGGGCGCAGGTGGCCCTGGACGGCATCTGGCGCTTTATACCCGCGGCCGAAGGAGCCACGGAACCTCCACGGGTTGGGTGGGCTTACCTCAAGGTGCCGGGCAGTTGGCAAGATTCCCGGGGCAAGTCGGATTTCGTCGCTCGTGGTGTTGGCGGGTTGTGGGACCAATATGACGGTGCTCGCGTTGGGCGTGCCTGGTATGAACGACGCGTATCTATCCCGGCCGAATGGCGCGGCCGCGCGATCAGCTTGCGTTTCGCCCGCGTGTGCACTGAGGCAATTGTCTATGTCAACGGGACTGAGTGTGGGAGGATCGCCTGGCCGTGGGGCACTGTGGATATCACCTCGGCCGTCACGCCCGGCCAAATGGCGGACGTGCGGGTGCTGGTGGCCGCCATCGCCGATGCGGAAGAGGTGGGAGCCTTCTGGCAAAATGCCTTCCTGAACGTCTCGTATAACGCGGCCTCGCTCAAGTCGCGCGGTCTGACCGGCAGCGTCTTCCTCGAAAGCCGTTCCTCCGAGGCGCGGGTGACGGATGTCTTCGTGCGCACATCGACACGGAAGAAGGAGATTTCTCTCGAGGTCGAGTTGAGCGGCGTCAAGCATGCCGGCCCGGTTAAAGTCATTGCGGAAATGCTCAACGAAAAGGGCGAGGTGGAACGGGGCTTCTCCACGGACGCAACGGCCGCTTCCAGCGAGACGCAGACATTTACCGTTTCCTGGCCCTGGACCGATCCGAGGCGCTGGGACGTGGACCAACCCAAGCTTTACACCCTGCGATTAAAAGTGAAGGGCGAAGGCCTGGATGATGAGTATCTGCAGAAGTTCGGCTTTCGGGAGTTCTGGATTGAGGGCCGGCAGTTTTACCTCAATGGCACGGTGATCCACCTGCGCCAGCCTTGTTTTCACAACGGGCCGCTTATGGGAGTGGGTGATACTTTCTCCGAAATGGGGGACGGAAATGTGGATATGCGGGGCGATGCCGGCGACTCGGGCCGAAATCTGGAGGAGGCGGATCGCAAGGGGTACCTGGTGGCTCATTATATTCTCAACGCTAACAAATACATGATGGCGCCCAGGGGACGATTTGTGTGGGAGCAGAACCAACAGCGCGCCTTCGACCGCGCCGCTGTGTGGATGCGGCATTACCGGAACCACCCGTCCGTGGTTATGTGGATCGCCGGCTTCAATTTTTTCAACAACGCGGTGGACGCGGATCCGCGCCACATTGGTCGCCGCGGCTGGGATCAGAGCGATGAACGCTGGCAGCGCCTCATGGTTTACGGCAAAGAGTTGTTCGAGGGGCTGAAGAAGCTCGATTCCACCAGGGTTTATTACAGTCACGCCGGGGGCTACACCGGTGACATCTACACGATGAACTGCTACCTGGATCTTTTGCCCCTGCAGGAGCGCGAAGATTGGCTCAGCGCATGGGCCGAAAACGGAGACATGCCGATCTCCATGGTGGAGTTTGGTACTCCGATGGACTGCACGTTCCGGCGCGGCCGCCATGGCTTCGAGAGCAATATCACGAGCGAGCCCCTGTTGACGGAATTCGCCGCGATTTATTTTGGCGCCGCCGCTTATGCTTCGGAGGAGCCCAAGTATCGGCAGTACGTTCACGATTTGTTCCGCGGCGGGATGCTCTACGGGAGCTCCGAGAACCGGCTGGATGACTATTCCAATAATCACGACCTCCAGCGACTCTACCGCGTGAACACGTGGCGCAGTTGGCGCACGGCCGGCCTGGGCGGCGGCCTCCGCACCTGGTCCTGGATGCGCGACGCCCTCGACGAAATTAACACTTCGACCTTGGCCTGGATCGCCGGTCCGGCAAGGGCGTACACGGCGAAAGATCACCACTTCCGCCCCGGCGAGAAGATCGAAAAGCAGATGGTGCTGATCAATGACACGCGACAGGCTCAACGCTTCACCGCAACCTGGGCTGCGAACGTCGCCGGCACAGAGTTGAGCCAGGGGCAGGCCGAAGGGAGCCTGGCCCCTTCTGAAATCCGGTTCATTCCTTTCCACGTCATCGCCCCGGCTGTGGAAGCGGGAGGCAGGGCCGACGGCCAGCTCACGCTGAGGACAACTATAGGCGATGCGCAACAGCAGGATTCCTTCGCGTTTCGGCTGTACGGCGAAGACCAGGCCGGCAGCGATCCGATCGCTTTGGTAGATCCAAACGGATCGGCCGCCACGATGCTGGGGAAATTGGGCTATCGGACCCAGCCTTGGAATGGCGCGCCCGCTCCCCTGGTGGTGGTCGGGCGCAACGCCTTGCAGCGGGACGCGACGTTGGCTGCCAGGCTGGAGGTCCATGTCCGATCCGGTGGGCGGGCGTTGGTCATTGCCCAGGACCCTGAGTGGGTAACACGGTGTTGGGGCTGGCGCGTGTGCCCCAAGGTGGCTCGCCGCGTTTTCCCAATCCCCTCGGCCACTCTGCAATCCCCTTTGTCCGGTCTGGACTCTGAGGACCTTCGGGATTGGACGGGCAGCAGCACCCTCATCGAAGGTTACCCAGAGTATGTGGGAAATTACCTCCGGGGCAACGAACGGGAGCAGCCCTATGCGGGTTGGCACTGGGGCAACCGCGGAGGTGTCAGCAGCGCTGCCATCGAAAAGCCGCACCGCAGCGCTTGGCGCCCTTTGCTCGAATGCGAGTTCGACCTGGCCTACACGCCGCTGATGGAGTTGGACTATGGTCGAGGGCGGCTGATGGTTTGCACGTTGGACCTGGAAGACCACCTGCTCGAAGATCCCGCGGCGCGAGGCGTGGCCGGCCGCGTCGTTGATTACGCGCTCCACTCCCCGCTGATGCCGCGGCTGAGCAATGTCGTGTATTTCGGAGGCGCAAGCGGCGCGGCGTGGCTCGACAAAATCGGGGTGAGTTATCTCCCGTCAGCCACCTTGAATACCAGGGCCGAACTGCTGCTCGTCGGGCCGGATGCGGTTTGCGATAACAACGCGCTTACCGCCTATTTGGAAAAGGGTGGCAAGGCTTTCTTTTTGCCGCGTTCCGAGGCCCAAGGTTGCCTCGGCGCTACCTTGCAGCCCGCGCCGGCCGGCTTTGCGGGGTCGCAATCGGCACCGGAGTGGCCCGAGGCCAGGGGCCTCAGCGCGTCCGATCTCCGCTGGCGTTCTTATCTGGACGCTGCCCCCTGGGTCCTGAGCGCCGGCGCCGAGATCGGTGCCGATGGTTTGATCGGCCGAAAAACCGTGGGTCGTGGGGTCGCGATCTTCTGCCAGATCGACCCGGAGGCTTTCCACGCCGATGACAAAACCTATTTCCGCTACACGCGCTGGAGGGCCACTCACGCCGTCGCTCAAGTGCTGGCCAATTTAGGAGCCAGTTTCGGTGCGGACGGCCAGGTTTTCCATCCCCTGAATGCTGGGACCGCTCAGTTGGGTTCCCTGGTGGGCCCGAACGGCGACCGATCTGGCCCTCAAGCGACCGGCCCGCGGAGTGACGCTGAAGAGTCGAACGATTCCAAGCTCAAGGGCCCCCAGGCTCTCGGTTATTATCATCCCGATTATCGGACCGATTTTCAGATGGGGGATAATCCCTACCGTTATTATCGGTGGTAGGGGTGCTTTAGCGCGGATGTTTCTGCCGCTGGGCATTGCTCCAGCCGAGAGTTCTCCGTACGTTCTCCCGCAGCACAGTCCTCTGGGTCACTGGCAACAAGTTGTCTGAAGGAATTCGTGATGAATACATCGACGTTCGCGAGGACAAGGCTGGCAATGTTTTGGCTGGCCTCCCTTTTCGCTATGCCTCTGGCTACGCAAGCCGATGCGCCCAGATACAAGGTAATTGCCTTTTACACCGGCAAAGACGAAACACCCCACATCAGTTTTGTGAAGGAGGCAAACCGCTGGTTCACCCGGATGGCCGCCGAGAACGCCTTTTCCTTTGAGTCCACCACGAATTGGCAAGACCTGAACCTGAAGTTCCTTGCCGATTACCAAGTGGTTCTCTTTCTGGACACGAGGCCTGATGTGGCCGCCCAGCGTCAGGCCTTTCGGGATTATATGGAACACGGAGGGGGCTGGATGGGGTTCCATTTTGCCGGGTTCGCTCTCACCCCGTCGAGGTATCCGCAGAACTGGGACTGGTATCACAATGAGTTCCTGGGAGCAGGTTCGTATGCGGGCAATACCTGGAAGCCAACCTCGGCGATCCTCAAGGTGGAGGACGTTGATCATCCGGCCACCACGGGCCTGCCGCAAACCTTCAGAGCCTCCCCCAACGAGTGGTACAAGTGGACCTCCGATCTGCGCACGAATCGCAACATAAAGATCTTGGCCTCGATCGATCCGGCCAGCTTTCCCCTGGGAACCGGCCCCAAGCAGCATGAAATCTGGCACAATGGCTATTACCCTGACGTCTGGACCAACCGCAGATACCACATGGTTTATTTCAACATGGGGCATAATGATCTGGATTTTGACGCCAAACCCAACAAGGAGCTGTCGTTTACGTTCGGCAATGAGGTGCAAGACAGGCTTATTCTAAACGCTCTTGAATGGATCGGCGCGGGAAAGAAACCGCCAGGCCCCGCAGGCCATTAATCCAAATCACGAGCCCTCCCGGCGGAATGCCAGTCTTATTTGCCCGCGTTGGCGACGACCTCGCCTCTGGGGTCGTGCTGCTTTTTCAACCCCGTTTTAACAATGGCGTCCAGAGCCAGGTTCAGTTCCAGCACATTCACTCCCGGCTCGCCCAGAACGCCGAGGTCGGGGCCATCGATGTGCTGCGCCACAAGTGCCCGCACCTTTTCTACTGCCACACCACGAGCCTTCGCGACGCGTGGCGCCTGGAGTTCCGCGTTTGGCCGGCTGATATGCGGGTCGAGCCCACTGGCCGAGGCGGTGACCGCGTCGGCGGGGACCGGCGCATTGGTGGCGAGCCCGTTCTGGTTTCGGTAATCGGCGACATTTTGGGCAATGGAGTCGCGCAGTTTTTGCGAGGTCGGTCCCAAGTTGCTGCCCCCTGAGCTGGTTGAGTCATAGCCATTGCCGGCAGCCGAGGGACGCGGGTGGAAATATTTGTCGGCCGTGAAATGTTGTCCAATCAGGCGTGAACCCTTGATAGTTCCCTGGGCATCGACAATGAGACTGCCGTTGGCTTTCCTCGGGAAGAGCGCCTGTCCCAGCCCAAACACCACGACTGGGTAAATACCGCAGCACACGACGGCCAGGACGAGGGTAACGAGTACGGCACTTCGGACTTCTAAAAGAAACGCTTTCATAAGCTTTAGAGAGTGTGGCGGCGGCGTCCCGCCGCCGGTTCGGAATTCTGACACGTTTTTAGACGAATTTGAGACCAGTGATGATGACGTCGATGAGTTTAATTCCCATGAAGGGGATAATCACGCCTCCCAGCCCGTAGATCAGCAGGTTGCGTTGTAGGATCGCCAATGCGCCGATCGGCTTGTAAGCAACGCCCCGTAGTGCCAGCGGGATTAGCGCGATGATAATCAGCGCATTGAAGATGATCGCGCTGAGGATGGCGCTGTTCGGACTCTGGAGGTGCATGAGGTTGAGGGGAGCAATCGCCGGGAAGGTGGCCACCAGCATGGCCGGCACGATGGCGAAATATTTCGCCACGTCATTGGCGATGCTAAACGTAGTGAGCGAGCCGCGGGTGATGAGCAGTTGCTTGCCGATCTCCACAATTTCAATGAGCTTGGTCGGGTTGCTATCCAAATCCACCATGTTGCCGGCCTCGCGCGCTGCCTGCGTCCCCGTGTTCATCGCCACGCCCACATCGGCCTGGGCCAGCGCCGGAGCGTCGTTGGTGCCGTCACCCGTCATGGCGACCAGGTGACCCGCGTCCTGTTCGGAACGAATCCGCTTGAGCTTCGCCTCCGGCGTGGCTTGAGCAATGAAATCATCAACGCCGGCTTCCGCCGCGATCGCCGCCGCGGTGAGCTGGTTATCCCCCGTGATCATCACGGTGCGGATGCCCATCTTTCGCAGCTGAGCAAACCGTTCCTTGATACCTCCCTTGACCACATCTTTGAGCTGGACGACCCCGAGCACTTCCGCTCCTCCGGCCACGACGAGCGGCGTGCCGCCAGAGCGGGAAATCTCCTCCACGGTTTGGTTGACCTTATCTGGAAAGCTGCCGCCGGCTTGCTCGATATAGGCCCGCATGGCTTCCGCCGCGCCCTTACGGATGCAGCGAACCGGCTCCGGCTTCGCGGCCACCTGCAAATAGGAGGCGGTCGTTCCGGCGAGTCGCCCGCCCACAACCGCGGCGGCCTGGATAAATTCCCTCTCAACCGCCTCGGGTTCCTGGTAGAAATCGACTCCGCTCATACGCGTTTGGGCGGTGAAGGGCACGAATTTGGCGAAGGGATCGGCCACCTCGCGTGCGCGCAAATTGAATTTCTGTTTGGCGAGCACGACGATGGAGCGGCCTTCCGGGGTCTCATCCGCCAGGGAAGCCAGTTGGGCAGCATCCGCCAGCCGTTCCGGCGTAATCCCGGGCGCGGTAATGAAACCAGTGGCCATTCGGTTGCCCAGCGTGATCGTGCCGGTTTTATCCAGGAGCAACACATCTACGTCGCCGGCGGCTTCAACGGCTCGGCCGCTCGTGGCTATGACGTTGCGGCGAATGAGCCGATCGATGCCACTGATGCCGATTGCGCTGAGCAATCCGCCGATCGTCGTCGGTATCAGGCAGACGAGCAGAGCCACGAGCACCGGCACCGAAAAAACCACTCCGGAATAAATACCGAATGGTTTGAGCGTCACACAGACCAGGAGGAAGATGAATGTCAGCGCGGCCAGGAGAATCGTTAGCGCGATCTCATTGGGCGTTTTCTGGCGCTTGGCTCCCTCCACCATGGCGATCATTCGATCCAGGAAAGCGTTGCCCTTTTCCTGGGTCACTCGGATCACGATGCGATCGCTGATCACGCGCGTGCCTCCGGTGACGGCGCTTCGGTCCCCGCCACTCTCGCGGATCACCGGTGCGGATTCGCCTGTGATGGCGGATTCGTCCACACTGGCAATGCCTTCAATTACCTCGCCATCGGCCGGTATGGGGTCCCCGGTTTCGCAAACCACCAGGTCTCCTTTTTGTAACTGGGGCGCGGGCACCTTTTCCTCACGACCGTCGCGGACTCGGCGGGCCAGGACATCCTTTCGGGCGTTGCGCAAGCTCTCGGCCTGGGCTTTGCCGCGGCCTTCGGCGACTGCCTCGGCGAAATTGGCGAAGAGAACGGTAAACCACAGCCAGAGTGCCAGCTGAGCGATGAATCCGCGGTCGGTTGGCGAGGTGTAGATGCCCACGGTGGTCAATGCGGCGCCGACCATGGTCACAAACATCACCGGGTTCTTCGCCATCAGTCGCGGATCGAGCTTTCGAAACGAATCGCCGATCGCTGGGCCAACGATGGACCAGTCATAAAGAGAAGGAGCCTTGTGTGCCATAAATTCTACAGAAATAGGTTAGTAGAGCTTGCCCTGGGCGGTCAGAAAGTGCTCGACGATCGGGCCCAGCGTCAGGCCGGGTAGAAAGTTCAGCGCGCCGACCAGCAACACCGTCCCCAGCAGCAACACGATGAAGGTGAATCCGGCGACTGGGAATGTGCCCGCGCTCGGCGGCGCGATCTTTTTCCGGGCCAACGAGCCGGCCATGGCCATAATCGGGACGATCATCAGGAAACGCCCAATCAGCATCGCCAGGCCAATAGTGGTGTTGTACCAGGGTGTGTTGGCGCTCAGGCCGGCGAAGGCGCTCCCGTTATTGCCGTTGGCGGAGCTATAAGCGTACAGTATCTCGCTCAGCCCGTGCGGGCCGGCGTTGTTCAAGCCTGCTAAACCCCATTTGCTGACCGAGGCGCAAGCGGCAAAGCCCAAAATCGAGACCGCGAGCACCAGCAGCGCCAGCATCGCCATTTTTACTTCGTAGGATTGAATCTTTTTGCCGAGATATTCGGGCGTTCGCCCCACCATGAGCCCGGCGATGAACACCGCGAGAACGACAAAGACCAGCATGCCATAGAGGCCGGCGCCCACGCCCCCGACGATAATCTCGCCCAGTTGGATGTTGAAGAGTGGAACAAATCCACCGAGAGCGGTGAATGAATCATGCATGGAATTGACCGCCCCGCAGGAGGCATCGGTGGTCAAAGTAGCGAACAGGGCAGAATTGAAGATGCCGAAACGCACTTCCTTCCCTTCCGTGTTGCCGTCGGCCACCGCCAAACCGAGTTGGTGGTGAATCGGGTTGCCCGCCGCTTCCGAATACCAGCACAGGAGCAATCCCCCCAAAAAGAGAGCCATCATTGCCGCCCACACTGACCAGCCGTGCGCCTGGTTTTTAACCATCCGTCCCAGGTAGTAGGTCAAACCGCTGCCAATAGCAAAAATCGAGAGCATCTGGATGAAGTTGGAGAGTGGCGTCGGATTCTCGAAGGGATGCGCCGCGTTGGCGTTGGTGTAACCGCCGCCGTTCGTGCCAAGCATTTTGATGGCGACCTGCGAGGCCATCGGCCCCTGCGGGATGACTTGTTCCTCAATTTTTTGATCAACCATGACCGGTGTATTGGTCATCAGAGGTTGGCCCTTTTCATCGAGTTTGGGCACCTCGATCATCACGGCCACGCCATTGGCCAGGACCGCCCGGCCATTCGCATCTAACTTCGGAGCCTGAACCATAACGGCCACATTTGTTGTGACCGGTTGGCCCTGGTCATCGGTCTTGGGGAGCTGGACGGTAAACGGCTCGGTGAGCCTGGC
>Ga0105240_10007469_pt1 | contig 15867 bp, 10 predicted proteins | sample KBSC54metaG_FD_80426 | JGI IMG/M metagenome (GOLD analysis project Ga0105240, IMG submission 80426) | Corn rhizosphere microbial communities from Kellogg Biological Station, Michigan, USA - KBS C5-4 metaG | ecosystem: Host-associated > Plants > Roots > Rhizosphere > Soil | place: Michigan, USA... | reverse complement strand
TCGGAATCCAAAATTTGGTGCGCGGAACGCCCGTTGATCTGGGCTAACTCCTTTGCCCTTTGTCGGACCATCTCCTCGGTCACCGTCCCCAAGCCGCGGCCGTTCAGACTAAAACGTCCTTCTTGGTCTTGATTCTCTTTCATGGATAAAACCTAGTCCCCATGGCCGATGAAGCAACCGCGCGTCATCAGATTGCTAACAATTTTACGGCGCCGTCATTGGCGGGATCTGGGTGGGTCTGGGCCGCGATGAGAAATGCGAATCCCGCGGGTCGTCGGGGTTCATGCCGGAGTTAAAAGTCGGACTCGCGATCGGCGCCGGGTTGCCTTGACCGGCGTCCCGGTACGTGCCGTATTCAAGCCGGTCTTGGGCGGTGCCCCCTTCGTGCGTAGCGCAGCCCGCCAGGGGCAGGGCGGTAACGGCCGCTAAAATTAAACTTCGAACTTTCATAATCACTCTTCTGCAAGCTGCAAGCCGGGCACGCCTTGAGCAACGGGGCAAAAACCCGCACCCCAAAGCTTGGGTGACGCCTGCCGACTCGATCAGCCCCGGAATTCAGAATTCCGGGCCCCAGGTTGGACCTTCGCAGCGTGGCCCCTCGGGCTCCCAGACCAACTTGTCAATGCACATTCGCCGCGCCTTCATCTCCCGGTCCCAAGCGTGATACACCACGTATTCCGTTTCTCCATCCGGCCCGAGGATGAGTGAATTGTGGCCTGGCCCAAACACATGGTTAGGCACGGTGCGCAGAATGCGCGGGCCGTCCTCGTTCCCCGCGTCGGAGTAGGGACCGAGCACGTGGTCGGCCATTCCGTAATCCACGCCATAGCTCTCGGTCTCCCAGCGTCCGCCGCTGTAAAAACAGTAATAGCGCCCGCCGTGCTTGCGGACGCAGGGGCCTTCCAGGGTGTGCCAATCCCATACCCGCCCATACATCGGGCGCTGGGCCTGAAAACGCTGCCAGTCCGCATGGGCTCGCAATACGGTTTGCCCCATGGATTCGAGTTCGGTCATGGTTTTCAACCGCGCTACGGCCAATCCCGTGCCCGCGCGGGCCTGGGCTGAAGCCTCAAGAAAATCGCGCGCATAGAACAAATACCAACGCCCGTCTTCGTCCTGGAACGGGTGCGGATCAATCGCGAAAGGGCATTCCGAAAGCGAGGTCAGACTTGTGCCGCTATCTTCATACGGGCCCTGAGGCGCGTCGCTGATCGCCACCCGCAATTGATGGGATTTATCCTCCGGGCCGACCGAATAATAGAGATAAAACGTGCCGTCGACACACGCGACCGCCGGTGCCCAAAAGCAATTTCCTAACGCGGGATCAGGCCGGACCAACGCGCTGCTGGCGAATTGCCACTGGTAAAAATCCTGCGACTGAAGAACTGGAAAGATTTTTCCTACGGTTTGTCCGCTGGCCTCCAGGGCCCCAGTGCCAATCGCGTAGTAGGTGTCTTTATATTTCCAGACAAAAGGATCGGCAAAATAGCTTCCGTACACCGGGTTGATATGCGTTTGCTTCGGGGCCAAGGCTCTCATGAATCAGCCTCGTCGGGACAACTCCACCGGCAAGCGGGGAGATTCCCTACTCGTCAGGGCCGACGTGCCCGGAAATAGAACCGGGCCACCCTCTTCGCGAGTTCCGGGGCGATCTGCTCGTCGGTGTTGGTCAGGATGATCACGGCCAGCTTGTCCTCCGGAAACCGCTGCAGGCTGGCCGAAAAGCCGGAAGTCGAACCGCCGTGCCCGACATCGGCATGCCCTTCCACGACATCCAGGCGCCAGCCAAAACCATAGTGAGTGAGTGTTCCATCCCGCAGCCGCGCCGGGGCCCACATCTCGCGGCGGCTTTTGGCGTTCAACAGCGTTCCGTTTTCCAGGCTAAGGTTCCAACGGACCAGGTCGGCGACCGTGGAGACAGCTGCTCCAGCGGAAAAAACGTCGGTGAGGTCATAATCCCGATTGATAAGGACGTGATTGGTCTGTTCGTAGCCGGCCGCGCGATTCAAGATAACTTGCGAGGGCAGTCGGTTCGTGGTGCTCGACATTTGCAGCGGCCCGAAGATCCGTTCGGCCATGAACTGCCAGTAACCCTTGCGCGAGACATTTTCGATGATGAAGCCCAGCAGATTGTACCCGGTGTTGCAGTACTTCCACGAATCACCGGGCCGGAACTCCAGCGGACAGGCGCTAGTGGCCGCTATGAATTGCTCTTGAGTCAGATGCCGTCGCAGTTCAAACCCGGCCATGCCCGTGTAGCTTTTCAGGCCAGAGGTGTGCGTCAACAGGTGGCGCACGGTAATCTCATGCCAGGTCTCGGGCGTCCCCTCCAAGTAGGTGTGAATGGGGGCGTCCAGCTCGATCAAGCCTTCTTCTATTAAGAGGAGGATCGCTGCCGCCGTGAGCTGTTTGGTGAGTGACCCGATCTCAAAGACGGTATTGGATTGCACCGGAACCTTAAGCTCCAGGTTGGCCAGGCCGTAGTCGGCGCGTTTGGCTACGCGACCGTCCTGGACAACTGCCAGGGCGAGCCCGGGAATTTTGCGCGCTAGCATTTCGGTGTGGAGGTAATCATCGACCGGGTCGGCCTGAGCATAAATGGCTGGTATCAAAGACCAGGGGAGGAACAGGCAGATCGCCAGGAACCGTTGCATCGCGGCCATGCTAGCGAACGACCGGCCGTTTCCGCCACCGGAATCGGCCTTCGGTTTAGCCCACCCGTCCACACACAGCGGACCCAGTTGCGTCCTCTTCCAGACAGTGCACATTGAGGCGGATGGGGGAGAGTGCTGTACTTGTTATCGGAGCCGGCATTGCCGGCCTGGCAGCCGCGCGCACCCTTGCGCTGGAGGGTGTTTCGGTGGCGCTGGTCGAAGCCCGCGACCGTGTCGGCGGCCGCATGAATACGGTCACCGGGAGGACCGAAGGCCTGCCGATTGAATTGGGCGCCGAATTTATCCATGGTGCCGAAAATGCAACCTGGGAACTCATCCGAGCGGCCAAACTGCGCACCAGGGAGGTTCCGGAGCGTTACTGGAAACTGAAGGATGGAAAGCTCACGCACGACAAATACTACTGGGATGATTTAACCCACGTTTTCGAGCGAATAAATACCGCCAGTCCGGATCAGGATTTCCAGTCGTTTCTCGATCAGGCCTGGGGAATTGACGCGCGCGTCCGAAACCTCGCGTTGCAGTACGTTGAGGGATTTCACGCCGCTCCCGCCTCCCGTATTGGAACCCACGCCCTGGCGCTCGCAGAACGGGCTGCGGAGCGGGATCGCGCCACTCAAATGTTCCGCGTTTCCCGGGGTTACTTCGCCCTCCTGCATTGGCTGGTCCGTCAGTTGATCGATCGGCAGGTCGAGATCTGGACGAAAGCCAGGGTGAAGCAGGTGCGGTGGCAGCCCGGTGAGGTCGAACTCCTCGCCGACACCCCGGCGGGCGAGCGCATCTTTCGGGCGGAACGGGCGCTGGTCACGCTTCCCTTAGGCGTCCTCAAGCAGGAGGGCCCGGCGGGCGTCCTGTTTGAGCCCAGGCTCACGTCCAAGCAAGGCGCCATCCAGAGCCTGGCTTTGGGGTCGGTGGTAAAAATTGTCCTCGAATTCCGAAGCCGGTTTTGGCCGGTCGCCAATTTTGGATTCATTCACCTGGAGGAGCCCCTGCTCCCGGTCTGGTGGTCGGATAAACGCGGACTCGTCCTGACCGGATGGGCTGGCGGACCCCGAGCGGAAATTCTGCGGCATCAGGGCCCGGAAGGCATTCTCAAAACGGCTCTCCAAATACTGTCCTGGTTATTCAAGATGGATCCCGGGAACCTCCGGGAGCTGCTTCTCGGAGCTTATTCTCACGACTGGGCCGAAGACCCCTTCACCCTTGGCGCCTACAGCTACACGCCCGTGCGCATGACCTCCATGCCCTCGCGGTTGGCCACCCCGCTTTCCGGCACGCTCTTCTTCGCCGGAGAGGCCACCGACAGCGAGGGAGAGCAGGGAACTGTTCACGGCTCCGTGGCTAGCGGCCACCGTGCGGCCCGGGAAATTTTGGAATCCGTTCGGCGTGGCTTGCCAAAACGACCGGAGCTCCAGGCGAAACGGTAGTTCGGTGGCACTCCGAGAGAAACGCGGCCGGATATCAGGCCGGGGCGGTCTCCAGCAACTTTTTTAGATTGTCCGCCGCTTCTCGCGTTTGCTTCGCCAAACCCGCACGAATCATCGGGGACATCACTGTTGAAAATAATTCTACAGGCCCCGCCAGCACCAAAAGCAGGTGGGCCGCGGGCAAAACCACGCTTTTCGGTCCAATTGCCAACTCGCGTGTGAGATATCCGGGCTAGGGCGCTAAACGTTGAACTTAAACAACATTACGTCGCCGTCCTGGACACTGTATTCTTTGCCTTCCATACGGTAGAGACCCTTTTCCCGCGCCGCGGCTACACTGCCGCAGTTTACCAGATCATGATAAGCGACGGTCTCGGCTTTGATAAATCCTCGCTCAAAATCGCTGTGGATGACCCCGGCGGCCCGCGGCGCTTTGTCGCCTCGCTGGATCGTCCAGGCGCGCACTTCTTTTTCGCCGGCCGTGAAATAGGTGCACAAGCCCAGCAGGTGGTAAGTCGCCCGGATCAAAGCGCCCACTCCTGATTCGGCGACGCCGAGTTCACTGAGGAACGATGCGGCCTCCGCTTCGGTCAAATCCACCAGGTCACTTTCGATCTGTGCGCTGATGACCACGGCTTCGCAGGCGAAATGGTGCTGCGCGTAATCGCGCACCTTCTGAACGTATGGATTCTGGTCGGCGGTGGCCAAATCGGTTTCCTTGACGTTGCAAGCGAAGATGGTGGGCTTGTCGGTCATGAGCCAGAACAGGCGGGAGATTGCCTTTTCTTCGGCGGCCAGCGTGAGGGTCAGCGCGGGCTTGCCGGCATTGAGGTGCGGTTCGAGTTTGGCCAGCACGGATTCCTCCGCGATGGCCTGCTTGTCGCCGCGCTTGGCTTCCTTCGCGATGCTCGACCGCTTCCTTTGCACCGCCTCAAGATCGGAAAGGACGAGTTCGGTGGTAATGGTTTCGATATCGCGCAAAGGGTCCACGTTCCCGGCCACATGATGGATTTCCTCGTCCTCGAAGCAGCGCACGACCTGCACCATGGCGTCCACCTCGCGGATATGGCTGAGAAACTTGTTCCCGAGGCCTTCGCCGGCGCTGGCGCCCTTGACGAGCCCGGCAATGTCCACGAACTCAATGGCCGCCGGGATGATCACCCCCGTTTTAGCAATTTTCTGCAACACCGCCAAACGCGCGTCGGGGACGGTCACTATGCCTACGTTGGGATCAATGGTACAAAAAGGATAATTTGCCGCCTGCGCCTTGCGGGTGCGGGTGGCGGCATTGAACAGGGTTGACTTGCCTACGTTGGGCAAGCCGACAATTCCGGCTTTCAGCATAATTTAAAAAAAACTCCAACGGACCGGTGGGCCCCAATTGGGGGGCGGAGCATGGAGGCAGGAACGACGGAAGACAAGCCGGAAGATGTGTTTTCCATGAATCACAAAGCCTCATTGTGGTCGGCAGCGGCAGGGGCAGGCTCAAGAGCATTTGCGATTACGTCCACCTCAATGCGGTGCGCGCCAGGTTGTTTCGACCGAAGGAGCACTTGGAATCCTATACTTAGAGCAGCTACGGCCAATATCTCAAACCTGCCGGCAAAGAGAATAGCTGGGTGACAGTAGACCGCCTCCTGGGGGAGTGGGGCGTTGCGCAGGAGGAGAGTCCCGAATCCAACCATGGATTTCACGGATTCCCGAAAACACAAAAGAGCCAGATTTCTCTGGCTCTTTTCGAGTAAAAGTAGGTGAAAGTTCCTAGCTACATCCGAGGCTTTCGCCGCAGTTGAGGCACTTGTAACAGGCGCCGTTGCGGACGGCGACGTGGCCGCAGTTGGGGCAGGTCGGGGCGTCTTGCTGGAAATGGGCGACGGAGTCGCTCAGCGTTTTGATCGTGTAATCTCCGTGCGCGGCCTCGTGCGAATGGCCATTTCCATTCGTCCCGCCGTTCACGGAGTTTTCCACCCCTTCGGCATCCTCGGCCAGGGCCAGTTCAGGCACGGGCCGGTTCACCTTTTTTTTTTCGGCTTCGAGCAGCCCGGGCATGGCCAACTCCGGTTGGTTCCGATTAAGCGAATTTTGTTCGCGGTAACCGGGAACGAACTGGAAGGCCATCCAGCGGAAGACATAATCGGTGATAGAAGCCGCGTTTCGGATATCGGGGCTTTTGGTGAAGCCGGAGGGTTCGAAGCGGACGTGGGCGAATTTGCGAACGAGCGCTTCTAGCGGAACGCCATATTGGAGAGCCAGGCTGGTGAGCGTGCCGATGCCGTCCATCAGGCCGCCGATGGTGGATCCTTCTTTGGCCATGGTGATGAACAGTTCGCCGGGCTGTTCGTTCTCAAAGAGGCCGACGGTGAGGTAGCCTTCGTGTCCGGCGATATCGAACTTATGAGTGATTGATTTGCGGGTATCGAGGAGGCGTCGGCGCAAAGGTTTTCCGTTCTGGCCCTGGAGTTGGACCACCTGGGCTTCGAGTTCCTTCACGCGGTTTTCGAGGCCGGCGGCGCCAGCGGTCGATGCGGGCGATTTGTCGCCACCTTCATTCGTCCGCTTGGTGTTGAGCGGTTGGGAGCGCTTCGAACCATCGCGGTAAATGGCCACGCATTTAAGACCCATCTGCCAGGCCTGAACGTAGGCGTCGCGGATGTCCTCCACGGTGCTGTCCTTGGGCATGTTGACGGTCTTGGAGATGGCGCCGCTGATGAACGGTTGGGCGGCCGCCATCATCTTGAGGTGGGCCAGCGATTGGATGCTGCGCTGGCCGCGGTACGGTTTAAACGCGCAATCAAACACCGGCAGATGCTCCGCTTTCAGCCCGCTCTTCACGGTGGCGGTCCCCGCGTCGCTGGTTTCTTCGACGTCCTCAATGGTGTCAAATTTTTCGATATGAGCGACGATCCCCTCAGCTTCCTGGGCGCTGTAGCCGAGGCGACGGAGGGCTTCCGGCACGGTGCGGTTGACGATTTTGAGCAAGCCGCCGCCCGCCAGGAGTTTGTATTTGACCAGGGCGATGTCCGGTTCGATGCCCGTGGTGTCGCAATCCATGAGGAAAGCGATGGTGCCGGTCGGCGCCAGGACCGTTACCTGCGCATTGCGATAGCCGTGTTGCTGGCCGCGTTCGAGAGCCCGGTCCCAGGTGGCGCGGGCTTCGTCTTTCAAATAGTTGAATTCCTGGTTGGGCTGAATGGCTTCGATGGCCTCGCGGTGCTGCCGGATGACGCCGAGCATGGCTTCCACGTTGTCCGGCGCCTGGGGCTTGGGCACATGGGCGCAGTGCGCGTCGCGATAGCCTTTGAAGGGGCCGATCACGCTGGCGATTTGCGCGGATTGCTCGTAGGCGTGGCCCGTCATGATGCCGGTGATCGCTCCCGCCAACGCTCGTCCCGGGTTCGAATCATAGGCCAGGCCGTAGCTCATGATGAGCGAGCCGAGGTTGGCATAGCCTAAACCCAGGGTGCGGTAGATATGAGAATTCTCCGCGATTGCGGGGGTGGGATAGCTGGCATTATCCACCAGGATTTCCTGCGCGGTGATGAACAAACGGACGGCGGTTTTGAAGCGCTCCAGATCAAACACGCTATCCTCGCGCTTAAACTTCAGCAGGTTCAACGAGGCCAGGTTGCAGGCGGTGTTATTGAGGAAGACGTATTCGGAGCACGGATTGGTCGAGTGGATCGGTTCGGTGCCTTTGCAGGTGTGCCATTTCTGAATCGCTCCGTCATACTGGAGGCCGGGGTCACCGCAGACCCAGGTGCCTTCGGCGATCTTGTTGAGCAAGGTGTTGGCATCCTTCTGCTGCAGCGGTTTGCCGCTCGTGATGGACCGCGTCCACCATTCTTTGCCCGCGAGGGCGGCCTGCATAAACTCGTCGCTGACGCGGACGGAAAGGTTTTCGTTCTGATACATCACGCTGCCGTAAGCGTCCCCGTTGTAAGAACCATCGTAGCCTTGTTCGATGAGGGCCCAGGCTTTCCGTTCCTCTTTCTGCTTGGCGTCGATGAATTCCTCGATATCTCCGTGCCAGTCGCGCAGGGTGTTCATCTTCGCGGCGCGGCGGGTTTTCCCGCCGGACTTAACCACGTTGGCAACCTGGTCGTAGACCTTGAGGAAGGAGAGCGGTCCGCTGGGGCGACCGCCGCCGCTGAGCTTTTCCTTGCTCGAGCGGATGGGGGAGAGATCGGTCCCGGTGCCGGAGCCAAATTTGAACAGCATGGCCTCGCTATAGGCCAGGTGCATGATCGACTCCATGTTGTCATCGACCGACTGGATGAAGCAGGCGCTGCACTGAGGGTATTCGTACTGCGTCTTGGCGCGCTCGGTTTGTCCGGTTTTGCGGTTATAAAACCAGTTTCCCCGGCTGGAGGTGTTGCCCACGCCGTACTGGTGGTAGAGGCCGACGTTGAACCACACGGGCGAGTTGAAAGCGCCATATTGGTTCACGCACAGCCAAGTCAGCTCTTCGTAAAAGATTTCTCCGTCGGCTTTGTTAAAATAGCCGTCCTTGATGCCCCAATCGGCGATCGTGCGGCAGATGCGGTGAATGAGCTGCCGTACCGACACCTCGCGCTCCGGGGTGCCTTGCTCCCCATAAAAGTATTTCGAAACCACCACCTTCGTCGCGAGCAGCGACCAGGACTTGGGGACCTCGACGTTCTCCTGTTTAAAAATCACTTTGCCGGCATCGTCGGTAATTTCAGCCGTGCGCCGTTCCCACTCGACCTGGTCAAAGGGATGCGTGCCTGCGGTGCTGAACATTCGGTCCAGCGTGAGCGACTTTTTTCCAGCCGCGTCGCCGCGCCTGGAGTTGCGCGCAACGGGGGCGGATGAAACACGTCGTTGCCCTTTTGGGGCGGCAGACAAAACGTCTCCACTCACGTCAATCATGGTTGTGCCTTTCGCTGAAAAACTAGCGCCGTGCTAGACCGTCAAAGAGAACGTGACGAGCTATACCCGGCCAAAGTTATGGTTAGATTTCGGTCTGTTTCTGAAACGCCCACACCTCTCGGCGAGGTCAGGCGCACCCCATTAGTGGGGGAACGTTCTGAAGCTACACCCCACATATTGGGGGCGGCAAGAAAATTTTCAAAAAATTTACGCAATCGTTATTCCCGAAGGAAATCTCGCTTCTTTTGCCCCCGCCTCGAGTGTTTGGGTCTCGGTTTACGCACCGGTTCGATGCTTTTTGGGCGTGTTTTAGGCACCAGGATCAGGGGACAACCCTCATAGCCAAAGGCTTGCCGGAGTTGATCGCCTAAATACTTCTGATATTGGGGTGAAAAGAGGTCCTCGCGATTGACGAAAAGCAAGAAAGTGGGAGGGGCCTGCCTGACCTGGGTAGCGTAGAAAAACTTCAAGCGATGGCCATGGGAACTGATGGGCTGGCGGCGTTCGATGGCGTCTTGCAGCGCACGGTTCAAGATGGCGGTGGGAATTTTCTGCTGAAGCTGCGCGGCCACATAACGCACTGCCTCGAGCAGGCGTTCGAGATGAAATCCGGATTTCGCTGAGGTGAAGATCACTGGCGCGTAGTCAAGGAAGAACAGGTGTTCCTGCACCCATTGGCCGAACTCGATCAAGGTGCTCATGACCTTGTGGCCATGTTGGGTTTCCTTGCGTTCGCGGCGTCCAATCTCCTCCTCCCGCGCCTTACGCACAGCCTGGTCCATCAAATCCCACTTATTAACGACAACGATGCAGGCTTTACGCTCTTCGACAATTTTGTCGGCTACTTTTTTGTCCTGTTCGGTGATGCCGGCTTCGGCATCGAGCACGAGGATGACGATGTCAGACCGGGCAATTGATTCTTCGGCCCGTTTAACGCTGAAGAATTCGATGGAGTCGTTGACTCGCCTGGTTTTGCGCATTCCGGCAGTATCGATGAGGACGTAGGATTGCTTTACCCCCTCGGTTTCCACTTCAAATGGGACGTCGACGGCGTCACGAGTCGTGCCCGGGATAGGGCTAACAACGACCCGATCGGATTGGGTCAGGGCGTTGATGATGGAAGATTTACCGACATTGGGTCGACCCACAATGGCCAGCTTAAGAGCTGGCCGAGGCGGGGCAGGGGCCTCATCCGTGGGGAGGGCGTCCGGGGCTGGTTCGGGTGTGGCCAGGGCCGGCAGGTGCGCGATGGCCGCATCCATGAGCGGCTGAATGCCTTCTCCATGAATGGCGCTGACGGGGAACACCTTGTCAAAACCCAGCCGCGCAAATTCCTGGGCATTATTCTCCCTGGCCGCAGTGTCGACTTTGTTAACCGCGACCAGGACAGGTTTGCCGCTCTGTCGGAGCCGGGCGGCGGCTTCCTGGTCCAGCGGAGTGATTCCTTCCTGAACATTGGTGACGAGGATAATCAGGTTGGCGGCTTCGATGGCGAGACCGACTTGCAAGAGGGCCGCCTGAGCAATGACATCGGGAGCTTTCTCACGTCGCAGCAGCCCGATTCCGCCGGTATCGACGAGGGTGAAGGGATATCCATGCCACTCAGCTTCGGCAGTGACCCGGTCGCGGGTCACGCCGGGCTGGTCATGCACGATGGCGATCCGCCGGCCCACGATTCGATTAAACAGGGCGGATTTGCCTACGTTCGGGCGGCCTACAATGGCAATCAGTGACATGATTCCTCCAGTATCCAGTATCCAGTGACGGGCATCCAGCCCCCTTTTTCACGCGGCGCAGAAGCTCGCGAAGGCGCCGCCAAACAAATGGCCCACGTCCCGGCGGATGTCGGCTTCAGTGACGATCCATCCCGTGGCGGCCAAGGCGGAGTATTTGTCTTCGAGAACCTTTGCGATGACCGCGCGCGAGTGCCGCCATTTGTAGATGACTTGCTCCAGCACGCGGGCATCGGAATGTTGGGGGGTAAAGCTCAGGCCCAGCAGCTCGACGCGAAAGCGGGTGATCTCCTCGATTAATGAGGGAATATTGGTGAACCACCAGCACCCAAACAGGTGCAGGTTGCGGAATTTTCGCGCGAGCACACACGCCTCGTGCTGATTTTCCCGCGCCAGGATGGTGGTCATGAATTTGTTCTGGGGAAAGCCGGCGCAAAGATTCTGGAGCGCTTCCAGGTTGCTGACCCCGACGCCGTCACCGGCCAGTCGAAGCTGCGGGTTGACAGCCCGTCGGACGCCGGGCATCAGGGCCAGTGGCAGACCAAAGTCCTTGCAATGCGGTAGGATCGCCTTTTCCAGAAGAGCCGTGGTGATGTCGCTCGACGGGAAGCTGAAATCCGGAGGCAATGAAACCATGAGGTAGCGGGCTTGCAGGCGTTTGGTCCAATCCGCCAGGAACCGGCGCACTTCATCGAAATTCGGCTGGTGGTCAGAGGATGTCTGAACTCGGTAGCCCCAGTTCGCCAGTTTCGGAGCCGAGTCGTTCCACGCGAGCAGGAGCGGGTCGATGCGCAACCCCGCTTGGAATCTCTCATCGCGGGCGAACCCACGATCCCAAACAGTCCGCTCGACCTCGTCGAAAGGCGAGTTGGTCATGTAAACTGTTTGGATACCCGCCAGGCTCAGGCAGTTGGCCAGGTGATCGGTGATGCGCTGTTGGGCAAACCACTTGCGGAGGCTTGGCAAGTCGCGCTGTTGGGTGTCCAGGCCGAGTAGTTGCAGGGTCGTGAGCACCCCGCGGCAGGCTTCAGAGATGGGGGAATGTTCGAGGAACAGCTCGTGCCAAACCAGATCCGCCTGCGCGGTTTTGGTTAGCCGCCAGAAATCTTCGAACGGTGTCTTGAGGTAGCGAAAGGTTTCGGCGATCAGATAGTGATAAATCAAAAGGTCATCAATTCCCCAGAGCAGCAACTCGTTGAAAGCGGGATCATACAGATGAGTGTGGATGTCCACCACCGGGTGCGACCCGACAATTGTCTGAATGGTTTTAGAGAGTGCGTCCCGATGGGCTGCCTCGACATCTCGGTTCATAACCGTAGTGACCTTAGGGAAAACCGGGTTCTGAGGCGATCGAAAACTTAGCGGCGTTCCCTCTAACGCAGCCCGCGCGTCAGGCTCCGCGCGCGGCGCACCCACACGCGATCGCGCTGGCGCTGGTACGTGGGGGCGTGCTGATCGTCAGCGATGACGTCTCTCAGTTCGGCTCGCGCGAGATCCGGCTGATTGCGGGCGAGGTAAAGTTCCGCCAGTTGGACTTTGGCGCGGGGATAGGAATGGTTCTCGGTAACGTGCTTCCAAAGGGCCAGGGCGGCGTCGGTTTCGCCCAGGGCGGTGAGATTTTCGGCCAGGGCCATCTGAGAATAACCATACTCGTGTTTGGGATTCTCCTGCACCACCCCTTCGAGCAATGCCCGGGCCTCCGCCGGTTTGCGCTGGCGCAACAAGCACTGGCCCAGGTGGGCGCGCGTATCGATATCCGTCGGGTCACGCTCGATCGCGGCGCGATAGGACTGCTCAGCCTTTTCCAGTTTGCCCTGTTGGAAGTAGACGTCGCCGAGTTGCGAATGGTGGTGCGCCTTGTCAAGGTGATGGATCTGGGCCTGGAGTTCCCGGATCCGGCGACGGTCGAAGGCTCCCGGCAACTCGAATCCGCGGGTGGCGGAAGGTGCGGCTCGATAAACGAACAAATAATACAAAACCGAGGTGATGCCCCAGCCGATGAAAATAAAAACCGCCCAGAGCCATTCGCGCCGGCGGACCGCGTCCACCAACATCCAGATGTTGAACACCGTCACCACGAGGATCCAGGGATTCCCGAACCAGTAGCTATAATTCAAGAGGTTCGAAATCAACGACGCGAGCATTGAAGAAAGGCTAGACGTCCTGGCCGATTACGGCAAATAAATAGGTTTGCCTTGGCCTCGTAGGCGCGTCTGAGAGAAGCACGTTACGCGACTGGTTATCCACCCCTCCCAACGAAGCACAGGGGTAGGCAAACTGAGGCCCCACGTAATCGCCGGGCCTCACTTCGTTTATGAGGATTGTTCGTGCGGGGCCGCGGAGACCGTTCGGCTCTGACCCAAGCGCTTCGCGAGGCAAGCCTAGACTTGCGAATAGTCCGCCGGAACAACCGAGAGGTTGGTGATGCCGCACAGAATGGCTTTGTCACTGTATTCCGCCATGCCGCTCAGCTTCTTCCACTCCGGATGTGAGACGAAACGGCCCCAGGCCGCTTTCTGCTCGTCCATGCTTTTAAAGCCCAGCATGTAGGTGAGGTTTGGCATTTTAGCACCCACCAGGGTTTGTCCGAAGAAGACCGGGTTGAGCCCAACTTCGCGGAAGATTTTGATTTCCCCGGCGTCATTGAACATTTCGATCTTCTTGAGCCCGGTCTTGATGCTGGGGCTCTCGTAGGTGCGGAGCTGGAAAACTCGGCCCGGGGCGGACACAGGCGTTTCGATTTGGGGCATTCCTTTGAAGGCGAGCATGAGCGAGCTTTCGATCCGTTTGAACGCGGGTTCGCTCGCTGGGGCGTTGAGGAAATCCGCGCCCTTCGACTTGAACTCCTCGTCCGCGGCCAGCTGGCTGGTGAGGGTGACCATGGATTCCAGGGATTTGTAGCGGAGGAGGACGTAAATCGGGCTGATGCCTTCGGCTGGGTAAAATACGCCGACGGGTTTCATTCCAATCCGGTTCAAAGCAGGGATGGCGGCTTCCTTGAGGAAGGCATCGACCTTCTTCTTTTGGTCGTCGTTCTCGACGGTCACGCGCCTCAATTCATAGAAATCGCGGCCCGAGGCCGATTCCTGTGCTCGCGCGACAGTTGGTGTGGAGGTGATGGCTGCCAAACCGGCAGTCCCGGATAGGGTCATGAATTCTCGTCGGTTCATATTATATGTGCGCGCACCGTAACAGGAACGAGCCGGTCTGTCACCAAGATGGAGAGGGCAATCTTATGAGGGTCCAAAAACGCGGAGGGCGCCGCGCGCAGTGCATTTCACTGCTACGCGAGCGCCCCGCCCGCCGAAGGTTTGGTTGCGATTAATTGCCGGAGATCACGCGCAGCCGAATGAACCGGGGCGCGGTGGACGAAACGGGAGTCAGGTCCCGGACGGTAACCCAGTCGAACTGAGCGTCGAGAGAAGTGGTATCGAGGAGGAGCACGTTGGCGGCATCCCCGGTCCAGGTTTGTTTATCCGCCGAGACCTCGCTGAGATACTGCAGGCCGAGCGAGGCGGCGTTGGTGCGACGTTTGAATTTCATGGCCACGTATGAGTTGCCGCTGTCCTGGGTGAGCCAGACGATGATCCCGGTGTTGGCATCAGCCGGGTCGTTGGGGTTCGAGCCGACCGCATATTCCAGCAGGTTAGAGAGGCCGTCGCCGTCTGCGTCGGGGTCGCCCTGCGCCTGCGAGGGGGCATTCAGGTTAAGTCCATCGTACGGGCTGGTCACGATCACCACGAAGGTGTTGGTCGAAGTGATCGTCGAACTCGCGACGGACGTATCCACCGAGGAAGTGACGACCGTGATGAAGAGGTTAGTGCTTGGGCTCTGGGCTAAAGTCGGGGTCCAGGTGATCACGCCATTGGTGTCGATCGTCGCACCCGCGGGGGGATTGATGAGTTGGTAGGTGATCGGGTTTGGCCCGTAGGGATTAGTGGCGGTGTTGGTTACGGTCAAGGTGGTCAGATTGGTCAGGACCACATCCGTTTGGGCAGGCAGGACCAGTGTGGCCGGACCGCCGAGGGTGATGGTTTGGGCGGCGCTAGCGGTGTTGCCGCAGGCATCGGTGGCGACCCAGGTCCGGGTGATGACCTGTGTGCCATCGGCTTTAACAGCCACGGCATCGGTGTAGCTCACGGTGACGGAGCTGCAGCCATCCTGGGCCGTTGCTACGCCCGTCGCGCTGGGCTTTACGTCCCCGGTGAACGAGAGCGATACGTTTGCGGGCGCTGTCACAGTGGGAGGAGTCGTGTCCCGCACGGTGATGGTTTGGACGGCGACGGCGGTGTTTCCACAAAGGTCAGTAGCGGTCCAGGTGCGGGTAATGACCTTTGATCCACCGCAGTTCGGCAGAACAGAATCATTATAGATAACCGTCACGTGGCCGGAATTATCCTGAGCCACGGCGATGCCGGTGGCGGCGGGAGCGGTATTGGCCGGACATTCCAGAGCGACGTCTGGCGGGGCAGTAACCGTCGGGGGCACGGTGTCCATGACCAGCACGTTATTGGTCGAGGCGCTGGAGCAGGTGTTGCTCATGACGTTCAAGACGAGGGTAAAGTTCGCACCACAAGCGGCTCCGGCGTTTACCGCGACCGTTTGGGAGCTGGCAGAACCGACGATCGAGCCGTTGCCCTGGATCGACCAGGCATACGAACTCATGCCGGCGGGACCCGTGAATTGAACGCTAGCCAGCGGGGAAGCCGAGGCCGGGCCAGAGATGGAGGAGGTCGGGGCGGATGCGACCGTTAAGACTACGTCGCTGGTTTTGATGCAACCATTCGCCGCCGCAGCCGTGAGCCGAACCGTTGCGGTCGGGGAGGACACATGCGCGGTAGTGTTCAAGGACGTGGGCGAATCGATCAGCGCGGTGCCGGAAACCACCGTCCACGTGGTGGATACGATAGGCAGGTCGCCGGCGGTCGTCTGGCCTTGCAGCGAAAAGTCAGTGGCCGCGCCTTGGGAGCACTGGGTCTGATTAGGACCGGCATTCGCGCTCGGCCCCAAATGGAGGCTGAACTGAATTGGATCTATAAAATCCACGATGGAAGCGGAACTGGATGGGGAGGTTTTGGTTTTAATCATGATGGTCTTCACCCCGATGGACAGGCAGGGATCGAAATTACCCATCAGCGCTGTGAG
>Ga0105240_10007463_pt1 | contig 15872 bp, 7 predicted proteins | sample KBSC54metaG_FD_80426 | JGI IMG/M metagenome (GOLD analysis project Ga0105240, IMG submission 80426) | Corn rhizosphere microbial communities from Kellogg Biological Station, Michigan, USA - KBS C5-4 metaG | ecosystem: Host-associated > Plants > Roots > Rhizosphere > Soil | place: Michigan, USA... | reverse complement strand
CTCTCCCAATCCATGGCCAGAAAATATTTCGGCACGGACGATCCAATGGGAAAAAGACTCGTAGCAAGAGACCAGGGCAACGTGAACCTGGAAGTCACCGGTATCTATAAAGACTATCCCGCCAACTCCCATCTCGTCCTCCATCATCTTATTTCCTATGCCACCCTCGATGAACAGATCAGACAGGGCGGCGACTCCTCCCGCCCCGCAGAAACTTCCTGGGGCTGGTACGATTTCTATGCATATGTCAAATTAAAACCCGGCGCAGACTGGAAAGCCCTCCAGGCAAAATTGTCCGCCTTCGCTGATAGACATATAAACAGCCAGGAATGGATGAAAAAGAACAACAACAAAAATGCCCTCTTCCTCATCCCGCTCACCGACATCCACCTCTACTCCAATTATAACCAGGAGGCGGAAGTAAATGGAAATGGGAAAGCAGTGGGCTTCCTCTTTCTCATCGCCTTTTTCATAATTGTCATCGCCTGGGTGAACTATACCAACCTCGCCACCTCAAGATCATTGGAAAGAGCAAAAGAAGTGGGCGTCCGCAAAGTGCTCGGCGCTGTACGCAGCGACCTGGTCCTCCAATTCCTTACGGAAAGCTTATTGCTGAATATCCTTTCCCTGCTCATCGCACTGCTGGCCGCCATCCTGCTGGCCCGTCCTTTTAACGATCTCGTCGGTTCATCAGTAGCCGCCTCGTTCAGTCTTCCCCTGGATTATAGCCTCGGATTTGCCGCCCTTTTCCTGGCAGGTACCTTTCTATCGGGCGCTTATCCCGCGTTTGTCCTCTCCGGCTATCAGCCCATCAAAGTGCTGAAAGGGATGTTCAGGAACAGCACCCAGGGCCAGGTGCTTCGCAAAACCCTGATCGTAGGTCAATTCGCCATATCTGTAATTCTCATCGCCGGCACCATCCTCGTTTATCAACAGGTACAATTCATGCGCAGCCAGCAGCTGGGCGCCAATATTTCTCAAACCCTCGTGCTCGAAGGCGCCAGCTCCCCACAGGATTCCGTATACCGCACTGCCTTCCAGCCTTTCAAAACAGAGCTCTTGCATCAAACAGGCGTCCGCAGCGTCACGGCTTCCTCCAATGTCATGGGTCAGGAGATCTATTGGACCAACGGCGCACGGCGGCTGAACGAGAACAACAAGAACGCAGTCACACTCTACCACCTGGGCATCGACTATGACTTCCTCCCGGCCTATGAAATGCAGCTGGCCGCCGGCAGGAATTTTTCAAAGGACTTCCCCACAGATAAAAAGGCCGCCCTGCTCAACCAGCGGGCCGCCGACCTGCTGGGTTTCAAAACCGCAGCCGAAGCAGTCGGCAACAAGCTCCAGAGCGGTGGGGATACTCTTACCATCATCGGCGTGATCGCAGACTACCACCACCAGGGTCTGCAAAAAGCCATCGACCCCATGATCGTTCTTTTAAGACCTAACCAACGTAACTTTTATTCCGTAAAGATCATATCCCATCCACAGCAAACTATCGCCTCTATTGAAAAGATCTGGAACAGATATTTTCCGAACGACCCTTTCAACTACTTTTTCCTGGACGAATCTTTTGCACAGCAATACAAGGCAGATACCCGCTTCGGACAGGTATTCGGTCTCTTCGCTACCCTTGCCATCCTCATCGCCTGCTTCGGCTTGCTGGGCCTGTCGGCATACAACGTCCTGCAGCGCACCAGGGAGATCGGCATTCGCAAGGTCCTGGGAGCCTCCGTACAAAATCTCGTCTTTACCCTCTCCAAGGAATTCCTTTATTTAGTGCTCATATCCCTCGTGATCGCCGTCCCCGTCACCTGGTGGGTCATGCACAACTGGCTGGAGGACTTTGCTTACAGGATCTCCATCGAGTGGTGGGTATTCGTCTTTGCAGGAATGCTGGCCATCCTCATTGCGCTGCTCACCGTCGGGTTCCAGGCCCTCAGGGCGGCTGTGGCGAGCCCTGTGAAAAGCCTGAGAACAGAATGATCAAAAACATCAACCCAATTATAACTGCCATCCCATGATAAAAAACTTCTTCCGCATCGCCCTGCGCAACCTGTTCAAGCACAAGATATTTTCCTTCATCAATATCTTCGGCCTGGCCATCGGCATAGCCGCCTGCCTGCTCATTCTCCAGTATACCCGCTTCGAGCAGAGCTACGACAAATTCGAAGCCAATGCCAGCCGCATATACCGCGTCCAGTTGGACCGATACAACGAAGGGAAGCTCAGCACCCAGTGGGCGGCAGGAGCCGCCGGCATCGGCCCGGCCATCAAAGAGGCCCTCCCTGAAGTGGAAACCATCGCAAGGCTCCGCTCACTGAGAAATATCATGTCTTACAAGGATAAGCTTTTCCGGGAAGAGAAGATGTACTATGCCAGCGAAGATTTCCTGTCCATGTTCTCCTACCCTGCCCTGAAAGGCTCCGCAGCAGGCGCATTGAAAGAGCCTTATTCGGCCGTGTTGACAGCCTCAGCAGCCCGCAAATATTTCGGGGACGAAGACCCCATCGGCAAGAGCATCGCCATGAACAAAGTCGATCAGTACAAGGTCACCGCCGTCATCGCCGATCCCCCTGCGAACACCCATCTTAAGTTCGACATCCTTATCTCCTTCGCCACCTTCGAGAAACGGGCAGGCCCCGATGTCAATACCACCGTGCAATGGGACGGCTTCTTTACTTATCTCCTCGTCCGCCCACGCACGGACTCCCGGCAGTTGGAAAAGAAAATAGCCAGCCTCGTGGAGAAGAAATGGGGAGAAGAGATGCGTAAGGGCAAATGGGGTATGGTCTTTCACCTGCAGCCCCTCCCGGACATCCACCTGTCTCCGAACTATATGCAGGAGGCGGAGGTCAACAGTGACAAAAAAGCTGTCACTTTCCTGATGATCATTGCCGTATTTATCATCGCCATCGCCTGGATCAATTATATCAACCTGGCCACCGCCAGGTCCATCGAACGGGCCAGGGAAGTAGGCATCCGTAAAACACTGGGCTCCGTACGTAGCCTGCTGATCGGCCAGTTCCTCTTCGAGTCATTCCTGATCAACCTGATGGCCCTCATCCTGGCCTTCATCCTGATGCTGGCCTTCATCCCCCTGTTCAATACCCTCGCAGACAAAAGCATGAGCTTTTCCATGTTCAACACCGCCGCCTTCTGGTATACGCTCGTCCTGCTGTTTATCTCCGGTACCCTCCTCTCAGGGCTCTACCCGGCCTTCGTACTATCTTCATTCAAGCCCATTGCCGTGCTGAAGGGCAGGCTCTCGGCAACAGCTCACGGCTCACTGCTCCGGCAATCCCTCGTCATCGGCCAATTCGTCGCCTCGGTACTCCTGATGGTGGGTACCTTCACGGTCTACCGCCAGCTGCATTATATGCAACAACAGGACCTGGGTATTCAAATCAACCAGACCCTCGTGCTCAAAGGCCCCAGAGCCCTTGACTCTACCTATGATAATAAGCTCACCGGCTTCCGCACGGAAACATTGCGCATCCCCGGCATATCCCGGATCAGCGCTTCCACGGAAGTGCCCGGCAGCAAAGTGGGCTGGAATGCAGGCGGCATCCGTGAAGTGGGCGCCGACCCAACCAGGTCCCGGCAATACCGCGTCATCGGTATCGATTACGATTTTGTGGATGCCTTTGGCATGAAAGTGATCAAAGGCAGGAACTTCTCCCGCCAGTTCGCCTCCGACTCCGGCGCTGTGCTGTTCAACGAGGCCGCCGTAAAGGAAATGGGTTTCCGCAAGCCGGAAGAAGTGCTGAACAAACGCATCGAATTCTGGGGCAAACAATATACCATCGTCGGCGTTGTCGCCAACCATCACCAGGAATCCCTTCGCCAGCAATACGACGCCCATATCTTCCGGCTGATACCGGACGCCAATACCTATTACTCGATCAAACTGACCGCAAGCCGTGAACGCTGGCCCGCTGCCATTGCCGCAGTACAGCAGCAATACAAAAGTTTTTTCCCGGGCAACCCTTTCGACTACTTCTTCCTGGACGACCACTACGCAGAACAATATAAGGCAGACGAACAATTCGGACAGATCTTCGGCATCTTCGCCGGTCTCGCCATCTTCGTCTCCTGTCTCGGCCTCCTGGGCCTGGCCTCCTTCGTGACCAACCAGCGGACAAAAGAGATCGGTATCCGGAAAATAGTCGGCGCAGGAACAGGCAATATCCTCTCCCTGCTCACGCGCGACTTCCTACGGCCGGTGCTGATCGCCTTCCTCATCGCTACACCCCTGACCTGGTACATACTGGAAAAATGGCTGGATAACTATGCCTTCCGCATTACCCTGACCCCCTGGATGTTTATCCTGCCCTTCCTCCTCATCCTGCTGGTAGCCCTGCTGACCACCACCACCCAAACCCTGAGAGCCGCCACCGCCAACCCTGTGAAGAACTTGAGAACAGAGTGATCAACCCCGAAACAACGAAACCTGCGAACAGAATAATCTCATAACTTCAACACATGAAGACTTCTATAAAAATAGCTCTGCGCAACCTCCGGAAATATCCCGTCTTCTCCCTTATCAACCTGGGCGGACTTTCCATCGGTATTGCCGCGTCCTTTATCTTATTGCTATACGCCGAAAGAGAACTTAGCACCGACAGCGGGTTCCGGGACGCAGATAAGATTGCCCGCATCGGCACAGACTTCTTCAATATGGGCGGCTTTGCCGCCAGCCAGCCCATGCTGCGGGACGTGCTGCAGATAGCCTGTAAGGACGTAGAGCACGCCACCACGTTTGACAAGGCCTATGAAGACATACTTGTCCGGCTTTCCGCCGGAGAAAGAGCCTATACAGGCATTCATCCCTATTATATCGACACCGCTTTTTTTAAGGTCTTTTCCTATACCACCGTCGCAGGCGCCATCCCCGCAAAGGGACTGGCTCCCGGAGAGGTCATTCTCTCCGAAAGCAATGCCCGCCGTTTCTTCGGTCATGAGGACCCTATTGGAAAAACACTGCTGGTCGGTAAGGAGAGCACTCCCTGCAAGGTCGTCGCAGTCCTCAAAGACCCTTTCAAACGATCTCACCTCGATGCACAAATGCTCCTGGCCATGACAGTTGAAAGACTGTCCGGCTATCCCACCGCCTGGGCATCCTCATCGGTGTATAATTATATCAAATTAAAACCCGCCGGCTCCCTGGCAGGTGTAAGAACGACACTCGATCGCTTGTTAAAGAAAGTAGTTCCTTCCTCGGAGTCCTACATGAATATAAAATTTATCATTCAACCCCTCAGTGATATCTACTTTCACTCCGATCTGAAGATGGAGCTTACACCCGGTGGCAACCTCACCCAGGTGAGACTGCTCAGCGCCATCGGCCTCTTCCTGATCCTGCTGGCCATCATCAATTATGTCAACCTCGTAACAGCCCGCTCCTCCACCCGTAATAAAGAGTTTGGGGTCAAAAAGACATTTGGCGCCTCCCGCCGGCAACTGGCAGGACAGGTCATTATAGAATCGCTGTTGTTCAGCCTGCTGGCCATGCTTTTCTCCATCGCGCTTATCCGGGTCATCGGTCTGTTGTATCACTATGCTACAGGGGCTTCCCTCACAGGCGCCCTGCCACTGATGCTCAGACATTATGGTTGGCTGCTGCTGTTCTCCCTGGCCGTAGGTCTCCTCGCAGGCCTCTATCCCGCATTCTACTTGACAGCCCTGAAACCCATTCTCTCGCTAAAACCCCTGACAAGCCGCACGGGAAGATCCAACCCACGCATGCGCAACATCCTCGTGCTCGTACAGTTCTCCATCGCCGCCGCACTGGTCTTCGCCTCTTTTGTCGTGCATAGCCAGCTGCAATACATCAATGACAAGGACAAAGGCCTGCGGACAGAAGGAGTCCTGCTCGTCGACAACCTCGGTGGTCTTCGCAACCAGGAAGCCTTCCGGCAGTTGATAGAACAACAATCGCAGGTGATCAGCACCAGCTTCTGCAACCGTACGCCGGCCGGCAAAAGCATCGTCATGGCTACTTTCCGCACCGCCGCCATGAAAGAGAATATGACCTTGCAGATATTCCCCGTAGACGACGAATATCTCACCACCATGGGTATACGGCTTGCAGAAGGACGGAACTTCAGCCGGCGCCTCATCACAGATACCAACTCCCTGATCCTTAACGAATCCGCCGTGGCCGCGCTGGGACTTTTCAACCCCATTGGGACCACCCTCAACGGCAGCCAGCGGATCATCGGCGTGGTAAAGGATTTCAACTACACCTCTTTCCGGGAAAAGATAGCCCCCACGATACTCCGTTATACACCCCGCGGCAATACCCTTGCCGTCAGGATAAAAGGAGGCCACACCGCCGCATTTGTAGATTGGCTGCAGACAGCAGGCAAACAATTCCAACCGGAAGCCCCCCTTGCCATCAGCTTCCTGGACGACAATTTCCGGCAGCTCGCAGCGAGGGATAAATTGCTGGGGAATGCTATCAGCTTTTTTACCGTGCTCGCCATTATCCTTGCCATGCTGGGTCTCATGGGACTGACCCTGTTCACCATCGAAAGACGTACGAAGGAGATCGGCATCCGCAAAGTGCTGGGCGCTACCATTCCCGACATCCTTACCCTCGTATCCAAGGACTTTGTCCGGCTGACCTTCATAGCCTCCGGTATCGCCCTGCCGCTGAGCTGGTGGCTCGTACACCGCTGGCTGGAGAACTTTGCTTACCGCGTCTCGGTCAGTGTCTGGATCTTCTTTATCACCGAATCCGTGCTCCTGCTGATCGCCCTGTCCGTCATCGGTCTGCTGACCCTGAAAGCCGCAATGGTGACCCCCGTGAAGAGTTTGAGAATGGAGTGAGCGGGCTCTCCGGCCGAAGGCCCATAATTAACAGAATAAACCAGTCACATGATAAAGAACTATTTTATCACCGCCCTCCGGACTCTGCGCCGTAACAAGCTCTTTGCCCTGATCAATGTCCTGGGCCTGTCCATAGGCATCTGCGCTGCGCTGATCATCTATCTCATCGTACAATACGATTTCAGCTTCGAGCAGTTTCGTAAAGACAAGGAAAGGATCTATCGCGTCGTCACCTCCATGAGCTTTTCCGGCACCCCCTTTCCCAACTCCGGCGTACCTTATCCTCTCATAGAAGCTACCCGCAAAGAAGTCCGTGGCATCGAGGTATCCGCCGCCTTCTTTACCGCTTCTGCAAAAGCTTCCGTCCCCGGGCAGGGCGCCGCTTCCCGGGATTTCAAAGGACAACCCCAACTGGCGTACATAGATGATCGCTATTTCAAAGTATTCCCCTCCTACCAATGGATAGCCGGCTCACCCGCCGTCCTGAAAGAGCCCTTTCAGGTAGTCATCAGCGAAAGCACCGCCAAAACCTATTTTCCCGGTCTGCAGCCCACCCAGGTCATCGGCAAGACCGTGATCTATGACGACTCCCTCACCTGCACAGTGGGAGGTATCGTATCGGATATAAAAGAGAACACCGACCTCGTGTTTAAAGAATTTATCTCGCTGCCTACTTTTAAACATAGCTCCAACGCAAGTTTGACCGACCCCGACTGGGGATCCGTCAGCTCCGCCACCCAGTTCTTTGTCCGTTTGGGAAAAAACACCAGCCCCCGGCAGATAGAACAGCAGCTGGTCACCCTGCGTAAAAAGTACAGCAGCGACGAAAAGGATACGATCAATAAGACCAGTCAGCTGTTACAGCCCCTGACAGAGATCCACTTCGTCAGCCCCTATGATAATTTCAGCGGTCGTATGGCCAGCAAGCCCGCCCTATACAGCCTGCTCCTGGTAGCCGTCTTTCTCCTTACACTGGGTAGCATCAATTTTATAAACCTTACCACAGCCCAGGCCGCACGAAGGGCAAAGGAGATCGGCATCCGTAAGACCCTGGGCAGCAGCAGCCGTCAGCTGATCCTCCAGTTCCTCAGCGAAGCTTTTTTACTCACCCTGGCCAGCGCCCTGCTTTCCCTGCTCCTTCTGTCCCCCCTGATGAAACTATTCTCGGACTTTATTCCTCCGGACCTTCATCTGAATCTCTCCCACCGCCCCGACATCTATGGCTTCCTGGCAGGCCTGATCGTCACCGTCAGCCTGCTCTCAGGCTTCTACCCCGCCCTGGTACTGTCCCGTTTTCAACCCATACTGGTATTAAAGAACCAGGCCTATGCAGGGGCAGCCGCCACCCGCAGCGCCCTGCTCCGTAAATCGCTCACCGTCTTTCAGTTTGTCATCGCCCAGGCCTTCATCATCGGTACCCTTATCGTAGGCAGCCAGATACATTATTTCCTGAATAAGGACATGGGCTTTAAAAAAGAGGCGATCGTTTATTTCTACACCCCCTTCAATACATCTCACCCGGAAGAAAAAAACAATCTGCTGATAAACCTTTTACACCACATCCCCGGTATTAGCCAACTATCCCTTGCCGGAGAACCACCCGCATCCGGAGGCATCAACTCCGAGCTCATGACCTACAACGACGGTAAACAGGATATCCACACCGATGTACAGCTGAAAAGCGCAGACACCGCCTATATAAATATCTACGGTCTCAGGCTGCTGGCCGGCCGCAACCTTTCGCCCAGCCCCGACGGTCCCCGGCAGCTGGTTATTAACCGTACCTACGCACATATACTTGGATTCACCGACCCCCGGCAGGCCCCGGGGAAAACCATCAATAAGAACAAATATCTCATAGTAGGCGTAATAGAAGATTTCCATCAGGCCTCCCTGCATAAAGCCATCAAGCCGCTTGCGCTCACCCCCGGCAATCCACAGATGACCCATTTCGTTCACATCGCCCTGCCCAACACACCTGCCGGCCGCACCACCTGGAAAACCACGATAGCCGCCACGGAAAAAGCTTATAAAAAAGTCTTCCCCGGCGAAGATTTCCACTATCAGTTCTTTGACGAAAGCATCGCTAAATTCTACACCTCCGAACAACACATATCCAGCCTGTTGCGCTGGGCCACCGGCCTCACCATCTTCATCAGCTGCCTGGGACTCCTCGGCCTCGTGATCTATGCTACCCATCTCCGCACAAAAGAGATCGGCGTCCGCAAGGTCCTGGGCGCCTCGGTAACACAAATTGTTTCCTTATTATCAAAAGACTTTGTAAAATTGGTCTGTATTGCGTACACCATCGCAGTACCCATCGCCTGGTACAGCACCCATCGCTGGATGCAAAATTTCGCTTACCGGACGACGATAAGCTGGTGGGTATACGCAGTCAGCGGGCTGATCATGCTGCTGATCGCCCTGCTTACCCTTAGCTTACAGACGATCAGGGCTGCCAATGCCAATCCGGTACGGAGCCTGCGAACGGAATAGCCTTCGCAGTCAACTGTATCAAAATCGTACAGTCCTTGTATCGAAAGAGGACTGTCAACTAGTTCTTTCTCGTATAATCAATTAAATATCAGCCGATTAATATTCTGGCATATGATTGAAAGAATATATGCGGCTTAAAACCACTAATTCAACAGTAATGATCGAACTAAAGCGCATTTCCAAATGGGTCAACGTGGGCGGTAAGCCTAATTTTATTTTGAAAGACATCAATCTGAACATCGGGGAAGGAGAGTTCGTCTCCATTATGGGTCCATCCGGCTCAGGCAAATCCAGCCTGCTCAATATCATCGGTATGCTGGACGACGCCTCCGAAGGAGAATACTTTTTTCTTAACCAGGCCGTACATACGCTGAAAGAAAAACAACGCTCCCAGCTATACAAACAGTACATCGGGTTCGTATTCCAGGCCTATCACCTCATCGACGAGCTCACCGTTTATGAGAATATCGAGACACCGCTGATATATCAGAATATCAAAGGCTCCGAAAGACAGGCAATGGTGGCAGACATCCTCGACAGGTTCCAGATCGTAGGAAAAAAAGATCTTTTCCCAACACAGCTATCCGGAGGACAGCAGCAGCTGGTAGGCATCGCCCGCGCCCTTATCGGCAAACCAAAGCTCCTGCTGGCCGATGAGCCCACCGGTAACCTCAATTCCAGACAAGGCGAAGAGATCATGGATCTGTTTAAACAATTGAACAACGAAGGGGTAACCATCATACAAGTGACCCACTCGGAAAAAAATGCCGCCTACGGCTCCAGGATCATCAATCTCCTGGATGGTAGGATTGACAATAATTAATATCAGTAGAACATGAACAAGCTCAGTAGTATATTTCTCAGTGTAGCCGTACTCTTTTCGCTTACAGGAACCCACGCGCAGACCATCGGTGCAGACTCAGCCGACCAGGTAGGCAATACCCTTAGCCTGCAGCAGGCCGTCACCATTGCCATCAGGCATAACCTCCTGGTCAACCAGGCCGATATCCAGGCACAAGTGGGCAAGGTCAACTATAACCAGGCCTGGGATTATATGCTGCCCACACTGAATGGCCAGATCAATGAGGCCAGATTATCCGGACGAAATCTCAACACCACTACTTATCAGTACGTCAATACCAGCCAGATGGCCGGCAGCTACAGTCTGAACACGAACCTCACCCTTTTCAACGGCCTGACGATCCAAAACGGCATCAAGCAATATCACTATGCCTATGATGCAAGCAAAATGGACCTGCAGCAACAGAAAAACAATATCACCCTGAACGTACTGCTGGCCTATCTCCAGATACTCAGCACCCGCGACCTGCTGGCCATTGCAAAAGAGCAGGCCAGTGTCGACTCTATACAGATGAGCAGGTTGGATACGCTAAACCAGGCCGGCGCCCTGCTGCTCCTCTCCAATCTTACCGACCTGAAAGGGCAATATGCCGGCGATCTGGCGAACATCGCTACAGCGACCAACAATTTCGAAGCCGCCAAGATCAATCTTTTCAATATTCTTAACGTCCCTTATAACAGGAACGTGGAATATGATCAAAGCGCCTTTACGGTACATCTCGCCGAATACAATGATGATCCCGATAGTGTTTACAGACGTTCGCTGGAAACCATGCCTTCTGTCAAAGCCGCACAGCTACGGGTCAACAGCTTTCAAAAGGCGTTGCTGGTAGCAAAAGGCGCTTACTATCCGTCATTGACATTCTATGGCAGTGTCAACTCCAACTGGTCGGATCAGAATTTGACAGGCATACCGTCCAATATTTCCAGCGACACGACCGGTTACGTCAACGTCTCCGGTACAAAGTACTATACCTTTGCCGACCACCAGCAATACGATTATCATAAGATCTCCATCTGGGACCAGGCAAAGAACAACCGGAATCAGCAGTTTGGCGTGCAGCTGAACATCCCGATCCTCAATTATCTGCGGGTCCGCAACAATGTCAAACAAGCCAGGTTGAACCTGAAAAACCAGCAACTGATATCCGACAATACCCGTCTCGTCCTGCAGCAAAATGTGGAAATAGCCTACCAGAACATGATCGCCGCCTACAAACAATATAAATTCTATATCGATCAGGCAGCTGCCTACGGCGAATCCTTCCGCACAACGGAGATCCGCTTCAACGAAGGCGTGATCAACTCGGATGTGTATATCCTGGCAAAGAACAGGACAGATGCCGCCAATATCAACCTGGCAGCAGCCAAGTACACCTATATCTTCCGTACAAAAGTGCTGGATTACTACCAGGGAAAACTGACCTGGTAACAAAAAAAGCCCCCTGACCGGGCAGGCCCGGTCAGGGGGAGAAGATGGTCTTACAATAGCTCTTTTAATTTCTCACCTAATTCCTCTCCGCGAAGGTTCTTACCAACTATCTTTCCCGATGGGTCGATTAAAAAATTCTGAGGAATAGCCATGATCCCATATTGCCTGGCCACAGCATTATTCCAGGCCTGCAGGTCGGACACCTGCGTCCACGGCAGCCCATCGGCTTTGACGGCCGCCAGCCAGGCTTCCTTTTTCCCATCCAGCGAAACCCCCAGCACAGTAAAATTTTTATCCTTCCATGTATTGAAGGCCTTCAGCACATTAGGGTTCTCTCCCCGGCACGGACCACACCAGGAAGCCCAAAAATCCACCAGCACATATTTCCCCCTGAAATCAGACAGCTTCACCGGTCTGCCATCCACGTCATTCTGAACAAAATCAGGCGCCATCGCACCTATGGATGTTGCAGCCGCCTCATGTATCCTTTTTTCAAAAGCCATCCCCATCCCCGTGCTACGGACCTTCGCAGACAATCCGGAAAACAACGGCCCTATCTTCTCCGCATCGATATCCTGGCCGGCCACTTCTTCCAACGCCATCAGGCTGAGATAAGAGTCCGGGTTTTGCCGGACATACACCAATTTCAGCGAATCCCTTTCCTCCAACACCTTCTTCACCCTGGCCATCAGGCTATCCCTGAATGCCGGAGCGTTCCTTCCATCTGCTGACGCCGCCCCATATGCCGCCTCTATCTCATCAAAACTCTTCTCCCCACCCGACAAAACAGCTGCATGATACCTTACATACTCCGTATTGAGCCTGGAGCCCGTAACAACAGCATACTTCACGGAATCTTTTCCTTTTACCAGCAGCTCCCCCTTTTCAAGAAATACTACCAGCACATCCGCCTTTCTGCCAAGACGGCTCAAACCCACCCCCGCATGATCGAGAACGATCGCAGCCTTCACCGGTCCGTCGCTGACCGCACCCTTCAAAAAAAACTTCCCAGCCTTCATCCGGGCCGAGTCCAACGTCCGCTGAACATTCATCCCATATTCATACACCAGGTAGGCCTTCGCCACGCCTGCTGTCTCCCCCATCTGTAAACTGATCCTGCATAAAGGGTCCTGCCCTCTGCCTAGCATAGGCGCCAGGGCCAAAGCCATAAATACGATCTTTTTCATCATTGATATTTTATTATTGTTGATAACCCGTCCCGGATTCATTCACGCTACTACTGCTGGTACCCCGGGTTCGGCGTCAAATTCGGGTTCTGTATAAGATCACTGCCCGGTATAGGGAACAGCTGCATATAGCTTTTCCAAGTGGCCCCGACTCCCTTCTTCGGCGCAAAATCCGTCATCACCGCATCGATCTTCCCCGTCCTCTTCAGATCGAAGAACCTGTTCGAATTTTCCGTAAACAATTCTACCCTCCGCTCACGGGCAATGGCATCCAGCAATTCATCCTGCGTGGCAGCCGTTGTACCCGGCAACCCAGCCCTTGTCCTCACAGCATCCACGTCCGCCTGCGCACCCGCAATATCATTCAGATGAGCACGCGCTTCCGCCCGGATCAGGTAAACTTCCGCCAGCCGCAGTACGATCTCATTTTCATCACCTGGAGTCGAAGCCGTATACTTATTGGGACAATAATACGCGCTGACAGGACTGACGCCCGTCACAGGCACTTCTCTCACCCAATTCGTCAGCCGGTTATCCCCGGATTCAAAGGTATTCACAAGGGCCGTATCCATCACGATCAATACACTATGGTTCGTGGGCGCATCGGGGGCTACAAGCGAAGACGGCATACCGTGATTGTAACGATTATATTGACTCGCCTCATTCGCATCAGACGGCGTCGCCAGGCTCCAGATAGTCTCCCTGCTGCCGGTGCCAAACACCTGGCCCGTCGGCTCCAGCGCATAGCCGGAACTGTTGCCCGGGGAATTATCACCGATAACAGAATCTGCCATCATCCTGGCGCTGTCCCATTTTTGGGTATACAAATAAGTTTTTGCCAGCAACGCATACGCGGCATACTTGTTCGGTCTCACCCGGTGGCTGGTAGCAGCGCCATACCCATCCGTATAACCGCTGTTCAGCAACCCCTGCGCCTGCTGAAGATCAGCAATGATCTGTCGATACACCTGGCTTTGCGGCGCCCTGCTCAGCTTGTTATTGACCGCATAGTCCGAGGTCAGCGCCAACGGAACATCCCCATAATAATTGGTCAGATTGAAATAAAGGAGCGCCCGGATAAAATAGCTTTCCCCCAGCCATTGGTTCTTATAATACAAAGGAGAAGTGGTATGCTGGATACCTTCGAGGGTAGAATTGACCTTGAATACAAGAGTATAAAGATCGCTCCAGGCCGAGGTATTCTTATATTGTATGGCGTTTGCATAAAAAGCAACGTTGGCGCTGGCGCTCATGCCCAGGTTTTGCAGCTCATCCATATACAGCCCCGTCATACAAGCCGTGCCGCCATTGAACTCAGCGGATCTCACCATGTTCAGAAAATTACCCGTTACCACCGCCGACACCGAGTTATCCGAAACATAAGTGTTTTCCTCCGAAATAACACCCGCAGGCAGCGGCGTGTCCAGGTATTTGTTACAGCCCGTAACCCCGGTTGCAAGTACGATCGATATAATAAAGAGTCTGATTATTTTTCTCATTGGAAGAATTATTAAAGTGAAAGATTGATCCCTCCCGTAAATACACGCATCGGCGGTATGACCTTAGCGCTTAGATTTTCCGGATCCAGGCCTCCAAATCTGGATATCGTCAGTAAGTTCTGGCCCTGGAGATAAATGGTGAGGTCATGCAAATGCAGCTTCCGAAGCAGGTTCTCCTCGAAATGATAACGAAGGCTTACATTTTGCAAACGCGCATAGGTAGCATTGGAGTATCCTCCTGTACTTTGCTTGTAGGCATCCAGACTGCCCCATCCCTGCAAAAGACTCATAAGGGAGCCGCCGATCCGCGGCATGTCGGTCTTGTCACCCGGCTTCTGCCAGTGGCGCAGCCAGTCGGTCGTTCCGTTGATACCGGCATAGCCAAAGAGATAGCCGGACTGAGACAGCGCATTAGGCCCCCTCCTGCTGGTAAAAGAGAAAAAGACATCCAGCGACCACTGCTTATAGGTAAAGGAGTTTTGGAAGCCACCGTAATACCTGGGCGCCAGGTCGACAAATTCCGTCTTGTCTGCCTGTGTCAATCCGGAAACATCGTCACTGGTAACCCCCTTTGCATTGGTAAAGCTGAAATTACCCGTCGCCGAATCTATCCCGGCATACTTATACAACAGGAGCCCCGTCAACGGCTTGCCGACAATATAATTGACATTTTGATTGGCCATCGTAGGCGCCTTTATCAGTTTACTGGTGGGAATAGATATGTTCAGACGCATACTCCAGCTGAAGTCCTTCGTTTTGATATTGGTCGTATTCAACGACATCTCCCAGCCGCTGTTACGGATCACCGCATCCGAGTTCATGGCATAGCCGGAGAAGCCGGTCACAGTGGAGATAGGCCGAAGCACCAGCTGGTTGGAGACGACATTATGGTAATAGTTCCCTTCTATATAGATCCTGTCTTTGAGGAAGGACAGTTCCAATCCGACCTCCTTGTTCCTGTTCTTTTCCCATTTGAGGTTGGGATTGGCCAACGACCCGGGATCAAGCCCCAGCTTACCATCGTAAGTTCCGGACATCGCAGTATAAATGCTCAGGTATGAATAGTCGGCAATCGCATCCCCGCCGAGAACGCCGGTGCTGGCCCTTAGCTTGCCAAAGCTGAGAAAAGGGACATGCTCCCTGATAAACTTCTCTTCACTGAAGATCCACGCCGCGGCAACAGAGCCGAAGTTGCCGAACCGGTTGGCCCGTCCGAATTTGGTAGACCCATCTCTCCTCCCGTTGAGATCGAGGATATATTTCTGGTCCCATACATATTTGAGGATAGCATAAAAGCCCAGGTTCCGGTAAGGGGTCTCATTATAGATGGATGTGACCCTGGTACCCTTCGACGGGTTGCTGAGCAGCGCGTCCGACGGGAAACCGAAACCTTCTATCTCATCTGTATACTGCAGCTTGTCGGTGATCTCCCCCCCTGTCTTAAAGCTCAGATCGCCTTTCCACAAGGTCCTGTCATATTCCGCATAAGGACTGACGGTTAGGGTCCGTGTATTATAGTGATGAAAGAGACTTTTCGTTGCCTGGGCAGCATTGGTGTTG
>Ga0105240_10007462_pt1 | contig 15874 bp, 11 predicted proteins | sample KBSC54metaG_FD_80426 | JGI IMG/M metagenome (GOLD analysis project Ga0105240, IMG submission 80426) | Corn rhizosphere microbial communities from Kellogg Biological Station, Michigan, USA - KBS C5-4 metaG | ecosystem: Host-associated > Plants > Roots > Rhizosphere > Soil | place: Michigan, USA... | reverse complement strand
CCCGGCGAGATTCGATTCAATTCCCGCAACCGCAGCCACTCCGAACAATTGCTCTCCGGGCACGAGAGTGCGGTCATGGTCGAGCTCAAATAGCCGCCCGGATGGCGTTCGCCGGTACCAAGGGCCTCGCAGGACACCCTCGGATCGGCTGCTTGCAAGCTCCGAGCCGCCTCCCCACATAAGGGGGATGACTCAGCGCGATCTTTTTCCAGCGGTGCGCCCGGCGTTCGCGGACGGCTATGCGTACGAGCCGGAGTTTCTATCCGTGGGGGACGAGGCGGCGCTGGTCGGCGAGCTCGAGCGCTTGCCGTTGGCGCAAGCGCAATACAAGGGCTTTCTGGCCAACAGGCGCATCGTCAGCTACGGCGGCCGATACGATTTCTCCGCGCAACGGTTGCAGCCTGGAGAGCCCATTCCCGCTTTCCTCTATCCGCTGCGCGCGCGGGCTGCTGCGTGGGTTGGCTGCGCAGCAGAGGAGCTCACGCATGCGTTGATCGCAGAATATCCGCCGGGATCGCAGCTCGGTTGGCACCGCGACGTTCCGGAGTTCGAGCAGGTGGTTGGAGTCTCACTGCTCGGCCGGTGCCGAATGCGGTTCCGACACTATCCTCCGCGCTTTCGCGAGAGATCGATCGCCCTAGAGCTCGAGCCGCGGTCGATATACAAGCTGCAGGGGCAGGCACGCTGGGAGTGGCAGCACAGCGTGCCTCCGGTACCCGCTCTGCGCTACTCGATTACATTTCGCACGCTGCGAAAATAGGGCAACGATGCGCGCCCGCGCTACGGGTGCGATTTCTGATTTGAATCCCCGTTCGCGGGAGCCCGCGCCGCCGTGAGCGCCGTAAAGAAGCTTCGCAAGTATGCCTCGGCGTCCTGGTGATCACACGGCACGTGCGGCACGCAGGGTTCGCCGAGAGTGTCTTTCCAAGGGCTCAACACATTCATGGCCCTGATCTCATCCAGGCTCTTGCCGGCCAGGAGCGGCCGCTGGATCGCGTCCCGCATGCCTTCCAGAACCTGCAGCGATCGGCGGACATCGCCGATCGAGGCCTGTGTTCCGTGACCGGGAATGATCTTGGCATCTTCGGGAACCGCCTGGATGATCCTCTGCAGCTCCTGGATGATTCCCAGCATCGTCCCGTCCTTCGAAGGATCTGCGCCGGGCAGTCTCACGGAGACGAAGGCGTCTCCCGTTTCTACGACGTTCGCCTTCTTGAAATAGACCATGGCGTCGCCGTCCGTGTGGCCGGCCGGGAGCTTGGTGATTCGGATCTCTTCGTCATCGACGTACAGCGTCAGCTGGCTTACGAAAGTGACGGTCGGCAGGCCCGTTCCCGGATGCGGCCCGCAGTATGACTCCGTCGCCAACCTCTTACGGACATTGCTATGCGCGATGACGGTGGCGCCATCCCGCTGGAAGGCCGCATTGCCCCAGCTGTGGTCCCCGTGACAATGCGTATCGATGACATATCGGACCGGCTTGTCGGAGAGTCGCTTCAGGGCCGCGAGGAGCAGAGGATGCTGAGGCTCTCCCTGTGCATCCACCAGCACCAGCCCATCGCTGCCGACCAGGACCGCAACGTTGCCAAAGCCATCGCCTCTCTCGAGCACGTAGACGTTGCCGGCGACGGGATGGATGTTGAACGCCATATTCGGCGCGCCCGGCTCCTGGGAGCTCGCCACGGCGGAGACGACGAGACTGATGACCACACCCAGTGCAATCAGCGGCGCGCGCATCTGTGCCTGTTCCGGTGAGGCCACTAGGGCTCGGTCCCGGACACGACGAACCCGGCCCAATAGTACGGATGCGCATAGGGTTGCTTGCCGTTGCGGACCAGCGTGCGCACGGACTTCTGTGCCTGTTGCAGCGCAGTGGCTACATCAGTGGGACGAGCGGCCAGTTCCTGATACATCGCGCGCATGAGTTGCGCTGTACTGGAATCCTCCACGCGCCACAGGCTTGCGACCACTTGCCTGGCTCCGCGTTGCTGGACAATGGCGCTCAATCCCTCGATTTCGCGTCCGTCATCGGTCCGTGCCCCGCCCATCGCCGTCTGACACGCGGACAAGGTCACGAGCTCCAGGCCGGAGAAATCGTAGGTCGCCAGCGTATCCAACATCAAACGGGAGCCGTCGCCCAGGACCAGAAACGATTGCAGCGCATTCCCGGGCCGCAAGCTGAAGTGAGTACCCACGTGGAGCACGGAATAGGCATGCGGCGGATGCAACAGTTCCTTGAGGCGTGCAGCGGTGAATGCGGCGTCCGCGAATCCTTCTCCGGCCAGTGCTCCGTTTCCCATCGCGGCGCGCGGGCACGCAGCTGAGGCAGTGGTGAGGCCGGCAATGGGGCCGTGCACGATGTAGCACAGCTCATCGGCCATCCCGGGGAGTGCATCGTAGCCGGCGACCGCTTGGGTAACCCCAAGGCCTCGCACGCTGGGCACAGCGTCCGAGCCCGCCGGGACAGAGCCCGTCGAGACAGCAATGATCGAGCCAGAGGCCCCTTTCGCATTGGGCGGGGAAGGGGTGTTTCCGTCCACGTGCGCAGCAGCGGGCACGAGACGCGCCAGCGCCTCGATGGCATAACGGTCGGCAAGAAAGCCGCCGGGACTCCTGAGCGCCCCAAACGGCACGTACCGCAGCGGACCGTCGAGCCAAAGCAACAGCCGCGTCACTTTCTCTTTGTGGGCCGCTTCGTCGAGCGGCCGCGCGAGCTTCTCGTAGAGCGCGACGGCTGCCGCGTCGATGTCAGCGCGCTGACCGATCTGTTCGAGGAAGCGCCCGATGTCACGCTGCAACGCCTTGGCATCCACCGGAACGATGACCTCGGACTGGCCGTTGCGAGTGGCAATGAGCAGGCGCAGGCGATTCTCCGTCAACAGGTAGATGCCGATGGCGGAATCCGGCGGCGCGTGCTGGATGGCCCAACGCAGGCCGGCCGTGTCGATGCTCACCGTTCGAGGAGCGGCGCTCTTCTCGTTGGCGTTGGATACGATGAACTTGCGAATCCGGCGTGCCCGTGCCTGTTCGGCCTGTTTGGCGCGCCGGAGCAGGCTGTCGAGCCGCTTGCTCTCCCCGGGCGTGATGCGAGCGGTCTCTTTGAGCCGGCTCAGACGGTCGATCTCGGCGCCCAGCGCATCATTTGTGGGCAGAGCCGCGGAGTAGCGGTCATTGAGCTCGCGCTCGCGATCATCGAGCGCCGGCCCGCCTTCAGGAGCGCGCCACGCGGCGTCCCGGGCAATGAAGTCGTACAGCTCCTGCTCCTTCAGCAGCTGCAGGACCTGCAGACCTTCATCGAAGCGCCCGGCCTCCAGGAGCCAGTCCGCGACACTGCGATAGACATCGATTTTGTCGTGCAGGAAGCCTCGATCGAATCTCTGGTCCTCCCCGCTGAAGTACTGTCTCTGGCGCTCGATCTGGGCGATCGCCTTCTTGCCGAAGAAAATCGCGAGGGGGTCGAGCCCCTGGGCTCTGAGCGCACGGCCAGCCCGGAAGTAGGATCTCCACAACGGATCTGGCGTGCCCAGGCCCTCGGCCGCCGACACGGCCGCGATGGCGAGGGAGGCCGCGTCCTCGAGGTTTCCCTGGGCCTGGCTCAGTGCGCTCAGGTTGTCGTAGACGGACGCGCGCAGGGCCGGGTCGACACCGCGGGCGCTGGAAAGGCGGGACCGCGCGTCGCGGCAGTCGGATGGCATGGCCGTGCGCGATGCAGTTGCCGTGCTGATATCCAACCCACAAAGCTCGTTGACGACGCGCAGAATGGTGGGGTGAGCGCTCGGCAGACGGGTTCCAAACAGCTGCAATGCACTGGCGTACTCACTGCGGCTCTGCGCTGCGTCGCGCTCGGTCGAAGCTTGTGCAAGCGTCGCCATGAGATAGCCCTTCTGCAGGGCCAACGCAGGCTCGGCGCTGGAGGCATCCAGGCCGGAGCGTAGCGCCGTGATCGCATCGTCGGTGTTGCCGAGATCCAGTGCGAGCGCGGCCAGGCCGCGGTAATACGCAACGAGCGTGGGCAGTTCGATATCCGCTCGACTCCTGGCGACGATCGTGCCCATCCGTTCGTACAGATGCCAGGCCTCTGGAAGTTGACCCAGCGCGCGGTGGATGTCGGCGAGGCTCTGGATGGACTTCAGGAGGATCGGGGCGTCGGGCCCGAGCGTCCGCTCCCCCACGGCGACCGCTTGCTGGGCAATGGGCAGTGCCTCACCGGGCCTGCCCCGCGCGTTGAGCAGGGCTCCCAGCTGGGTCAGTGCGATGAAATGGTGGCGCTGCAGCGGCCCGTTGGCGGACTCCGAGAGGCGGATCGCCTCCTTCGAAGCCGCTTCACTGCCGTCGAAGTCATCCAATCGCTCGAGGATCTGCGCCAGGAACACATAACCGGGGACGAACTGCCCGATACCCGCCTTGAGCTGCTTCTCGATCTGCAGTTGCCTTTCGGCGTGTTCCCTGGCTTCGACAAACTTCTCTTCGCGGAAGGCGATGTTGGTGTAGACGTTCTCGATGGCCGCGGCGGCCTCACTCACCAGATCGTTGTTCTCGGTCAGGATGTCATGGGCCCGCCCCAATGCCTCCCGGGCCGGCGCGAAGTCGCCCTGAAAGAGTTTCACCTGGGCGAGGCCGACGAGCACCTTCTGCAACTCGATCTTGCGGTCGCCGGGATAACGCTCCCGGATTCGCAAGGCCCGCTCCCAGGCCAGGGCGGCGTCCGCGTTGCGTCCCTGCCGCTGGTAGATCCAGGCGTAGGCGACGTGGATATCCGCCACTTCGGCGGAGGAGACGCCGTAGCGCTTCTCCAGAATCGGCTGGGCAAACTGCAGCAGCGGAATCGCTTCCGCGAATTCGCTCCGATACGCGATCATGGGCATGGTCAGCGAGCCCACCCACCAGGCGAGCTCCGGGGAGTCCTCGCCATACTCCTTGGCCACTCGCGGAATGGCCATGCACAGGATCCCTACCGAGGCATCCGGGTCGCTCTCGGCCTTTTCCTCCACCTGCTTGCGCAGCTCCGCGATGGGTGTCGTGAGGTCCGCAGGCGCGGCGGCGGTGGAGCACATAGCGGGGAGCTCCACGGCCTGGAGGCTCGCGGAGTACAGGAGCACAACGAATGCGAGGGCTGAAGCCGCTCTCATCAACGTGATCCGGGTGCAGTGATCTCAACTTTCAGGACCCCGTCCTCCGGGACGGGCAAATGATGCCTCTCCAGAACTGCTCGCACCTGCGGGGTGATCGGTCTGGGCAGCTCCGCATCGACTCCCTGCAGACCGAAGCGCTCATAACCGGTGGCCGTGACGCCGGCGGCTCGCAGCTCCGCGATCAACTCGCTCTTGAGTGTCGCCGGACTGGCAGCCTCCAGGGTCACCACGCCGTCGTGAGTGCCTCGATAGACTTCTCGCTCGGCTCCCGTGTGCAGGAACAGGGTCAGACCGATTGCTACGAACGCCACCGCTGCAGCCGCGGCCAGGACTCTTCCGTCCCTCAGCCATCCTGAACGCCGACGCAGGCGCGCAGGGTCGATCAGCCCTTCGCGCCCGGCCCGTGCCAGAAGCTCGGCTTCCCTGTGAAGATCCCGAGCCGGAGGTTGCGGGAGCGGCTCTGCCTGCTGCCCTTGCCGTTGTCGAATGAGAGACTCGCGCAGCAGTCGCGCCTCGCGCGCCGCCGGCCGGTTTGCATCCGCCGGCGCTCGCCCCGCGAGGACGTCCAGCCAGGTCTTGTCGTCGTCGTCGCTCACTGTCTAACCTGCACCAAAGGCCAATTCATACCACTCGGCAAGATGGACGCGCGCGCGCTTGCGGCACTGGGAAATGAACTCGCGGGTCGCCGCCGGCGTGCGGCCGAGAAGCTCGCCTACTTCCTCGTGGCTCAGGCCATCCTCCACGATCCACGACATCACCAGGGCATGCGAGGGTGAGGCAGACTCGAACCGCTCCCAACAGCGCTTGAAGCAATCATCGAGCTGGCCGCGGCGGACCTCGTCATCCGGTCGCGGAACCTTCTCTTCGGACAGCTCGGCGATCCGGCGCTCCACTTCAGATTCCAACCGATCCGATTCGTCCAGCGCCGCCTCGCGATGGTTCTTGCGCAGGCGATCGAGCAGGCTGTGGCGCAGGATGGATTTGATCCAGGGCAACAGCTCCGAGTCGCCCTGAAAGGTCGCGCACCGCAGCCACACCTTGATGAAGGTTTCCTGCACCAGGTCGCGGGCCGATTCGGAATCGCGCAGGCCGCGCAGGCCCTCGCGGAACAGAATGGGGAAATAGCTGCGGTCGAGCAGGCGCAGGGCCCGTTCGATCGCCATGCCACCATCGCGGCACGCGCTCATGAAGGCGTACCGGTCCAAGAGTCCCCCAAGCCGCCGCTTGTTGTCGTTTCCGCATAGCGTATCCCAGGGTGTGCGCCTTGCAAAATCCACCACGTGAGGGCCTGTCCGAGCCGCTCGCTACCGCAGCAATGCTTGGGATTTCCGTTACTTGCGCTCGTAGAGCCCATCTGACCTCTGTGTGCCGCCCCTCTTAAGACGGGGGGCGCGGGCGAACGTCAGGGCACACGCCTGACGTTTTCGGGGCAGGTGCGTCTGTCATGTAGCGGTGCATTCCCGCGGGGACAGAACGACAATGAACGAGACAGCACTCCGACAAGCGCCGGCGTCTGCACTGACGCCAAAGGTTCCACCAGCAGCCATCCAGGCGAGCGCCAGGGAAGCGGTCTCCGCCGCGGCGCAGCCCCCCAGAGCGTTGCTCTGGGAGCTCCTCGTCACGGAAGGGCACGTACGAGCCGCGCGGCTGCGGCGGATTCAGCCGTGGATCATCGCCACCGCGCTCGTGTGTGTCTGGGGAGGAATCTGGGTCGCCCGGCTGGCACCGGCCATCCAGCCGCAAACCTCCGTGGCGATGCGCATCCAGCAGCGCCTGACGGAAATCCAGGCGCGCGAGGCTTTCGCTTTCACCCTGTTATCCAGAGCACCGCTGCGCCCGGAGCAGCCGGATCGACTGGCTCCGGTGAGCCAGATTCCTCAAGTGGTGCAGGCACTGCTGGGCTCGCTCAACGACACGGGGAGTCTGCCGGAGCAATCCCTGAAATTGGGCAAGCTCGACGCGGCGGACTTCTGGGCCGGCCACTGGCCGACGGAGCAGGTGAGCTACGTCAAGTCCGGAGGCACGTACCTGCTGGGCGCGTATGCGCATGTCGGCCCCAGTACATCGGTGCAGCCGGTGCGCTGGCTCGGGGCACTGAAGAGAATTGACGGCAAGTGGCAGTACGCCTCCCTGGGTGGAACGGGAACCTATGTGCCGCCCGGGTTGCCGAGCACCTCGCCGCAATCGATCAGCCTGTCGCTCGAGCCCTTCCTGCCGCCGCTGCCCAAGAGCGAACCCTCCAGGTAAGCCGCGCTACAACAACGAGACAGCATCATGACCGACCTCCTGCAGATCCTGCCAATGAATCCCCTGAGCGCCGGCCTCGCCGGACTGTTCGGGCTCCTCGTGACGGCCGCGATCGTCGCGGGCCTGGCACTCGTCATCCGCTCGAATTTCCCGCGCTTGTGGCGGCTCATCCTCCAGGCCGTCAATCTCATTCCCGCCGGCATCCTGGCAATCATCGGAGTCTTCGCGATTCCGCTGTGGTGGCTGATGAGCAAGCTCGTCGCGGCGCTGCAAAAGCTGCTGCCCATCGACAGCGGCTTCGCCCACATGATCGAGAGCTGGGCCCAGTGGGGAGTGTCCAAGGGCACGCTCACGGGCCGCAGCAATCCCTTTCCCGGGATGCTGGTGGCCGGGCTGCGGCGCGAGGCGGCCGAGCACCTCTGGCCGGAGCCGCTGTTTCCCGATCTGTACCGCCCGGTCCCCGACGATGTCGTGCGCCCGCCCTATGACGATGGGCGGCTGGTCGGAGGCACCCGGATGGCGTGGCTCGCCGATCGGCACATGACGGCAGCCGCCTTGCAATCCGCCATCCGTGTCGCGCTCACCATGGCGGCGCTGGCGTTCGTCGTCATCACAGTCTGGCACCTGTTTTCCATCTACGACGTCATCAGGCAGGTCGCCACCGAGCTGCGCGGCGGAGGTGTGCAGGCGGAGCAATGGCCGGGCCAGGCGGTGACCAAAGTACCGACCTGGTGGGTGCTGAGCTCGGGTGTGGTCGTGATCGGGCAGGCGTTCGTGCGCACGCTCGGAGATCTCGTGACCTTCCTGCCCGGCACGGCCCTGGTGTGTGTCGGCCTGGGACTGCTTGCGATGCTCATGCTGCTGCACAACTGGCATCGTCAGCAGAGCGCGCCCTACGAGTGGCAGTCCAAGGATGCAGAAGTACGCTGGGCCTACCGGATCGAGACGCGCAATCTGGTCCGCAAGACCTATCGGCACCAGGTGCTGCTGGCGACGGAGTACCTGCGCAATCAGCCGTGCTTTCTCGTGGGCCATGGTTCGGGAATTCTGCGCACGCGTGGGGATCTTGCCGCGCCGGTGGCCGGCCAGCCCATGCGCCTCGATCAGGAATCCCTGTTCCAGCACATGATCGTGTTCGGCGGCACCGGCGAAGGCAAGACCACGGCGCTGCTCAAACCGCTCATCCGCCAGCTGCTGCGACAGAAGAGCTACGGCATGTACGTCTGCGATGCCAAAGGCGTGCTGTGGAACGACGTGGCTGCTGTGGTCCGTCAGGAGCGGCCAGGGGTCGAACCGGTGATCATCGGCACGGGTGCGAATCAGTCCGGCGTTGACCTGCTCTCGGGTCTGACACCCACACAAGTGGCGGGCACCTTGCGATCGGTGATGACGCAGTTGTCCGGTGGCTCGAGCGGCGACTCCTTCTGGCCCGATATGGCGGCGACGGTGCTGCGCAATGTGCTGAGTCTGGCCCGTGCCTATGCCTACACGGAGCCTGGCAAGGCGGCTGCGCGTAAGGATGGGGCAGCTCCCTACAGCCTCTGGTGGGCGTACCAGGCGCTGTTGCGTCCGGAGCTCATGGCCGAGGCGATGAGCGGCGTCAGTGATTGGGTCACGAAAGCGACTGAGAAGATCCGGGGCGCCGCATCCGCCGCGGAGGTGGAGCCGATCAAGCCGCTCTACATGGCGATGACGAGCCGCGAGGTCTACGACAGTATCACCTATCTCGGTTCCACCTGGCGCGACATGGCCAAGGAGACCAAGTCTGGAATCGTTGCCAACGTCACCCAGCTGCTCGACGGATTTGCCGGGGCCAATGTGCTGCGCGAGCGCTTCGCCTGCGGCAACAGCGCGCAGACGATCTCGATAGCGGAGGCCCTCAACGGCAAAGTGGTGCTCAACGCGCTCTCATCCATCGAGGATGGCTTGCCGGCACGCATCGTCAATGTCCTGCTGAAGACGAATCTCTACCGCGAGGCGCGGCGGCGCGAGGCGGCTCATCGCCAGGGCACGAACAAAGTGAAGCCGCAGGACCAACCGTGCATGGTCGTGATGGACGAGGTGCAGGAGATCGTGACCGCGGATGTGACCTCCGGACTCAGCGACGCGACGTTCTGGAACGTGGCGCGCTCCACCGGGGTTGCCGGTATTTTCGCCACTCAGACGGTGGCCGGGCTGTATCAGGCCATCGGCCGCGATGCGGCCACCAATTTCATGCAGCAGGCCCGCTCCAAGGTGTTCTTCCGCACCGAAGATCGGGAGACCGTGGAGTACGCCTGCTGGTGCGCCGGAAAGTACGAGCGCAATCGTGTCTACGATGACGGTCACCGCGAGAGCGTCGAGTACCGCGCGCTCATCGATGGCTGGCATCCGTTTGCTCCGGTGGACCAGGAGGAGACGATCAAGGGCGGGGCGAAACAGTTCTTCCGCTCGGCGCGGGATCTGCTCAGTCCCGAGCGGATGTCGGTGGGAATGGCACAGGCCTCACGTGCCTATAGCGCTGATACGCGCTTCATGGTCGGCGAGGACGCGGTTGCACAGGCCCATGCGATGCAGGCTGCCGTGTGGCGAGCGGAGGATCTCGAGCGGGACTATCGCAAGACCGGCAACGAGCTTGCCGATGGCGTCTCGGCTTCCGATCTGATTCACATGGGCCGCTGGCATGCCTTTGCGCAGGTGCAACGCGCGGGAGCGGTTCGTCAGGACATCATTACGGTGGATCATGACTTCACTTGAGCACTCCGGTTCTCGGCCGGGCATTTCGCTTCTGATCGGATCGGCGGCCATTGCCGCGCAGTTGTGCTGGGGGACGGCATTCGCCGAGGGCAGCTTCTTCAAGGATCGCCCCGGGACCGCCGCCGACACCCCGCAGGCCAAAGCAGCGCCACCGGCAACGGCGCCGCCACCAGCCCAGGTGAAGGCCCCTGAGCCCGAGCAGGCGGGCTCCGCCGAGCCCGCACGTGCGACTGGCGGAGCGGCGGCAACACCGCAGGCGCAGGAACCTCCAGCCTCTCAACAATCCCCGCCGGTAGCAGCCCCTGTGCCTCCCGCGCCGAGCTCGCCGCCGCGCTCGCAGCCTCCGGCGCCTGCACAGGTGCCAGACCACCCCTCCCAGGCGCCGGCATCCGCGGGCTCGGCCATGATCTCCGGGCCCGTGAACGAGGTCCTGTCGACTGACACGTTCACCGTGAACGGACAGCAGGTGCAGATCGCGGGTATCCGCGGCCGGCCGGTGATGCTGGCGGGGCTCAAGAACTGGATCGCCGGCAACGGCGGGCAACTCACTTGCCGCCCTGTCGGCCCGAAGTTTCGCTGCGCAACTCCCAACAACAAGGATGTCGGCCTGATCGTCCTGGCCAACGGCGCCGCCGAGCTCGATGCCGGAGCGCCGCCGGAGTACCGGCAGGCGCAGTTGCAGGCGCAGGCGAACCACAAAGGCATCTGGGCCCAGCGCTGAGCAGGTGAGCCGCCATGCCCACTAGCTTCGAGGCGATGTTCAGGGACTACGATAAAGAGATCGCGGACAACGAGCGCCAGCGGGTCGATGACGTCAAGGCCGCGGAGAACAAGTGGGAGGCGCAGCGGCAGGGAGTGATGCAGCAGGTCTCGAGCGCCGACAACGAGCAGCGCATGTCGCTGCAACTCGAGTTCGAGAACTCCTTCGGCAACGAGGCGAATGAGATCGCCAAGATCAACAAGGAAGCGGACAAGAAGAAGGAGGGGATCGAGGAGCAACGCAAGGCCAACGAGCAGGGGCGAACCGAGGGAACGGGCCTGAAGTCCGACCCGGGGCCCGCGCCCGAGCAGGGTGCGCCCGCCAACGTGAATGCGTTCGGCGTGGTGCCCGATCCTCCCGAGCCGGCAAAGGAGCCGCCCAAGGAGGCTTCCCAGGAGAGCGAGCAGTCACAGGAGCGCGGGACGTTCATGCAGGACCTGGCCGAGGGAGCCAAGAGCTTCGTGGCGGATGCAACGGTGAGTCTGGCCGCGATCGGCGTGGCCCTCACGACTCAGGTCCAGTCGATCCTGGAGACCTTCGATCACGAGAGCACCCTGGCGGCATTGAATCAGGAAAAGCTGGCGGTCACCCGCGACGTCGGCGAGGTCAAGTCCGACTCGATCCTGGTGAAGCCTCCGGTCGAAGAGGGGGATGTGGAGGAGTCCGGGACGTACAAGCACAAGGAAATGGTCGAAGAGGTCGAGGCGGCGCAGGACGCCCTCAACGCCGAGAAGAACACCCCCGCGCTCGTGCAGAACACGCCGGAGGAGCGGGCGGTGACGACGGTGTTCGGTGTCGAGCTGAAGGCGCCCCCGCCCCCTCCGCCGCCGCCGGCGAACGACAACGAAAAGACCGAATCGAAGTCGAAGTGACCTACTGCACCTGCCCGAGCAGCTGCGGCTTGCCGAATTCCACCAGCTGCGCGTGGGCTTCCTTGAAATAGGCGCTCCAGAAGCCCTCCAGTGACAACATCGTCTGCGGGTCGCGGTAGGTCGCGGTGCTCTGCGGATCGAGCAGACCGGCGCCGACTACGAATATCCGCACTCCCGTGAGGTCTGGAATCAGGCCTTTATCGCGTACTTTGCGCAGCTCGGCGGCCGGGTCGAGCTTGCGTACGCTGCGCTGCGAATAGAAGCTGCTCAGGGAGGAGTTCTCGAGCATGTCCGATGCCAGCAGCAGGGTTTTCGACTTCGCCGTGGAGGGATGCACCACGTGCGCGGCGAAGTCATAAAGAGAGGCCAGAATGTCCGACCTCGCGATCTCGGCCGAGGCGCCGCCGAAGGACTTCTGCAGCGCGGCTTCCGACACGTGCCGCGCATAGTCGATCTGGTGCGTCATGCACAGGTCCAGATTGCGGAGCTTCGGCTTGCTCGTGTCATCCCGCTCGGCCTGGGAAAGAGGACCCTCTGTCCGGCCCGCGACGACGATGTCCGTGTAGTGGTCTCCCAGAAAGGCCGAGAACGTTGCAATCGTGAACTGGGTGCTCGAGCGCATGTTGGTGCGCGTGGCCGTCGTGATCGTCTGCTGCAGCGATGCGTCGAAGACAGTCGTTTGATCCAGAAGGACGAAATACGCGTGGCTGTCCTCGATCGCCGGTGGCGAAAGAGACAGCGCGCGGTAGCAACTGGCGACGGCATCGAGACGGTCGCCCGCAGCAGCCCTCGCATCGCAGACCACCGCTGAGGCGAGGAGGATCGCCACCGCACGTGCGATTCCCTGGTTCATTGCTGCCTGCCTCAGTTCTGGGTGCTGATCGGAGTCGGCGCGGGCCGGCCGGCGGCTCGCAGCACGCCGTAAGGAATCCACTCGCCGGAGCCCTCCAGGAGGACCCAGGTCTTTGGCGTAATCGCTCCTGCAACGAACAGGTGATCCAACTCCGCACGTGTGACGGGAAGCGCGCTCGGGCGGTTCTCGTGGTCCGTGAAGTGGTATTTCAGCATTGCCGGAGGCGGCGGAGGGGTCGGGATAATCGGCACGGGCGGTAGAGCAGCAATCGGCGGAGCCGCGGACGACTGCATGACAACCACGGAGGCCAGGGCTGGGGTCGCGGCCGCCGAGGGAGACTGATGCACCGGCAAGGGGAGATCGCGTTGCTGGGTCTCAATCAGAAAATCGAGGAAGCCCTTGCGCGTGAACTGGGGCATGGGCCAGCCGTTGCTCTCGCTCCGGGAAGTCATTCTCTGGCGCAGCGATTCCAGTTTGCTCTGGGCGATGTCGACGACCGAGTCGAGGTGGTAGGCGCGGTAGTCATCGAAGGTCGCGAAGCGCTTCCCGCCCGACAGGGCGTAGGCCTTGGCGCTCTCCCTGCCCGCGAAGCCCCATTTCATGCCGAACAGGATGCCCAGGATCTGCAGGAACACGAACAGGATGGCCAGCAGGACGAACGTCGTCAGGCTGGCCTCGTGCGCCAGCACCTTACCCTCGGCAGTCGCCTTCTGGTCCGCCGCCGTCTGCGTGGCTGCCAGCTCGGCCGGCACCGCGCCGAAGTTGGGGTCCACCTGGCCCGCGGACTCCTCGTTCTGCTCATGCTCGAAGGTCTTGTTGCGCACGACCGTCGAGAAGCTCGCGACGGCGAAGATGGCAATCAGCGTCAGTACGGTCACGATGTACGTCGGCTGCGCGCCCACCCGGTTGGCGAGTTGGGTGTAGGCGGGCTGGGCGTCATCCGCCGACTGCGGCCTGGCAGGGTCGTTGAGGCTCTCCTCCAGATCCCAGCTGTGCGAGCGGATCGAGCCGGTGTTCAGGCGATCGTGGCTGCGCTCCTTCAGAGCGTGCCGGATGGTATTGGAGCGGTACAGCTCGTGCCCGGCGAAATGGGTGAACGCCACGAGGATCACCGAGAACACGAAGGCGAGTCCATAACTGAACTGCACCTGGCGGTTTTCGCTGGCTCCCGGAACGCTCCAGCCGGCCAGAACATAGCTGAAGCCGAGGGCCTCGACGAACACCAGGGCCGCGATCAGCAGCCAGATGCCCAAGGGCAGCGGCCGCCGTCCGGAGTCGCCCGCTTTCTTCAGGTAGGTCTTGCACTCCAGGAACTGGCGTCGATCCTTGACCCGGACGAACCTCTTGTAGTCGTTGCACAGCGTACGCTCGCTCTGGTGCCAATCATCCGCGGGCTGCGGCGCGCGCTGCACGCGTGCCAGGCGCGCGAGCTTGCCCAACAGAGGAATGCTGTACCAGAGGTTCAGCCACCCCAGGCTGATGCGGTCCCAGAACCGGATCGCCACGATGAGAATCACAAAGCTCGTGGCGAGCACCGAGAGAAGCTCGCGATACTCGCCGAGGAGCGTGGCCAGGGATTGCGACATTGTTTATTGCGCCTGCAGACGTTTGGGCGTGTAGGGAGCGATGAAAATCTTCCGGTCGTGCTCGTAGTAGAGGTTGCCGAGCTGTGCATCGAGCCCCCCTTTGGAGGGGACTACGATGTCCAGGCACCTCAGCGCCGGCTGCTGGACGAAAACGCGATACAGCAGCGCTTTCTCACCCTCGTAGACCTTCACCCGCGAGTGCGCCGTCAGGCTCGCCGTCCTGTTGCCCGTGCGATCCATGTCCCGGTAGACGAGGACATCCGGCTCACTCACCGGCGTATCGCCGTCGCGCAGAATGGCCACATGGTTCAGTCCGATCCCATGACCGTTGGTCGAGCCGAGCCAGGCGGAGTCGTTGAAGCCGGGCAGATACTCGCGCGTCTGGTAGGAGGGCAGGGCCCGGCCGGTACTGAGTTGCTTCGCCGGCAGAGCCCGGTCCAGATCAGGGGCATCGCGGGTGCAGGCGACCGCATAGATCGGCTCGTCTTCCGCGACGGCACTCTGGATGAATCCCCAGCTGCCCTTGTCGACTTTTGGCCCGCCGAGCGCATCGGCGATCGCAGTCACATAAGCGGGAGCCGGCGCGCCGCCGAAGTCGATGGCCAGAGGCGCGGAGGATATCGCCGTGGCGGGCGATGCGGCAGTGGCCACCGGCACGTCCTCGAAGTCATCCGATCCAACACCCGGTGCGGCGCCCGGCTTGACCGCGGGGGCTGGCAATGCCGATGCAGGTTTCCTCGTGGGGTTCGCAGGCCTGGTCTGGGGTACCTGGGAGCTTCGCGGCGGCGCCGCATCCGCGGTCTTTTGGGCCAGAGCGGGCAGCGGTAGCGATTGCGGCAGCGGCCGCAACAGATCCGGATTGGGCTCGCGCAGTGCCAGGTATTGGGCGACGTCCGAGCCGGGCGGCAGCTCGATCACCTCCACGCGGCGATTGCGCGCCCGGCCTTCCTCCGTGCGGTTGTCACCCACGGGCAGACTCGAGCCTGCGCCCTGGTAGTAGATTCGATCGGGTGATACTCCCGCGGCCCTGAATACCTCCGCGACGGCGCGTGCGCGCTGCTCGGAAAGAGTTGCGTTGGTGGCGTCCGATCCGCTGTCGTCCGTATGACCGACGAGCACCACCGGAATGCGCTCCCAATCCTTGCGCAGAGCCTCGAGCGTCTGCGGATCGTTCGCTTGCCGTTGCTGCTCGGCCGAAAGGCTGCGGGCGAGGCTCGCCTTCTGAACCTCGAAGGTGTACTGCCGGGCGATGGCGGTGAAGTATTGCTGGGCTTGCGGGGTCAGAGCGGCCGAGCCGGGCGCGAAGTGCGCGAGCCCCGGCAGTGTGGTGACGCTGACCGTGGCTTCCTCACTCTTCCTTTGAGACGGCGCGCTGGACTCCACAGGCCTCACGACCGTGATTTCCTCGAACTGGGCATTCAACTGACTGCGTTGCGCGACCTGATAGACTTCGCAGCGGCGCCGGGCGGTATCGGCGGCCCACGTGTACCCGACGATGCTGCCTGCGACGGCGCAACCGGCGCTGATCCGATTCTTATCGGCGGTGCCCGACTTTCTGGCGAGAACCTCGGTCGCGAGGCGGCAAACGCTGAACCCGACGACCGCGCCGAGGGCGCCTCCGCCGACCGCGCTCAACCGCTGGCGGCTCAAGTCACAGGCGTCGGTGACAGGTTTGACCTCCCTGACGT
>Ga0105240_10007461_pt1 | contig 15874 bp, 7 predicted proteins | sample KBSC54metaG_FD_80426 | JGI IMG/M metagenome (GOLD analysis project Ga0105240, IMG submission 80426) | Corn rhizosphere microbial communities from Kellogg Biological Station, Michigan, USA - KBS C5-4 metaG | ecosystem: Host-associated > Plants > Roots > Rhizosphere > Soil | place: Michigan, USA... | reverse complement strand
GCAGGAAGCAGCACGCGGCCATCAGTTCGTTAACAAGGTGGTGTCGGCTCTTGGCAAGCGGGCCTGCTCTCTCGCGCGCTACTTGGCCACGTTGCGGTCGGTGGACGGGGTGGACGGGCGCAGGTCCATTCGCGGTCGCTACAGGGCAGGCGACAACACCACCTTGTTAACGAACTGATGGCCGCGTGCTGCTTCCTGCGCCCGCGAGCGTGACCGGAGAACGGCCCATGCCGGCCGCCGGCCTCGCCAACCAAGTTTGCCATTGATGTATTTCGGAGCGTGACCGGAGAACGGCCCATGCCGGCCGCCGGCCTCGCCAACCAAGTCGGCAATTCATCTCTGCGACGCGCAAAGCCTCGCCCTTGCCCAAGAAATCGATTGCGCGAAGTTCACGCCACTTGCGTACGCGGGTGCTGCGGATGTTCGTCCAGCCGCGCCAGTTCCTTCTTGAAGGCTTCGATCAGTTCCGACACGCCGGGTTCGGCCATCATCGTGAAGTGCGAGCCGCCGATCTCCGTCACACGGATCTCACCGCGGATGTGCTCGTCCCAGCCCAGCGAGCCGCCGGCGCCCAGGTACTGCGTGTCGGCCTGGCTGGCCTTGAACAGCGCCATCGATCCTTGATAGGTCTCGGGGTAGTAGCGCGACTGCGCCGCCACGAAATTGCGGAACAGGTGGAACTCGACGAGTTCGGGCGGCAGCGGTTCGCCGCGGCGCACTCGCTCGAGCGCCTGCGCGTAAGTGGCTTCGGCCAGCTTGCCGCGGCGCCGCCGTGCCGGCCAATCGAGCGCGAATTTCAGCGACCAGTGCCGCATCAGCCACAGCTTGGTGAAGTACGACACCTTGCGCCGCGCCGCGGATGGCGAGAGCGTGTCGATCATCGCCAGCAGCTCCACCGCGGCGCCGCCCTTCTTGAGTTGCTGCGCCATCTCCAGAGCGATCACGCCGCCCGCGGAGTAGCCCGCAAGGCGGTACGGACCTTGCGCATCCACCGTGCGAATGGACTCCACATACTGAGCCGCCATTTCCTCGATGCTCGCAAGCGGCGCCAGCCGGCCGTCCACGCCTTGGGCTTGCAAGCCGTAGAAGGGCTGGTCTTGCCCGAGCCGGTCCGAGATGATCTTGAAGTTCAGCACATTGCCGCCGGCGCCATGCACGCAGAACAGCGGGCGGCGGTCCGTGCGCCCGCGGCAGATCGCCACCAGCGGCGACCACGAGCGCGTCACCAGCGGGATGACATTGGATGCGGCCTTCTTCGGCGCGTCGGCGCTGGTGTTCGTGTTCAATCCGCCGGTCTGCGCGACCAGCGCTGACAGCGCGCGCAAGGTCGGGGCCTGGAACAAGGTGGCCAGCGGCAGGTCGACCGCGTACTGCTTGCGGATGCGGGCGAACAGGCGCACGGCCGCGAGCGAGTGCCCGCCCAGCGCGAAGAAGTCGTCATTGGCGGCCACTTCCTCGACGCCCAGCAATTCGCACCACGCCTGCGCGATGGTCTGCTCCACGGGATTGAGGTCGGCGTCACCCGCGGCCGCGCTCGCGGCCTTGCGCCGCACCAGCTTGGGCGTCGTGTGCGCGATCGCGCGCCGCAGATCCGCAATCTCGATCGAAGACACCACCAGGTCGCGCGCCGTGCCGCTGAAGATGCGCGCGAACAATTCATGCGATTCTTCGCTGCGGATGCCGCACGCCAGCATGGTGTCCAGCAACGTGGGCTCGCGCGCGGGCGCGGCCTGGTGGGACACGACATCGGGCTTGACCGCGCGCAGCGAGAAGCCTTCGAAGGTCGCGATGGGCGAGCCGTCGGGCGCATGCAGGCTGACGTCGAATGCCGCGAAGCGCTCGCGCGGCGGTTCCTTGAGCTCCACGCGGCTGATGACTTTCGCCGGCACGGGCGCGACCAGGCGGATCCGCGCCACCGACAGCGGAACGAAGAGATTGCTGGCGCGCTCCGCGGCGTCGACCAGGTGAAGCCCGAAAGTCGCGGCCATGTCGGTGAGCGCCGGGTGCGCGCCGAAACGTTCAAGGTCCCTTGCGAATCTAGGCGGCAGCTCGAGCTGCGCCATGGCACTACGGTCGGCCAGCCTCATTCGGGCGATGTTGCGCCAGCGTGGGCCGAATGCCACCGCACGGTCTTGCGGGATCGCGCCGGGCCGCCATTCGTGCGCGTCGTTCACCGCTGGCGCCGCCGGCAGGCTGCCCAGGAACACGCTGACGCCCGCTCGCGCGTGCTCCAGCCAGCGATCGTCCAGGTCACCGCGGCTGCGCACCGCGAAATCGTAGCTGGCGCCGGTGCGCCGCATCTCGACGCGCACCAGCCGTGCCGATGCGCCCTCGAACACCATCGGTTCCTCGAACGACAGCGAGCGCAGCTCGATGGCTGCCTGCGGATGCAGCACCATCATCGCCGCGCGCGCGATCTCGATGTAAGCGGTGCCCGGCAGCACGGATTGGCCCGCCACCGCGTGTTCCTGCAGCACCCACAGGTCCTTGGCCGCATAACGTGCTTCGAACGCCGCGCCGTTGTCGCTGTCCACCTGCGAGCCGAGCAGCGGATGCGCGTCGCCCAGCGTTTCGCGGCCGAAGTCGGCGCGGCCGGCAGCGCGCGCCGCCATGCCCTTGTCGCCCCAGATGCCCCAGTGGATGCTCAGGCCGTCCGAGCGCGACGCCGCCAGCGCATCGAGGTAAGCATTGGCTGCGACATAGTCGACTTGTCCCGCCGGCCCGAGGTAAACGCTGGTGGAAGAGAACACGGCGAACAGGTCCAGATCGCCGGGCGGCAACAGTTCGTGCAACACCTGCGCGCCGCACGCTTTTGCGCTGAGCACTTGCTGGACGCTTTCGGCGGTCTTGGTGGCGATCGGTCCATCCGCCAGAGCGCCCGCGGTGTGGAACACGCCGTGGATCGTGCCGTAGCGCGCGCGGCACGCGGAAACCACGCGCGCCATCGCCGCGCGATCGCTCACATCGGCGCTGAACGCCAGCACGTGCGCGCCTTGCTCCTCCAACGCGACCAGGCGCCGCACCAGCCGTACTTCGGGCGAATGCGCTCCGCTGGCGGCGAGGCCGCGCCAGCTGGCCTTGGGAGGAAGCGCGCGACGGCTCACCAGCGCGAGCCGAACCTTCGCGGTCCGCGCCAGCCAGCCCGCCAGGTCCAAGGCGATCTCGCCAAGACCGCCGGTGATCAGGTAGACGCCACCGGCACGCACACGCGGCTGGGCATCGGCCGCAGGCGGCGCCATTGCAGCCAGCTCGGGCAGCCAACGCTGGCCGCCCCGATAGGCGATGAGGTCCGCGCTGTCCGGGTGACTCGCTTCGCCGACGATGGCCCGGGCCACGGTCTCCGACGAAACATCCGAGGGATCCAGGTCGACGACACGGGCGCTGACATTCGGCAGTTCGCGCGGGATCACGCGGCAGGGACCCAGCGCGAGTGCGCGCTCGGGATGCGGCACCGCCTCGCCTTGCGTCGAGTGGCTGCCTGCGGTCACGACGGTGAGTCGAATCGGCTCGGTGCAATCGAGATCCGAAATGGCCTTCGCGGTCGCGACGAGGCTGTCGAAGGAGAGTGTCTGGCCCGCGAGCTGCCCGGCTGCAGCGCCCGGCATGGTGTCGAGCGGCCATAAGTGGACGATATGGTCAGGCAGTGCGCCTGACTGTTCAAGCGCGTCCAGCAGCTGCGCATGTTGCGCCGGCTCGCCGGCGGCGACGGCGAAGCTGCCATCGTCGGATTTCGTGAACGCATCGCCGCGCCGAACCAGGGTGACGCTGCTGCCTGGCTGCATGAGATGCGCGAGGACGGCTGCGGTCAGCTCGGACTCGTTGCCGAATACCAGCCATTTGCGCGCGCCCTGCGATGGCACAGCCGGCAGTGGCACAGGCCTCCATGTGGGGGCGCGATACCAGTCGTCGAGCGAGGGCAGCCGCTTGATCGCGTGCGGGTGCGCGGCAATTTGCCCGGTGGCCGCTGGCTGTATCGCCTGTTCCTGCGGACGAATGCCCGGCTCGACCCAATGGCGCTGATGATCGAAGGCATAGGTCGGCAGCGAGATGCGTCGCCGCGGCGCGGGACCGCGCACCACCCGCCAATCGAGCTGCGTGCCATTCGCCCACAGCGCGCCCGCCGACGTGAGCATCAGCGCGAGATCGGTGTGCGCTTCCTGCGCCTTGCAAGTCGAGGGCAACACCACGCGTGGCTTGCCCGCGCTGTTTTGCCGCGCCAATGCGCACAGCCCCTGACCGGGGCCCGCCTCGAGCAGGATCGCACCGGGCAGTTCGAGCACTTGCCGCAAACCATCGGCAAAGCGCACCGGCTCGCGCAAATGCCGCACCCAGTAGTTCGGATCGACGAGCGTCCGTGCGTCGGCCCAGGTGCCGGTTAGGTTGGAGATCAAAGGAATCGACGGCGCGTTCAGCCGCACGCGCGAGACACGCTCGCGGAATGCATCGAGCACGCCATCGAGCAAGCGCGAGTGCGCGGCGACGTCGATATGCAGCCGGCGGCCTTCGGCGCCGCGCCCGGCCAGCCGTTGTTCCAGTTCGGCAATCGCGGTCAGGGAACCGGATGCGATGCAAAGATCGGGCGCGTTGATCGCGCCGATATCGATCTGCAGACCTTGCATCAGTTCGCGCAGCTCCGCTTCCGTCATATCGACCGACAACATGCCGCCGGCCGGCGCCGATTCGAACAGCTGGCCGCGCAACACCACGATCGCCAAAGCATCCTGAAGCGACATCACGCCGGCCAGGCAGGCAGCCGTGTATTCGCCCGCGCTGTGGCCGATGAGCGCAGCGGGCTTGACGCCCCAGCTTTCCCACAGCTTGGCCAGCGCGTACTCCAGCGTGAACAGCGCCGCCATCGCATAGCCGGGACGCTGCAATTTGCTGGCGGCCTGCGAGTCAAGCGGATCGCTTTCGAACATGATCGCGCGCAGGTCGCGCGGCACTTCCGCGGGCATGGCGGCGAAGCACTCATCCACCGCTTGCGCAAATGCGGGCTGGGAGAGCAGCTCCGATCCCGCGCCAGGATAGTGCGCGCCGCCGCCGGGGAACATCATCACGACGCCGGGCTCGCCGGCCGGTGCCTTGCCCATGGCGCAGCGGCCATGCGACTTCACCTGCAGTGCCGCACGCACGCCCTCCACATCTTGCGCGACGATCGCGCAGCGATGTTCGAACGCGCGCCGCCCAGCCTGCGTGGTGTACGCGGCGTCGGCCAGCGCAAAGCCGGGCGGGGGCTCGGCCAGGAACGCGCGCCATTTTTCCTTCAGCCCATCGAGCGACGCCGGGCTGCGCGCGGACAAGGCGAGCACTTGCCAGCCCGCTTGATCTCGCGCGGCCTGCATGATCGGGGGCTCCTGCACGATCACGTGCGCATTGGTCCCGCCCACGCCCAGCGAATTGACGGCGGCGCGGCGCGGCTGTTCGCCGCGCGGCCAGGGCCTGGCTTGATGGACCACCTGGAACGGCGTGCTTGCGATGTCGATGCGGCTGTTCGGCTTGCTGAAGTTCAGGCTGGCGGGAATCAATCCATGACGCAGCGCCAGCGAAACCTTGATCAGCGACGCGACGCCGGCGGCGGTATCCAGGTGGCCGATGTTCGTCTTGAGCGAGCCGATGCCGCAAAAGCCCTGTCCGCCCGGGCCGTAGGCTTGCGCCAGCGCGGCCAGCTCGATCGGATCACCCACGGGTGTGCCGGTGCCGTGTGCTTCGATGTACGACACGCTGCCGGGCTCGACACCGGCCACGGCCAGCGCTTCCACTGCGGCGCGCGCCTGCCCATCGACACTCGGCGCGAGATAGCCAGCCTTTTGCGAGCCGTCGTTGTTCACGGCCGAGCCGCGAATGACGGCGTAGATGTTGTCGCGATCGCGCAGCGCGTCTTCCAGGCGCCGCAGCACCACGATGCCCGCGCCGCTGCCGAACACCGTGCCCGCCGCGTCGTCGTCGAACGCGCGGCAGTGACCGTCGGGCGACATGATCTCGCCTTGGGCATAGCGGTAGCCTTGACGGTGCGGCAGCTCGATGCTCACGCCACCGGCCAGCGCCATGTCGCATTCGCCCGCGAGCAGGCTTTGCGCGGCCATGTGCACCGCCACCAGCGAGGTGGAGCAGGCGGTCTGCACCGAAACGCTGGGGCCCTTCAAGTCGAGCAGGTACGACACCCGCGAGCACAGGAAGTCCTTGTCATTGCCTGTGTGCCGCAGCAGGAACAGGCCCATCGACTTGACCAGCTGCGGATTGGACAGCAGGTTGTACGGCAGGTAAGCCTGCATGCCGCAGCCGCCGAATACGCCGATCGCGCCGTCGAATTTTTCCGGCAGGTGGCCGGCGTCTTCCAGCGCTTCCCATGCACACTCGAGGAAATGCCGATGCTGCGGATCCAGCACCGACGCGTCGCGTTTGCTGAAGCCGAAGAAATCGGCGTCGAACATTTCCATGTCGGGCAGCACCAGGCTGGCCCGCACGTAATCGGGATCGGAGATGTCTTCTTCCGGCACGCCGGCGCCGCGCAGCTCATCCGCGCTCAACCACTGCGTGGCTTCGCGGCCGTCGCGCAGCAAGGACCACAACTCCGCGGCCGTGCGCGCGGCCGGAAAGCGCCCCGCCAGCCCGACAATGGCGACGCTGCCGGGCTCCAGATCACTCGTCGTCTCTGCCATGGTATTGCCTACGCGACGGGAGTCTGTGCGGATTGCGATGCCGCGCGCGAGCGCATCATCCGCCTCGCGTTCGCGCGGCTCAAGCCGTCGCCCACCGCGGAAGGGGCGGTGTCGTTGCCGCCCAGGTGCGCGGCCAGCGCGCGGATCGTGGGCAGGCGGAACATGTCGGTGATGGACACCTCGCGCCCGCAAGCGTCGCGCAGCCGGCGCTGCACCTGCACCACCAGCAGCGAATGGCCGCCGAGGTCGAAGAAATTGTCCGACATGCCCACCTGCGGCAGGCCCAGCACTTCCTGCCAGATCGAAGCAATGGTTTTTTCGAGCTGGCTCTGCGGCGCGGCGGCCAGCTGGATCACGATCCCCGTCTGCGGCTCGGGCAGCGCGCGCCGATCGATCTTGCCATTGGGCGTGAGCGGAAGCACCGGCAGCACCGACACGGTCGCGGGCACCATGGGTTCGGGCAGTTCCTGCGCCAATGCGCTGCGAATCTGCGTGGCGTCGAGCACGCTGCCGGTGTGCGCCGTCACATACGCGGCCAGGCGCTTGTCGCCCGACGCATCTTCACGCGCAACGACGACGGCCTGCCGCACGCCGGCCTGCCGAGCGAGCGCGCTTTCGATTTCGCCCAGCTCGATGCGATGGCCGCGAATCTTCACCTGGTGATCGATGCGCCCCAGGAATTCGAGTGCGCCATCGGGGTGCCTGCGCACCAGGTCGCCGGTGCGATACCAGCGCGCGCCAGGCCGTGATTCGTCCATCACGAATTTCCCGGCAGTGAGTTCCGGGCGCTGCCAGTAACCTGGCGTCACGCCATCACCGCCGATCAGCAGTTCGCCCGGAATCAGCGCGGGACTTTCCATGCCCCAGGGCGTGCGGATCGACAGTTGCGTGTTCGCGATCGGCTCGCCGAGCGGAACGAACTCGCCGAGCTGCTCCAGGTCGCAGGTGGTGGACCAGATGGTGGTCTCGGTGGGGCCGTACATGTTGAGCAGCTTGCCGGGCACCAGCGCACGCAGCTCGTGCGCCAGCTTCAAGGGCAGGGCCTCTCCGCCGACCATCAGCACTGAAAGATTCGACAGCGCGGCGCGACCCGCGGAATCGGCGACCAGCATCGAGGCCATCGAAGGCGTGCATTGCAAATGCGTGATGCCGTTGGCCGCGAGTTCCTGCGCGACGGAGGCGCGCTGCACTTTCGCGCGCGATTTCCCCGCTGCGTCCATCAGCGCCTTGAGATGTTGCAGGTGTGCCAACACGGTATCGGTGTGGACGCCGAAGTCGATCAGGCAAGCGATCTCGTCGACGCCGGCGCCCTTGAGCTTGTCCACCAGCTCGAGACAGCGCGCCGGCGTGCCGAACAGCGCACCGGTGGCGTAGTAGCGCGAGAACGCGTGCTCCAGCAGCGCGTCCATTTCCTCTTCGGATAGTGGTTGCGAGTCCATGATCTCCACCGGACTCTTGCCGTTTTCGGCGCCGCGCTGCACGAAGGTGGGGAAGGACCAGGCAGCTTGCTTGATCAGGTCCACCGAACTGCGCAGGTATTCCTTCATTGGCCCGCGCACGGTGGCGCGCACCTCGTCTTCGTCCTCGCCCACGAACGTGTGCAACATCAGCGTGACGTGGCCGTCGCCCGCGTAGCCCGCCTTGCGCCACGCTTCGCGATACAGCTTGAGCTTGGCCGCGACGTCCTCGATCTTCTGCCCGAGCAAGTGCGTCAGCAGATGGCATCCCATCTCGCCGGCCTGCTGGAAGGTTTCCGGGTTGCCCGCGGCCGTCACCCAGATCGGCAGCTCCTTCTGGATCGGCCGCGGCAAGGTTTGCACTTCGACCGGTTTTCCCAGCGGCCCCGGGAAGGCCACTTTCTCGCCGCGCCAGAGACGGCGCACGACGTCGATGTTGGCGATCATCGCGTTCTTGCGATCGGCGAAAGTGGCCGGCGAAATCACGAAGTCGTTGGGCTGCCAGCCCGACGCGAAGGACACACCGACGCGGCCCTTCGAGATGTTGTCGACGAATGCCCATTCCTCCGCGACGCGGATCGGATGGTGCAGCGGCAGTACGCAGCTTCCCGCGCGGATCTGCACTCGAGTCGTCATGGCGGCGATCGCGGCGCTGGTGACCGCGGGATTCGGATAGAGCCCGCCGAACGCATGGAAATGGCGCTCGGGCGTCCAGATGGCGCTGAAGCCTTCGCGATCCGCGAACTTCGCGCCTTCCAGCAGCAGCTTGTAGCGCTCGTCGGGCGGCGAGCCGTTGTCGGCGGCGAAATAGAACAAGCTGAAATCGGGCGCCTTGCTTGGCACCTGCACCGTGTTCGAATAAAGCACGACGGTGAAGCCGCGCGCCAGCGTCCAGAACAATTCCAGCACCGAGATGTCGAACGAGAGGCTGGTCACCGCCAGCCAGCGGCCGGGGGGCTCGCGCGGAATGCGCGGGTCCATGCCGGCGAAGAAGTTCATGACGTTGCGATGCGTGACGACGACGTTCTTGGGCCGCCCGGTCGATCCGGAGGTGTAGATCACATAAGCGGGCTGGCCGGCGTCCACTTCGACGAGCACAGGCGCGGCATCTGGCGCGCTGATTTGTGCAGTGCCCTCCATGAGAAGCACCTTGTCGGATGGAATCCGCAACAAGGCGGCATTGTCCGAATCGGTCACCACGATCGGCGTGGCCGAGTCTTCGATCATGAATGCGATTCGCTCCGCCGGATATTCCGGATCGAGCGGCAGGTAGGCGGCCCCCGTTTTCAGGATCGCGAGCACGGTCACCAGCAGCTGCGGCGAACGGCCCAGGCAGACGCCCACGATCGTCCCGGGCGCTGCGCCGCGCTGCGCCAGTGTTGTTGCCAGGGCCGTGGCACGCTGCTCGAGTTCCCGATACGTCACCGACTGTCCGTTGCAGGAGATGGCCTCTCGATCCGGCGTGCGTTGCGCTTGCGCTGCAATGGCGTCGTGCACGCACACATTCGCCTCGTACGCAATTGCCTCTGGTGCGGCGATCGTCGCGAGTTCGCTGTGCGGCGCCAGTGCAATCCGCGAGACTTCGCCGGACGAGTTCTCGAATGCCTTGAGCCAGCAGGAAAGATGATCGGCCATGACGCGCACTGTTGCCGGCGCAAACGCCGCTTCGCGCGCGATCAGCTCCAGGGGCTCGCCATCGGCGCTGGCAGACAGGAGCAGATCGAAGCTGGCCAGGCTCGGTGCATCGCCGCCCAATCGCGCGCCGATGCGCTGCAGCGCGTCCAGCGTCACCTTCTCACCGAGCCGAGTCGGCAGGTCGCGCGGATACGGGCCCGCTGCGCGGCTTTGCTGGATCCGCTCCTGCGCCTGCCGCGTGATTGCCGCGGCATGGGATTGCGGCGAGATCTCCAGCGTCAGCGGAACCCACGAAGACAGCCACGGTGCTACGCCCTTCGATTGAGCCTGCAGATCGGAATCGCAATACAGCGTGGAGACTCGCGCCTGTCCGGTCAGCGCCGCCAGCCACGAGACAAAGCCAGCCATCGTGTTGCCATTCGCGGTGCAGCCTTGCAGCGGCACGTGAATCGTCTGCTCGGGTGCGTCGCCGGGCACATCCGATGTTCGCGGATAAGGCAGTTCGATGGGCGCCAGAGAAAGTAGAGCCTTGCGCCAGAATGCTTCGCCCTTCGCGATCCGCGGCATGGACGCCGCAAGCGCTTCGCGTTGTGCGCCGCTGATGCGCGCAAGAACGGAGCCGGACACCAAGCCTGCGAGCGAGGGTCGGCCGGCGCAATCGGAGCAGCCGCCCAGCTCGATATCGCCGTCCGCGGCCGCGACGCGCAGGACATCGCCGTCCGCGTGCAGCACGGTTCCGGGCGGCGCGCCCGAACGGGTGCCGGCAAGCTGTGCCGTGCGCACCAGCAGGATCTCGTCGCCAACCAGAATCTTCGCGCGGCCCAAGGGATTCGCGTAAGAGCCGAAGTCCAGGCCGCGCACAAGTGCACAGAGCTCGTGCGCGGAGCGCGAGAAGTCCAAGGTTCCCAGTGCATCGGGCCGCCGGCTGCGGCTGAAATAGCTGCGCTCCCCGAACTGCGGCGCAAGTGTCAGCTCACCGCGTACGATCTCCTGCGTCATCGCCACGAAACCCGCCAGGCCCGCTTCGTAGCAGCGTGCGTTCAAGCCGAGCGCGGTGTCATTCTCGGAAATGTGTACCGGCACCTGCCGCACGATCGCGCCGGCATCTACCACGTCCGTCATTTCATGCCAGGTGATGGCGTACGAGTCTTCCTGCGCCAACAGCGCCCATGATGTCGCGTTCAAGCCGGCGTAGCGCGGCAGGGGGCCGTCGTGGAAATTGATGGCGAGCTTGGCGGCGCGCTGTATCAGTTGCCCCGGCAGCACCCTGAGATTGGCGATGCTGAAGAGATAGTCGAACTGCACCGGCGGCAGCTGGACTGCAACACCCTCTTGCAAAGTGACGCAGTCGACGCCGTTCGCTTGCGCCCATTGCAGCACCTCGGCATTGCCGCTCGCAACGCAGCGAATATCGAGCCCCGCATCGCGCCACGCCTGCGCGCATCGAACCAACAAGCTCCCATCGCCGACGAAAACAGCGCTTGTACTGCTCATTCAAGCCTCTTACCAGTTGGCATCGATATTAACGAGGGCTCAGCATTTCGTGGGCCAGGCAGGCATTGAAGAGTTGCATATTTCCATTGCAGAGTTGCGGATGGACATCTGCATTGCCAAGCACGGCGAGCGTGATGCAAGAGCCACTCGAATCGGGAATGGAAACAAGGCGCGCCTGCGGAGCATCGCCGCCGCTTTCCAGCCAGACTTCGATATCGCCGCGCGCGCTCCTTACGCAGCGGATTCGCGGATTGCCGTCGGCGAGACCTTTGCCTTGCGCTTTCCAGAATGCCTCAAGCGCGGTCCAGTGGAAATAGAAACGCGAGGCGCGCTCGTCCTGGTTCGCGGGCTGGCCGACGTCGTCATCGAGCACGACGAATCGCGAGATCATGCTGTCGTCGCCGCCCTTGGGCTTCACGGTTTCGACGTCGACTCCCAGCGGCGCCAGGCGAGTGACGGCCAGGGCAACCGCATCGCGGCTGCGCGAGTGACTGAAGTACAGCCCGTCGTCGCATGGCTCGAGCAGCAGGGGCCTGCCGCCGGGCTCCCGGGATAGAACGACATCGCGCGGATCCACCGCCAGCCAACGCGCGAGCACGGCGCGGCGCAACGCATGCACGAGGACATACGAGCGGCGATCCGCCTCGTGCTTGAAGCGCGCCGCCCGCTCTCGCTCGCCCGCGTCCAGCAAGGCGTCGAGGTCGCGCGGCATGGCAGGGCCGAAGTCGGACGTGCGTGCCGTCCAGACCTGCAGCTCGGACCCCGGGATCTCAGGCATGGTGATGCAATCGCGGCGACTCCGCGGCCGCGCGCGATGGCGAGTGGATCAGCGTCTTGACCGCATGGCTTGGCATGAAGGCCGCGTCGAACTTGCGGCACTGCTCGCGCGCGTCCTTGCCGGCTTCGAAGCCGAAGCGGCCCAGCGTCATGCGGCTGCGCGCCGCAAGCGGGAGCTTCTCGCGCCGCGGCAGTACGCCAAATCCGAGGCGCAGGCCGGCGGCGCACGAAGCATCGATGATCCCTTGCGAAAAATCTCCGTTGGGGTAAGCGATGGCAATCGGCGCATATCCCACCAGATCCTGTAGCGCCCGCTGGCAGCCGCGCACCTGCCGCTCGATTTCGTGCGCGGTGCAGTTGGTGAGGATCGCGTGATCGCAGGTGTGGTTGCCGATATGAACCCATCGGCTCCGCGCGAAATCCTTGAGTTCATCCGGCGTGAAGGGCCGGTCCCGGTCGCCCTGTGGCCGTAGCGCAGCTTCGCCGAAACGCTGTTTGAGGAACGCGTCTATCTCTGCGGGCGCGAGCCGCTTGAGTTTCCGGATTTCAGTCTGCTGGTGGAGCACGGACACACCGGCTTTCGAGAGTTCACGGCTGTATGCGTCCCACCAGAATGCCTTTCGCTGCAACACGTGATCGGACGAAATGAAGAACGTGGCGGGCACCTGGAATTGCTCGAGCACGCCAAGGGCGAGCGTGTTGTTGAAATAGCCGTCATCGAACGTGATCACCAGGTGCTTGCCGCCGCGTGCGAGGCCCGCGTCCACCTGCGCCGCGGATGCCGCCGTGTACCCGCTCTCCAGCATCGCGCCGACAAAGGCGCGGAAATCTTCCACGGTGACGTTCTGCCTGTCTTCACGATCGGGACACAAGCCGTGGAACAGGATGGCGACGAGCGTGTCGCCCTCGGCGTGCGCGTTCGATGCGATGCGAAGTGCGACGCCATCCGCGAGCTGCAGGCCTTTCCTGGCGAGCGTCTTCAACATGCCGGACCGTGCGGCTGCGCGTGCCCTGCGGCCCGGTCGAATGAATGCTGCACGCTGTTCAGGCGCCGCCATGCCGCATTGGTCCTGGAGATGGCTTCCGACCACCGGCTCCAGGCCTGCGCGCGACGCGCGCTGCCCAGAGGCTGGCACTGCAGTTCTTGCCACGCCGCGCGCTCGCTTTCGACTGCTTGCGTGTATTCGGTATCCGGTTCCTGGCTGGTGTGCGAAATCATTTTCTGGTCCTCTGGTGGATTGCGTAATGGTGCTTGAGCCACGACCTCATCCGATGCGGGCCGCAGCAACTTCCGGCCTTGTCCTACACGTGACCGATGAGCCTCGCGGCGCGACAGGCATATCGGTTGCCGCCCGGCATGCATGCACAACGCAATCGCATTCATCGCGCTGGGCTTGATGGCATTGCTGCTCGGATCGGTTTGGCTGCGCCGCGACGACCTGGAGTTCAATGGGGAATCGAGAACGATGGTGGTGGGCCTCGTCCTGTCGCTCGTCTCCGTTCTGCTGATCCTGATCGCCGCGACCTAGTCGAGCAGTGCCCGCTTGAGGGGCTCCACCCATTGCCCGGTCTTGGGAGAGTAGATGCCGAACGACGCGGCGAACTCCCAGTAGGCCCAGCCGATGCCGCGCCGCTCGGCTTCATCGCGGACGATGCGCGCGTACGCTTGCCTCGATGGCATGTCGGCCGCTTCGTAGGTGCCGAATTCACCCAGGTGCAAGGGATACCCTTTCGCACGGCTCCATTTCACCGCCGCATCCAGCGCGTCCGTGATCGCCTTGTGTTGCGCCGCGTCGCAACAGGTGGTGCCGGTCGGGAAGGGGTGGGGCAGCCACTCGACACCCTGGTGCGTAAAGGGGAAGGGGTCATAGTTGTGGATCGAGACGATGATGTTGCGATCCGGGGGCAAGCGCAGTTTCGGCAGCTGCGCGACCGCGTTCCAGTCGCCGGGGCCGATCAGCACCGTGCGCGAAGGGTTGCTGGCGCGCACCGCCGCCAGCACCCGCGGGATCAGCGAGTTCCAGGCTTCGCCGTTGAGGCGGCCATGCGGCTCGTTGAGCAGTTCGAACAGCAGCTTGGGCGAACGGTCCTTGTAGCGCAGCGCAATCTGGCGCCAAAGGTTGACGAGTCGCGCGTCGAGCACCTCCGGGTCCACGGGGGTTTCCTGCGGATGCACGGAGTCGCCGAACAATTGCGTGTAGTGGTGCATGTCGAGGATCACGTACACGCCTTTCGCGAGCAGCGCATCCACGGCCCGGTCCACCCGCTGCGCGAATTGCGGATCGAGCGTCGCGTCGGCGCCGGGTGACGCGTGGTTGCTCCAACGCACCGGCAAGCGCACGGTGTTGAACAGGCTGCCCACCTTGTCGATGTAGTCGGGCTCGAGCTTCAGGCCCCACTGGCCTTCCTGCGGCGCATCGAGCATGTCGCCCAAGTTGATGCCGCGGCCAAGCGAGTTCGCGATGGCGCAGGTTTGCGCAGTCACCGAACCGCAGGCCTGGCCACCGTCAGCGCGGCCCGCTGGGGCCGAGGCTTGCGCGGCGACGCAGCCCATTGTCACCGTGATTGAAAGCGCGCCCAACGCGGCAGCGCCCAGGAGTCGTGCGAATGCAGTCATGACGTCGATCAGTGCAAAGTAGTCCGCTGAAATTCTGTCGTGCGCGGCGCGATGCGTGCAGCGTCCGCCAAGGCTCGCGGTTTTGTCCTACACTCGCGCGAAACGGCCGAGCTTGAGGCTGTGGCCGCCAGCGCAAGCCCGCTCGGCGAGAGACGTCCGGCATCCCTTGTGCGGGGTTCGAAGTCGTGACTAATTCACGCGCCATAAGTAAAGTTCCACCCGGCATCGAATCGCGCAGTAACTTCTGCCGCGCTATTTGCCCCGGCTGAGTCGCGGCCGCCTGGCGCGAAGCGTTCCGCGTGCGGCACGTTCTGTCGAGCTCGGCGATTCTTCATTTCGCTGCTGAGCTCCGGGTTCTCTGCCGCGCGGAGTCTGCGACTCATCGATAGTTTCATTGCCGCTGCAGCCGAGCTCCAAGCTCAGCATTTGTAAAAAAACTAGGTCGTTTTCTTACCTAAGGTCGTCCGGCGCCTACTGGCCATGTAGTCCACGTCCTACTAGTATTCGCTCCCATGGCTGAGCCAGCGCCAGCAGCATCGATCCGATGCAGCGCTTGCCGGTTCCAGCTTCCACTCATCCGTAAGCGGTATCTGCGTCACGACGCAATGCACTTGCAGTGAGTGTCGCAGGCGTCTTCACCGCGCCGGGTTTTTACATTTGGATGAGAAGTACCATGCAAAGACGCGAATTTTCCAAGGCGACCGCCGCAGCAGTCGTCGTCGCAGGAGGCGCGGTCTACGCCGCGAAGGGCGGCCTCAAGGGCCCTCCAGCACCGGCACCCGCACCTGCACCTGCACCGGCGCCCGCACCCGCACCCGCTCCGGCCCCTGCGCCCGCACCTGCTCCGGCGCCAGCCCCCGCTTCAGCCCCCGCTCCAGCCCCCGCTCCGGCGCCGTCGGGCTTTGTAATGGGAACCAATCTTTCCGGCATGGAGTGGGCGAGCCCCGGGCTGCGTTACGGCGCAAGCACCCGGCCCAACCTGAACTTCACCGTCCCGCGGGCGGCCGACGTGGCGTATCTCGCCTCCACCGGCTACACCAAGAACCGCCTGCCGATCCAATGGGAATTGCTGCAGCCCGTGCTGAACGACACCTTCGTCAATTCCGCCACGCAGGCCATCATCGGCACCCCTGGCGCGTTCCACGCTGGCTACCAGGCCTACATCACCGGCGTGCTCGATGCGCACGCGGCGGCCGGCACGAAGTGCATCATCGACCTGCATAACTACTGCCGCT
>Ga0105240_10007459_pt1 | contig 15876 bp, 13 predicted proteins | sample KBSC54metaG_FD_80426 | JGI IMG/M metagenome (GOLD analysis project Ga0105240, IMG submission 80426) | Corn rhizosphere microbial communities from Kellogg Biological Station, Michigan, USA - KBS C5-4 metaG | ecosystem: Host-associated > Plants > Roots > Rhizosphere > Soil | place: Michigan, USA... | reverse complement strand
TGAACAGTCTCGCGCTGCGTCAAGCCGCCCGTCGAGCGGTTCACTTCGAACAGGTAAATGCCCTTCCCTCTTCCCCGGCTGCCTTCCGGTCCCTGTGGCGAACTGTATGAGCCGCCGTACGCTAAAATCCCGCCACCTGGCGGATTCCTTTTTGCGGCTCGTACACTTGCGGGACTCGCCACCGCCAGCGCTGCCGCTCCTGTCAGAAACCCGCGTCGCGAACTCTGGTCATCCTGCACTATGTGATTCCTCCTCTTAGGCTACGGCTTGAGATCAAGCGACGCTTTGCCGTTCTGTGGGTCGAAAGGCACCGAATTATGCTCATGAGTGACCGTCCATAGGCCGCCAATTTTGCGGTAGCAAACGCTTGCGCGTCACCACATTTCGAACTTTTGTTCATCTTTTTTCGTCGCGCTGACCTGGTGAGACTGTGGCTGAAAGCCACATCGCCGCCCGTAACGACGCTTAGGTCCCGAAGCTCGAAGCCGATCGGACCCTCAAACGAAGCAAACCATTCCGCTGCGCGTTTTCTCAACGAATCTGATCCGCGATACTGCAGCGGACTTATGACGCGAATGATAAGATGTCTCGCGCAATGTGAGACATAGCCCGATCTATGTCCTTATTGCGGACTGCTTGGACCCGCTCATCGATCAGCGCTCGGATCTGGGCTTCATCAATCGTTTTGCTACTTTCCATCGTTCCATTATCCCCGGGGCTATTCAATATAGGCCAAATATCATATATACTATCGGAATGATCGACATTGTAGGGATGTAGACTTTGCACGGACCTCTTGCACTCTTGATCGCCAGTTTCGTGGTCGGTATCATGATCGGCCTCACCAGCATGGGCGGAGCCGCGCTAATGACGCCTTTCCTAATTCTGGTTGTTGGGGTGCGTCCTACATTCGCCGTTGGAACGGATCTGGTGTATGCGGCTGTAGCAAAGTGGCTGGGGGCCTGGGTGCACTGGAAGCAGGGCACGGTGGATATGGCGCTAGTAAAGCGGCTGGCCACTGGCAGTATCCCCGGCGGGGCGCTGGGCGTCCTGTGCATCGAGTTGCTGAAGCGCCACGGCATTTTTGTGGATACGTTTATCCGCCAAGGCGTGGGAGTCACCCTGGCACTGGTCTCGCTTGTCATTCTGTTTCGCGCCATTGTGGGTACGGAATTACCGGCGCATTGGGAAGCGGCCTTTGAAAAGCACCAAAAAACAGCGACCGTCGCGATCGGCGCTTTCGTCGGCTTCACCGTTGGATTAACCTCCATCGGCAGCGGCTCCCTCATGATGCCCGCCCTGGCTCTGCTTTATGCGTTACCGGCCGCGAAACTGGTTGGAACCGATGTCTTTCATGCCGCCCTCCTGGTGAGCGTCGCGGCCTTTCTCCATTGGGGAACGGGCAATGTCGAGTGGGACCTGGTTCCGTGGCTGCTGGCCGGTTCGCTTCCCGGCGTGCTCATCGGAAGCCTGCTCGCTCCCCGCCTTCCGCAACGCGTTTTGCGGGTTGGCCTCGGGCTGACGCTGTTAGCTACTGGCGCCAAGCTGGTGTAAAAGCGAGTTACTTCCCCCGCTCAGGTCAAAAATCTGAGGAAATTCTTGGGGCATGGCGTTGCCCGCCTTAGATCAGAATCTTTCCTTAATTCTCAGGCTGAACGCAGATGGCCGCGCCGTCGAACGATGCCGGCCCGGCGACGTTGACCGTCAGGTTCGAGCCGATGGGCACGAGCGAAGGGCTGCACGCCGGAGAACCGGGCGGCAACCGCGGGGGGAGCATTTGCGCGCTACAGAATGAAGCCGCCATCAGAGCGAGTCCGGTCATCTTCCCAATCCGCATAAGCTACCTCTTTGGCGAAATCATTCTACTCCAGCGTCTACCCGAGCAGCCAGCTTTTCAATCCGCAACCCCGAAGTCGTTAGTCCTGAATTGGTCGGCGGCCACGCGCTAAGAACACGTGTGCATGTTTTGATTCCCCATTGATAGCCGAACGTTCCACAATGGATGACCCAGTTCGTTTAGCGGTTTCCTGGCCGGAAGCACAGCGGGGCGAGCAACTCGGTGTTTTCCGTGCGATATTACCGGGCATCTCCTTCCGCCTTCCGATCGCTGAAACGAAAGCCTTACGGTGTATCCGGCGCGGGCGGCGTTAAGAAGGTTGCCGCTTATGTTCTGCCAGAGGCCGTTTTAAACCGTCGGCGGGACTCAGACTGTGCTGCACCGGGTTGCGGTGATTCCCGTGCCGCTTGGAGCGGATATGGATCAGGTCTACGGAAACCTGGGCCGCGATCTGATTTCGGGCATTCGCAGCTTCACTCTGGATTTCGCGAACCTGCAGTTCACGCTGGAAAAAGGCCGGTAAGCACATAGTCGCAACGTTGCCAGTGTGATTTGTTCGCGTTGCCTAACGCAAGCGTCCACTGAGGGAGTTCGCGGCAAACCGCCGGGAGCCCGGTCTGGGCCGGCCGCCCGGCGGTGTCGATAGCGGGAGTTAGTGAGTTGCCACGTATCTCACTACGCCGTGCGCGAGCAGATCGAAGCTGGGGTCCACCGTATGCGCGCCGACTCGCGGAGCGCTGAGCATCGCCTGGATGTCGATGATCGCCAAAAAGGCGGGCGCACCGCTCGCCCAGGACGCCGCCACTCCATACGCTTTCCCGTTATTCGGGCTGGTGTAGGCGGTGGTCGTGTGCGGATCGAATCCGTTGGAGAAAAACCTTGCGTCGGGCGTGTTGGGCAGCGTGGCGTAGGCATAATCCATAACGCTCGGGGTGCCGCTGCCGGATGTGCTTGGCAATTGAATGACGCCCACGGTATTGCCGCCGAACTCACCGGCGACAATTCCCTGATGGGTGCTTCCGGGCGCCACCGCGATGGCGCTGGTTCCGGCGGCCAAGCCGGTAAACTCCGGGAAATTCTGGAGCTGTCCAGGAGCGGTCCAACTACCGGTCGGGGAGCCGGGCGTGAAGGTCGCCTGTTTCAGATCGGCAATGAACAGATTGCCGGTACCCTCGTCGGTGGCCAAGGCGATTCCGGTTGTGCAATCCTCGCCCGCGGAATCGAAGTCGCCAAAACTCCCAATCGGATGCCCGAATTCCGCGACTGTCGACGGGCCGGGCAGGCCCGAGCCCGAAATTTGGAAAAGATCGTAGACATTCGCTCCGCCTTCGGGTTCGTTCGGCGAAAGAACGAGATTCCGGAACGGGTCCCATAAGACGTCTTCGGAAACTATGTTGGTCGTGTGAACCGGGGTACCGAGCGTGCCGTTGGTGAGGTCGAGAAACTGAAGCGCGCTGGGCGAGCCGGTAAGCCCCATTGTGATAACGGCCTGGTGCGTAACCGCATTCACCGCGACGCCGCAGTTGAAACAGGAGCCTCCCGAGAAACCGGCCCGCGCATTGCTTGCGGTGGTTATTGTGTTGGTGACGCTCGCTCCCTTAATCAAGTAGACCAAGGCGGGGAAGCCGTTCGCGGTACACGCCGTAACTCCCGTGACCGAGTCGGTGGAACAGGAATTCACCGCATTCCCGGTAGTAACCGTCGCCGGAGAGCCGCTGCCTTCGACGGGCACGGCCTGTACATTGACGCCGCTACCTCCCCAATTGGCGTTCGGCACATAGGCGGTGACGGTCACCGTGCCGCTGCCCGCCGCAGGCACGAGCATGCCCATGGAGCTGCCAGGATTGCAAGAGCCGACAGCGGTGCTCGAATGCGTGACCGAAAGCCCGGAACAATTGCTGCTGGTGAAAGCCGCTCCGCCCGTGGTGCTTCCCGAGATACTCACAAAGTAATTTCCCGTGGCGAGCGAAGAGGGAATTTGAAATTCAATCTTGTCGCTTGTTCCGATGATAGTCCGGGCGGCCGCCGCTACCGCCGATGTTTGACCGGCCGTTGTGCCGCAGGCTGTCTGTAGCTCAATCGTAACGCTGGACAGATTAATCGCCCCGGCCGGGAAACCTGAGCCGGTGACCCATATCAAGCTTGTCCCCGCGATTCCCGAACTGGGGCTGGTTGCAACATTCAGTTTCACCGAGGTGACTGCCGCCCACGAATTAGCAGAAATCAGAATCGCGCATGCGAAAAGGAGCGCCGCGCCTTGGGCTCTCCGCAAGAACGGCCGGCGGTCATGTGCGGAGCGCCGGAACCGGTACAGGAGTAGAACCGCGAGGCCCGCCCCTAGCAACATCCAAGTACCGGGTTCGGGAATCGTCGGCGGCGGCCCTCCGCCGGTCTGGGCGATGATGACCGCCAGGTCCCCATCCGACAAAGTTCCGGATGAGTCCGTGATTGTGGCCATGAAAGACTGAGAAGCTATAAAAGTCGAGCCGTCGTTAAGCGTAAAAGTCGACGGATTGAAATCGCCTTTTACAATTGCCATTGTAACTGGCGTGGATATGGAAACCGTTGCGCCATTGAAGGACAGCCCATCGGACGCGAGCGTGAAATAGCTGGAACCGAACACTGAAGTCGCCCCGCCCATAAAGTCCAGGGTAAGGCTGAGATTCGACAGCGCAATCGATGTCGAAACCGGAAAAGTCGTGTCGGGAAACGTTGAGGAATTCGGGCCCGTTTGGTTAACAATGTCGACCGTAGCCGTACCGGGGAGACCCGTTAAATCGAAATTGACGGTACCGATGTTGACCGTATCGGAATACGCCGCGGCTGGAAGCAATGCAATTACCAGCAACGTCAGGCAATATTGAGTGACCCGCTTAGAGAACATACTCCCCCTCTTTTGAGGCGCGCGGAACATGTGGCGCTCCGTAGCATTATAGGGCTGCCACCATTCTTTTGTGTCTGCTAAAGATCGTTCAAAGGTACTAACTGTCTGTCCACAATACCGTTACTTACTAATAGGAGCGTTTAGATTAGTAAGTTACCTATCTAATCTAAGCTGCCTTACAACGTGCGGGGGTGGGGCATAATGTCCAATATAGAAGGACTAGATCTACTCAACCTAAGGCATGCATGTACAATCTTTCCCAGCTTCAACGAAAGCAAATGGTAACGCGCTTACTGGTCGTCTCTGCCCTGGGATGGTGCGTGATCGTCTGGGTCATCTTCGTGTGGAAAACGTCGAGCAACTCGCTCGTTTGGATTCCCGCCGCACTGACCGCGCTGTCGTTGGTCGCACGCCATCCCTGGATCACGGCCATATCCGCCATTTTGGTTTTTGGGTTTGCGATCCTTACGGGATTCTCAATCGGCATGTTTTACGTTCCACCGGCGGTGATGTTGTTCGTTGCGGCGACCCTGGCGGCGAGGGAAAACCCGAGCGCCCGGTGAGTTGCCAATTGATACACCCTTATGTCAATATAGAAGGACTAGATTCATGGCAACCGCAATTTCCACCCCCACTCTGATTGAGCCGTATGGCGGCTCGCTTGTCGATCTTCTGGTCAGCGACCAGGAACGCGAAGAATTAAAACGGCTTGCGACCGGGCTTCCGTCGATCCAGCTTTCCGCGCGCTCGCTATGCGATCTGGAATTGCTAGCGACCGGCGCCTTTTCGCCCGTCGACCGGTTCATCGGCCAAGCCGACTATCTGTCAATCCTAGAAAATATGCGCTTGGCGGACGGGACGCTGTTCCCGATTCCGATCACATTACCGGTTGCGGACGCGACCGGACTGCTGGGGAAAAAGCTCGCGCTGCGCAGCCCGAACAACAACCTCATCGCCATCCTGGATGTTCAGGAAGTTTACGAGCGCAACCCGGAGCTCGAAGCTCATCAGGTGTGCGGGACGCCCGACCCCGAGCATAGCTTCGCGGTTGAGATGCGCGGATGGGGCAAGTACAACATCAGCGGCCCGATCAAGGTCATCGAGTTGCCGAGGCATTACGACTTCCCCGAACTCCGGCGGACGCCCGCGCAAGTTCGCGAGCTGCTGGCCGAGCTCGGCCATTCAAACGTGGTGGCTTTCCAGACGCGCAATCCCATGCACCGCGCGCATGAGGAATTAACCAAGCGCGCGGCCGAGCAGGTCGGAGGGGCGCTGTTGATTCACCCGGTCGTCGGCGTGACCAAACCTGGCGATGTGGACCATTTCACTCGCGTCCAGGTCTACAAAATGCTGATCGAGAAATATTACGACCCGACCCGCACCGTGCTCAGCCTGTTGCCGCTGGCGATGCGCATGGCGGGCCCGCGCGAGGCGCTGTGGCATGCCATTATCCGCCGCAATCACGGCGTGAATCACTTGGTCGTCGGGCGCGATCATGCCAGCCCCGGCCGCAACTCGAAAGGCGTTCCGTATTACAACCCGCAGGCCGCGCGCGAGCTGGTAGCCAAGCACAGCCAGGAAACCGGCGTAAAGCCGATCCCGTTCGACGAGATGGTCTATCTCGAAGAGGAAGACCGCTACGAGCAGGTCACCCGCATTCCCGAAGGCAAGAAAACGCTTTCGATCTCTGGTACCCAGATCCGTAATAGCTATTTGGCGAAAGGCGTGCCGCTGCCCGCCTGGTTTACGCGCCCCGAAACGGCCGCGATTCTGGCGAAGTCTTTCCCGCCGCGCACCGATCAGGGCTTCTGCATCTGGTTTACTGGCCTTCCGAGCGCCGGCAAATCGACCATCGCCGAGATTCTCGCGCTAATCCTGATGGAGCGCGGCGTTCAGACGACGATGCTCGATGGCGACGTGGTGCGGACACACTTATCGAAAGGTCTGGGGTTTTCGAAAGAAGACCGCGACACGAATATTCGCCGGATCGGCTTCGTTGCGTCCGAATTGGTGCGGCATCGCGGGCATGTGATCTGTGCCGCAGTCAGCCCGTTCAATTCCACCCGCAACGAGGTGCGCAATCTGGTTGGACCGGAGAATTTCGTCCTAGCTTACGTCAGCACGACCGCCGATGTCTGCGAAGAGCGCGACGTGAAGGGCTTCTACAAGAAAGCCCGCGCTGGGGAGATTAAAGGCTTCACGGGCGTGGACGATCCGTATGAAGCTCCCGAATCGGCCGACGTTGTGCTCGATACGGTCAACGGCACGCCCGAACAGAACGCCCGGAAGATCGTGGACCACTTAGCCGAACGCGGATTCTTGGAGTAAGGGATTTCGTTACCGGCGGACTCAGTGATGATGCAGCCGGTAACGATGTACAGCTTGCCGGGTGACCTGATTAATCGCGCCATTGGCCGATCCGTTGGCAACCGCGGGAAGCGACCATAATTTCGCTGTAATCGCCTTATAAACATGCGATGTGGACCGGGCGTGACTCGGGGCTTCGTAGCCGGCGGGGATATACTCATTTCCCGCCCAGTTCGCATTTGGCCGGATCTCCGCTTTCGTTTCCCAAGCGCAATGCTTTAGAAACTTATCGCTGATCGCCCCATTTGCCGTTGTCCGCAGCACGAAATAAACGTTAAATTTGTTGTGCTTTATATAGTGGGTCAGGGCGTTGCCGTGGCCTAGTCCACCTGGATTGTTGATCTGCGGATCGATATGTGAGGTTGGGTAGTCCTGCAGCGTGAAATTCAACACCCCGACGCCGGTAATTGGCTGAGCCGTGGCGACCGTATACCAAGGGATGCAGCCATTATTGGTCGAGTCGTAGCACGGCACAATCGTCTGAACCCATTCCATAACAACGTCGCCGTAATGGGCCTTCATTTTTGAATACGTCAGAATCTGTACCAGCCCCACTTCCCAAGTGGTGCCCGCCACCGCCGCATACTGAGTGACATTGATCCCGGCATCGATCCGCAGGCCCTTGCACCAGACGCAAATCCTTGGCGGGACCACGGCGTGACCCGACTGGTTGACGATGGCCGGATTGTCGCTTTTATCAACCTGAAATGTGACATTCGAGTATTGTAAGGCCATTAAAAAACTCCTTTCTGCTCCCGTGAGCGTTTAGAGGGCCGCTTATTCGCGCGGGGATTCCAAGATACTAACGTTAGTTAATCGTACCGCCGGAAAATCTCCAATTTTGGGGCGCGCCATTAGAGATAGCCGCCCGCAAGATTGTGGACCACTTAGCCGAACGCGGATTCTTGGAGTAAGTGCGCGATTCCTAACCGCTTGGCGGTACCGGGTAGGGAGTAATTAGCATCTAACTCCCGGCCAAGGAATTTCACGCGGATCGAAGCGAACCGGACATAATTTCTGTAACCGATTGAGGTGCAGTGTCCTTCTTCGATTCGCTTTCCATCCAATACCTTTACTCTTCCCCCATAGCGGCGTTTCCAGTACATAATCCCCGTGCCGTGGTCCCAATAATATTTGAGCCGGCGCCCTTTTTCCTTTTCGCTCGAACAGTTCGGATGGTGTGAAAAGTGCCGCCACCAGCCACAACCGTTTTCAAACTGGCTGCGGCTGGCTCCCGCCGTAGTGCAGGTAGCGAGTTCCCAAAATCGATGGCGCTTGAAGTTCAGCAGGTGCCGCCTGCCGCCTTTATCCAAAACCGCGGCCATTTCACCATCTTTGAGCGCCTGGAAAGTCTCGCTTAGATAATCCATGGTTTTGAGACGGCACAGCAAATCGGAGTGCCAAAAAGCAAGGCGCTTCGTGAAGAGGAACACGAATTCAAGCGGGAGATAGGGCCAACCGTTTGGGAATCCGAATCGTTTATTGAAGTCGATGAAAATGGCGCCGCGCTGCACGACTGGCTTTCCAAAGCGGGGATCAAAACCCACTACGGGTGTCCAGCCGGCGTACTTCACGAGTTTTTGTTGCACCGCGCACCATTCCGGATTCACATGCCAGCACAGCCAAGGCTTCTCCACGCCATCCAACGCCTTTCGCCAATCTTCCGCCGCAGTGTGAATCTCCTCCAGGGTGCGGTTGAATCGGCACCAGTCTCCTTGTCCCAATAGCGGATCCAGATTGCTTTGCGGGGTCTGATCCTTCGCCACGATCATGGTCATTTCGCGAGATACCCTCCTCTTGCGGTGCGCACCATGGGTCCTTTTCAAGCGCTGCCTAATCACTTGCCGTGATCCGCTTCGCCGATCCAACTCCGACCCCGGGTTACTAACGGTGAAAACAATAATAGTGGGGTGGATTACGGATTGAAAAGAGTACTTTCGCTCGAAAGTTCCCAGAGAAGGCGACGATGTGGGTGAGTACACTCTCCGGCTTCCCGTGGCAAAGGAGAGATGGGACCAAAGTAGCTAAAAGTTAAAGAGGGCTATGCCTAAATTGCATTTATAATGCTGTCGTAATGGCTATGGTGCGCACGCAAATTCAATTAACTGCGGACCAAATAGCAGAATTGCGGGCTTCGAGTAGACGCAATTACGCTGCGCGGGGTCCGACGGATGCGAGCTATCCCTCTTGCCCGCGCCATGAAACCCCCAGTGGTCATGCCCGATTCTGCGATTACGTGGATACCCGCCATTGCAACGAAGCACGAAGGTTTTCGAAACAATCTGTACAAATCCAATTTCATTGCCAATCTCCGGAGTCGTTGGGAATGTCGTAACGCGTAACATAACCATGCTCCGCGTCCGCTATCTCTACCTCCGGCGGCAGAAATTTCTTCGAGCAAACTGAAACAATGGCGACGGTTCTATCAGCGTTTCTGTGATCCACGGCGTTACGCGTTGAGCCGCGACCAGCACATTCACATAAGAATCGAATTCCGAGTGAGGATCTGCGATTTTACGCCATCTCTCACAAGATCCGAGCGTTCATAACGCCAAGTCGGGGCCTTCTCACGGAAGAACTCGACTCGATGCCGTCCGTTCGATGTGTGAACTCGTGGAACTTCGGCACTGCTGGCTATGCCGCTATCGACGGATCCGATCCCTATTTCCCGCCCCCCTGCAACAACGCCTCGGCGGTCTTCGCTTCCGGTAAAGTCGGGTCCATTTTGAGCGCGACTTGCAGTGCCTCTTTGCCGCGCTGTTGCTGGCCCGCCTTCAGATAAGCCATCGCCAAGTGGTAGCGCCGTACAGCCGTGCCGTCTTTGGCGACGGCTTTCTCCAGATACTGGATACCCATTTGATACAGGCCCTTTTGCGTATAAACCCAGCCGATGGTGTCCAGAATGGCGGGTGAATCGGGCGCGATTTCGGCAGCTTGTTGCGCGTATTTCAGGGCATCGTCCGCCTTTCCCGCTTCCGTCAGCAGGAACGCGACATTGTTCAGCGCCGGTAGGCTCTTCGAATCGATCGCCAGCGCTTTCTCATACTGAACGATAGCGCCCGCATGATCGCCTGCCTGCTGTTCCGCCATTCCGGCGATGATCATGCCGGCGGAACTGCGGTCGTCAATGGAGATAATCTGCAGGGCAAGTTGCTTCGCCTCGTCGTTCTTGTTCTCGGACAGATCCAGCTTCGCCAGAGCCATCAACGCGGCGGGATCCTTCGGATCGAGTGTCCGGGCAGCCTCAAATGCCGTGCGCGCATCGTCGGGCTTGCCGGCGCGTGCCATCCATTCGCCGACAAACACCTGCATGGTGGAGGACTGCGGCCGCTGCGCCGCATACTCCCGGATCTTCTGAACCGCCACTAGCGGCTGTTTCTCCATCAGGTACGATTCACCGAGCAGATTGAGCGCCCGAAAATCTTGCGGATTCCGTTTGAGAATCTCGCCGAGCAGCGCGCGGCCGTCGGCGTTCTTCTTGGACTGTAAATCGAGAATGGCCTTTTGCGTAAGAAGGTCGGGCGCGCGTACCTTAGCCAACGCGGCATCGACGTTCTTCTCGGCTTCATCGCGTTGGCCCAGGGCAAGCAGAGCCCAGTTTCGCTGAACCAGAATCGCGAGAGTGTTTTTCTGCTGAGCGGGAGCGCGATCCAGAAGGTCCAACGCCCCTTTCGCGTCTTTCTGGCTAATCAACATCTGCGCCATCTCGACGCGCACTTGCAGCAGATTGGGATTCAGCCGCAGCGCCTGCCCCAGCTCCTGACGCTGGTTGTAAGGACGGCCCAAGCCGAGCTGCACCTTCGACATCATGTAGTGGCCAATCGCCAAGTCCGGCTGGAACTGCAATGTGGTCGTCAGATCCTTTTCAGCAGCCTGATATTTGCGCTGGCGGATGGAAATCTCCGCGCGCTGCAGCAGCGCCTCGGTGTCCTTTGGATTCTTATCGAGCGCGCTGGCCAGCACCTTTTCCGCTTCCGGGATCTTGCCCGTTGCTACGTAAGCGGCCACTAAGCGGCTGCGCGCCGAACGGTCTTTCGAATCCTTATAGAGTTTTTCGAATTCCGCAACGGCTGCGTCTTTGCGGTCCGTCTGGAACAGGTAAATCGCGTGTAGCGGTTTGAAGCGCGCGTCCGGCAGCGCCGACAAGCGGACCAGCGTCTTTTCGGCGGCATCCTTTTGTCCGGCGGTATATTGCGCTTGCGCCAGATCGAGCAGCGCCGGGCCATTCTTAGGATTGATCTCAAGCGCCTGCTCGAATTGCTTCTGCGCATCGGCTGGTTTCTTCGCAATGCGATAGAACTCGCCCAGAGCGACCACGGCATCGGAGGAGACCGGCTTTTGCGCGGCCGCTTTCTTTAACACCGCTTCCGCGCCCGCCATATCGCCTTGCCGTATCTTGATCTGCGCCAAACCGAGCGCCGACTTCAGGTGCGCCGGCGAATGCTCGAGTGCCTGCTCCAGATGCTGCTCCGCGTCTCCCTGCTTGCCAAGACGAAACTCCGCCAGCGCCAGCGCGTCCAGCGCTTCCGGATCGTCCGGTTTTGCCGACAGCACCGATTGAGCCATCTGCTCGGATTTTTCGAGCGTGGGCTTGTCCTGCGAAGTCGCCATCAGCTCCGCCAGTTTCAGTTGAGCGCCGCGGTGTTTCGGATTGATTTGCGTCGTGATGCGTTTTAACTCGGCGACGCCAGCCTGTAAGTTGTTGGAATCGAGGTAAGCGAGCGCCAGTTGGTAATGCGCCTCCGCATCCTTCGGCATCACCTTCACCGCGTTCCGGTATTCGAGGATGGCCCGCGTATAGTCCTTTTCATTCAGAAACTTCTTGCCGTTTGCTATATATTTGGCTTCCTTCTGTTGCGGACTGGCGCAGCCGCCAAGCCACAGAAGGGCCGTTCCCAATAACACGGGAGTCACAACCCGCGCGAAGATTCTAGCCATATTTCCCTACTTCACCGACACGGTGATTGTATTGCTCAACATCTGGTCGATCACAATCCGCAGCGAGACCGAGCCGGATGGCGCGTCTCCGGGAATCTGAATATTCAACTGCCACAAACCTACGAAGCCGGGGGCGAGTCCAGAATATTGTACCTGGGCATCTTCCGTACCGAACGCCGCGCATACCAGGGAGGCGCTGGTAAGGCAAGCACCCAAGTCCGTTGTCGGCTTTGCCACTGTATTCGCCAATCCGCCGGAAGGGGCCGGCTGGCCGTCCGGGACAACCGGATTCGTCGGACCCTGGCCGGTTCCGAAAACGGAGATGACCGAACTGGGCGCGGCCGGATTAGCTGGGCCATTCGGACTGCCGTCCTGATTGAGAATCGCGCCTTGCCCCTTCCCGTCTTTGGTAAGCGTAAACAGTCCCGGCGCCGCGGTAGCAACGGCGATCAATCCCCCGGCAATCAATTCTCCAGTATCCGCCGTTCGCACGCCCAACAGGTTGGCGCCCGTGGCCGCCGTCGCCGGGACCTGGAAGTTGATCTGTCCGGCCGACACATAGATGGGATACGCCGGGGCGCTATCGTTCAGAGTCAACTGACGATTGCCCAGTCCCGCGGATAAAGGAAGTTTCTGCGCCGCAGCGGTCTGATCCGCCATATTTAAACCAAATAAAGCCACCAGCGACCCCGGCGCAACCGCGACTCCAGGGAGATAATCGGCCGCGCTGACAGCGGCTACGGCTCTGAGCACGTGTAGCACCCGGTTATTTCCCGTATCGCCAATGTACAGCGTGTTCCGGCGATCGACGAATAGCCCGACGGGCGCCGCCAGTCCATCGGGCGTAGCCGCGCCGTTATTGCTGTCCCAATCCTCCCTGTTGGTGGTAAAGCTGCCCGGCCTTTGGCCAAATACCGAAATCGCCGCGCCGCCCGAAAGCGGCAATGAGAGCAGCGCCGGAAAGACCAGCACGCGGTGGTTGCCGTTATCCGATACGTAAATCTGGCCCACGCTGTCGACCGCTACGTCGAACGGCGCACGCAGATTGGCGGCTCCGGTTGCCGCTCCCGCGGAGGTCAGGCTTCCTTGCCCGATGACCACCGAAGCGCTCGCGCCCGCGGACGGCAGCGACGGAATGTTCGGAAAGATTACAATCCGGTTGGCGGCTGTGTCCGCCACGTACAGGGTGGAGGCCGCGCTGATCGCGATTCCCTGTGGAGATGCCAGCGTTTGCGCGCTCACCTGGGTCACTGTGTTCTGCGTGAAGGAAGGCTGCCCAATAACGCGAACTGCCGCCGCGCCGTTCGGCGCTCCCGACGGAAATTCCAGAACGCGGTTGTTGACGCTATCGGCGACGAACAGATCTCCATTCGGCGCCACCGCGACGCCGGAAGGCGTATTCAAGCTGGAAGCGTTGACCGAAGAAGGAATGTTCGAAATAAAATCCGGCTGGCCATAAACCGTATCCGCAGTGATCCGGCCGCTTTGATCCACGGGACGCGGAAACCGCAGCACGCGGTTGTTTCCCGCATCCGAAACATACAGATCGCCATGGCTATCCACCGCGATGCCTCGCGGATGGGATAGCGATGTATTCGTTGGTAGGCCGGTGGCTGAGTCGGGGTTCGCGAGCGCCGTCGTCAGGTCCGGTTGTCCAATCGCGAGATCGGCCGGAGCCCCGGTCTTAAAGTGCGCCGAATCTTTCCAGATCAGAACCCGGTTATTGCCAGTATCGGAAACATATAACGGATACGGCGCCTTCGAGTAATCGATGGCCATTTTGAAAGCGGCGTTGATGCTGGTTGGTTTAATCTCGTTCGCACCGTTCGAAGAGAGATCCGGCTGTCCGTACGCCACCGTCGCCAGCATGCCGCCGGCCGGAATTTGGACTACCCGATTGTTGAAAGTGTCCGCGATAAAGATCGTGGCGTCAGTGGCAAACTTCACATCCGATGGAGCGCTCAGAGCCTGCGGCGACGCTTTCGGCGACGCTCCCGTATTCGCCGTGATCGTTGTCAGATTGGCCTGCCCAAACGCTTTCGTCGCGGTCATGCCCGACGTGAACGGAGCATTGAATATCAAAACGCGGTTTTCAGCCGGATCGGCAACGTAGAGATTCCCGGGCGGGTCGAACGCGAGGCCGAACGGGCTGGCAATTTCCGTTCCCGCAGGGCCGGTTTTGGGCGATCCGCGCACCGTAAAAACCGCTTGCCCGAGTACAACCGTCGCCGCCTCGCCTGTCGCTTGTGGCGCCGGAAACAGAAGCACGCGGTTGTTACCCGCATCCGAGACATAGAGCGTCCCCTTCGAGTCAAAGGCCAAACCCGTCGGCTGGTCGAGTGTCGCGGCCGAAATTCCACCCGTGTTCGGCGAACCGGTTGTGAAATCTTTCTGGCCAATGACGATATCCGCGGAAGGATTCGTGGCACCCAAAGCCGAAGCCGGAAAGCGTAGTACGCGGCTATTCGTCTGGTCCGCCACCCATAAATTTCCCTGCCCATCGAATGCAATCGAAAGCGGCGTCGCCAGCGAATGATCCGAAATGCCGCCCGCATTCTTGGAAGTTCCGGTCAGGCCCGGCTGCCCATATACCATGGACGGATTGGTGCGCTGTGGATTGGCGAAGGGCTTCGGAAAACGGAGCACCCGGTTAAATCCGGCATCGGCTACGAACAGGTCTCCAGTTCCCGGCTGAACGGCCAAGCCGAGCGGCCCAAACATGTCGAAAGTAGCCGTGCTGCTACGGCTCGGCTGACCGAGAATCAGGTCCGCCGACGCTCCGCTTTGGACGGCGTGGGCATCTTTCCAGGCAAGAATCCGGTTATTTTGACCATCGGAGACGTAAAGATGTACCGGCCCATCGCTCGAATCGGTAGCCACGCCTCCCGGCAATTGCAACTCCTGGCCTTGTACCAGATTCAGCGCATTCTGATATAAATCCGGCTGTCCCAGCGCCCGGTAACCGACGTTCGATAGCTGCGCTTTCGCAAAACCGCCAGTCCAGAACAGGGAGGCTAAGACCAGCGCATAACCAGCAATGGAGCGGGCGCGCAAAGAAACAATCATTGCGGTACAACGATCGTATCGCCGGGCAGAACTCGAATATTCTGCTCTATATGCTCGCCTTTAATCACCTGCGAGTAATTGAACGGGATGCGAATATCTTTGTCGCCCTGGTGCCGTAGCACGTAGATTTTCGTCTTTTTCGCGAAGTCCGTGACGCCCCCGGCTTCAGCGAGAACTTGTAGAATCGTCATGGGATAGTCGAGTTTAATCGGGCCCGTCCGCCGCACCGCGCCGATCATGTAAACCTTCTTGCTATTGACTTCCCGGACGACTACCGTCACTTCCGCCGCAGGTATGAATTTAGCGAGCCTTTGCTCCAATATCTTTTCGAGTTCACCCGTCGTAAGCCCGGCCACTTCCACTTCTTTTACCAACGGGACCGTGATTTTCCCGTCCGCCCGCACCACGACTCCCTGTGTCGAGGCTTCTGGCTCTTTCCAGACATCCACCTCTAACACGTCGCCCGCGCCGATCCGGTATTCCGGAGGAACTGTCGCTGCGGACTGAACTGCTGGCGGACTTGCCGCCCGATTTCCTTGCGCGAAGGCACCCACGCCACACGTTATAAAAAACGCAAACACACCGCACCACATGCCACGCGGCGCGAGTCGAGAATAGATTATCCGCATCATGATAGGGAGCGCAACCTAAAGCATTATCTCATACTTCCGCGTCAAAACCGGCCTTTTTGCTACACAGGATCTCTGGTGCGTAGTACCTTTCTCCTCCCCCTCCGGATCGAGCGGAGTACCCCCTGGATCTCAGGTACTAGTTTTGGATATGG
>Ga0105240_10007457_pt1 | contig 15877 bp, 13 predicted proteins | sample KBSC54metaG_FD_80426 | JGI IMG/M metagenome (GOLD analysis project Ga0105240, IMG submission 80426) | Corn rhizosphere microbial communities from Kellogg Biological Station, Michigan, USA - KBS C5-4 metaG | ecosystem: Host-associated > Plants > Roots > Rhizosphere > Soil | place: Michigan, USA... | reverse complement strand
GCCTCTGAGTATAAATACGACCCCCAGGGACGGATCATATCCATCACCAATACCTCTACCGAGACGGACAACCATCTTACGGCCGTGGAGCAGCACCTCTGGCAATACGACGCCAAAGGCAGGCCCGCCACCATGCTCAAGATAAAAAACACTACGGACACCACCTTCATCCACCTTGTGCAGGACGAAAAAGGCAATATCGCCGAAGAGCATGCTACCCGCTATAAGATCGACCTACCCACGGTTTTTTATTATTATGACAGCGCCGGACGCATCACCGACATCGTACGGTATAATAAAAAAGCCCAGCGCCTCCTCCCCGATTACGTATTCGAATACGAAGGAGGCAGGCTCGCCACCATGCTCGTAGTGTACGAAGGCACCACCGACTATCAGAAATGGTATTACATATACGACGACAAGGGACTAAAGGTCAACGAGACCGTCTATAACAAGCAGAAAGAGATGCTCGGCCACATTGAGTACAACTATAAATTTTAGGTCATGCGAGTACTACTATCCTATATTCTTTTCACACTCGTCACATCCACCGTCACAGCCCAGGACCTGGACTTCCCCGACTATCGCAGTAAAAAGGATAATTTTTCCAAGATCAACGACAAGGACATCCGGGCAGACCTGGCAAGCTTCGTACTGGCAGGCGTGGACGAAAGCATCGGCAAGGCGCCCCTTAACAGCCTGCCGGTAAAAGAAGTCACCGGCAATTCCATGACCTTCGACGATGGCAAGATCCAGGTGACCATCCGCACGGGCGTCTTCTTCCCCTCCAAACACAAGATGATGTACGTGGATAAGCACCTTCTCCGCATCGACAACCATCCCTATTACGGAGGCACCTACGGCATGGCCCCACAGACTACCATCGAATCCATTACAGTCGTCGTGGGCGGGGACACGGTAGCCATACCCCCCACCGCCTATAACGATCTCTTTGACCCCCAGTTCAGCTTCAACCAGGAAGGCGCAACCCGTAGCCGTAATGGCGTCTTTCCGTCCAAAGACAAACACACTTTCTATATCTATATGCTAAATATCAACAGCGGAGGCAGCGAGTTCACCTGGGTCATCCGGGACAAGCAATACCTCCGCCGTGTGGTGGATTTTGGGTTCCTCACCAAATAATTCGCCCGGGCACTGATCATGGAAAATAATTTATACCCCCCACCCCCCGCTAATGTCGATCCCGGAGTGCTCGATATTTCACCGGCCTTTCGCAAACAGGTCGGCGTTGTCATCACCTCCATCATCCTGTTCATCATAGTCTACCTTTTTCTCGTAGCTGCCGCCATCGTCCTGGCCATCGTCCTTTGCTGGCTCGGTGTTGCCATCATCATTGCAAAGCCCATGTTCCTCACTCTTATCCTGGGATTGGGATTAATGGCCGTAGGCGTCTCCGTCATCGTATTTCTCGTAAAATTCATTTTCGCCGTAGCGAGGGACGAGAACTCCCAGCGGATAGAGATCACCGAAGAACAGCATCCCCGCCTGTACGCCTTCGTCCGCCGCCTCACTACCGAGACCCAGACCCCCTTTCCCAAAAAGATCTTTATATCCCCTAACGTCAATGCCTGTGTATTTTACAACTCCAGCTTCTGGAGCATGTTCTTCCCCGTCCGGAAGAACCTCGAGATAGGCCTCGGGCTGGTCAATAGCATTAATATCAGCGAATTCAAGGCGGTCGTTGCCCATGAGTTCGGGCACTTCAGCCAGAAGAGCATGAAGCTGGGTAGCTTCACCTACAACGTCAACAGGGTCATCCACAACATGCTTTTCGAGAACAACAGCTACAGCTCCTTTCTCAGCGCATGGGGCAACTTACACGGCTACCTCCGCATCTTTGTCAGCATCACCGTCAGGATCGCCGAAGGCATCCAGTGGATACTCCGCGGCATGTACCGGCTCATCAATAAGAATTACAGAGGCCTTAGCCGTGAGATGGAATTCCATGCCGACACCGTCGCTGCATCGGTGTCAGGTGGCAACAACGTCATCAGCGCCCTCAGCCGTATCGAAGTGGCAGCCAACTGCTATGGCAGCGCGCTCAACAATGCCAATGACAAGCTGAAGGAGAACAGGATCGCCACCAACATCTACACGGACCAGCTCGTCGTCTTTCAGTCCCTCGCCGGCGATTATCACCTCCCCGTAAAGAATGGCCTGCCCGAAATATCCTATCATTTTATACAATCTTTTTCCCGCAGCCGTATCAACTATAAGGACCAATGGGCCAGTCACCCTACCCTCTCGGAGAGGCAGACACACCTCGACCGGTTCTCAATCGAAACCCCTCCCGACACCAGCAGCCCCTGGCTCCTCTTTGACCAGCCACAAGCCCTGCAGGAACAGCTGACCCGCAATCTCTATGCAAATGTTACGCTCGAAAAAGAGGCAAGACCATACGACAGCCGGGAGTTCGAACAATGGTACAACCACCGGAAAGAGAAATATGCCCTGCCAAAGGCTTACAACGGATTTTATGAAGGCAGGTTCCTCACGGTCAATTGGGACCTGGATGGCCCTGGCTCCTCGCCATCATTGGACGCCCCCGGCTCCTCGCCAGCCGCTCCCGCCAAAACCTTCGATCAGCTCTTCAACGAAGAGACAGGCCAGCTCCAAACCTCCATCAACTCCCTGGAAAAGGATATTGAAATAGTAAAAGCCATCAAAGACAAACGCCTCGACGTCACCAGTTTCGACCTCGACGGCGTAAAGCATTCCCGTAAAGACGTCGACACCGTCATAAGATCCCTGGAACAAGACATCGCCGACCTCAACGCCCGCCTCCAGTCCCTGGATCGTGAAGCATATTACTTCTTCCTGCAGCAGGCGCAGTCGCCGGATAAAGAGGCCCTCCGCAAGGCATACCGTTCTTATCAGTCCATCAGCCGCGAATACGACGAATATGCCACGCTGGTCAATATGACATTAAAGACGATCAACCCCTTCTACCAGGGCGGCGTCTCCCACGATACAGTAATGAGCATTATAGCAACCCTGAAGGAAAAATATGAACCTCAGCTAAAAAATACATATACCCAGCTGATGGTTAAGGGGCTTATCTCACTGGACGACAACAACGAGCTTTACACCTCGCTAAAAGCATTTGTCGGGAAGGATTATCGCTATTTCATCATAGACCATTTCAATGACAACGAGCTCAGTGAGCTCACAGGTCTCGCCATCCGGACGGCAGAGCATTTCGGACAGCAGCGGTTCATGATCTACAAGCAGATGCTGGAGCTCCAGTTGTCTAGTATCTCCACGACCGCAGGTCAGCACCCCTAGGGGCGCGGCGCTGCGCCTCTTCCGCCCATTTCTTTATATACATTTGGTGGTAGCGCAGACGGCTGATATAGTTTGGATGTGCATGATCCCCGTTCCAGCAGTGCTCCGCCCGGTCGCCATAATCCACCTCACAGCTACAGACAGGGTTTTGCAGCTTCTTGAGCACATCCTCGGCCGTATACACCGCATTGTTCAGATAATAGGTGTCCATATCTCCCACGTAGATATGGATCTTACCCTTTAGCTTTTCTCCGATCTTCGGCCAGTCCCGCCGGATGATATGGGTGAGGTCATAGTGCTCCATCCAATAGGCCGCCACCGAACTGTCGATGGCGCCCGTATACTTGTCGAATATCCGCTTCGGGTATCCATCCTGGTCAGCCGGGGAAAAGACCGCCTCCCATATGTCGAACTGATCCCCGCTGCGGCTGCGGGTTCCCACCGCCAGTTCCCGATGGTTCGTTTCCTTAACCGTGGCGCCGACATGTCCCAGATAATCCCGTTCCGCCGGTCGCGGCGTCCTCTTAAAGTCGCTCTCTACAAAATAGGCATTCCTGTCATGATAAATGTCGATGGTCATGTAGTGGTGAAAATCTATGGGGTCCGGACAGGCAGCATAACATCCGTTGTAGTCGTCCGGATACAACACCTGCACAGCCAGCGCTTCCCATCCGCCCGTAGACCCTCCATAAGTGAATCTCGCCCAGCCCTGACCGATACCCCGGAATCGCTTTTCGATCTCCGGGATCAGCTCATAGGTGATGGCATCCCCATAAGGCCCCAGGTTCTCTGAATTCACCGCATACGAGTCGTCATAATAAGGATTGGCATGTGTTATCTCTACCGCCAGCACCCGGGGGAACCCCGGCCCGGTCCATTGCTTATAAAAGTCATAGGCCTCCTGTTGCACGATCTTGTTATATCCCGTGATGCGGAATCTCGCGCTGCTGTCAGGCTTCAGGTTCTCGTCAGGAGGTGTCATACGGAAGCCGCCAAAATCCTCCGGGAAGTGACCGTGGAAGATAGCCAGCGGGTACTTGACATTCGGATGCTCGTCAAACCCTTCCGGCAACAGCACATGCGCCCCGATAAACATCGGCCGCCCCCAAAACTCGGTGAGCAGCTTGCTTTGTATCCTGATATGCTTGATATAGCGGGTATCCTGCGGCTCAGAGATGGGCGGAATGATCTGGTCGATGACCAGCGCTACCTCACCCGTACGCGCAGGGTCAAAATGTATCTTGACAGGCTTGGAGTAGATATTGCCGGGAGCGATATTCCAATGTTGCCCTTCCCCCCTGTCCATCGGCAGCTTCACCGTATGGCCATTCTTCAGATGAAAGGTCTCGTATTTGTGAAGGAGCACCTGCACATAGTAGTCACCTGCCGGTACATCCCGCAGCCGCTCGATGGGATAGCCGAACGCATGCATGTCCACCAGTTCCGACACACCCGGCTGCCAGCCATCCACATCTATCCCGAATACCATCTGCGTACCCGCGGCATCGCTTATCTGGAACCTCGGCTCCGCCTTGTCATTATTGGAGATCAAAAGAAGCAATCGCCCATCCCAGGCGGCAGAATGCAGCTGAGGTGCGATAGTGACCCGAAAGGTCTGCGCCCGGACTAATCCTGGCATCAGTAGCAGGGTCAGCAAATACAGTTTTCCCATGTTTTAGCAGTTGTCTGCTAAATATACTAAAAAACTTTTTTGATAGCATCCAGCGATACCCCCAGCCACGCACGGCTCACCTTGTCCAGCGCCGCCTCATCCCCCGTAAAATGGAACACCATATGTTGATGATGCAACGATCCACCCGGCTTCAAAAAGGCCGCCGGCGAAACACTTTCTATTTCATAAAAAGGCCCCATCTGACTGCCATCCGCCAAAGGGCCATCATTGTAAGCATTCACCGCATCCCCGCTAAACGCAGGCTTCGTCGTCTTCCACTCCTGGTTAAGATATTTTCCGGTAGAGTCTAATTCGAACATCGTCACCGTCAGCACCTTGTTCTGCGCATCATAGCTCCCCGCCCGCGGCAGCGCACTGGCAGGATGAATACCCAGTTTGCCCCTGCTCTTGCCATCCGCCTTAAAGAAGAGGGTGCTGTCAGTTATTTTGATCCTGTCGGAAGCTATCTCCCCAAAATAGTCGGTAGTGGCAATTTTCCCGCCGGTCCCGGCCGTGGCCCCGTTTCCCACCTCTCTGCCCCCCTTATGAGGAATAACGATCACCGTAGCAGGCGACGGGTTAAACATATCCAGCATCCAGATACAAGGCATCCCCGTCTCCTCCGTCCATTCCCGGCCCCCCGTATTGGTCAGCGTATTGTTGGTCCGGTATCCCACCACCTTGAGGGCCGGATCATGCGAGGGCAGCATGCCGTCGATAACACTCCTGCTTAATATAGTAACATCCCGCATAACAGAGAGGGATAAAGGTGTACCCGCATAGTTCACCAGCTGCATATCTTTTTGCATGCTCACAGACGTCGAATCCTGCCGGATCACCCTCCATGCCTCCGTATCAAAGGCGGCTGGTGTCTTCCAGTTCGCAAACTCCATCGCAGCCCCCTTGGGGAAGAAGAGCGAATACTTTCCCCCTTCCGGTCCCAGCCAGATGCGGTTCTCCCCGCCATATCCATTCATGTGGGCATCCACCGGTCCTGTAAAGGCCTTATAATGGATCCATCCAAAACTCTTCCCACGCTCACCATCCGCCGTAGACGTAAAGACCTTTGCCTGGTACTTGGGCGATACGATCACCTGCGCCTTGCCCCCATCGGTTTGCAGGACAACAACACTGTCATGCATCTTCAAAAAAGCAAGATCAAAAGCAAAGCTCCCCGGAGGGACAGTATTTGGCCCCTCCGCCTGCCAGCCAGGTTGATTGTTATTGTTGTTACAGGCAGCAGCCAGCATCACCGCCGCCGCCATCGATCCAAACAGTCTTTTGTTCATATGCAATCGTGCTTTTTTTATTCGATTTTGTCTCCCGCTGACCGCTAACTTCTTATCCGCCTCTTTCCTCGATGTCCGCTGAACCGCCAACTTCTAATCTACCTTCCTCCTCGTCCCCCGCTGAACCGTCCAATCGCTCATTGCCCCTGTCCTGGCGTGTGCCGTCAGCTCCCTTTGGCCGCCGAAAGTTCTGCTTAAACGATTAAAAAAGCAAATAAATCTGCCTCCCCGTCAAAAATCTCACCCAATAAACTTTTAGCAAATTTTAGCGCAATATCGCCTCATCCCGAGCCGACAATTCCTATCGGCGCCCCCCTGACCGCCTGCTCCAAAAAAAAATCCCTACACTGCTGCAGGGATGCGCTAATCAAATACCATAACCATTAAACCTTATCCTATTAGAACTTAAAATTAAATTCCTTCTACAAATTTGCTTGTAGAAATACTTCTACATCCATCCTAACCCGGACAGATTTCTACTCCGAATGGAAAAAATCTTTACTTTGTCAGCCCTCTACTCCCCGTACTCGTTGTATCAAACCTTTAAACTTAAGTTCTATGAAGCAACTGATCAAAAAACTACGCTCCGTCATTTATCTGCAGGAGCTTTCGGACGACGACATGCCAAAAAAGATCTCCGTTGGCGTGAACCTGATGAGCCTCTGGGTCATCCTGCTTACCGTCACATTCGGCACCTTTTTTTATTTCCTCTCCCATAATATCCTTATCCTCGTCGGCATTGTGATAGAAACGGCCCTGCTCATCTGCACCATCCTGCTCAATCATGCCAAACGGTATCACATCGCAAGCCTGTCCATCTATCTCACAATGGGCACCGCCACCCTGTATTACAGCAGCATCCTTGGCCGCCCCGTAGAGGCCCAGCTAATGGTCGTCTACCTCATCGGCGTCGCCCTCTTCATGTTCCCCGATCTCGCTACCCGCATCGCCTGCATCGCCGTCTCCGTCAGTCTCCTCGTCCTGCTGGAGCTGAACTTCAGGTACCAGGTCATCCAATCCATAAAAGTGGATGAAAGCACCGCCCTGCTCATGCGATGGTCCTCCTATGCCGTCATCATCTCCCTCGTTATTTTCACCTTCGTACTCTATTCCAGGAATAACAAGCTCCTCATGGCCCGATTAAGAAAACATGCTGAAGAGGTAGAGTTCAGCCTGGAAAAAGAAGAAAAGGCCAACGAGAAAAAGGATATTTTTATCAGCAACGCCTATCACGAGATCAGGGCCTCCTTCTTTTCCATCTTCTCCATCCTCAACCTGTTCAGCAAGGACAGGGCCGACGATCATAAAATAAAGGACTGGCGCAGAGCCGTCACCCATCTGAGGACAGCCTGCCAGATCTCGCAGAACATCATGGACAATATCCTTGAATATGAAAAGTACGAGATTGGCACCCGCAATGCCGTGTACAACGACCTCATCGATATTCGCTCCCTCATCGACAACATCGTGGAGATCTATCAATATTCCGCGGATGAGAGGAAAGTGCGGATCACCGCCGAGATCTCCGAGGACATGGAGGAATATATCCTCTGTGATAAGGTCAAGCTCAACCAGGTCATCACCAATTTGCTGACCAATGCGGTAAAATACACCCGCTCGGAGACTGACATCACCATCCGCGTCACCAGAGAGAACGATCACTGGCAGTTGTCCGTCGAAGACCAGGGCGAGGGCATAAAAGAATCCAATATCGACAGGATCTTCGAACCATTCGTCACCGGCAGCCCCACAGGCATCGGCCTTGGCCTCTACATTACAAAAAAGACAGTCAATCTCATGAAAGGCAAGATCTCCGTGGACAGCTGGCCAGACCAGGGGACAAAATTTACTATTTCCATGCCCCTGCAATCCATCCATCCCAATTGATCGGCTCGCCAGTTCACCCCCCCCGCTCAGTTCATATAAATGTGCGGGTATCGAGTAGTCTCCCGGGTGCTCCAATCCACATTACCCCGCATCTGGTAGCCCAGCGCGTCGATATATTTTTTCAACATGGTATTCGTCCGGTCGTCGAATATGTATGCCCTTTCCGAAAGGTCGATAAATTCCCGCACCAGGTCGTCATGGATCTGCGCCGCCCGCCGGATCGCCTCGTCCATGCTGACACCGTATTTGTTCTTTAACACCGTCACCAGGTTGTATTCGCCCTTATCCAGCTGGTTCAGCTCCTTGCTCAGAGAAAAAAGATCATTGGAAAAGCAGACAATATTACGGCTCGTCTCCGTCAGCTTCCGCACAAAAGGATGCTCATAGATATGCTCGTTGAGGTATATCTTCCCCGTCACCTCCAGCGAGTCCGTCGAAAGATGCGCCGCGCCCAGGTATTGCCGTATCTGCATGTATTCCTCGACATCCGGCTTCAACCCGTTGATCATATGCTTGAACTGCCAGGCCAGTCCCTTGAACATCAATTTTATACAGTGAATGAACTTCATCTGCCAGGCCTTGTTCGTACGCAGCACCATCCGTCGCCAGAAATCACTAAGCGCCGCCAGGACCGGCCCGTCTTTTCTGATAAAACATTTTTTATTATATTCAAGTATCTCCATGAATTGGCGTTCGAAATTCGTATAGGCCGTTTTATCCTTGATAATATCCTTTTCGTCAAATATATCATCGACCATGAATAACAACGTATTGAAGTCACACCATGCACAGATGTCCGTATAATCCCCCATCGGGAAACTTCGTGCAATAAATAGGGGGAATCTGTAGTCTTTATATCTGGAGAAGATCTCGTAGGTCGGGGTCAGCTGAAATTCAAGGATCCAATCATTAGTGTGAGCTTCGATTTCTTTGTACATTGGGTGAATAGCACCCACAAAAGGGCAATACAATGCCGGGATAGCATAGAGATTCATAAATAGGAAGGTTTAATTACAGGTAAATTACTTATTAAGTGCTATCCTACCAGCCTAGTAAATATTTACATAGCTTTATCATATAACAAAACCTATATGAGATGGAACCTAAAATACTTCTGGCGGATGATCACAGCATGATCTGCAAAGCAGTCAAGCTGATCCTGGAGTTGAATTTTGGGTACACAGATGTCCGGGGAGTAGCCACCTGCAGCGAAATGATGAAAGAGCTGAACAAAAAGATCTACACCCACCTCGTGCTGGATATCAATCTGTCCGATGGCAGCACCCTCGAGGTCTTGCCCACGATCCAAATGCTCTATCCCCAGCTTAAGGTACTCGTATTCTCTATGCAGCCCGCGGAGGTATACGGAGAAGTGTTGAAAAAACAGTACGGCCTGTCTCATTATATTTCCAAGACAGCCTCCGAAGAAGAGACGACCAGCCAGATCCGGAAATTCTTTCAAAGCAACGTCACACCCGAAAAAGAAGTCTTCACGGGCGATACCTACAACCCATTCATAAAACTCTCTGCCCGGGAGTTCGAGGTATTGCATTATATGCTCCAGGGATTGAGCGGGAACGACATCAGCCGCAACCTCAATCTCAAGCATAATACCATCTCCACCCTCAAAAGCCGCATCTTCGAAAAGACAAGGACCAGCAACGTCCTGCAGCTAAAGGAGCTGGCCACTCTGTACAATGTCAACTAAGGAGAGTCGACGTTGTCGACTCTCCCCGGTCACGCCACCCGTCCCCCCGCACTCATTTTTGTCAGCTGCGCCAGCGTATACGCCCCCACCGCCATCACAAGATCCCTCACCGCCACGTCGAAATAGTGGCCGCCTATGATCAGCTGCAAGGCAATGCAAATCAGCCACGCCATGACAACATAGGCTCCCACCACCGTCCTTACGAACACAATAATGCCCGCAATGATCTCGATCACCCCAACTACTTTCATAAAGGTCTCCGGATCCAAAGGAATAGAATTCTTGAACGATAGGTAATCCGACCAATGGGTCAAAAGATTCGTAAATTTGTCCAGACCTGCTACAATGGGAACTATTCCGAATGTTAGCGTTAAAGTCTGGGAAAGTTGCTTTACAGTAGCCATAAATTAGAGTTTTTATTCCCTATTAGATAAGGCACCCTGCCAAAGGGTCACAAAGCCTGGCATAATAATTTTTTTGTAACCTTTTTGACTCTCGTGCATCAAATGCAAAATATGATCCAACAGGAGCCCCTGCAGATAAGTCAGATCCCGGACGAGTCCCTGATAAGGTCCATCCTCGACGGGGATAAGAAGGCGTTCGAATACATCATCCGGAGATATAACCAACGGTTATTCCGCACCGGCATGTCGCTATTGAACAACGAGGCCGATGTAGAAGATGCCATGCAGACAGCCTATATAAATGCTTATCTGCATCTCGATAAATTTAAGAATAACAGCTCCTTTGCCACGTGGATGACAAGGATCATGATCAACCAGTGCCTGGGTCAGATCAGAAAGACCCGGACGTTAAGGACCATTTCACAAGACAATTCAATCAACATGGTAACCCCGGATAGTGAACTACATAATAAAGAGCTTTCCGCCCTACTGGAGAACGCCATCGAACAGCTACCCGAAAAATACAGGCTCGTATTTGTTTTGAGGGAAGTAGAAGACCTATCCGTAAAAGAGACTGCAGAAGTGCTGGATATCGCCCCCTCCAATGTCAAGACCCGCCTCAACAGGGCCAAGACCATGCTAAAAGACAATCTGAAAGGTTATATGAAAGAACATGTCTACGCGTTCCACCTCACCCGCTGCGATCGCATAGTAGCCAGGGTCCTCACAGAACTGAAGATCATTCCCTGACCTCGCCCTGGCCTCACACCCCTCGCCCTGGTCGCCAGGTCCCAGCCACAGTCTCCCGCTCCTCGTCCTGGCCGCCAGTCCCCAGCCACAGTCTCCCGCTCCTCGCCCTGGTCTCCCGCCGGTCTCCCTACTCCATCGCCTGCCCAAGGTCCCCAATAATATCCTCGATCGCCTCCAGCCCCACGCTCATCCGGATCAACCCATCCGTCACCCCCGCCTTGATCCTGTCCGCCGGCGCCATCCCCGAATGTGACATCGACGCCGGATGAGAAATCAGCGTATCTATCGTCCCCACCGACACCGCCCTCGTACATACCCGCAACCTGTCGATAAACCGCACCCCCGCCTTCATCCCGCCCTTCAGCTCAAAAGCCATCACCGCACCCGCCCGGCGCATCTGCCTCCCCGTAAGGGCCGCATCCGCATGATCCTTCAACCCATTGTAATGCACCTTCAACACCGCCGGATGCCCCGAAAGGAACTCCGCCACACGCTCCGCATTCTCACAATGCCGATCCATCCTCAACCCCAGCGTCTTGATCCCCTGCGTCAACAAAAAAGCATCAAAAGGACTGCTCGTACCCCCCAGCAGCTTATAAGTATCATAACACCGGGTATTCATAAAGGCAATATCTTTTCCGATCAACACCCCGCCGATGGAAGTGCCATGACCATTCAGGAATTTGGTAGTGGAATGGAACACAAAGTCAACCCCATACCGGAACGGTTGCTGTAAATACGGCGTAGCAAAAGTATTGTCCACCGTCACCTTCACCCCACGCCTCCCCGCCACCGCACAGACAGCCTCCAGGTCGATACACCCCATCGTCGGATTGGCCGGCGTCTCGATATGAATGAGCTTCACCCCCGGTGTCTTCTCAAGCAGCGCCGACAGCCGGTCCATATCTTTAAGATCGTCCAGCAGCGCATGAATGCCAAATCGCGGCAGCATCCCAAATAAAAATTCAAACGTACCTCCGTACAACGAGGGATGAGACAACACCACGTCCCCCGCCGAAAGATTGGCAAGCATCATCGTAGCCATTGCCGACTGACCGCTCGCATGCAACAACGCCCGCAGCTGAAGCTGCCCGCCATCCGCACCCTTAAGACCAAAAGCTTCCAACCCCGCGACCAGCCTCTCCGCCGCCCGCACCGTCGGGTTCGCAAACCTCGAATACATATAGCCCGGCTCCTTACCGGAGAAACGATCCATTCCCTGCTGTGCGCTGTCAAAAGTAAAAGTAGAGGAAGAAAAAATAGGCAACAGATGCGCATGCTCCGCATTCCCGTGACCCAGTCCGTGAATAGCATAGGACGACATGCTGGCAAACTCCGGATTAACTTCCATACCCTATTATTTTAATAGGGTGCAAGGTACGCAATAAGCAGTCATGACAGGCCGGGCACATCCTCCAGATTGTAATAAACGGGAAGCCCCAATGTTCTGGCGAGCCGGACATCCTCGTCAGCCCCTTTCGACGCGCCCTCCAGCCGCAGGATACAATCACATCTGTTGATGATCCTTGCCGCCACGGGATATAGTATCTCCTCATACACCGGGTCGCCGGGATATTGGCTCCCCGCTACCTCCAACAACGGCAACGCGAACCATTCACCGATCACAGGGATATGCCCCGCACGAAAAATAGGCAGGGCCGCCTCCTCCAGCTTACGTAGATTTTGTTTCATCAATACAGGATCATCGTTCGTCCCCGATCTGTAGGGACCCGCAATCAGGACCATCAATTTTGTCTGGCTCATAAAATAAAATGTTCGATTTTGTTCGAAAGTGTTTATATTTGTTTAAAATAGGTCTTTCCCATGACATCTCAAAGCCGGCAAAGAAAAATCCTGGACCTTCTCGAAACCAATGGGGAGGTCAGCACCACCAGACTCGTTACCGAGCTTTCCGCATCGGACATGACCATTCGCCGTGACCTTAACCATATGGCGGCTCAGGGTCTGATCCTGCGCACACATGGCGGGGCCATGAAGGTTGACCTGCTGGTACACAAACAAAAGTTTGAAAACAAGGCGGCTGCAAATCTGGCTGGGAAAAATATTATCTGCCAGCTCGCCGCCGAACAGATCAGGGAAGGAGATACTATTTTTATGGACTGCGGAAGCACCGTTTTCAGGCTCTGCCATTTCATCCGGAACAAAAGGATCAGGGTGATCACCAATTCTCTGCCCGTGATGGTCGAACTCTCGAATACAGTCGTCTCCCTCAATATCATCGGGGGTGAGTTCGATCACGATCGCCGGGCCGTTCACGGGGCCATGGCAAAAGAACATATTTTAAGATACAGGGCGTCAATAGCCTTTCTGGGAGTAGATGGCATCACCGCAAATGGACTGTTCGCCAACACGGAGCTGGAAGCCTCGATCACGCTGGCATTTGCCGCACGGGCCAGAACGACCTACCTTCTTTGCGATGCTTCGAAGATCGATCGGGAAGCCTATTTTAAATTCGCCGACCTGTCGCTTATCCAAAACCTGATCACCGACAGGAATGGCCCGCATCTCGCATCCATAAGAAAAAAAGGCATAAACGTGATCACACCCGCGGCTAAATGAGCTAAGCCTCCTTATTATATCGGCTCCTGTATTCCAAAGGCGACATACCCGTAACTTTTTTGAATACCTCGCGAAATGCCTTTACATCAGAATAACCCACTTCATACATCACCTCATTGATGGTCTTGCGACAGGTCTCGAACGACTTCTTCGCGCTCTCGATCTTTACTCGTTGTGAATATTCCAGCGGGGTATTACCCGTGGCCTTGATAAATCGCCGGTCGAAATTTCTCCTGCCCACCGAGAATACAGCGCACATATGCTCCACCGATATCTTTTCCTGCAAATGTGTCTCGATATAGGCCTGCGCTTTTTTCACGACCTCATCACCATGCGACTTCTGACCCGTAAATATGCTAAAGGCGGACTGGCTCACCCTGTCCAGCTCTATCTGAAAGATCTTGGAGCAGAAGATGGCCGTCTCCCTGTCAAAATATTTCTCGACCAGGTAGATCACGAGGTTGAGAAAAGAATAGCCGCCCCCATTCGTATAGATCCCATTCTCATCCGTGATCAGCTTCTCCGGATGTAATTTCACGTTGGGAAAGAATTTCCTGAAAGAGGCCTCCGACGCCCAATGCGTAGAGCAGTTCTTTCCTTCCAGCAGACCCGCCGACGCCAGGATAAAGGCGCCCGTACATATGCTGGCCACCTCGGCCCCTGCCCGATACCGCTTGCTTATCCAGTCGATCAGCAGCCGGTTGCCCTTCCCCGCCTTTTCATAATTGCGGATCAGCGAGGGTGGCACGATAATAAGATGTGTCTTCCCAATCGTCGAAATATGGGTCTGTGGTTTTATATTGATAACGCCACTATCAAACTCCGTCATTTTAGAGATGCCCGCTAATTCTATCTTGAATACCTCTCTTTCCCCGTTCTCCCGCTTGTATTTGTTGGCCCTTGCAAATATCTCATAAGCCCCGATGATGCTGGCGAGGGTGCTCAGATCACTTTGCCCGTCAGGGACCAGAATGGTAAGGTGCTTCATCCGTATGGTTTTTGACAAAATTAGCAAGGACGCCTGTCCTGAACAACCCGCAGAAATGTCCATTTTACCCCCTCCTGAACCTTCGGGCCACAATCAATTCCGGTCGGGTTGAAGAAGTATCCACCATCCTCGCCAACTGATCATAGTATAATCCAGCCTTCCCGACATCACCACCCCTCTCGGCCGCCAGACCAGCTCCATACAGGCTATTGAAACGATTGGGGCTTTTCCCCAACACACCCTCATATGCCCGCAAGGCGGCGGCATAGTCTTTATTTTCAAACAGCATCCCCGCATAGAGCTCCCTTGCAGGCAACACCTCTCCCGGTGTCACCGGGTGTTTCGATGTACTGTCTTCCATGTCTGCCGCCAGTCTCGCCAGATTCAACGCCTCCGTTTTCTCACCCGCCCCGAATTTGATCCACGCCTCACCCGCCTTCATTTGAATAGCCACCTGCCCCGCCTTGTACACATCATTTTGCTTGACCAGTGTATCATGCAGCTGCCCAAGTCTTACCAGCTCCGATTGCGCAGCCGCTATCTTCCCCAAATGGACATTACCCAACAGCCGGGCAAAATGGTTGATGGCCTCCTGCCACGGAAAACGCTCCCACGCCAATCCCGCAGTATGCAAAGGCAGCGAAGCAGCCGCCGCCCAATTATTATTTTCAAGCGCCACCCGTGCGGGAGCGGCAGCAAAGGTATAAGCGACCTTAAAGTTCACCGGATAAACTTCGCGAATGCTGTCCAGATATCGTAGCTGCTCCTCGGCAGCCCTGTTGTCCCCCCTTTGCAAATGGGCGTAAATAAGATAATCCAGTCCATGCAATTCCTCATCCCAATGCCCCCGTATACCTGCCGATTGCGCGTAACATTGCGCGGCCTCCACCGATGCCCTGTTGCTCCGGATACAATCACCCCAAAGTCCCAGCCTCGTAAAAATATGCGAGGGCATATGCAACGCATGAGCCGAGGACGGCGCGACCAGCGCATATCTCCGCGCAGCAGTTAAACCCAGGTCAGCGATACCGGGATAATCATACGTGTGAATGATATAATGGATGATGCCCGGATGATTGGGCGTAGTCTTGTATAAGGCATTTAGTATATCTCCCGCCTTACGCTGTTTGCTATATGACCCGTCCGTCGGAGAGGCCGCCGCATCCAATGCCAGCGCGTAAAAGATAGCCGCTTCCGCATCGGCAGGGTACGTACGGTACAGCTGCTCCATTGCCTTTTCAAATGCCGTAGCCCGAACGCGAAAAGGTATATCCTTATCCCAATCCTTATAAT
>Ga0105240_10007456_pt1 | contig 15878 bp, 18 predicted proteins | sample KBSC54metaG_FD_80426 | JGI IMG/M metagenome (GOLD analysis project Ga0105240, IMG submission 80426) | Corn rhizosphere microbial communities from Kellogg Biological Station, Michigan, USA - KBS C5-4 metaG | ecosystem: Host-associated > Plants > Roots > Rhizosphere > Soil | place: Michigan, USA... | reverse complement strand
GGTGACGGTGCTGCCGCGTCCCAGTTGCGCACGCAGCTTGCGGGCGCGATGCGCATCGGCGTAACCCTTGGGCGTGAGGCCCGTGACGCTCTTGAACAGGCGATGGAAGTGATACGGGCTCAGCCCGGCGTCTTGCGCGAGTGCGTCGAGCGTGGGCGGCGTGTCGGCTGCCTCGATGCGGCGGCAGGCCTGTGCGACCAGCGCGGTTTGCTGCGCGCGCACGGTGGTCTGATCCGGGGCAGCGCGGCGGCTCGGGCGATAACCGGCGGCTTCTGCGTCGGCAGGCGTGTCGAAGAATTCGACGTTTTCCGGGCGCGGCAGGCGCGACGGGCTGCTCGGCTGGCAATACACGCCAGTGGTCTTCACCGCATAGACGAATTGCCCGTCGGCAGAGGCATCGCGCGCCAGCACGCGAGCCCAGCGCGGGTCGTGTTCAACAAGGGAGGTGTCCGGTACGGGGCGGGCGGAGGTTTGCATGGCGTCATCCAGTGGACTGCGATGACTGTACTGTAGGTACGTCCGTCTGGCCGGGCACTCCGCGTCTTGCGGTCAAATTCGAAGCACCCCTCGCGTCACTTGCTGCGAGATTCGTTTTGCCGATCGGCGCGCGCAGCGGCCAAGTTGGCGGCGATCTGCTTGGCGCCGGCAGATTCAGGGGGCAGCAGCCGGTACAGGTGCTCCCACTGGGCGATTGCATCGCTCACGTCACCACGTTCGACGGCGGCGGAAGCAGCCAGTGCCAGCGCTTTGGGCTCGTCCGGGTCGGCCTTCAGGGCGAGGCGCACCTGCTCCGTGGGCGCACCAGCGAGGGCGCCGCCCTGGGCGGTAGCGAGTGCGTCGGCGTAATCGGCACGCAGGCTGGCGACGTCGGGGGCGAGGGCCACCGCCTTCGCATAGGCGGCGACGGCGTCGGCGGGGCGCTCCATCGTGCTGTAGGACCGCGCGAGCAATGCCCAGCCGGGTGCGTCGTCGGGCGTGTCGCGCAGCCGTTGCGCGAGCCTGTTGACCATCGATTCGATCTGCGCGTCTCCACCGGTGTGATCGCTGCGAGCGGCGGTCATCATGTCGCCGGGCATCCACAGCGAAGCGGGCTTGCCCAGGTGCTGGTAGAGCAGCACGGCGGACGTGGGCAATGCGGCCAGCAGCACAGCGGCGAGCAGAACGGGGCGGCGGTCGGAGCGCGCCTGCGAGGTGCTGGCGGTGTTGGCTGTATCGTCCAGCAGCCGCCGGCCAAGCTCTGCGCGTGCGTGCGCGTGGCCCACGGCATCGATGGTGCCGGCGCGCAGGTCGGCATCCAGTTCGCGCAGTTGGTCTTGGTACCAGCGAACCATCTGGCTGCGCACGGTGGGACTCTGCATGTGCGTATCGCCCTCATCGCTGCGCGTGCGTCGCAACAACGGTGTCAGCAGAACCGCCATGGTGACGGCTGTGAGGGCGGCCGCCAGCAGCCAGAACAAGGTCATCACGGTCATGGGCGGGGGTCTTCCGGTGGCGACGCGGCGAGCAGGGCGGCGAGGCGCGCTTGCGCGTCAGCGTCCATCTCGGCGGGCGGCGCGTTCTGCTGTTTGCGGGACGACACGATGCCGAACACCACCGCCATCAACAACAGCGCCGGGCCGAACCACAGCAGATAGGTCAGCGGCTTGACGGGCGGCCGGTACAGGACGAAATCGCCATAGCGCTGCACGAGATAGTCCTTTACGGCGCCCTCGGTGGCGCCGGCACGGAGTTGTTCTCGAATCTGGCGGCGCAGATCGACGGCCAGGTCGGCGTTGGAATCGGCGAGGGTCTGGTTCTGGCAAACAAGGCAGCGCAGTTGCTCCGACAGCGCGTGGACGCGGGTGTCGAGATCGACGTCCGCCGCAGCGGCACAAGCGGGCATCTGCAACGTGAACGCCGCGACGCCGGCCAGAACGAGCGCGGCCAGACGCTTATGCATGACCACCTTCCTGCTCCAGTTGCTGCAGAAGCGGCACGATCTTGCGTTCCATCGACTCGGCCGTCACGGGGCCGACCTGCCGATAGCGGATCACGCCGGCGCGATCAATGACGAAGGTTTCCGGCACGCCGTAGACGCCGTAGTCGATACCGACTTTGCCGTCAGCGTCGACGAGCGACGCGACATACGGATCGCCCATTTGCTTGAGCCACGCGCGTGCGGCGTCGGCGTCGTCCTTGTAGTTCAGCCCGTAGATCGGCACGGAGGATTGCTTGGCGAACACGTTCAGCACGGCGTGCTCCGCGCGGCAGGCGGTGCACCACGACGCCCAGACGTTGAGCATCCACACCTTGCCGCGCAGGTCTTGCGGCGTGAGCGGGCCGGCAGACGATTCCAGCGCCGTCAGCCTGAACGCCGGGGCGGGCTTGCCGATCAGCGGCGAGGGCAGTTCACGCGGGTCACGCGACAGCCCCGCCGCCAGCGCAATCACCAGAACGAAGAACGCTGCCAGCGGCAGCACGTAGCGCAGCTTCACCGTGGCTCCTCGGTCGCCGGCATCGCCAGTGATGGGCCGGCCAGTGCAGTGTCTGGCGTGGTGCGCGGCGCTGTGGAGCGGCGGCGCAGACGGTAGCGGCGATCGCACACGGCCAGTAAGGCACCCAGCACCATCAGCGCACAGCCGCCCCAGATCCAACCGACGAAGGGCTTGATGTAGATGCGCATGGCCCAGTTGTCTTGTCCGAGTGATTCGCCCAGCGCGACATAAAGGTCGCGTGTGATGCCGGTGTCGATGGCGACTTCGGTCGTGGGGGTTTCCTGGCTGCGGTACAGGCGCCGCTCGGGCAGCAGCGTGGCCACCGGTTTGCCGTAGTGGCTGACTTCGACGTGACCGCGCAAGACGTCGTAATTCGGGCCCTGCGCCGGCGCAACGTTGGTGAGGTGGAACATGTAGCCGCCCACCTCAACCGTGCCGCCCACGCGCATCGGCAGCTCGCGTAGCGTCTCCTGGCTGAGCACCAGCGTGACACCCGCGATGAACACCCCCACCCCCGCGTGCGCCACCAGCATGCCGAAGTAGCTCGGCGGCAACTGCCGCAGCGTCGTCAATCGATTGCCGGGCTGGCGAAGTTTTTCGGCCAGACTAGCCAGCGCACTCGCAAGACACCATGCGGCCAGCGTCAGCCCGAGGCCCGCCAGCGCGGACGTTCCATAAAACACCGTCAGCCCAAGCCCCACGGCAACACTCGCCACCGCCGCCCAGCGCAGCCGCACGGCCATTGACGGCAGCGCGCCGTGACGCCAACGCGCCAGTGGCGCCGCGCCCATCAGCAGCACCGCAGGCGACATCAGCGGCACAAAGACTTGCTCGAAATACGCCGGCCCGACCGAAATCTTGCCCAGCCGCAGCACATCCAGCACCAGCGGATACAGCGTGCCGAGCAGCACTGTGGCCGCAGCCACCGCGAGGAGCACGTTGTTGGCCAGAAGGAACGATTCACGGGCGAATAGTGAGAACGTCGCCCCTTCCGAGGCGCCGCTGGACAACCGTTTTGCGCGCCACGCAAACAGACCCAGCGCACCGCCCGTCACGATGCCCAGCAAGGCCAGGATGAACAGACCGCGCTTTGGGTCCACCGCAAAAGCATGCACTGACGTCAGCACGCCCGAACGGACGAGGAACGTGCCAAGCAGACTCAACGAGAACGTGAAGATGGCCAGCAGCGCCGTCCATGCCCGAAACACGCCGCGCTTTTCCGTCACCGCCAGTGAATGGATCAGCGCTGTGCCCGCCAGCCACGGCATGAACGACGCGTTTTCGACCGGGTCCCAAAACCACCAGCCGCCCCAGCCGAGTTCGTAGTACGCCCAGGCGCTGCCGAGCATGATGCCGGTCGTCAGGCATGCCCAGGCGGCGGTTGTCCAAGGCCGAGACCAGCGCGCCCAAGTGGCATCGAGCCGACCCGACAGGAGCGCGGCCATCGCAAACGAAAACGCCACCGCAAAGCCCACGTAACCCATGTAGAGCATGGGCGGATGCGACACCATGCCTGGGTCCTGCAGCAGTGGGTTGAGGTCGCGCCCTTCCATGGCCGGCGGCAACAGGCGCAGGAACGGGTTGGACGCCAACAGCAGGAAAAGCAGCAGCCCCGTGCTGATGGCACCCATCGCGCCCAGTACGCGCGCCACCACGGGCAACGGCAGTTGCCGGCTGAACAACGACACGGCCAGCGACCACACCGCCAGCATCGTCGTCCACAGCAGCATTGATCCCTCGTGCCCGCCCCACACGGCAGCCACGCGATAAGGCAGCGGCAGCGCGCTGTTCGAGTTGGCGGCCACATAGAGCACGCTGAAGTCATTGCTGACGAACGCCCAAGTCAGCGCGCCATACGCCAGCAGCACCAACGCACACTGCGTGCGCGCCGCGGGACGCGCCACGGCCATCCAACGCGCGTTGTCGCGCGCCGCGCCCACCAGCGGCAGCACTGATTGCATGACCGCAGTCAGCAGCGCCAGGATCAACGCGAAGTGGCCCAGCTCGGCAATCATCGAGACACGCTCCGGGCAGATTCCTTCGCCATCTGCTCGTTGACCTGTGCGGCGCGACGTAAGGCATCAGCGGCTTCTGGCGGCATGTAGTTTTCGTCGTGCTTGGCGAGCACCTCGTTGGCGACGAAGACGCCATCTTCGCCCAGCCGCCCGCGCGCGACCACGCCCTTGCCTTCGCGGAACAGGTCCGGCAGCAAGCCGTGGTAGACGACTGGCACACCGCGTGCTGTGTCGGTGACGACAAAGCGGATGGTCATGTCGTCACGTTCGCGTTGGATCGAGCCGCGTTCGACCAAGCCACCTAGGCGAAAGACCTGTGCAACAGGCGCTTCCTTGGCGGCGATCTGGCTGGGGCTGAAGAAAAACACCAGATTGGAGCGGAACGCATTCAGCGTGAGGGCGGTAGCCGCACCCGCGCACACCAGCGCGGCGAGCAAGATACCGAGGCGGCGTTGTCGGCGTGTCATTGGTTGCCGCCGTCAGAATGGGAGTGAGTGCGACTGGCAGCGCGCCAGCGGCGAGCGAGCAGCAGCAACTCCGCTGCGATGCAGATGGCGGCCACGGCAAACGCGCCCGCAATATAGTCGACGTGATTGACGGAGAACTGGCTCATGCCGGCGTGCTCAGGTTGTGGTCATCGTCGGCGCGCTCGCGCATGATGCAACGCACGCGAATCAGCGCCACGCAGATGCTGTACATCCAGCACGCGAGCGTCATCAGCAGCATGCCGAGCAACATCGTCATCGCCATCGACGGAGCCGCCGTCAGGCTGATGGACGCGCCCTGGTGCAGCGTGTTCCACCACTGCACCGAGAAGTAGATCACGGGGATGTTGACCACGCCCACCACGGCAAGCACGGCACATGCGCGTTCGGCGCGGCGCGGGTCTTCAATGGCGCTTTCCAGCGCGATGAAGCCAAGGTACAGAAACAGCAGCAGCAACTCCGATGTCAGTCGCGCATCCCATACCCACCATGTGCCCCACGTTGGCTTGCCCCACAGCGCGCCTGTCCACAGCGCAATGGCGGTGAACAGTGCGCCGGTGGGCGCCAGCGCCGAGGCCATCATCGACGAAAGTCGCGTGCGCAGCACCAGCGCCAGCGCGCAATAGCCTGCCATCACCAAGTAGATGAACATCGACATCCACGCGGCCGGCACGTGCAGGAAGATGATCCGGTAGACCTCGCCCTGCTGCGCATCGGTTGGCGCCACAACAAAACCGACGTAGAGGCCTGCGGCGAGGAACAGGAGTGCGGCCACGCCAAACCAGGGCGCCAACTTGCGCGCGAGCGGATCAAATCGCACGGGCGACGCATACGCGAGCCAGTTCCAGCGTCGGAAAACAGGTTGGCGCGCAGCGATGGAGGTGCTGTGGAGTCCGGATCGGTTCGTCATCGGATCATTCCACGGCAATGCGCAGCCCGGCGGCAGCAGCCAGCGGGCAGACAAACAGCGATAGCGCCAGGCAAGCGCCCAGCAGCGAGAAATGCGGCATGACATCAAGCCCCGCATCGGCCGCCGAGCCCGCGCCCGCACCAAACACAAGCACGGGCACACACAACGGCAGGACGAGGATGCACAGCAGCGCTGCGCCATTGCGCACGCCCAGAGTGAGCGCTGCACCAACGGCGCCGATCAGCGCAATGGCAGGCGTGCCGATCAGCAGCGTGGCTGTCAGCAGCAGCGTTGCATGCAGCGGCAGGCTGTACTGCTGCGCCAGGATGGGCGTGAGCAGCAGCAACGGCAAGCCGCTCGCGAACCAGTGTGCGGCAATTTTCGTCAGCACAATCAGGGCAAGCGGGTGTGGCGACAACAGCAATTGATCGAGGCTGCCATCAGCGTGTTCCTGCGCAAACAACCGAGAGAGCGAGAGCATCGACGCCAGCAGCGCCGCGACCCACAGGATGCCCGGCGCAAGCATGCGCAACTGTTGCGGGTCGGGGCCGATAGCCAGCGGAAACAGGCTCGCCGCAATGACGTAGAACACCACGCCACCGACGAGGTTGCCGCGCCGCCGCCATGACAGCGCCAGATCGTGTCGCAGGATGGCCATCAGCATCGGCTTCATGCGGTGCCCCCAAGCCGAAGCACGCGATTTGCCCCTTGCGGACGTTCTAGCAACTGATGCGTGGCCATGATTGCCATGCCGCCTGCGTGCAGGTGCGCATCGAGTTGTGCGGTGAAGAGCCCGACGGCATGGTCGTCGAGCGAGGCGATCGGCTCGTCGAGCAGCCACAGCTCGCGCCGCGCAAGCAGCAAGCGCGCCAGTGCCACCCGCCGACACTGGCCTTGCGAGAGCTTGCGCACGGGCGTGGCGGCCAGCTTGCCGAGTTCGAGCGCTTCTAGTGCAAGCCCGATGCCAAACGGCTCGGATGCCGAATCGCGCAATCCGGCCAGTTGCATGGCCAAGCGCAGGCTCTCCGTCACAGTGAGATCTGGGTCGATGCCGTTGGTGTGGCCAACGTAGCAAAGCGCATTGAGGAAGGCGGGATCGCCGCTGCCCACCGGCGCGCCGTGCCATGTCAGCGAGCCGCTTGCCGGTGCCAGCAGGCCACAGAGCACGCGCAGCAGCGTGGTCTTGCCGCTGCCGTTCGCGCCCGTTACCTGCACCAACTCGCCCGCCGACACCGAGAGGTCCAGCTCGCGGAAGATCCGACGGCCGGCGCGCGAAAACGTCAATTGGCTGGCAACAAGCACGGCATTGGGGGCTGAGTGAAACGGGGTCTAGCGCCGGCAGCACGTTCACGTGCTTTACTCGGTCTTCATCTTCGACATGTCGGGCAGATGGTGCGCAATACCCTTGTGGCAGTCGATACAGGTTTTCTCTTTGCTGCCCAGATATTGGGCGTGCATGGCCGACGCGCGCGGGCTTTGCCGCGTGAAGTCCATCGATTCGTAATTGTGGCAGTTCCGGCATTCCAATGAATCGTTGGCCTTGAGTCGATCCCATTCGTGCTGGGCCAGCTCAAGCCGGTGCGCTTCGAATTTCTCGCGCGTGTCGATGGTGCCGAAAATCTTGCCCCACACTTCCTTGGAAGCCTGCATCTTCCGTGCGATCTTGTTCGTCCAGGCGTGCGGAACGTGACAGTTGGAGCAGATCGCGCGTACACCGCTGCGGTTGGTGTAATGGATCGTGCTCTGTAGTTCCTGGTACACGTTGTCGTGCATTTCGTGGCAACCCGTGCAGAACGCCTCGGTGTTGGTCACCTCCATCGCGGTGTTGAATGCACCCCAAAACACCACGCCTGCAACAAAGCCGCCCAACGTCAGAAAACCCAGGCTGAAATACGCGCTGGGCCGGTTGATGGTGCGCCAGTAGCGCTTGATCAGGTTGAGCATGGCTGCACCGCCTCAGTTCTTGCCCACGCTCTTGCCATCAGGCTTGCGTTTGAGCAGTTCATCGACATCGACAAACGTATTGGTGATAAGCGGCTTGGCGTCGGCCTGCGGCACGTGGCATTGCGTGCAGAAGAAGCGGCGCGGCGAAACGTCGGCCAGTTGGTGTCCATCGCGGTCAACGTAGTGCGTGGGGCTGATCGCGATCGCACGCATCTCTTCGGCCTTCGTACGCGCATGGCAGGACAGACAACCGTTGTGATCCTTGTTGATCTGATACATGTACGTGCCGTCGATCTTGTGCGGAATCGTCGGCGGCTGCCCGGTGTAGTTGCGCTCGCGGCGCACGTCCCTGTTCTCGGTGGGATACAGGATCGGTGGCGTCGATTCGGCGGTGATCGGCGTCGAGCCGCGCATGGCGTCGACCACGCCTTGAGCCTGCGCGGGCAAGTTGGCAAGGGTCGCCAGCAACAGCGCGCAGATGGCGGCTGGCAGTCCCAAGAGTCGGCTGAGCTTCATGACATTTTCCTGTTGCGCGTGTGTCGTCTGCCCGTGCTCGTCAGACCTTCACGATCTTGACGGCACATTTCTTGAAATCCGTCTGCAGCGAGATCGGGCAGGTTGCATCCAGTGTGACCTTGTTGATGAGCTGGCTCGCATCGAACCAGGGCACGAACACCAGGCCCTTAGGCGGCTGATTGCGGCCGCGCGTTTCAATGCGGGTGCGCATCTTGCCGCGCCGCGAGATCACCTCGACCTCGACACCACGTCGCAGCCCCAGCGCCTTCGCATCTTCCGGATGCATGAAGCAGACCGCGTTCGGGAAGGCGCGATACAGCTCGGGCACCCGGCGCGTCATCGAACCCGAGTGCCAGTGTTCCAGCACGCGGCCGGTCGACAGCCAGAACGGGTATTCCTTGTCCGGCACTTCCGGGGGTGCCTCATAGGGCAGGGCGAAGATCACCGCCTTGCCGTCGGGATTGCCGTAGAACTGGTAGCCGGTGCCGGCCTTGACGTACGGATCGCTGCCTTCTTTGTAGCGCCAGCGCGTCTCTTTGCCATTGACCACCGGCCAGCGCAATCCGCGCGCCTTGTGATAGTCGTCGAATGGTGCCAGGTCGTGGCCGTGGCCACGACCGAAGCTTGCGTACTCTTCGAACAGGCCCTTCTGAAGGTAAAAGCCGAATGCCTTGGCTTCGGCATTGCTGTATTCCGGATCGATGTCCTTGACCGGGAACTTGTCGACGTTGCCATTGCGGTAGAGCACGTCGTAGAGCGTCTTGCCGCGCAGCTCGGGCTTCTTGGCGATGAGTTCTTCGGGCCAGACCTCTTCCACCTTGAAGCGTTTGGAGAATTCCACCAGCTGCCACAGGTCGGAACGTGCCTCACCCGGTGCATCAACAAGTTGATGCCAGAACTGCGTGCGGCGCTCTGCGTTGCCATAGGCGCCTTCCTTCTCAACCCACATCGCGCTCGGAAGGATCAGATCGGCGGCCAGCGCAGTGACGGTGGGGTACACGTCCGAGACAACGATGAAGTTTTCCGGATTGCGGTAGCCCGGGTAGCCTTCCTGGTTGATGTTTGCGCCAGCCTGGATGTTGTTGTTGACCTGCACCCAGTAGGCGTTGAGCTTGCCGTCCTTCAGCATGCGGTTCTGCAGCACGGCGTGATAGCCAGGCTTTTCCGGAATCGTGCCTGCTGGCAGCTTCCAGATGTGCTCGGCTTCTTCGCGGTGCTTCGGGTTGGTCACCACCATGTCGGCCGGCAAGCGGTGCGAGAACGTGCCCACCTCGCGCGCGGTGCCGCAGGCCGAGGGCTGGCCCGTCAGCGAGAACGGGCTGTTGCCCGGCGTGGCGATCTTCCCTGTCAGCAAATGCAGGTTGTAGATCATGTTGTTCGCCCAGGTGCCGCGGGTGTGCTGATTAAAACCCATCGTCCAGAACGACACGACCTTGATCTTCGGATCGGCGTACAGCTCAGCAAGCTTCTGCAACTGCTGCTTGAATTCCTTCTCTTTGCTCTTGTCCGGGTTCGCCAGCTTGGTGGTGTAGTCCAGGTCGTACGTCGAGACGAACTTCGCAAACTCGTCGAACGAGATCGGCTTGGAGTCGCCCACCTTGTCGGCATTCTTGGCGGCTTTCTGCACGGGGTTGTCCGGCCGCAGACCGTAGCCGATGTCGGTCACGCCCTGCTTGAAGACGGTGTGCTTGTTGACGAAGTCTGTGTTGACCTTCTTGTTGGTGATGATGTAGTTCGCGATGTAGTTGAGCATCGCGAGATCGGCCTGCGGCGTGAAGACGATGGGAATGTCGGCCAGATCGAACGAGCGATGCGTGAACGTCGAGAGCACCGCGACCTTCGTCTTGGGCGCGGAAAGGCGCCGGTCTGTCACGCGCGACCACAGGATCGGATGCATCTCCGCCATGTTCGAGCCCCACAGCACGAACGCGTCGGCGACTTCGAAGTCGTCGTAGCAGCCCATCGGCTCGTCCATGCCGAAGGTGCGCATGAAGCCGGCCACGGCGGAGGCCATGCAGTGACGCGCGTTGGGGTCGAGGTTGTTCGAGCGGAAGCCCGCCTTCATCAGCTTGACGGCGGCGTAGCCCTCAAAGATCGTCCACTGGCCCGAACCGAACATGCCGACAGCGGTCGGGCCCTTTTCCTTGATGACGCGCTTGAACTGCACCGCCATCTCGTCGAACGCGCGGTCCCAGCTCACGGGCGTGAAATCGCCGTTCTTGTCGTACTTGCCATTCTTCATGCGCAGCAGCGGCTGGGTCAGCCGGTCCTTGCCGTACATGATCTTCGAAAGGAAGTAGCCCTTGACGCAGTTCAGCCCCCGATTGACTTCGGCCTTCGGGTCGCCCTGCGTGGCAACCACGCGGTTGTCCTTGACGGCGACTTCAACGCCGCAGCCCGTGCCGCAGAATCGGCAAGGCGCCTTCGACCACTTGAGCTGAGTCAGCTCTTTGTCGGTGACGAGGTTGGCGGCGCCAGCAGGAAGCGTGACGCCCGCTACCGAAGCGGTGGCAGCGGCAGCGGTCTGCTTAATGAACGCGCGGCGAGAGACTTTCATCGTCCATTTCCTCATTCATGGCGTCGGCCATTTCGTTGTGCTGATAGATCAGGGCGGTGTTCAGTACACCGTCGATCTGTTGAATGAATGTCAGGTGAGCTGCGATGGCGCGCGAGCTGGGCGCCTCAAGCGTGACCACGAGCTTGCCGTTATCGCTGGCCGCATGGATTTCGCTGCCGGCGATGGCTTCGATGGACTTGCTTACGGATGCAATATGGGTTGGCCGCGTCTGGACCAGGACGCCAGCGATATGCCACTCGTCGTCATCGAGCGGCGCCGGCCGAACGGGGATATCTATTTTTCTTGTGTTTCGCATGACGCTGTTTTGGCGATAAACGCCTTTTCTAATCAGTGCTGCGCGAACATATGACCCGACTCGCCCTTGGACCCCCCGGGCGGTATATCAATGCGTTGGCGGACCGCTCAGCAATTGGGACGCCCAGACGATAAAGCCATATCCGGCCACGATAACGACGGAGAGAACCGGCACCATGACGGCCGTCAGAAACAGAAAGCTACGCAGTTCTTCGGATTTACGTTGCGCGTCGACGTTTTGGGGCTGTTCCACGATGACTCGACCAATAAGGGCGGCGCAAATGGCGCGCGAACGTTTTCCAGTAAAGTGAACGTCGCACGGGAATTCAAGGTTTTCGCATGATCCCGGCGTGACATATGTCGCGCAAGCGATATGTCGTTGGGGCGTGATCTAGCGCAAGATTTGCCGAATTCACGCGCCTGAAACGTTGCTGGGCACACGCCATAAATACCAAGCCGCGACGGTTCGATACGGGCTCCATGCAAGACCAATCGTCTCCATCTGCTTGCGTGTGGGCGTGGCGTCGAGCCGCTTCAGACGTCGGTAGCCATCGCGCACGCCGAAGTCGTCTGCAGGCAGGATGTCCGAGCGCTCCAGCGTGTAGATCAGCAGCATTTCGACTGTCCACCGGCCAACTCCGCGCAGTGTCACCAGCCGATCGATGAGCGCTTCGTCTGACATGATGAGCGCATGTTCGCGTGTGGGCACGACACCGTCGAGCGCGGCTTGTGCAATGCCGCGAATGGTCGCCAGTTTGGTCGCAGAGAAACCGCAGGCGCGCAGCGCTGCCTCGTCGGTGGCGAGCACCTGCTGCGGTGCAGGAAAAGCGGTTACCGGATAGAGCGCGAGAAAACGTCCGAGGATGGCGTCACCGGCTTTGGCGTGCAACTGCTGATAGGCGATCGCGCGAATCAGCGCTTCATAAGGCTCGCGCGCAGGCTTGGCGGCGTGGCGGCAGGGGCCGACGGCGGCAACATGGCGGTCCCAGTCTTCGTCCAGCGAGGCTAGAAACGTTGCGGCTTGCCGGTAGGCGCTTTCGGAAAGGTCTGCGGCGATGGTCATGCGCTGATTTGCCGGTCAGCCGGCCTTGCGGAACGTGAGGTTGATGCGCTGGCTGCCCAGCAGTGCGTGCGGGTGGTCTTTGAGCGGCGCTACGCCGTGATAGCGCAGGCGGTCCGGGCCACTCCAGACGACGACATCCCCATGAAAAAGCGGAATGCGCTGCGTTTTGTCGGCGCGGCGATGTCCGCCAAATAGGAAGATGGCCGGCATGCCAAGCGACACGGAGACGATGGGCGCGCCGTAATCCTGCTCGTCTTTGTCCTGATGCAGTGACAGGCGCGCCCCTGGCACATAGCGGTTGATGAGGCAGGCATCCGGCGTGAAGCCCGGGAAGCCCGATTCAGCGGCGGCGTTGCGTGCGAGGCGTAGGAAGACATCGGGGAGCGGTGGCCACGCGTTGCCCGTGAGCGGGTCGAGCGTGGAATAGCGGTAGCCGCGGCGGTCTGACGTCCAGCCCAGCGTGCCGCTGTTTGTGAGCGCGACCGACATCTCGAAGCCGCCCGGCGTGACCATGTGACGGAACGCTGCCTGCTGCGCGATGGCGTCCACCGCCGCCAGCAGGGCCGGCGCATCCGCCAGCGCAAAGCCACGCAGCACAAACGCCGCCTCGCCGAGCGCGATGCGCGCGTCGTCAGCGGGTGCGTGGTCGGCAAACAGATCGCCGGTCGTCATGGTGAGCTGGTTACAGTGCGTCGTGGAAGATGATGCCCACAGTATGCCGCTGGCCCGAACGCAAGCGGCTCACACCGTGGCGCAGGTTCACGCGATACGTGCCCCGCGTGCCTTGTACGGGGCGATGGTGCACCGCAAAGACCACAGCATCGCCTTTGCGCAGTGGTACCACCTCGGGCCGCGATTGCATCCGTGGGCGCTGCTCAGTCATGACGAACTCGCCGCCGATGAAATCCAGGCCGGGTTCGGACAGCAGAATGGCCACCTGCAGCGGGAAGACGTGCTCGCCATAGAGGTCCTGATGCAGACAGTTGTAGTCGCCGGCGCCGTATCGCAGGATCAGTGGCGTGGGGCGCAACTGGCCGGCTTCGTGGCAGCGGCGCAGGAAATCGGCGTGCTTGGCCGGATAGCGCACGTCGATGTCCATGGCTTGGTTCCAGCGGTTGGCGATGGTCGCCAGCGGTGGGTAGAGCGACGCGCGCAACTGCGCAATCAGGTCCGGCAGCGGATAGGCGAAGTATTGGTATTCGCCGCGCCCGAAGCCATGGCGCTCCATCACCACGCGCGAGCGGTACAGGTGATCCTGCGGATACAGCGCGGCCAGCGCGTCGCATGCGTCATGCGTGAGCAGGCTGGGCAACACGGCGCTGCCGACCTCATTGAGGGCGTCATCAACGGCATGCCAGTCGATGTCATCAAAATTGGGACGGTGCCCCGCGCTGACATGCGCGGCGGCAGTGGAAGGCGGCATATGCGCTCCGTTCGGAGATTCGATATGCCAAGCCTACGCTCACGGGAGTGCGCGCGGCACTCCGGAGCTTGCGGTCAAATTCAGGCCTGTGCGGCCAGGCTGGCGGGCATGGTCGTGGCGGCCAGCTTGGTCAACGCGTCGCCGGTGGCGCGGCAGATGCGCCACTCGGGCAGCACATCGGCGCCCATGGCTTCGTAGAAGGCGATGGACGGCGCATTCCAGTCCAGCACGCTCCATTCGAAGCGGCCGCAGTCTCGCTCCTGCGCCAGGCGCGCCAGGTGGATCAGGAGTGCCTTGCCGATGCCCAGGCCGCGGTATTCGGGCTCAACGAACAGGTCTTCCAGATACAGTCCCGGCTTGCACAGGAAGGTCGAGAAGTTGTGGAAGAACAGCGCAAAGCCCACGGCCCGGCCGTCGACTTCCGCCAGCACCGCCTCGCAATACGGGCGCGGCCCGAACAGCATCGTCGCCAGCGCGTCAGGCGTGGTCTGCACGAGGTGCGTGAGCTTTTCGTACTCGGCCAGCGCAGAGATCAGGCGAACGAGCGAGGCGCAGTCATCGGGGGTGGCGGGGCGCAGCGTGAAGCTAGTCGCTGTGGTAGCGGTCATTGTGATTGCGATTCCAGTGATGTTTGGACCAGGCGTGCGACCTGGTCGACGTAATCTGGTGCGAGGCAATCGACCACGTGCCGCTCGGGCGTGCTGCGCAGCCAGGTGATCTGGCGCTTGCAGAGCTGGCGCGTGGCGGCGATGCCTTGCTCGCGCAGGGCAGCCATGTCGATTTCGCCCTCGAGGTAAGCCCACGCCTGGCGATAACCGACGCAGCGGATGGATGGCAGCGTGGGCGAAAGATCGCCGCGGCGGCGCAAGCGCTCCACCTCGTCGAGCAGGCCGCCGGCGAGCATCGCATCAAAGCGCTGTGCGATGCGCGCGTGCAGCACGAGGCGGTCGGAGGGCTCCAGCGCGATCGTCAGATACGGCGCCGCTGCATCGTGCTGCTGGAACGCGTTCGCGCCAACCTCGCGGGCGAGCAGGGCGGACATCGGCTGACCGGTCAGCCGATACAGTTCGAGCGCGCGCTGGATGCGCTGTGCATCGGTCGCGTGCAATCGCGCGGCCGTCACGGGGTCGACCGTTGCGAGCTTCGCGTGCAGGGCCGGCCAGCCGTCGCGCGCCGCTTCGGCGTCGATTTCCGCGCGGATGGCCGGATCGGCGCCGGGCAAATCGGAGAGACCTTGTGTGAGCGCCTTGTAATACAGCATCGTGCCGCCGACGATCAGCGGAAGCCGGCCGCGTGCGCGGATGGCGTCGATCAACGCGCTCGCATCATTGGCAAACTGCGCGGCGGAATACGCATCGAGCGGATCAATGATGTCGATCAGGTGATGCGGCGCGATGGCCTGTTCTTCGGCACTGGGCTTGGCCGTGCCGATGTCCATGCCGCGATACACCAGCGCGGAATCCATGCTGATGATCTCCACCGGCCAGCGTTCGGCCAGCTTCAATGCGGCGGCGGTCTTGCCGGACGCCGTGGGCCCGAGCAGGCAAATCGCGCGCGGTGCGCTTGCAGCAGATGCAGTCATCGGTTACTGACCGCGCAGGAACAGGCGATCCAGGTCCGCCACGGTCAACTGGATCCACGTCGGGCGGCCGTGGTTGCATTGGTCGGCGCGTTCGGTGGCTTCCATCTGGCGCAGCAGTGCGTTCATCTCGTCCAGGTTCAGGCGGCGGTTGGCGCGCACGGCGGAGTGGCACGCCAGCGTGGCGAGCAGTTCGTTCTGGCGTTCGGCCAACACGCGCGAGCCGCCGTAGGCGTGCAGATCGCGCAGCACGTCACGGGCCAGCGCCTGCGCATCTGCCTTCTGCAGCAGTGTCGGCACCGATCGCACGGCCAGCGTGGTCGGCGACACGGCGGAGATGTCGAAGCCGAGGAGCGTGAGCGTGTCGCGAAATTCCTCTGCGGTGCCGATCTCCACCGGGCTTGCGGCAAACGTGACCGGAATCAGCAGCGGCTGCACTTCGACGCGCTTGGTTTCGAGCGCGGTCTTGAGCTGTTCGTAGAGGATGCGCTCGTGCGCGGCATGCATGTCGACGAGCACCATGCCGCGCGTGTTCTGCGCCAGCACGTAGATGCCATGCAACTGGGCCACGGCAAAACCGAGCGGATGATCGTCGTC
>Ga0105240_10007453_pt1 | contig 15880 bp, 10 predicted proteins | sample KBSC54metaG_FD_80426 | JGI IMG/M metagenome (GOLD analysis project Ga0105240, IMG submission 80426) | Corn rhizosphere microbial communities from Kellogg Biological Station, Michigan, USA - KBS C5-4 metaG | ecosystem: Host-associated > Plants > Roots > Rhizosphere > Soil | place: Michigan, USA... | reverse complement strand
TTCCGCCTGCATCAGCGCCGTCATCTTTTTCGCATGCATCGGATCGACCCGCGTATCGGTATCTGCGGTCATGAACAGCACCGCGGGATACTCCACTCCGCCTTTCACGTGATGGTACGGCGAATAGGCGTACAGCCATTTGAACTGCTCGGGATTTTCCGCAGTGCCGTACTCGGGAATCCACAACTTGGCAATCTGGAAATCCTGGTAGTGCAGCATGTCGAGCAGCGGCACCTGGCATACCACCGCACGGAACAAATCCGGACGCTGCGTGATCATTGTGCCCATCAGCAGACCGCCGTTTGATCCACCCTGAATGGCCAGATGATGCTTGTCGGTGTATTTTTCCGAGATCAAATGCTGGGCCGCCGCGATCATGTCATCAAAAACGTTCTGCTTCTTGTCCAGCATGCCGGCGCGATGCCAGTCCTCGCCGAACTCGGCCCCGCCGCGCAGGTTCGCGACCGCATAGATGCCGCCGTGCTCCATCCATAAATACGCGGTGCGGCTGAAGCTCGGCGTCAGGCTGACATTGAATCCACCATACCCCGTGAGCAGCGTGGGATTTTTCCCGTTCTTCTGCAGACCATTTTTGTGCACCACGAACATGGGGACGCGGGTGCCATCTCTGGAGTTGAACCACTCCTGATGGACGTCGTACGCCGACGCTTCAATCGAAGGCGCATCGACTTTGGTCCACAGCGACGTGGACCCGTTTTTCAAGTCGTAGCGATAGATAGAGGGCGCGAAGGTGAAGGACTGGAATCCGTAAAACACTTCGTCGCGGTTCCACTTGCCGCCCGTGCTATAGATGCTTCCAATGGCGGGCAGCGCAAGATCGTTCAGCCTCTTCCCGTCGAGATCGAAAATCTTCAGCTTCGAAGAGGCGTCCTGCTCGTATTGCGTGAACAGCTTGCCCCCGAAGACCGCGGCGCCCTGCAATACCGCCTCCGATTGCGGAATGAGTTCTTTCCAGGCTTCGCGATCGAAGTTGCCGGCGTCAGTTACGAACACGCGATAGCGCGGCGCATCTTCATTGCTGGTGATGTAAACCTTGCCATCGTAAATGTCGGCGCTATAAAGAAAGTTCTTGCCCGTGGTCAGCCGGATGGGAGCCTTGTCGCTTTTCAAATCCATTAGGAAAAGTTCGGACTTGGTCCAGCCCTCGGAAACGTTGATGAGCAACCAGCGCCCATCATTGGAAAGGGAAACGCCGGGCCAGTCCTCGGGGCCACGCCCTTCTCCAAAAATTGCATTGTCAGTTTCTACCGGGCTGCCCAACAGATGGAAGTAAACATGGCGGTTGTACATCTCCTGCCCTGCGGGCACTTCGCCCTTTTTCGGATAACGTGTGTAGTAAAAACCAGAGTTGTCGGGCAGCCAGGCAATCGACGCCGCGCGCGTGCGCTCGATGGTGTCGGGCAGAATCGTGCCGGTCTTGCTTTCGATCAAATGCAAGGTCGACATCTCTGACCCGCCGGGAGAAGTCCCATAGGCAACATACTTGCCGTTCTCCGAAGGCTGAAACCAATCGAGAGCGATGGTGCCATCGGCGGCAAGCGAATTAGGGTCCACCAGAACGCGGTCGGCTCCCTCCAGAGAATCGCGTACGTACAGCACCGGCTGATTCTGCAGCCCCTGGCGGCGAGTATAGAAATAATGATGGCCGGCAAGCACGGGAGCGCTGACGTTGCCGATCGAGAGCAGTTCGGTGAGCCGCTTTTGAATCGCAGCCCGGCCCGGGAGAGGATCGAGCAGAGCGCGAGTGTAATCGTTCTCCTCAGACACCCACTGCTGAACGTCAGGAGAGTCCGCCTTTTCCAGCCAGCGATAGCTGTCGATCACCCGCGTACCATGAAAGTAATCCGCCAGCGGCCGAGGTGTCGCCACGGGAGGTGAATCCGGCACCCGCGAAGAAGGCTTTGAGTCCGCCCCCGCCAGCAATAAAGAAAAGAAAGAGAAGAGAAGCAAACGCCCTCCCATACCCACCTCAAACCCAGCGTACCGTATTTTCAGGAGCCGCGTCGCAATGTTATGATGATGGGGTCAACCACACTCCTCAGTAGCTCAATGGCAGAGCATTCGGCTGTTAACCGAAGGGTTGTAGGTTCGAGTCCTACCTGAGGAGCCATTTCTTTTCATGCCTGTGCTGCACCGCGACATTTTCCGCCTCATCCGACTTTGGGGACTTCTTGAGGGATCCACAGGAATTTCGAATCGTCCCAGAACATCGGCTGCCTCACGGAGCGCATGGCTTCCGATATGTCCGTAGCGCTTGGCCAAACGGATAGCAGTCGCGGCCGACCACCCCATCATGTTTGCGACAACCGCGTATGGAATACCCGCTTCGAGCAAGCGCTGCGCTCGATTCGTTGAGAGGAGACTGCGAGTGTGAGAGCTTTCAACTGAAGCCATTCATCTGCGGCAATCCGAAAAAGCTTGGCGCGATCACGGCGCTTGATGGCATTATAGCTTTCCTCCATTTCGCGGCGTCGCGCCCTTTCACTAATGCATTCATCGTCGCTTCGGTCCAAAGATAAAGCGCGTTTGCATTCTTTGACCAGCTTTCCTAACTGCCGCATTTTTCCGCTGCGGTTGCACCCTGCTCTCTTACTGTAGAGTCACAATCTTAGGATGAAGCTGGGAAAACACGTCTTGAGCTGGTCGGCGACCGCCTGCGGGTCTCGCCTTCAGTTTTGTACTCCAGTGGAACAGCGCCCACGACCGCCCCTTGGGCACCCGCAATGCGTCGAAGCTCTACTGTTGGCAGGATTCGCTGACCATGCGGACGTCGGTGACCTTCAAGTGACCGTGCTCGGTATTATTGTTCTTCATGCCAGCGTCTTTCGCTGCGCCTTTCGCGTCTTCCTTCATGTTGTGCATTTTGGCATGCGAAACCACACCTTTGGCTCTAATGGTGTGACCGAGATGACTCGTCAGATCGACAGCGTTGTTGTTGTGCACTTCCCAGGTGCTGCCGTCGCTGGCGGTCAACAGGAACTCGTTGGCACCAGGGCCCTTAGTAACGCATCCGGTGACGCTTCTCACATCGCCCTTTGATTTGGCGTCTGTGTCGGAGTCCTGCGCGATTGCCCACGCCGTAGTCAGACCAGCAAGAACCACACACAATAGCAAGCGACTTAGTTTTTTCATTAGACTGCTCCTTTGTTGGCTGTCCCAAAAAGATAGAAGGCTCTTTAAAGGGTCTGTTATGTTGTCCTTCTACCCACAACAAAATGCAGGATGAGAGAGATTACTGCGAGTACGAGTAACAAGTGGATCAGTCCACCCGCCACATGAAACACAGTAAAGCCTCCAATCCAAGCTATCAGTAGCACCACGAATAAGATCGTCCAAATGCTCATCTTCTCTTCCTTTCTTTTCTACGCTTCTGAAGAAGCGGCGCTGTTTCAGCTCAAATCATACGTCACAAGAAGATTGCGAACTGTTCAAAATGGCTCACCCTTCGCAATCATCTCCCGTTGCTGTGACTCCTAGCACAAAGCGTGTGTACTGTTTGGGGGGGAGTCTCAGCATGACCTGTCGCTTCGACGGTTATCTATTGCAAAAATCTCGATTCGGGTTCCCCTTTAAGATGCTTTCGGCGGCAGTCCTACCTCAATCCGTATGAGGTTGTTTCTAATCGCTTACACGACCAGATCCGGGATGGACTGAAAGCTCAGTTTCCGCATGATATTGCTGCGGTGCGTTTCGACAGTCTTGGTGCTTGGCAAGCCGAGGCCTTTCCTGTTTCAGTAATCCATAGTTCCGCTCGATACCTGGACGAGCCTGCTGGTCGGAGATTGGTGTGGAGATGAAGCAGTTTCCGGTGACTAAACAACATCAGTGAATTTGATGTCGGGCGGGTGGCTCACCATACGGTGTTCGTGTTTCCCGTTCCGGAACTGGGGGTGCCCTGTTTTTGGCGATGCTGCCTGTGCTATCTTCTTCGTCACGCCGCTCGATCTGCATCGCACTTACAGCTGCCGGGCATCAATGAGCCTCTCGCCCTCCATCGTCTTTTAGGTTGAATCAAACATTCCCTACGTTTCCGAGGTCCACAGCCCAGGCAACATAGGCTCGTTCGTCCCTACTTGGTCTCCGATCCTCTTCCTCACTTCAAGCGACCGCAGAAGATCGAGATAATAAGCCGCGGTATGAAGATCCTGGCGCTCCTTGGCGCTAACGCTCTGGCCGCGGGTGGTCAAATGCCACAATTCGCGGACTCGCTGCTGGACGGCCTGGCGCGCCCGTTCCAGCATGAGCGGTAACTTGCTGCCATCTTCCTCAAACAACGCTCTTCGATATAGATCTGCCCAATGCTCTTTCTCATGAATTTCTGCCATTAAAATCCTCCATTGAAGAAAACTCTTCCCGCCTGGTTTGCTGAAAAGGCAATTCACAACCCGTCCGAAAGGGATCGGGCGTGGAGAGGAATTGTCCAAAGGTGAGAGCGGCGAACTAGAGCGGGATGTCTAGCAACGAAGGACGCAGACGAGGTCAATCACCGAGGCACTCGAGCGGACGGTGATCTCTGATTCTGTTCGTGATGGGCGTGTAGCCGATGTGGGTCCATCCAGAGAGGTGCGGCTTCTCTCCTCGGGGTTTACGTGTAGAGGTTGCGTCTGGCACACCAAGGCCATCGTATCGCCATCCTCGCCAAAATTGAGGCTGACAATCAACGTCGCTCCCAACGCCACCACAACTATCGCCAATAGGAGCCTTAGTTCAACCACGCGCATAGCACTCTTTTAGCGTGCCTGGCCCACCTTGTCAACACCAACTGACGAAAGAAAGAAGGAAGAAGAGACTTGGGTAGTTGGTGGGACATCGCGATTACGCCCATCATCCCTGCAAGCGGGTTGAGTGTAACCGCAGGTAAATCAACCGGCTGCCTGACGACTGCGATTTCCACAGATTCTTTCCACAGCCCGGCTAGTAGATTTGCTAGGAGGCGGCGTCTTTTTCGATTCAATTAGCGTAACATCGCGTTTCAACCATTGACCCTCGATCGGGGGTCTTGAGCGTAAATGCCTGGTTTCGCCATTCATCGCCGACGCGCCTTGCAGACTCTCCGATGGCGAGGCTTCGCAATTCTGCCCTGTCATCTCTGACGGTTTTCGGAAGGGGTGCTCAGGTCTAGGTTGTCTCTCAGGCTGATGAATGCCACTCGGAGTGCCGCGAGTTCGGCCAGAGCGTTGACCAGATGCTTCAAGGACCGTCCCAAGCGGTCTAAAAACGGCGTCAAAGCATCTACGGCATGCGTCTGACATCATCCGATTGAGCGCCGGCCGCGATTCCTTGCAACCCGACACTCCCTGATCTGGAAACTCCTCCACGACCTGCCAGCAGCGACGCCCTGCATATTCTCGCAGTTCGGCAAGCTGCATCTCTGGATCTTGATTGTTTAGAGTGCTGACGCGCGCATACAGCGCGACCCAGGTGATAGGGCGAGTGGATTCTTGAGCCGAAGAGGTGCTACGCTGCTGTCTAGCCATCGTTTCCTTCTTGTAAACGCTGCGATTAAACTTGCATCCATCGTTCGACAGAGTTTGTGGACGATTTTTGTCTGGGTCGAGGCTGTAGCGGGGGATCTCGGCTAGGCTTTTTGACTCGGAAATACTTTTGGGACTTTTTGAGGGACCCTACTTCAAAACTGTCCACGCGGCAATTGGCAGTAATCACGTCCGCGCAATGTTAAACCGAAGGGTTGTAGGTTCGAGTCCTACCTGAGGAGCCATTCTTGCTACCGTATAAATCGTAAGTGAGATCCTGTCCCAGTTGTACCTGCCTGCCAACGGTGTCGTTTCGATTTTCCAAGTCCACGGAAGTGACGAGTTCGATTACTCTAGTGCAGACGCCTGGGGGAGGACGCCTTTGCCGGAAACGCAGGACGCTCTTTGGTATAAGAATGCCGTTTTCTATCAGGTACACGTCCGCGCGTTTTACGACAGCAACGGAGATGGCGTCGGGGACTTCCAGGGCCTCGCTCAAAAGCTCGATTATTTAAGGGATCTGGGGATCAATGCCATCTGGCTGATGCCTTTCTTCCCTTCCCCTCTGCGCGATGATGGCTACGATATCGCGGATTACCGCTCGGTCCATCCGCTCTACGGCACTTTGCAGGACTTCAAGAACTTTCTGGCCGCGGCGCACGAACGCCAGCTCCGCGTGGTGATGGAGATGGTCCTAAACCACACCTCCGACCAGCACGCATGGTTCCACGAGTCGCGCAGTTCCCGCGACAACCCGCGGCGGAACTGGTACGTGTGGAGCGAGACTGATACTCCATACCGCAGCGCGCGGATCATCTTTATCGATACCGAGATGTCCAACTGGGCATGGGACCCGATCTCGAAGGAGCACTACTGGCATCGCTTTTTCAGTCACCAACCGGATCTGAATTATGACAATCCGGCGGTACGAGAAGAGATGTGGGATGTGATGAAGTTTTGGCTGGACATGGGGGTGGATGGCTTCCGCCTGGACGCGGTCCCGTACTTGATCGAACGCGAAGGCACCTCGTGCGAAAACCTGCCAGAAACTCACATCGTTATCAAGGAACTGCGCGCCAAACTCGACAGGGAATATCCCGGCCGCATGCTGCTGGCCGAAGCCAATCAATGGCCCGCCGACCTGCGCCCCTACTTCGGTACAGGGGACGAGTTCCACATGGCCTTCCATTTCCCCCTCATGCCGCGCATGTTCATGGGACTGAAGCTGGAAGACCGGAAACCCATCACGGAGATCCTGACCCAGACTCCGGAGATTCCTGCCTCCTGCCAATGGGGGCTGTTCCTGCGCAACCATGACGAACTCACCCTCGAAATGGTCACGGACATGGAACGCGATTACATGTACGACTCGTATGCGAGGGACAAGACGATGCGGCTGAATCTCGGCATTCGGCGCCGCCTGGCGCCGCTGCTGGAGCACGATCGCCGGCGCATCGAATTGATGAATGGCATGCTGATGTCGCTCCCCGGGACACCCATCATATATTACGGAGACGAGATCGGGATGGGCGATAACGTGAATCTGGGCGACCGCAACGGCGTGCGCACGCCCATGCAGTGGAATGGCGGCTGGAATGGCGGGTTTTCCAACGCTGACCCCGAGAGCCTCTACTCTCCGCTGATTCAAAATCCGGTCTATGGATATCAGGCAGTGAACGTCCTATCGCAGAAGCGCAGTGAACACTCACTGCTCTCCTAGATGCAGCACATGATCAGCCTCCGCCGCTCTACTCCGCTGTTCGGTTCAGGATCGATCGAATTTCTGTATCCTAAGAACCACCGCGTGCTCGCCTACGTTCGCCAGCAGGGGGATCAGGCCATTCTGGTGGTCAACAATCTTTCCAGTTCTGCGCAGGCGGTTGAACTGGATCTACGGCGCTACAAGGGCAAAATACTGATTGAAATGTTCGGCGGCAATCTCTTCCCACGCATCGGAGATCTGCCATACCTTTTAACTATGGGACCATACCAGTTCTACTGGTTCAAACTGCGGCGAATCTGATTTGATGGTCGCGTAAACAGATGGCAGACGAGAGCATACTAAGCGACGATTTCATTCGCCAACTGATTGACGTGGGCGAAGTGGATATTCTCGTCGGGGTACCTACGCACAACGACGCCAAGACCGTCGAACCCGCCATTCGCGCCATACAGGAGGGGATCGTAAAGACGTTTCCGCGGGAGCGAGCGGTCATCCTCAACGCTGACGGGGGATCGAACGACGGCACTCCCGATGTGATCATGGGAGCGTCCATCGATGAGCAGCATCGCAGCTTCAACGGATACACCCTTCGGACCCTGCACGCCATCAGCACGCGCTACGGAAATAATCCTTCCAGCGCGGCGGCGTTGCGCACCATACTGGCGGCGGCCGAATTGCTTCGCGCCAAAGCGTGCACCGTGATTTGCCCGGAGTCTGCGAACATTGAGGCGGAGGGGGTCGCGAACCTGCTGCGCCCGATCTATTGCGACCACTTCGATTTCGTCGCGCCCATTTACCGCCGGCATAAATTCGAAGGCGTCCTGCTGACAAATCTGCTCTATCCCATGACGCGCGCTCTGTTCGGTCAGCGAGTGCGCGAGCCTTATGCTTCCGAATTCGCCTTCTCCGGCCGTTTGGGAAGCCAGTTCCTGAACCGGCATCAATGGAGTGAAGAGTTCAAGGATTACGACCCAGAACTGGAACTCACCGTCACCGCGCTCTCAGATGGCTGTCGTGTCTGCCAAACTTTTCTGGGCACGCGCAGCCCAACCAAGCGGCAAGCTCGCGACCTGGTGGACGCGATGCGCCAGACGGTGGGTGTCCTTTTCTCAGCGCTGGACGGGACGTTCCCGATGTGGAGCGCGAAGACTGCCTCGCAGCCGGTGCCCACAAAGGGGCCCGAATTCGAGCTTTCCGTCGATCCCCTACGGATCAATCGCAAGCAGCTCAAAGAAATGTTTTCAGCCGGCGTAATCGAATTGGAATCAGTTCTCAAGTCCATCCTCAGTTCGGGGACGCTCAGCGAACTTCAGCAGCTCGCTAAAGCGGACGAAGACCAGTTCCGCTTCCATGCAGAACTATGGGTCAAGAGCGTCTATGAATTCGCCGCTTCATACCACAAGGCCGTCATGAGCCGTGACCACATTGTGCAAGCGCTGGTCCCACTCTATCGCGGACGAATGTTCACCTTCCTTGTCGAAAACCGTACTGCTTCGGCAGCCGAAGTGGGCAACAACATCGAAAGCCTTTGCCTGGAGTTCGAGCGCCTCAAGCCTTATCTACTCGAACTGTGGAATGGCAGAAAGTGAGACAACGATGCGCGACATCATTGTAGGAGAACTGACGCAAGCGGCGCAGGAGATTTTCCGGGATTTTGCCCACCTGCTTCCGCGGCTCATTGTCATGCTGGTCATCGTGTTCGTGGGATGGCTCATCGCCTACGTCATCCGGGCAATTCTTCGCAGCATCCTGCAATTCGCAAAATTCGACAGGCTCTCCGAACGTGCGGGTGCATCGCAACTGCTCACGCATGCGGCCCTTCCCACTCCCACGGAATTGGTCAGCCGCTTCGTTTTCTGGATCGCATGGATCGGCTTCATCATGCTCGGCATCAGCGTCCTGGGGATTGGGGGATTACAGGAGCATGTAGAGAGATTCTTCTTCTTTCTGCCCCGGCTGTTTGTTGCCCTGCTCATCCTGTTCTTTGGACTGCTCATTGCCAGCTTTTTCGCCCGCGCGGTCCTGCTGGCATCTGTCAACGCGAATTTTCCCTCGCCACGCCTGCTCAGCATCTCTGCACGCACGATCATTATTATTTTCGTCCTGTCGATGGTTTCCGAAGAACTCGGAGTGGCGGATCAGACTGTTATCTTGGCGTTCGGAATCGCATTTGGAGCCGTCATGCTGGGGCTTTCTATAGCCTTTGGGATCGGCGGCAAGGACCTGGCCCAGCAGTTTCTGGAAAACCGCTTTCTTCGCGAGAGAAGGACTGAGAAAGAAGACGAACCGTCACCTCTGTGACGCGGACTACATTCATCATCCTTCGATTGTGCGGGCCACGGTGGTCAGGCAGCCTGGCTGTAAGCAATCGTGCTAAGCAAGGCATTCGCGTCCTGCCGGGAATCGAGGCGCGTATGCTGCACCACGATCGGCACATCGGATTCGATCACGCTGGCATAGTCCTTTGCCCGGGGAACCGGCTCGGGATGCTGCAAATCATTAAACCGCAGATGCTTGGTTCTTCTGGCCGGAACGGTTACTGAATACGGCCCCACCGGATCGCGATCAGAAAAATAGATCGTGATCTGCACGTGCGCGTCCTTCTCAGTTGCATTCAGCAGGCATGCAGTCTCGTGGCTGGTCATCTCCGGCTCCTTACCATGACTCACGGCCGGAATGTAACCTTCAGCAATCGCCCAGTACTTTTGTCCGATTGGCTCCTTCATCTTCTCCTCCAGAACACATCTTCTATTCAACTCGAAACTTAACGCCTTTGCGGAAGTTCTCCGGTTCCTGGTGGTGAACAGGAACCCGCTCTAGGGCGTCCCCGAGACCGGTTTTCTAAGCAATCAAACTCTCCATGACATCTTCAATGCGCTCGGCAACATTGGCCGTCAAAGACCATGGACTCGGCTGTCGCAGAACGTGCAGCGTGCCGCGCTTGTCTAGCACATCAAAGCGGGTTCGATTTCCCTTCCGATAAAAATGAATACTGACGACGGCTTTGCCGACATGGAGATTCCGCAGAGTGATTTGCGGAAGCCAGTCCGGCAATTCCGGATCAACCAGCAGCGTCTTCATGGGAGCAAAAGGATAAATCCCAAGCATGGCCTGGACGATGGAGAACAGACTCGCGGCTGACCAAGCCTGAGGCCAATTCGTCTTCGGATAGAGGGCTGGAAAGGGATGCTCAGGGTCGCGGGGATGTCCACTGAAACACTCCGGCAGCCGGTTGTAGTCGAACAGGGTGCTGGTCTCGAACATCGCACGCGCGATGGTATGCAACTCGTCGATTAATCCAAAGCGCATCATGCCCATGGCGAAACTGCCGTGCTCCACGGGCCAGACCGCGCCGCAATGATAGCTGTAGGGATCGTAAGCGGGGTGGTCCGCTGACAGAGTGCGCACACCCCAACCACTGAACATGTCGTCCTGCAAGATCCTGCGCGCAACCTTTAGCGCCGCATCCTTGTGCACAATGCCACAGGCCAGCAAGTGCCCCGGGTTCGAGGCGATCGACTTGATTTGCCGGCGCTTGGAATCGAGCCCGAGAGCAAAGAAATTCTTATCGGGCATCCAGAAGCGGTCATTGAAACGCTTTTTGAGTTCTTCGGCCTCGTGGAACATTCGGCGCGCAAGATCGCGATCTCCCATGAACCAAAGCAGCTCCGACATCCGCAGCTTCGCCACGTAAACGAAGGCCTGCTCTTCGCAGGTCGAAATTGGCGGATGCACGATTTGCCCATTCTCATAAACGATGGCGTCACGGGAATCTTTCCATCCCTGATTCTCATTGCCTTGCTGGCTGCGCGATTTGTAGTCGTAGAACCCGTCCCCGAACAGGTCCGTGTATTTATCTTTCCACCTCAGAGCGCGCAACGCGGGCTCCAGCAGAGGTCGAATAGAGCTCTTGTCTCCGGTCCAGTGCCATAGTTCAGACAAGACCACCGGATAGAACGATGATGTAGTGGCTGCGCCGTAGTAGCGGGTCCGGGGATTGTAAGCAAGCGAGGCAAGTGGTCCAGTGTGCGCCTCGTGCAGCATGCGGCCCGGCTGTTCATCGCGCCAGTCGTTTTCGACGCGCCCCTGCCACTTGGGCAGCTCGCACAACGCGCCTCGCATCATCTGTGGCGAGGCAAGAGCCGCCTGCCAACCTGCGGTGAGGGTATCTCTTCCGAATAATGCAACGTAAATCGGCAGGCCCGCCGCCATGACCCATGCCCGATCGCCATGGTCCATGTCGGGCAGCCGTAGATCTGCGAGATCGTGCTTGGCTTGCAACAGCGCTGACTCCACTACTCCAGCCAGCATCGGCTCAGATTTGGTTTGGAAGTGAGTGCTCTCGTCGAGAAAAATATGCCGCTTCCGATCGAGTTCGTTGCGGGTGCCGAAGAATTGGCGGCAGTGATACAAAGGCGGCAACCTGGTTTCTTCAATTGTGGGAGTGAACTTCACGCAGGTATGCCAGGACTTCCCCGGTTTGAGATGAATCTGAAATTTAAGTTTCGAATCGCGGTATTGCACAGGGGAATCAGCGTTCTCGATGCTGACGACCAATCCGCGATGAATTCGGGCTGTTCCGGTGTTTCCCTGGTGGGAGTAATTGTGGCTCGCGCGGTAGTCGTAAGTCAGTTCGGCCCGCCGCGCGGACAGTTTCCGCCAACGCCGCGTCAACTTGCCCCGCTGCTTTCGCTTGAAGGTCTCCGCCTGGTCGGAGAAGTCGGCATCTAGTTCGATTTCAAATGCAAAGCTTGTGTCTGCCTGCGTGAAGTTCGTGAAATCGATGTCCTCGTGGAGCCCCAGCCCCACGGTGCGGGACACCCGCAGTTCGAGGGTTTCTTCAGACTGCGGCTCCATCTCTCCGGACCCGGTATCTTCCTTCCACTTCAGCCCGGGCGGACGAGTGATGTAGTAACCGAGCCACGAGTGTTGCTCCACGTTTGAGACCACGACTCTTTGCGGCTCGCACCCGTTCACGTAATAGCGATAGCGCGAAAGCACCCGCGTCTCATAGGCAAATAGTCCATGTCTGGGGTATGTACCGATTAAACCGTCGAGGTCGGTGGCCAGCACTACGCGCCCCTGGCTGCAATAAATTGTCTTGGGCCGAGGCTCAATTTTGGCAAGCGACCTGTAAGGACGCTCACTCATATGATCGGAGTGACCTGCACGCGCGGGCTTACTCATTTTGGGGTTTGGTGTTCATCCTCTTTTCTTCGCCCAAGCCAGGCCCGCGGCGGCTAGACCGATGGCGGACAACGTGACCACCGCCGCGCGGACCATGGATTTCTTCTGGTCGAGTTTTCGAGGGTCCACAAACTGCTTCTCCGGATACATGCCGTCCAGGGTTCCCGCGCCATCGTCGAGGCCCATTTTCAAGACTTCGGCAACGTGCAAAGCGTGGCGATTGGTTTCCTGGGCAATCTGTTCCTTGCAGCTGAACCCGTCCGCCATGATGATCGTCGACAGACCGGCCTTTCGAACCTCAGGCAGCAGTACACGTTCACCGCATGCCACTGAGACCTCATACTTATCTTTCTCATATCCGAACGAACCAGCCATCCCGCAGCAGCCTGAATCGAGCACGTCAGCGTCGAGGCCCATTTTGCGCATCAGCGTTTCTTCTTCTTTGAAGCGCATGATTGCCTTGTGGTGGCAGTGTCCTTGCACGATCGCTTTTCGCTGCATCTTCGGAGGCTGGTACCCGGGCAATTTGTTGTCCAGAAATTCGGACAAGGTAAACGTGTTCTGCTTCAGCCACGCGGCTTGCTTCGAGTCAGGAAACCAACTGTGCATCTCGTCGCGAAATACAGAACAGCAACTAGGCTCAAGCACGACCATTGGAGTTCCGGCTGCAATGTAGGGTTCAAGAGCTTTCAACTCGCGCTGCAGATAGGCGTTCGCCATGTCGAGAAAGCCATAGTCATACAGCGGACGCCCGCAGCAGTGGTGGCCTTCGAGAACCTCCACGTCACAACCCGCGTGCTCGAGTACCTCAACGGCGGCCCGCGCAGTTTCTGGGATGAAATAGTTGTTGAACGTGTCGGCCCACAGCAGAACCTTTTGCCCACTGCGAGTGTGGGGCTCACGTTTCCGGAACCATGATTGGAAAGTTTCCGCCGCAAATGCCGGGATCTCTCGCTTGAGGGGAACGCCACCCATCAACTTCGTGATTGTGGACAGCCCCGGAAGTTGCGTGAACAGATTTACGAAGCCCGGAGCGATGGAAGCCAGGCGCGCCCACTTGTCGACCCAGCCGAAGGCATAGGCGTATTTTGGACGAATGCGACCTTCCCAATAGTGGGCCAGGAATTCTGCCTTGTACGTCGCCACATCTACGTTGACCGGGCAGTCGCCCTTGCATCCTTTGCAGGAGAGACAAAGGTCCAACGCCTCTTTGATGGTTTCGTCGCGCCATCCATTGGTAATGACGCCGCCATGCATCATCTCGAACAGCAGATGAGTGCGGCCGCGGGTCGAGTGCATTTCCTCGCCCGTGACCATGTAACTGGGGCACATGGTGTCCTGCTCGCCTTTGCCGTCATGGCGCCGGCATTTCCCTATTCCCACGCAACGCAATGCCGCCCGCGAAAACTGACCCTCATCATCGGGATACTTGAAATAAGTCTCGGGATTCCAGGGATGATATTCGGCGCCCAGGCGCAAGTTCTCATCGATGCGATACGGATCCACAACTTTCCCCGGATTCATTTTCCAATCCGGATCCCAGATCGATTTGAATTCACGGAATGCCTCAATCAACTCGTTGCCGAACATCTTGTAGAGGAATTCAGCCCGAGCCTGCCCATCGCCGTGCTCGCCAGAGAGGGAGCCATCGTAGCGAGTCACGAGATCGGTGGCCTCTTCCATGAACGACCGCCACTCACGGATCCCGGCCTCGCTGAAGAGGTCGAAGTCGACGCGGCAATGAATGCATCCCTGCCCAAAGTGCCCGTAGAGCGCCGGGTTGTATTCATACTTGTCATATAGCTTGCGCAGGTCGCGCAGATAATTCCCGACTTTATCCGGGGCGACGGCCGAGTCTTCCCATCCTGGCCAGGAGAGCGGCTCGCCAGGCACAAACGCGGTGGCGCCCAAGCCAGACTCTCGCACTTCCCAGATTCTCTGCTGATCCGCCTCGTCCGTGTAGAGCTTCATGCTGGGGTGTCCGGCGGCTTGCAATGCTTTCATTGCCTCTCGCGCGCGCTCTTCGGCCTCTTCTTTAGTGCCCGCACCGAACTCGGCAACCAGCCAGCCTTTGCCCTCCGGCAGTTCAGACAGATCCTCCATCTGGCGCATCTTCTTTCTCTTGACGTAGTCGATCAGCCGTTCATCGAGGCCTTCCAGGGCAATCGGACCATACTTCACCACTTCAGGAACGTGATCGCCTGACTCGTACACGCTGGGATAGCCGAGCACCAGCAACACTCGCTTGGGGTAGCTGAACATCAGGCGCACTTTAGCTTCGAGAATCGTCACGAGAGTGCTCTCGCTACCCACCAGCGCCCGGGCGATATTGAAACGTCCGTCCTCACCGGGAATCAACTGATCCAGGTTGTAGCCCGAAATTCGCCGCGGGATGCGCGGGTATTTCTCCGCTACCAGCTTGGAGTATTTGCTGCGCAGATTTTTCAATCGCGAATAAATCTCTCCCGTTCGGCCACCACGCCGAATCTCGTCATCAAACTTTTTGTCATCCATCCAGCCCACGGTCATTTGGGTGCCGTCGTAGAGCAACACATCCATCTCGTAGACGTTGTTCGCTGCGGTGCCTGCCATTTGCGCATGCGCGCCACATGAGTTGTTTCCGAGCATCCCGCCGAAGGTGCAATGATTGTGGGTCGCGGGATCGGGGCCCCAGGTCAGGGTGTGCGGCTTTGCCGCGTTGCGCAGCGTGTCGCAAATTGTTCCCGGCAGCACGCGAGCATACTTCTCGGCCGGATTGAGTTCGAGAATGTGGTGCATGTACTTGGTCCAGTCGATCACGACAGCGACGTTGCAACACTGCCCGGCAAGGCTGGTGCCGCCTCCACGGGACAGCACCGGCGCACCAAACTTGCGCGATGCCGCCACGGTCTGTACGACATCCTCTCGGGATTTGGGGATGACCACGCCGATCGGAACCTGGCGGTAATTGGACGCGTCGGCGGCGTAAAGCGCCTTACTGCCCGCGTCGAATCGAACCTCTCCTTCAACGTTCTTTTGCAGTTCCTTCTCCAGCGCCGGTACGTCGATTTCTCGCGCTTGTGTTCGCCAGGAGCGGTGCAATTCTTCCGTGGAGACGAGCGGAATTCGGCTCGCAGACATCATTTCCTCCCCTATGCAGCAAAGCGCTGCACATCAGCTTGCTTCAGTTCAATTCCCATACCCGGCCGTGACAGGTCGGGCCGTAACTCGCCATTGATCGGCTGCAATACGCCGTCAAAAAAGATGTTTTCAATACGAACGTGGTCGTGGAAATATTCGAGATTGCGCACGCGGGGAGCGGCACAACCGACGTGAGCGTGTATGGCCGGGGCAGTGTGGGCGGAAAGAGGCAAACCATACGCGTCACAAACACTGGCCGCTCGCAGAAATATGGAGCAAGCGCGCCTTCAAGTCCCAGAGTGCCGTATCCACCGCCGAAATGGCCATGGACGCGATTCCAGGCCTGCCGAGGTTT
>Ga0105240_10007452_pt1 | contig 15881 bp, 11 predicted proteins | sample KBSC54metaG_FD_80426 | JGI IMG/M metagenome (GOLD analysis project Ga0105240, IMG submission 80426) | Corn rhizosphere microbial communities from Kellogg Biological Station, Michigan, USA - KBS C5-4 metaG | ecosystem: Host-associated > Plants > Roots > Rhizosphere > Soil | place: Michigan, USA... | reverse complement strand
GGCTGAGCGGCTCGAGCAGAAGCTCGGAAAGATCGACATCTGGATCAACGATGCCATGGTCACGGTGTTCTCCCGGGTTGCCGATATCACCCCGCAGGAGTTTCGACGGGTGACCGAAGTGACCTACCTCGGCTTCGTACACGGCACCATGGCGGCGCTGAAGTCCATGCGTCCCAGGCGCAAGGGTCGGATCATCCAGATTGGCTCCGCGCTCGCCTATCGCGGCATTCCTCTTCAGTCCGCCTATTGCGGCGCCAAGCATGCGATCCGCGGCTTCACGGACTCACTCAGAGCGGAGCTGTTGCATGAAGGGTCCGAGATCCGCCTCAGCATCGTGGAGCTTCCGGCAGTCAACACGCCGCAGTTTGACTGGGCCAGGGCTCACATCGGCCATTCGCCTCGCCCCATGGGCCGGCCGATAGAGCCGGAGGTCGTTGCGGACGCCGTCTTCCGCGTGGCTCACGGACGATGGCGTGAGTATTGGCTCGGCACGCCGACACTTCTGACGATCCTGGGAGATGCGCTGTTGCCGGGATTTCTGGATCGGTATCTCGCCAGGACAGCTTTCGCGGGCCAGCAGACAGAGCGGCCGATCGGAAGGGAGCGGCGCGACAACCTGAACCGGCCGGTGACGGAGCTGCATCGCACGCGCGGCTCGTTTGAGCAGGAATCGCGGACGCACGCTCCGTTGGTGGTCGGGGAGATCGCTCGCGTGGGCGCGTTCGCAGGTATCGCGGCTGCGTTTCTCGCGCTGGGTGTCGGTGTGGGCTGGCTGTCTCGCCGGAGGTGATTGCGATGCGCTCTAAGGGCGGGTCGCGAATATTCTCTGCAGCTCATAGGGCCTGGTCACCTCGAGCTGATCGTAGCGGCAGTCCTTCGGAGACCGGTCCGGACGCCAGCGCAGGAATTGCGCTGCGTGGCGGAAACGATCGCCTTGCATGTGGTCGTATCTGACCTCGCAGACACGTTCGATCCGCAGCGGCTCCCACGAGAGGTCCTTGCCCGCGCTCCAGCGGCTCTGCGCGCCGGGCATCCGGGACGACCCGGCGGCGGCACCTGCCCACTCGCGCCAGGGATGCCCGGTCATCGCGTTCTCGCGGAGGGGAGCAAGCTCTTTCACGAGGCTCTTGCGCGTGGCCATCGTGAAAGACGAAGTGACTCCGACATGTTGGAGTATCCCTTGATCGTCATAGAGGGCCAGCAGGAGTGAGCCGACAGCGTCCTTGCCGCTTTTGTGCCAGCGGAAGCCTGCCACGACGCATTCAGCCGTGCGCGCGTGCTTCACCTTGATCATCGCGCGCGTGCCCGGCAGATACGTTCCAGATTCCAGCTTGGCCACGACGCCATCCAGCCCCGCTCCTTCGAAGCGCTGCAGCCAGTCCAGCGCAACTGCGCGGTCGCGTGTGACGGGGGTGAGGTGGACGGGCGGTTCGACGTTCCCGAGCAGTTTCTCCAAGGCAGTGCGCCGCTGCTCCTGCGGAGCCGTCATGAAATTCCGTTTCCCCACCGCCAGCAGATCGAAGGCGATGAAGGAGGAGGGGGATTCCTTCGCAAGCTTCGCGACGCGGGACGCCGCGGGATGCAGCCGCAGCTGCAGCGCGTCGAAGTCGAGCCCGTGCGTCGTGGCAATGACGATTTCCCCGTCGACCACGCAGTTCCGCGGGAGACGATCGAGCAGGGCCGCATGCAAGTCCGGAAAGTAGCGATCCAGCGGCCGGGCGTCGCGACTCTGGATATAGAGATCCGTCCCGTCGCGGAACACGATGGCCCGAAACCCGTCCCACTTGGGCTCGTATAGATAGGGACCGGACGGCAACTCTTCCCCAAGCTTGGCGAGCATCGGCTCGATCGGCGGCTTTACAGCGAGCCCGGAGTGCGCGCCTCCACGGTGGCCGGAGCTGGTGGATTCCGTACGCATGGCGGAGATCTCTCCTGGAGTTGAGCCCTCGGAACAAAACAAACTTCGGCGACTTCAGTTTCTAACTGCAGATCCGTCGGAGTAGACCGTCGTGTACCGCAAAACTCTCACTGTCGTTGCCACCGCAATGCTCGCAACGTGCGTAGGGTCCACAGCCCTGGCTGATGACGGGGTGGCTCCGCTGGGCCTGTATCTCGGCGGTGCGATCGGCCGTGCGAACGTCAGAGTCGACAGCCGCACCACCGGCAATCTTTTCGACCTGGATGCCCACGATCTGGGCTGGAAGGCAATGCTCGGCATCCGACCCATCGCTCCGTTGGGGGCCGAGTTCGAGTACATCGATTTCGGTCATCCCAGCCGTACGCTGGATGCCGTGCGCACGGACTCCAGGGCACGCGGCGCCGGCTTGTTTGCCGTGGGCTATCTGCCCGTGCCGGTCGTCGATGTCTTCGGCAAAGTCGGCGTGGCCCGGCTGCAGACCATCGCCAAGGGTGCCTCGGAGACCGTGCAGCCCTCGGGGGAAGTCTGCAGCAACTCCTCGCTTTCGTGCCTGTTCGACAGCGACCACACCGACACGCGCTTCGCCTACGGCGGGGGAGTGCAGTTCAAGATCGCCAGGTTCGGCATCCGTGCCGAGTACGAGCGCATCAGTGCTCGTGGAGGGGATCCGAGCTTGTTGTCGCTCGGGGCGATCTGGACCTTCTGACGGCCATGGCGAATCGGGAGTTCGTGGTTCACCGCTCTCTGCGAGCACTCGCGTGGGTGGGCGGCATCCTGGGCGGGCTGCTCGTCATCATTCTGATCGCGATCGCCCTGATCAACTGGGACGGGATGAAAGGCCCCCTCGAGCGCGTGGCATCGGCCAAGACCGGCCGCACCGTCTCGATCGGCGGCCGCCTGTCCGTCCATCCCTACTCGTTGACCGCTTCCGTCGAGAATCTCACCGTGGGCAATCCCGCGTGGGAGAAGGGGGCGCCACCGCTGCTGCGCGCGGGCAAACTGGAATTGAAGCTCAGCTTCTGGCCGCTGCTGAAGGGAAACATCGTCCTGCCACGCCTGGAGCTGATCCATCCGGAGGTCTATCTGCACCGTGATGTGCAGGGCCGCGCCAACTGGACGTTCGAGAACACGAAGCCGACCAACGCACCCTCCAGCGGGCCGACAAAGGTGCCGGCCGTGCGTGATCTGCTGATCGATGACGGCAAGCTGGTGGTGCGCGATGAGATCCTGAAGCTTTCACTCGATGGCACCATCGCAGCGCGCCAGAAGGCCTCGAAAGACAACCCCAAGGCGTTTCGCCTGCAAGGCAAGGGCACCCTCAATCAGAAGCCCTTTCAAACGGACATCACCGGGGGACCGCTCGTCAATATCGATCCGGATCACCCGTATCCGTTCGATATCCAGATCGAGGCCGGGGACATTCGCGTCACCGCCGGCGGGAAGATCAACAAGCCGTTCGATCTGGGCAGCGGGTCGCTCGACGTGACGGCCAGTGGCAGCGATCTGGCGGACCAGTACTACCTCACCCAACTCGCACTGCCCAACACGCCGCCCTACAAGCTGGCGCTGCACATCGATCGCGATGGATCGATGATCCATGTGCCGAAGCTCGCAGGCACGGTGGGGGGCAGCGATCTGGAAGGCGACCTGCTGGTGGACATCTCGCGCAAGCGCCCCTCCATCTCGGGGCATCTGAAATCGAAGGTCCTGTCGCTGGCGGATCTGGAGGCGCCTCTGGGAGCCGAATCCAAGGCGCCGGGGAGTGTGGCCAAGCAGGGCGAGAAAGCGAAGCCGTCCAGGAAGGGCGCGGCCGAGCCGGCGCCCTCGAACAAGCCGCTGTTCCCGACCGCCCGTCTGCAAGTGAAGCGCGTGCGCGCCATGGACGCGGATGTGACCTTCGATGCGGACTCCATCAAGGCGGGCTCGCTTCCCATGCGGCACGTCTCCTTCCACATCAAGCTGAACGACGGGGACCTCGCGCTCGATCCGTTTTCCTTCGAAATGAACCAGGGAAAGCTCAACGGTACAGCCTACATCGACACCCACGGGCAGAAGCCACACACCAAGCTCGATCTGCGCATCCGCAACTTCCAGCTGGATCAGCTCAAAGGGAAGGCGCCGGACGCCAAGCCTCCCATGGACGGTGTCCTGCAAGGGCGCGTTGCGCTCGATGGGGTTGGGGACTCCCTGCACGACTTTGTCGCCGATTCCAACGGGCAGTTCACCGTCGTGATTCCGGACGGGCAGATCACGGCGGCATTTCCGGAGCTGGCCGGTATCGATGTGGCCAAAGGGCTGGGCCTGCTGTTGCAGGGCAATGACAAGCGTACTCAACTGCGGTGCGGCGTGATGCAATTTGCCGTCCAGGACGGGACCATGAAGTCGAAGATCTTTGTCTTCGATACGACGGACGTGAAGATCACCGGGAGCGGCGAGATCCGCCTCGGTCCTGAGCAGCTCGACCTGCAGATCAAGGGCGAGCCCAAGAAGTTCCGGCTCACGCGCGTGCGCACACCGATCTATATCGACGGTCAGCTACGCAAGCCCAAAATAGGCGTGAACGCCGGCAATCTCGCCGCACAGGGGGCCGTCGCCGCGGTGCTCGGCGCGGCCCTGACGCCGTTCGCCGCGATCGCCGCCTTTGTCGATCCGGGGCTGGCGAAAGATGCGAACTGCACCAACCTGCTGCAGGAGTCGCACACGCCGCCTACCAAGACCGCATCCAAGTCCGACAACGCCGCGCCCGTGCGGCGCTGACTAAAGCTCCGCGCGCGCGGCCAGTGCCCGGATCCGGTCCGCCGTGCGACAGGCGATGGCCTGGATGGTGAGCGACGGATTGACCCCCCCGACTGTGGGAAAGACCGAGCCGTCGCAGATCCACAGATTGCGGATGTCCCAGCAGCGGCAGTCTGCGTCCACGACGCTGTTGGAAGGATCGTCCCCCATGCGCGCCGTGCCGTTCAGATGACAGGTATCGTCGGTCTCATCCCACAGGTCCCGGGCGCCGGCCGCTTCCAGGGCCTTGCGCATGAAGCGCAGCGAGTGCCGTATGAGGCGCTGGTCATTGTCGCAGAAGGAATACGTCACACGCGGCACGGGCAGGCCGTACTGATCCTTCAGATCCGTCAGGGTGACGCGATTGCGCTCCTGCGGCAGGCATTCACCCACGATCTTCAGCCCCACCTGATGATTGTAGTTCTCCATCTCATCGAGCAGCCTCTGTCCCCACAGTCCGCGCTGGCCAGAGAGGGTCTCCGCCCATACGACCGGCAACGGCCCCTGGCTCATATAGCAGTAGCCGCCGAAGAAGTCCTTGCCTTCATCGGCATAGTTCCAGTGCTCCGTGATGGCCAGCGACGGCGGCCCCTTGTAGGAGCGGATCTCGGAATCCATCAGCCCCCACACGGCCTGGTTCGATTGCACCATGAGGTTCCTGCCGAGGAGCCCGGAGGAGTTGCCGAGGCCGTGTGGAAAGCGATCGGTGGCGGAATTCAGCAATAGGCGCGGAGTTTCGATCGCGTAGCCCGCCACGACCACGTTGCGTGCCTTTTGAAAGCGCCAGCGCCCTCCACGAAAATAGTGAACCCCGGTGGCTCTGCCGTTTCTGTCGTGCTCCACGCGGCCGACCATTGCCAGATCGCGGATCTCGGCGCCCGCCTCCAGCGCGCGTGGCAACCAGGTTACCAGCACACTCTGCTTGGCGTTCGTGGAGCACCCGATGACGCACATTCCGCGATAGACGCACGGGTGCGCCAGCCCCCGAGGTGCAGACAGTGTAGCCAGTGGCGTGGGTGTCCACTCGATTCCGAGTGCCTCGGCGCCGCGCGCGAGGACGAGTGCTGCGGCGTTCAGCTCGTGAGGCCGGTACGGATAACGGGGTCGCGGTGGCCCCCATGGATAGCGCACGGGGCCGGAGATGCTCAGTGTCCGCTCCACTTCCTTGTAATAAGTCCACATCTCGCGCCAATCTATTGGCCAGTCCGCGCCGTAGCCCAGGGTGGTGCGTGCTTTGAACCACTCCGGACGGAACCGGAGCGAGACCATGGCGAAGTGGACAGTGGAGCCCCCTACTGACTGTCCGGAGTTGTTGGCCCCGAGCTGCAGGGGATTCTCACCGTCGACGATGCGCTCATCCGTCCAGTAGAGCTTTCCCTGGTGCAGCTCATCGGAGGCGAAGTCCTCGAGCGGACGCCAATACGGTCCCGCATCCAGCGCAACGACGGAGAAGCCGTACTCGGCGAGCTTGCAGGTGAGCGTGCCTCCACCGGCACCGGTGCCGACGATGGCAAAATCGACCGGCTCGTCTTCCGAATACTCCCGCATCGGCACCCACCCGCCAGGGCGGAATACGTCAGGTGCACGACCGTGAATTGCTCGCGGTGCCTCAGTTGGATCGTCCGTCGCACGGGGCGCTTTGATCACACGCGATGCCTCAGTTGTCACCCGACGCGGGCATTCTCTTTGCGCGCTTGCTCCTCCCGCCCAGGTCGGGCTTCGGAAGCTTCCCACGGGTCTCGCCGGTCGAAATCCATGCGCACGTATCCTCGCGGCGCCGCCGGTCCCCCGAAACCGATCTCATTCCAGGCCGTCGGATGGCCATAGTAGAGGCGAGTGATGTCGTGCAGCACCCGATCCTCGAAGAAGATCTTGGCGGGAAGGCCCTCCCAGGCTGCATCGTGGACATCACCGAGTTGCACGCGGCGTAGCAGGGCATCCTGCCGCACAGCATCCAGCTCGTGGAAGCGATGACCGTGAGAGTTGAGGGACTCGACATCCAGGGCACGCAGGGCCTGTTTCCAGGCCTCCGTCATCGGAGGCAGGCGCGCATCGCGATACCCTTCGGTCGGAGAGCGGCGCAGCTGCTCATCGAGCAGGGCGGCAATCGGTACCCGACCCTGCTTGTCCTGCGCCTGAGGAATCACACGGTCGCAAACGGCACGCACCGTGGGCCATTCTTCATCGCAGAAGAAGTGATGCGTGTCGGGTCCCACGGCCAGGCGCTGATCGATGACCCGCCGCGTTTGTGCGTTCCACGAAGGGGAGTCGCGCTTGGCGAGAACGTCATACCCTGGATAGCGCGGGCTGACTGCTGGCCGGCCGGTGTGTGACTGCGCCGCGGGGCCACTGGCCTGCGGAGCCCGCTGCGGGCTCATCGGCGGCCTCGCCGGGGGGTCTGCTCATCCATCCTGTCGAGGGCAGCCAGGCCGGACAGGGCAAGACCGGTGAAGCTCGGCGGAGCGGGCAGCGGTGGTCCGTTCAGCACGTTCTGGCTCCAGTTGCGCCAGCCGCCCATGTTGCGGGAGACCCCGTAGATATGGAATCCGACGCCCGCAAAGCCCAGCAGCGCGGTCAGCTTCAACCACCAGCGCGCCCACCGTGACATGTTGCGATGACCAGTGACTGCGGCGGCTCCCAACAGTGTGGCCGCCACCGGCGGCACACTCACCGGCGCGATCATGGCTGGGTTGTGGAAGGCCCCACGGAAGTGCATCAAAGCCGCCTCCGCCGCGGTACCCGCGAGGCCCACGGCGCTGATTCCGGCTAGTACCCGGCCGCTGGCCAGGGGGGGGTTGCTGCTGCTGCTCATCCTCGCATGCCACGTCGCTCTGGAGCTTCCACGGCGTTCGCTCCCGAGGTGCCGCGCCGTTTCGGCGCTCCTGCCGAGCAGCCCGGCCAGAACGAGGGCCGCCGGCGCGCCGATAGGCGCTGCATAGAAGAGATTGAGCCAGGAGAGCCCGCCCGGGCGCTTGCCGATGTTGTAGGCGTGAAAGCCCAGGCCAACCAGTCCCGTCAGCGCTGCGGCCGCATAGATCCCATCACGCGCCGCGTGTCGACGCGGTCGAGCATCCAGGGCTCCAAGGATGCTCGCCGCCAGGGTGAGCGTCGCGATGCCGAGAGGTGTGTACATGGCTCGGTTCTGAAACGAGCCGCGATAATGCTCGACCGCGCTGTCCGCCAGGACGGAAAGCGCCAGCACGGCCGAGCTCATGTTGAGCTGTCGAGCAGCGCGTGTTCGTTGCAGTTGTCTCATCCTCACTCTCCTGCGGGGATGGCGAACCTCTCGGCATCCCGCTCCTTGAGCGTCAGACCATGCCCTGGTCTGCCGGGGTCGGGCCTGATCACCCCGTCGCTGGCAAGGGGAGCCCCGTCGAACAGCATTTGCTCGATCCGCACGTGATCATGAAACCATTCCAGATGACGCACGCGCGGCAGCGCGCAGGCGACGTGGCGGTGAAGCGAGGGAGCACAGTGACCGGAGAGGTCGATATGATGAGCCTCACAAAGAGCCCCGATCCGCATCATTCCCGTGATGCCTCCACAACGGGTGACATCCGCCTGCAATACATCGACGGCTTCGGCGCTCAGCAGGGTCCGCGCGTCATCCAGCGTATAGATGTATTCGCCCGCGGCGACCTCGGTGGCGCCTGGCAACAGGTCGCGCAGCCTGCCCAGGCCCGCTGCATCGTCCGAGCTGACCGGCTCTTCGAACCAGCGAATCTCCGCCTCACGACATCTACGGATGAAGCGCAGTGCCTGTTTGACTGAAAAGGCCCCGTTGGCGTCGACAAACAGTTCGCAAGCGCCGCCGATCGCGGCCTTTGCCGCCAGGACCCGGCGGGGGTCACGTTCAGGCTCGCTGCCGATTTTCATCTTCACGGCCCGGCACCCGTTGTGCTCCACCCAGCCGGAAAGTTGTTCGCGCAATTGCTCGTCCGTGTACGTGGTAAAGCCGCCGCTGCCGTACACCGGGACCTCGGTTCGGGCTGCTCCGAGCAGCTGCGCAAGCGGTACGTCGAAGCAGCGCGCTTTCAGGTCCCACAACGCCGTATCGACGGCGGAGATCGCACAGGCGGCTACGCCGGAGCGCCCGATGTTGCGCACGGCGCGTTGCATCGCATTCCAACAGGCCGGAATATCGAAACTGTTTTTCTGTCGAATCGCTGCGGCGAGCACCGTGCCGACCAGCGAGGCAGCGCAGGCATCAGCGTACGTATAGCCGATGCCTGACTGACCGCCTGCCTCGACAGTCACGAAGACCAGCGTAGTCGAATTCCAGGCGAAGGTGCCGTCCGCTTCCGGTCGGTCCGTAGGGATGCGGTACGCCCTCGCGCTGAGACCCTGAATGGGGGCCCCAGTGGTCTCACTCATCGTCGTGATGGCGCCCAGGAAGGATGGAGCTCAGCACCTGGCGAGTCGTGTCGCGGATGATGCCTGTCTCGCGCGGATCCCCTTTGACCAGCGTCCTGGTGAAGTTCAGGGCCTGCTTGAGCGTGATGTGCGGCGGAAGGGGCGGCACCTCGGGATCAGTCTTCACTTCCAGGACCACCGGGCGCTTGCTGCCGAGTGCCTCGTCCCAGGCAGGTCCGAGGGCATCGCTCCGGTCTACATAGAGGCCGTGCAGGCCGATCAGCTCGGCGAAGCGATGATAGGGGACGTTGGGGATGTCCTGGGAGGCCTCGAACTTGGGATCGCCCTCCTGCACGCGCTGCTCCCAGGTGACCTGGTTCAGATCCTCGTTGTTGAATACGCACACGATCCAGCGAGGATCGGACCACTGCCGCCAGTATTTCGCCACCGTGATGAGCTCGGCCATGTTGTTCATCTGCATGGCGCCATCACCGACCAGGGCGATCACGGGGCGGTCCGGATGCGCGAACTTGGCGGCGATGGCGTACGGGACGGCGGCGCCCATCGAAGCGAGTCCTCCGGAGAGCGAGGCCATCATGCCGCGGCGTATCTTCAAGTCGCGCGCGTACCAGTTGGCGCAGGAGCCGGAATCGCTGGTGATGATGGCTCTGTCAGGCAATCGCGGCGACAGCTCCCACGCCACGGCCTGTGGATTCACCGGCACCGCCGGTTGGGTGGCGCGATCCTCCAGCGTGCGCCACCACTTGGCGAGGCCTTTGGCGATGTCGTTGCGCCACGAGGTGTTGGACTTCTCCTGCAGCAGTGGCAGCAGCGCCCGCAACGTTTCGGCGGCATCACCGACGAGGTTCACCTCCATCGGGTAGCGCAGAGAGAGCATGTCCGGAGCGATGTCGATCTGCACCCCCCGCGCCTGGCCTTCCTCGGGCAGGAACTCCGAATAGGGGAACCCCGAGCCGATCATCAGCAGCGTGTCGCACTCCATCATCAAATCGTAGCTGGGCTCCGTTCCGAGCAACCCTATCGATCCGGTCACCCACGGCAGATCGTCCGGGAGTACCGCCTTGCCGAGCAGAGCCTTGGCGGCGCCTGCGCCCAGCTTGTCGGCGGTCGCGATGACCTCATCCGTCGCCCCGAGCGCCCCTGCGCCTACCAGAATCGCCACCTTCCTGCCGGTGTTGAGCACATCCGCGGCGCGTCGCAGATCGCGCTCATAGGGGACTGTTTTCGGCTTGGAGAAACCGACTCCGGAATGCAGTGTGCCGTGGATGCGGGGCGGCTCTTCGTAGTCGGCTTCCTGCAGATCGTTGGGAAGGATGATGGCCGTCACGCGACGCTCACCCAGGGCGACGCGAATGGCCCGATCCACCATGTGGCGCACCTGCGGCGCAGCCGAAGCCTGCTGCACGAAAGCACCGGCCACATCCTTGAACAAACTCGGCAGATCCACTTCCTGCTGATAGTGCCCACCGAGCGCGTTGCGAGACTGTTGACCCGTGATGGCGAGCACCGGCATGTGATCGAGCCGCGCATCGTACAAGCCGGTCACCAGATGAGAGGCTCCGGGGCCGGAAGTCGCGATGCAAACGCCCAGCTCTCCGGTGAACTTGGCGTACGCGGAAGCCATGAAGGCCGCCATTTCTTCGTGGCGCGCCTGGATGAACCGGATCTTGCCGTTCGCCCGGTTCAGCGCGCCGAACACGCCGTTGATGCCGTCGCCGGGATAGCCGAAGATCTGTCTCACTCCCCAGGCGTGGAGCCGCTCGACGATGAAGTCTCCGACAGTCTGTGCCATGGTCAAAGCTCTCGCTGGTCCTGGTCGAGGTTGAACAATCCTCTAATTCCCGGTCGCGTTTGATGTTCCAAAAGGGGGCGGCGCGCGAGTGGAACCTATGTGGGGGGACGGGCTTGAAGACTGACGCGAGTGTGCAGCGTTCACCGGAGGCGATTCGTGAGCAGCGGCGATGCCGATACTGTTGCAGTGACTCGACGAGACTTCCTGCGCTCCGCTGCAGCCAGCTCCGCGGCCGCATGGCCCGTGAGCGCGGCATCGACCGGCACGTCCGGCCCTGTACGCGCCTCGGACCCGGCAGGCAACTTACGCGCTACGGTAGCGCTCAGGATCAATGAGCAGGACCACGTGCTCAGCGTGGATCCGCGCACCACGTTGCTGGACGCCATTCGCGACCACGCAGGCTTGACTGGGACCAAGAAGGGCTGCGGCCACGGCCAGTGTGGCGCGTGCACGGTTCATATGGACGGTTTACGCGTTCTGTCGTGCCTGATGTTCGCTACGATGGCTGAGGGCAGGCAGATCACGACCATCGAAGGATTATGCCATCCAGGAGAGACCGTCCACCCGATGCAACAGTCGTTTATTGACTGCGATGCTTTCCAGTGTGGCTATTGCACCCCGGGGCAGATCATGTCTGCGATTGCCTGCGTGCGCGAGGGACATGCCTCGAGCGACGAGCAGATTCGGGAGTACATGAGCGGAAATCTGTGCCGCTGCGCGGCCTACCCGAACATCGTCGCGGCGATACGACAGGCCGCACGCGACATGGAGAGGTGATTGTGGACAGGTTCGAGTTTCATCGGGCAAAGGACCCGGCGGACGCGTTTCGCTGGTCGGAGGCGTCGCGCGAGAGGACCGGAGGCGGTTCTTACATCGCCGGCGGCACCAACCTCGTGGACTACATGACGCTGGATGTGATGCGGCCCTCCGTGCTCATCGACATCAACGATCTCAGACATGCCTATGGGCGGATCGAGCGGATGAGCGACCGGCTGCGGCTCGGGGCCCTGGTCCGCATGAGCGAGGCGGAGGATGATCCTGTCATCCATCGCGATTGCCCGGTTCTGCATCAGTCGCTGGCCCAGGCGGCCAGTCGTCAGATCCGCAATGTGGCGAGCCTTGGCGGCAACGTGCTGCAGCGGACCCGATGTGAGTATTTTCGGGAGACCTCCTGGCCCTGTAACAAACGCAACCCCGGCTCAGGCTGTGCCGCGCTCGGGGGCGTATGCCGGCAGCACGCCGTGCTGGGCACCAGTGAGCATTGCATTGCGGCCTATGCGGGCGATTTTGGGCAGGCCTTGATCGCTTTGGATGCCACGCTCGAGACGCTCGACGGGTCTTCGGGGAGGAGGCGCCGGATGCCGTTTGCGGACTTGCATCGGTTGCCCGGCGATTCGCCTCATCTCGAGACGACGCTGCATCCCGGGGAGCTCATCACCTTCATCGAGGTGCCGATGGCACCCTGGCTGTACCGCTCCCGTTACATCAAAATCCGCGACCGCCAGTCCTATCAGTTCGCATTGGCTTCCGCCGCGGTCGCTTTGGACATGGACGGCGAGACTGTGCGTGAAGCTCGCATCGCGCTCGGAGGAGTGACTACCGTTCCGTGGCGGGCGAGAGAAGCCGAAGCGTATCTGCGAGGCAAAGCGCTCGATGAGGCGGCGGCCGCTGAAGCGGCACGCATTGCGTTCTCGACGGCGCGAGCGCAACCGCAGAACGCGTTCAAGGTGATCCTGGGACAGCGCACCCTGATTCGGGCGCTCCGCGAGACGGCCCAGATCGAGATCGGAAGATGAACCCTGCAGCGCCCGAGCCTCGAGAGAACCAGGGGAAGCCGGAGCCGCGCGTGGATGCGCGGCTGAAAGTCACCGGCGAAGCTCGTTACGCGGCGGACATTCCGGTCAGCAATCTGGCGTATGCGGTTCTGGTCACCAGCGACATCGCGGCAGGCGAAGTGATGTCGATTTCTCTGGACGCGGCGCGCGCAGTCCCCGGTGTGCTGGACGTCATCAGCTACGGGGACGTACAGGAGCTCGAGCCGCCGCGATTCTCAACCTCCAGCTACACCTCTCTCGCCCCGCTGCATGAGCGCAAGATCCGGCATGACGGCCAGATCATTGCGCTGGTGGTCGCTGAGAGCTTTCAGGCAGCGGAGGAGGGCGCGGCGAAAGTGACGGCGGTGTACTCCGCCCGGACGCCCACCGGCGACATCGATTCGCCGGGCACGGAAGAGCTGCCCGCGGCCGGCAAGGTGGCCATGCTCGAAGAGGATCCCAAGGCAGGGGATTTTGACGCTGCGTTCAAAGCCTCGGCGGTCAAAGTGGATACGCGCTATCGCACCCCGACCCAGACGCACAACCCGATCGAGCTGTTCTCGACGACGGCCCTGTGGAATGGAGGGGAGCTGACGCTCTACGAGCCCACCCAGTCGGTGTTCGGGTTCCGGAGCGAAGTAGCACATCAGCTTGGGATGGACGTGAGTCAGGTGCGTGTGGTCAGTCCATACGTAGGCGGCGCCTTCGGGTCGAAGGGGCCCAGCACACCGCGGACGGCCCTGGTTGCACTGGCGGCGCGGCGTCTCAACCGCCCCGTTCGGTGCGTCGTCAGTCGCAGTCAAGGATTCACCACGCAGCCCTATCGTGCGCCGACGCGACATCGGATTCAGCTCGGCGCCTCCCCGGACGGGCGCATTGCGGCGTTTCGGCACGACGCCTGGGAGCTCACCTCGCGTGTGGACAACTACGCGGTGGCAGGCACAGAGACGACGACTCGGATGTATTCGTACGGTGCGGTCGCCAGCAAGGTGCGGTTGCGGAAAGCGGATCGCCAGACGCCCTCCTACATGCGCTCTCCTCCGGAGCTTCCGTACATGTTCGCGCTCGAGAGCGCGATGGACGAGTTGGCCCTCGAGTTGAAAATGGATCCGGTCGAGCTGCGCAAGCGCAACGATGCCCAAAAGGAGCCCATCGAAGGCAAGGCGTTCAGCAGCCGCCACCTGGTTGAATGCTTCGAGGAAGGCACCCGTGCGTTCCATTGGAGCGAGCGCAATCCCGTTCCAGGCTCCATGCGCGAAGGCGACTGGCTGGTCGGGCTCGGTTGTGCGAGCGCCGTGTACCCCTCAAACGTCGGCGCCGCCACGGCCCGGGTACGACTGAGCGCCGACGGCAACGTCCGTGTGCAGTCGGCCTCTCACGAAATTGGCACCGGCATCCGGACGGTCGCCGCGCAAGTGGCAGCCGAGCAGCTCGGAGTACCTCTGTCGTCCGTTACGGTGGAGATGGGAGACACGCGACTGCCGCCGGCGCCCGTTGCCGGAGGCTCGAACAGCACCGCGAGTGTGTGCTCGGCCGTGATCAAGGGCTGCGAGCAGATCAAACAGCACCTGTTCGGGGCGGCCTCGCACGCGAAAGAAGGCCCGTTGGCGGGGCAGAATCCTGCTTCGTTGGTGTTCAGGGCGGGCAGAGTCGTCGCTCCCGGCGGCGCTTCGCAGAGCTTACCGGATCTGTTCAAGACCGCGGGACTCGGGGTCATCGAGGAGTATGCCGAGTTCGTACCGGAGGGGGCTCCTCCTGATGCCATCCAGCAGCTGTATGCCGGCAAGACCGTGCTGCTGAATGGAGCCACGAAGCGTAAGCAGGCGATGTTTGCGTTCGGGGCCGAGTTCGTCGAAGTGCGCGTGCACGCGCTGACTGGAGAGATTCGGGTACCCAGGATCCTCGGCGCGTTTACGGCCGGCCGCATCGTCAACCCGCGCACCGCACGCAGCCAGCTCATGGGTGGCCTGATATGGGGGGTGAGTGCGGCACTGCATGAGCAGACCGAGCTGGATCTGCGCTCGGCGCGCACGGTCAACCGCGACCTGCAGGACTACCTCATTCCGGTGAACGCCGACATCGGTTCGGTGGACGTGCTGATGCTGAGCGAGGAGGACGAGCTGGTCGATCCCGCCGGAGTGAAAGGGTTGGGTGAGCTTGGCGATGTCGGCACCAATGCAGCCGTCGCCAACGCGGTATTCCACGCTACCGGTGTGCGTGTTCGCACTCTGCCGATTCGGCTCGAGAACCTCCTGCGGACGTGAGCTTTTCCAAGCGCTCCCCAGCGCCCTCGGACCTGAGCCCCGCGAGGCAGGAGGTGAATTCGGCGCCGAACAGAAAAATCTGCGAGGTGTAGTACAGCCATAGCAACAGGGCGGCGAACGAAGAGGCCGCCCCGTAAGCGGAGGGTTGTGTGGAGTGGGCCAGATAGAGGCCGACGACCCATCGCCCGGCATCGAACAGCAGCGCCGTGAGCAGTCCGCCGGCGATCACGATCCTCCAGGGAAGCCGGCGCGCGGGCATATAACGATAGATCAGCGCGAAGAGACCTGCGACCGCCGCCAGCGATAGCGTGAAATCGGTCACCGCGATTGCAGCCACCAGCGCCGGATAAGCGGCGGCGACGCGGGTGCGCAGACTCGTGACGGCCGTGGAGACCGTCAACGAGATCAGCAACAGGAATCCCAGCGTGAGAATGAATCCGAAGGACATCAGCCGCGTGCGGATCCAGCCACGAATCCCCGCGACCGCCAGCTTCTGACTCGCCCAGATCACTTCCAGTGCGGCCTGCAACGCGGCCAGGACCGTGGTTGAGCCGATGGCGAGTGTCACTACGCTCACGAGTGTTGCCATCACACCCTCGGTGTGCTGCGCACTGTGAACCGCTCCCAACAGAACCTTGGCGGTCGAAGGACCGAACAACGCCGTCAATTGGTGGTTGACCTGGGCATCCGCCGCCGTGGCGCTGAAGAAGACTCCCGCGAGCGTCAGCAGAATCACCAGCAGGGGAGCAATCGAGAATGCACAGTAGAAGGCCAGCGCTGCTCCGGTGCTGGAGGCATTGTCGCTGCTCCAGTAGCGTGCTGCGCATTGCAGGAGAGACACCGTTCGCTTGATCCGGGCTTTCATTGCTCCGCTCGGTTTTCTGCCAAGTTCGAGCAAGAAGCGCACCCGCCGGTATTCTTTCAGGCACGTCGAATGCTCGTGC
>Ga0105240_10007451_pt1 | contig 15882 bp, 17 predicted proteins | sample KBSC54metaG_FD_80426 | JGI IMG/M metagenome (GOLD analysis project Ga0105240, IMG submission 80426) | Corn rhizosphere microbial communities from Kellogg Biological Station, Michigan, USA - KBS C5-4 metaG | ecosystem: Host-associated > Plants > Roots > Rhizosphere > Soil | place: Michigan, USA... | reverse complement strand
GCCTTCGAGGCATGGGTCCTGAAACACAAGAAATAGCTCGACGCGCCGTGCCGTTGCCGCCGTCACCCCGGCCGGAGCGGCGCAGCCGCGCAGAGCCGGGGCCGGACGGGCCACAGTCCAGCTGGACTTCGTCTCGGAACCGGATCGTCCGGTGCCGGCTCGGCCCTCGCGGGCCGTCCGGGGTGACGGTTGTCGGGCAACGCGGGCAATCTCCATCCCGCAGACCCCACAACGCGATTGTTTCAGCGCCGCCATACCGGCTAGCGTCGGCGCGCGGGCACGCTGGAGCATCTGTATGGAAGACGCCATCAACGCCGACGGGATCCTGGTCGGCTTTTCCGACAAGGCCCAGCGGCTGCGCCTGGAGCGGGCGAACCGCCACGGCCTGGTCGCGGGCGCCACCGGCACCGGCAAGACCGTCACCCTGCAGGTCATCGCCCAGAGCCTGTCGGACGCGGGCGTTCCGGTGTTCGCCGCCGACGTGAAGGGCGACCTGTCGGGCATCTCCCAGCCGGGCGCGCCGAACCAGGCGATGCAGGACCGCGCCAAGGACATGGGCCTGGCGCTGGCGCCCGCCGCGCCGCCGGTGATCTTCTGGGACCTGTTCGGCCAGAAGGGCCACCCGATCCGCGCCACCGTCTCCGAGATGGGGCCGCTGCTGGTCTCCCGGCTGCTCGAGCTCAACGACGTGCAGGAGGGGGTGCTGAACATCGCCTTCCGGGTCGCCGACAGCGAGGGGCTGCTGCTGCTCGATCTGAAGGACCTGCAGGCCGCCCTGCGCCACATCGCCGAGCAGTCCAAGATCTACAGCCTGCAGTACGGCAACATCTCCGACGCCACGGTCGGCACGATCCAGCGCAAGCTGCTGACGCTGGAGAACCAGGGTGGCGCGAACCTGTTCGGAGAGCCGGCGCTGGACCTGAACGACCTGATGCGGGTCGACGCCAGCGGCAAGGGCTACGTCAACGTGCTCGCCGCCGACACCCTGATCCAGAGTCCGCAGCTCTACGCCACCTTCCTGCTCTGGCTGATCAGCGAGCTGTTCGAGCGTCTGCCCGAGGTCGGCGACCCGCCCAAGCCGAAGCTGGTGTTCTTCTTCGACGAGGCGCACCTGCTGTTCCGCGACGCGCCCAAGGCGCTGCTGGACAAGATCGAGCAGGTGGTGCGGCTGATCCGGTCCAAGGGCGTCGGCGTCTATTTCGTCACCCAGAACCCGGCCGACATCCCCGACACTGTGCTGGGCCAGCTCGGCAACCGCGTCCAGCACGCGCTGCGCGCCTACACCCCGGCCGAGCAGAAGGGCCTGCGCGCCGCGGCAGAGTCGTTCCGGGTGAATCCGGCCTTCGACACGGCCGATGCGATCCAGGCCTTGGGGGTAGGGGAGGCGCTGGTCAGCCTGCTGGATGCCAAAGCCGCGCCGACTGTCACGGAGCGCGCCAAGATCCGCCCGCCGGCCTCGCGCCTCGGCCCTGCGCTGCCGGCCGAGCGCGCCGCCACCATGGCGGCCAGCCCTTTGAAGGGCGTCTACGACACGCCCGTGGACCGGGAGTCCGCGTTCGAGCGGCTGCAGGCCCGCACCGCGCCGCCGCCGGCGGGCCCGGCCCAGGCCGCGCCCACCGCTGCGCCGGCCCCGGCCCCCGCGCCCCAGCCCCGGGCGGCGCCCGCGCCGAAGCCCGGGCCGTCGATGTTCGATGCGATCAGCAAGAACGCGATCCACTTCCTCGGCAGTCGCGACGGCCAGCGGATCGTGCGCGGCATCCTGGGCGGCCTGCTCAGGTAGGCCGCCACGCGCGCCCTCGCCGGTGCGGCGACAGCGCCTCGCCTTTCCAGCGGCGCCGTTCTAAGACGGGCGGCGTAACATTTGATCGCGTCTCGGGAGGAGAAATTTTCATGCGCGAACCCGTCATTGTTTCCTATGCCCGCACGGGCCTCGCCAAGGCGGCGCGGGGCGGGTTCAACATCACGCCCAACGTCGCCATGGCCGCGCACGCCGTGAAGCACGCCGTGGAGAAGTCCGGCGTCGAGAAGGAAGCGATCGAAGACAGCTTCATCGGCAACGTCCGCCACCCCGCGAGCGCGCTGGGCCGCGCCGCCGCGCTGCTGGCCGGCATGCCGGTGACGGTGGGTGGGGTGACCATCAACCGGTTCTGCTCCTCCGGCCTGCAGGCCATCGTGATGGCTGCGCACTACGTGAAGGAAGAGGCCGACATCGTCGTCGCGGGCGGCACGGAGTCGCTCAGCATGCCGGGCGCCGGCGATGGCGGCCCCGAGAACCAGGACCCGCGCCTGCTGGAGCAGTACCCGGCGTTCAACATGGCGATGATCGACACCGCCGACATCGTCGCCGAGCGCTACAAGATCAGCCGGGAGTACCAGGACGAATACTCCCTGGAATCGCAGCGCCGCATGGCCGCCGCCCAGCAGGCCGGCAAGTTCCGCGACGAGATCGTGCCGATGAAGACCCGGATGAAGGTGGTCGACAAGGCGACGAAGCAGGAATCGATCGTCGACTACGTGGTCGACCGCGACGAGTGCAACCGCCCCGACACCACCCTGGAAGGCCTCTCCAAGCTGCCGCCGGTGATGGGCCCGGACAAGTTCATCACCGCCGGCAACGCCTCGCAGCTTTCCGACGGCGCCGCCGCGGTAGTGGTGATGGAAGCCAAGGAGGCCGCCCGCCGCAACCTGAAGCCGCTAGGACGGTTCATGGGGTGGGCCGTGGCCGGCTGCGAGCCCGACGAGATGGGCATCGGCCCGGTGTTCGCGGTGCCGCGCCTGCTGCAGCGCCACGGCCTGAAGGTTGACGACATCGACCTGTGGGAACTGAACGAGGCCTTCGCCAGCCAGTGCCTGTACTGCCGCGACACCCTCGGCATCGACCCCGAGAAGTACAACGTCAACGGCGGCTCGATCGCCATCGGCCACCCGTTCGGCATGAGCGGCGCGCGGATGACCGGCCACATCCTGCAGGAAGGCCAGCGTCGCGGCGAGAAGGCCAGGTACGGCGTGGTGACCATGTGCATCGGCGCCGGCCAGGGCGGCGCGGGCCTGTTCGAGATCTACCACTGAGGCTTACCCTCCCCTTCATGGGGAGGGACAGCGACGCGCAGCGTCGCAGGGTGGGGAGTCTGAAGCGTCACGATAGTTGGCGTTGACCGAATCTATCTCCAGACATCCCCACCCTGACCGCTTCGCGGTCTTTCCCTCCCCATGAGGGGAGGGACGAGACGACCCGCGATCTAGGCCGCCGCTTCCACGACCACAGCGGTCCCGTAGGCCAGCACCTCGGTGATGCCTTCCATGATCTCGTTGGCGTCGTAGCGCATGCCGATGATGGCGTTGGCGCCCGCCTCGGTGGCGTGGGCGCAGAGGTGGTCGTAGGCCTCCTGGCGGGCCGTTTCGGCCAGGGTCACGAACACTGACAGCTTGCCGCCGAACAGCGACTGGATGCCCCCGGCGAAGTTCCCCAGCACGCTGCGTGAGCGCACGGTGATGCCCCGCACCAGGCCCACGTGCCTGACGATCCGGTACCCGGGCATATCGTTGGTGGTCGAGACGAGCATGGGGCCTCCTCCTGGTTGGCGCGCGGACCATACCCCAGGCGTGGCCTTGTGGGCGCCGCAGACTCTGTTACGACGGCACTCGATTTCGAGACAGATATCCGGCGCCGGGCCGATCCGTGCGCGCTCAAGGTTGCGTTTGATTTGGACGATACGATCGATCCGGGGCTCATTGGCGAGCCGGTAGTGGCTGCGACCGCCGCGGAGGCGGAGGCCGAAGCGGCTTACGAGCGGTTCGTCTGGGACAATCTGCCCCGCAACTTCGCCGGCCACTTCATGCACGGCATGCTGGGCCAAACGGGCTTCCGGATCTTCAACGCCCCGACCTTCCTGCCGGCCTACCTGCACATGATCACGGGCTCGGACGCCCTGGTGGGGCTGGGCCAGTCGCTGCAGCAGCTCGGCACGGTTGTTTCGCCGGTGATCGGCGCGGCGGCGGTGGAGCACCGCAAGAAGGTCCTGCCGGTCTCGATGCTGATGGGCACGTTGATGCGCATCCAGATCCTGGGAATCGCGCTCTCGGCCTGGTTCCTGACCGGCCAGACGCTGGTGATCGCGATCATGTTCTTCCTGCTGCTGCTGGGCTTGGCGGGCGGCGCGCAGACGGTCGCGTTCCAGATGCTGCTGGCCAAGGTGATTCCCACCGTGCGGCGCGGCAGGCTGCAGGCGCTGCGCAACGTCGCCGGCGGCCAGGTGTCCGCCGGTCTCGCCTTCGTCGCCGGCCACTATCTGATCGGCCGCAACGTGTTCGGCCACGGCTATGCGGTGACCTTCCTGCTGGCGGTGGTGCTGACCAGCCTGGGCCTCACCCTGCTCAGCATCCTGATGCGCGAACCGGAGCCGCCGACGGTGCGGGCGAAGACCCGGGTGCTGGCGCGCATCCGCGAGTTCCCGGCGCTGCTGGCCGCCGACCGCGGCTACATGTTCTTCATGATCGCCCAGACCTGCGCCACGGCCGGGCGGATCGCGGCGCCGTTCTACATCCTGTTCGCAGGCCAGCTGATGCACAAGCTGACCGGCGAGGACATCGGCACGATCAGCTTCGTGCTGTTCGAGGCCGACAGCCTCAGCAACATCGTTTGGGGCTTCATGGGCGACCGGTTCGGGTTCCGCTCCACCTTCATCGGCGCCATGGCGCTGTGGGTCGCCGCCACCATGGCCCTGATCCTCGCGCCCGGCATGACGGTGATCCTGGTCGCCTTCGCCGGGATCGGCGCGGCCCAGTCGGGCTTCCTGATGAGCTCCCAGACCATGGTGCTGGAGTTCGGCGCCCGGCACGACATGCCGATGCGGCTGGGGCTCTCGCAGACCGCCCAGGGCCTGATGAACACCGTCGGCCCCCTCGCGGGTGGCGTGATCGCCGCGACCCTCGGCTATCGGTCGCTGTTCCTGGTCTCGATGGTCTTCCTCGGCGCGGCCCTGGCGCTGCTGGTGTTCGTGGTGGACGAGCCGCGCTTCAGGAAACTGGCGTAGGCCTCATCCCCCCTGGATCGGGGGCTGGAACAGGCCCTTCGGCGAGGCGGTGAAGATCTCCACGCCGGTCTCGGTGACGCCCACCGAGTGCTCGCACTGGGCCGACAGCGACTTGTCGCGGGTCACCGCGGTCCACCCGTCGGCCAGCAGCTTCACGTGGTGCTTGCCGAGGTTCACCATCGGCTCGACGGTGAAGAACATGCCGGGCTGCAGCACCGGGCCCGTGCCAGGGCGGCCGTAATGCAGGATGTTCGGGGAGTCGTGGAACACCCGCCCCACGCCGTGGCCGCAGAAGTCCCGCACCACGCTGCAGCGCTGGCCCTCCACGTAGGTCTGGATGGCGTGGCCGATGTCGCCGACGGTGTTCCCCGGCTTCACCGCCGCCAGCCCGCGGGCCAGGCCTTCGTAGGTGGTCTCGACCAGCCGCCGCGCCCGCGTCGGAACCTCGCCGACGCCGTACATGCGCGAGGTGTCGCCGTGCCAGCCGTCGATGATCACGGTGACGTCGATGTTGGCGATGTCACCCTCGCGCAAGGAGCGCGCGCCGGGGATGCCGTGGCAGACCACGTGGTTGGGCGAGATGCACAGGGTGTGGCTGTAGCCCTTGTAGAACAGGCAGGCGGGCAGGGCGCCGTGGTCCAGCACGAACTCGCGCGCAAGCTTGTCGAGGTGCTCGGTGGAGACACCGGGCACGACCCCGGGGACCAGCATGTCCAGGCACTCGGCGGCGAGGCGGCCAGCGCGCCGCATGCCCTCGAACGCTTCGGGTCCGTGCACCTTGATCGCGCCCGTGCGCGTCTCGGCTTCCAGCACGTCGTCGACGAAGGCCATGCTCTACTCCGGGTTGGGCGCATCCGCCCACGGGATGCGGCGGACGATGCGGATCGCCTCGGGACCTATGTCGCAACCATAGCACAGAACTTCAACACCGCTCGCCGCCGCAACCTTAAGTCCGGCGGCATAGGCCGGGTCGAGATCGGCGCAGGCGGCGAACCGGTCGCAGTCGGTGCGCTGGATCACGAACAGCTGGACCGCCCGCGCGCCCCTGCCGACCTCGGCGGCCAGTTCGCGCAGGTGCTTGGACGAGCGGGCCGCGACGCAGTCCGGGAACTCCGCCAGGGTTCCGGTGCGCCGCAGGTGGCAGTTCTTCACCTCGACGTAGCAGTCCGGCCGGTCCGGATGGGTCAGCAGGAAGTCCACGCGGCTGGCGGCCCCGAACCTCACCTCGCGCCGATGCACGGCGTAGCCGGCCAACTCCGGGATCGCATCCGCCGCGAGGGCTTCGGCCACCAGCCTGTTGGGCGTGAGCGTGTTGACCCCCACCAGCCCGCCGTCCGCCTCCACCAGTTCCAGCGTCCAGGCCAGCTTGCGCTTGGCCCCGTCCGCGGCGGAGACCCAGGCCCCGAGACCTGGCGTGTTCAGGCCGAGCATCGCCCCGGGGTTGGGGCAGTGCGTGACCACGTGGCGCCCGTCGTCGAGCAGGACGTCGGCGAAGAAGCGCTTGTAGCGCTGGACCAGGCGGCCGTGCGCCATCGGTTGCGGCAGGAGCATCGCCGGCCTATGCCGTCGCAGGGCCCCCACGTCCAGGGCGCAGGAGCGAGCATGGCAGACACCGACCGCGTCACCGCCGCCGTGATGATCATCGGCGACGAGATCCTGTCGGGCCGCACCCAGGACACCAACCTCAACTTCATCGCCAGGCTGCTGTCGACCCATGGCGTGGACGTGGCCGAGGCCAGGGTCGTGCCCGACATCGAGGACGAGATCGTCGATGCGCTGAACCTGCTGCGCAAGAAGTACGACTACGTCATCACCACCGGCGGCATCGGCCCCACCCACGACGACATCACCGCCGACAGCGTCGCCAAGGCCTTCGGCCTGCCGCTCCATGAGCACCCCGAGATCCTCGAGATCATGACCCGCCGCTGGGGGCAGGGCGTGGAGCTCACCCCGGCCCGGCGGCGAATGGCGCGGGTGCCCGAGGGTGGCTCGCTGGTGCGCAATTCCGTGCAGGGGCCGCCCGGCTTCCAGGTGCAGAACGTGTTCGTGCTGGCGGGCGTGCCCAGCGTGATGCGTGGCATGATGGAGGACGTGGTCACCAAGCTGCGCACCGGCGTGCCGGTCACGGCCCGCACGGTCCGGGTGGACGGGGCGGGCGAGGGCGTGATCGCCGAGCCGCTGGCGAACCTCGCCAAGGCGCACCCGAACCTGGCGCTCGGCAGCTATCCCTTCTTCGGCCAGGAGGGCTACGGGTCGAACCTGGTGATCCGCGGGCGCGACGCGGCCGAGGTCGAGGCCACCGTCGAAGAGCTGATCGCCGCCCTGGCCGGCATCGGCGCGAAGTCGATCGCCCGGGTCGAGGGCTAGCGGCGCCCTTATTCCTCAGCGGCAGCGGTTCCTGTCCGGCGACGCCCCCGGCCCGCCGACCGGTCCCGGCGGGTTTTCCCAGTTCGTGCCCGGGCCGCCGGCGGGGCCAGGCGGATTGTCGTCGTGGTCGGGCAACAGCCAGCAGCCCAGCCCCGCGTTCCAATACCAGTTGCGGCCGCCCCAGACCCGGTAGTGCCAGCCGCGATAGAACGGGCCGGTGCCGGGGCCGCCGCGGGGTCCGGGCGGATTGCGCCAGTTGGTGCCCGGACCGCCGCGTGGTCCGGGCGGGTTGTTGTGGTGAAAGAACGGCCTGGCGTCGGCCGCCGAGGCGGCCAGGATCGCGGCAAGCGCGACGGCCGCAGTGATTTTGAGTTTCGGCATCTGTTCCTCCCCCAGAAGGCCGAAGAACAGTGTTATGCCGATCCTGGTTCAGCGCAAGCGCGGCCATTTCACAGGAGAAACAATTCGGATAGGCGGTCCCCCCTGCGCGCCTAGTCGCTGACCGACTTGCCCTCGAGCACGGCGGCGCCGACCCGGTCGATGCGCGACTTGATCGGCATGATCTGGGAGGCGTCCCAGCCGGCGACCAGGTTGCGCTCGGCGCAGAACTGCGGCGTGAAGATGGTGCGCCCGTTGAACTGCGCCGCCTCCGGGTGGGTGGCCAGCCAGGCGACGACCTCGCCCGTCACCTCCGGCGGCACGCGGCCGGCGGCCTTGAAGCCGAACTTCGCCATGTCCTGCTCGATCCGCTCCGTCCAGGTGTAGCCCGGGTCGAGGTTGAACGAGAGCACGCCCGGCAGCTCGACGGCCAGCACCCCCGCCAGCCGGTGCGCCGCCGCCTTGCTCGCGCCGTAGCTGAGCCCCCAGCCGCCCTCGCCGGCGGCCATCTTCGGATCCGAAAACGCGCTGAGGCTGGTGAAGTTGAAGATCACGCCCGAGCCGCGCGCCGCCATCCCAGGCGCGAACATCCGGCAGAGCAGGACCGGCGTGAAAAAGTTGCCCTCCATGATTGCCCGCAGCCCCGCGTCGGGCGTCTCCACCAGCCGGTCCATGTGGCCGGCGCCCGTGTGGCGGGCGCAGTTCACCAGCACGTCGGGCGTCCCCCAGCGCTCCAGCATGACGGTCGCCGCGGAGGCCACCGACGCGGCCTCGGTGATGTCGGCGGGCAGCATCAGCACCCGACGTCCCAGCGCCTCGATCTGCGCGGCGGTCTCGCTCAGGCTGCCGGGCAGGGGCGTGGTGTCGGACTCCCGGGCGGTGGGCGAGTGCTCGCGCCGTTCGCCCGGCTGCACGCTGCGGGCCGTGATCGCGACATCGAAGCCGGCCCTGGCCAGGCTGACCGCCACCACCTTGCCGATCCCCCGGCTGGCCCCGGTGACGAACGCCGTCTTGCGCTGGGTCATGGCGGTCTCCCTTCTCGCCGCCCGTCACATGCGAGCGGTCGCCTGCTTCGCAGAGCCGCTTGCACGCCACGCCGCCGGCTGTCGAGGGCCCCGCGGGACGATCATCGCGATCGGGGAACGCTGCTTCCGCTTCGCGACGCTTTATGGATTAAGGAGGGCTTCCCGCCGCGGGCGTGGCGGAATTGGTAGACGCAACGGACTTAAAATCCGTAGGGGGGCGACCCCCGTGCCGGTTCGACCCCGGCCGCCCGCACCATGCCCAGGCAGTTTGTCAGTGCAGCGTGGCGCCCGGCGGCGCGCCGTACCCTCTTCGGGTTTGCCAGTCCCCCGGCGCCCCGATCGAGACTTCGCAGCCCGCCGCCGCCAGCAGCTCGCCCACCGCCTCGAACGCCCGGATCAGGCTGGAATCCGGCGCGGTCCCGATCAGCCGGGAGAGCCATCGGCCGAGCGGGGCCGCGCCGGTCCCGCCAGTGGGCTCCCGGGCCGCAGCCACGGCGGCGAGCAGTGTCAGCTCGTCGCCGCTGACGCCGCGACACCCGGGGAGGTGGATGCGCAGGCGTCGTTGGCTGCGGAAAGCCAGGAGCTTCACCGCCAGGAAGAGGGTGGTGAGGGTCTCGTCGGCGGCGGGGCCGCAGAGGTCTTGGAACAGGCGGCGCACCACGGCGCATTCGCCGCGGCCGACGACGAAGGCGCGCACCGCCCAGAGCACCGCGTGCCCCACGCCGTCGATCTCGATCGCCTCGGTGAGGTCGTCTGCGCCGTCGGCCATGGATGTCTCCCTGCGTCTCGTGCAGAGACCTTGGCACTATTGATAATCATTCGCAATTGCAAATCGCAGGGGACGCGGCGGCAGGAGCTGGGTCATGGGGCGTGTTGACGCACCCGCCGAAATGCCCCGATTAGGCCGAAAACTCGCCCCTTTGGCGCCTGCGATGCTCTTTCCCATCGACCGCGTCAGTATCGGGGGAGCGTCGTGCACGACTACATCGACATCAAGGGCGTCTCGGGCGCCAGCTACCGGTTCATGCGCTTCAGGGACGGGCGACCGCTGTCGCCGGCGGGCGGGAACTTCCTCTATGGCCGCTACACCGGCGCGCGCTTCGAGCTGCTCTATGCCGGCGAGGTGCAGAACCTGCTGAAGGATTCCCGCTCGCGCTGGGACGAGGCGCGGTCGCGCTTCCAGGCGAGCGACCTCTACACCCGGCTGAACCTGTCCGAACGCGTCCGCCAGCTGGAACATGGCGACATCGTCCAGGCCAACGCGCCGCCGATGAACCTGGACGGGGAGTGGCCGGCCCGTGGCAGGCCCTCAGACGCCTTTGCCGGCCGCAGCGAACAGGGCGTTGAGCTCGAGCCCCGGAGCGCGGCCGGCAAACCCGCCGAGAGTCCCCTCGGCGGCGAGCTCGCGGGCGGCGCCGAGGAAATGCCCCCATGCCACACTGGCCAGGCCCCCGCCGACGCTGATCCGCCGCACGCCTAGACCGGCCAGGACGGCCACAGGCAGGCCGACGGAGAGCACGTTCACCGCCCTGGGGGCCAGGGCCTCGACGACCGCCTGAATCTGCGTCTCCTCCCGCAGCCCGGGCGCGAACAGGCAGTCGGCCCCGGCGGCGGCGTAGGCCTGCAGCCGCGCGATCACCGCCGGCAGCGACATGCCGCCGTGCAGCAGACCCTCGCAGCGGGCGGTCAGCACCACGCCCGAGCCGGCGCGGTCGATGGCTTCGCGCGCCGCCTGCACGCGCTCGGCCGCCAGAGGCGCGTCGTAGAGTCCCTCGGCGCCCGCGCCTGGCCAGTCCTCGACGGAGAGGCCCGCCACGCCCGTGTCCACGGCCAGGGCCACGTTCGCGGCGACGCCCTCCGGCGTGTCGGCGAAGGCGTTCTCGAAGTCGGCGTTGAGCGGCAGGGAGGTGGCATGCGCCAGTCGCGACAGGTGGATCAGGACCTCGTCCAGCGCCACCGCGCCGTCCGGTCGGCCCATGGACCAGGCCATGCCCGAGCTGGTGCTGGCCAGCGCCTTGAACCCCAGGGTCTCCAGCGCCATGGCCGAGCCCACGTCCCAGGGGTTGGGCATCGTGAAGCAGCCGGATTCATGCAGGGCGCGGAAGGCGGCGCGCTTGTCGGCGGCGGTGCGGGTCATGGGGCCTCCTCGAGACGGCTCGTGGCGCAGGCAGCATCGGTAGGTGCGACGAGTATAGACGCAGGACGCGCGAGCCGGGGCGATCGTGACATGCTCGCCAGACCAGGTGCGCGCTGATAAGGCCGGATCATGACACGCATCGCGCTGATCACCGGCGGCGGCAGCGGCATCGGCGAGGCCTCGGCCCTGGCGCTGGCCCGCGCCGGCTGGTCGCTCGCCCTATGCGGTCGGCGCCTGGACCTCGTCGAGACGGTGGCTGCTGCGGCGCGGACGCTGGGCGTCGACGCCATCGCGGCCCAGGCCGACGTCGGCGATCCCGACGAGGTGGCTCGGCTGTTCGAGATGGTGAGGGACCGCTATGGCCGGCTGGATCTGCTGTTCAACAATGCGGGCGTAGCGGCGGCCGGCAAAAAGCTCGAGGACCTGACGCCTCAGGCCTGGCGGCGAGTCGTCGACACCAACCTGAACGGCGCCTTCTACTGCACCCAGGGGGCGTTCCGGATCATGAAGGCCCAGGATCCGCAGGGCGGGCGGATCATCAACAACGGCTCGATCTCGGCGCATGTCCCGCGCCCCGACTCGGCGCCCTACACCGCCACCAAGCACGCGATCACGGGCCTGACGCGGTCGGCCTCGCTGGACGGCCGCGCCTACAACATCGCTTGCGGACAGATCGACATCGGCAATGCGGTGACGCCGATGGCCCAGGGCGTGGCGCGCGGCGTGCCTCAGGCCAACGGCCAGGTCGCGGTGGAGCCGACGATGGATGTGGAACAAGTGGCCGAGGCCGTCGTCTACATGGCCGGGCTGCCGCTCTCGGCCAACGTGCAGTTCATGACGGTGATGGCGACGAAGATGCCCTACATCGGGCGTGGCTGAGGCGGCGGGGGTCCCCCGCCGCCTCGCCCTTTAGACGATCGATCAGAAAATGAAGCCGCTCTCCAGGACGCCGCGGAACTCGCCGGACTTGTCGCCCAGGATACCGAAGCCCACGCCACGGCAAGAGATGAAGCCGCAACCGCGATCGTAGCTGCCGATGCCGGTGTAGGACAGCTCGCCACGGGCGAAGAAGATGCCGTGCTGGTAGGTCGGGGTGATCGTGACGGACCAGGCGTTGCTGCCCGTGCCGAAGCCGATGAAGTCGTTGGCGCCGCTCTCCGACTCATACTCGACGCGGCCGGCGAGGCTGATCTCCGGGGTGAACGAATATTTTGCCAGGATCGCGCCGGCGACGAGGGTGCCCTTGACCGAGATCCCGGGAATATCCTGCGTCGTCTGGACCTGCAGGTAGGGCTGGATCACTAGCGGCCCGGACGTGTGGGTGTAGATCAGGTTGAAGACCTGGCCGTTGGCGGTGGAGCCGGCGTTGCGGATGTGGCTGGCGCTGCCCTCGGCGGCGAACACGAGCACGTCGTTGCTGCTGAAGGCATAGCTCACCAGCCCCGACACGCTGCTGTAGGTGTTGGTGTAGTAGCCGTCCGTGAACGCCACCGAGACGGTCCAGGGTCCGCTGGCGAAGTTCACCTGCACGCCCTTGCTGACCAGAGGCTCGGTGTTCCAGAGCAGGCCGCGCTCGATGTTCATGTTCTGGAAGGTCCAGCCCAGTTCGGCCCCGATCAGGGTCGGCAGGGCGCCCACCAGGATGCTGACGTGCTCATTCGGCACCAGCTTCAGGAAGCCCTGGGGCAGGATGCCGAAGGGCGACGACGTCTGGTTCTTCGCCTCGGTGTAGCTCACGCCGAGAGTCGGGAACGAATAGGCGCCGGCCTGCAGGTAGAACTGCACCGGGCCGCTCTGCTTGTTGACGATCACCATGGCGTTGCTGACGTCGAACCAGCTGTTCTTCTTCGTCACCGGGCCGTCGTTCGGGCCAGGCCCGGTGTTGTCGAAGCTCTGGAACTGGTCGGGCGACTGGAAGATCGCGATGCCAGAGAAGACGCCGTCCACGGTGATGTCCCCAAGCGGGCCGGCGTCGAAGCTGCCGGGGTGGGGATTGGCGGCGAGTGTCGCGCCCATGCCGGGATTGGCCATGGGCGACGGCGCGGGCGCATCGTCCGCCAGTGCTGTGCCGGCCCACGCCACGCCCAAGCCCAAGGCGGCGGCGCATACGGTCAGTTTGAAGTTGTTCATTCGACTATCCCCTTAGTGAATGCGTCGCTGGTGAATCGACCTTCGCGACGCCTCGGCGGGCGTTCGCCCGTTTCCCGAGAGCGATTTGACCGGTTTGCCGGCGGGCCTAAAGCCAAGGTCGACCGTCGGCGCCCAGCGAACCGCCCGCGGCGGTTTCTTGTGCGACGCAGCAGCAACAATGATGATTTTTTAGGCGCCTCGGCTGCCTGCCGTCCGATCAGTGGACGTGCTCAGACTGGCCCAAAGGGCCGTAGGGATTCGATCCGAAACAGGCGCGTGCGCCATAGCCGAATCGTAAGGCTCAGGTCGTCAGCGCATCCCCAGCGGCGCGAAGCCCAGGTGCGTCCCGGCGTCCACCATCAGGGTCTCGCCGGTCACGTGGCGGGAGGCGGGCGCGGCGAAGAACACCGCCGCGCCGGCAATGTCCTCCGGGGAAGAGGCGACCTTCAACGGCGTGCCGGCTACTGCATTCTTGCGCATCATCTCCACCCGCTCCTCGGGGAGGCCCTTGCCGAACCAGGGGGTGTCGATGAATCCGGGGCAGACCGTGTTCACCCGGATCGACGGCGCGAGGGCGCGGGCCAGCGACAGGGTCATGGTGACCAGGGCGCCCTTGGAAGCGGCGTAGGGTACCGACGAGCCGTTGCCGATCACCCCGGCGATGGAGGCGGTGTTGACCACGGCGCCCGGCTGCGGCGCCGCCTCGAGCAGGGCGCGGGTCGCCCGGATCATCTGGAACGGGCCGATGACGTTGACCCCGTAGATGCGTAAAAAATCCTCAGCCGAGACTGCATCCAGGTCCGCATGCCGCGGTGCAAACTTGGTCGTGCCGGCGTTGTTGAACAGGGCGTCGACCTTGCCGAACCGCTCGGCCGCCGCGGCGATCTTCCGGCAATCGGCGTCCTCGGCCACGTTGCCCTGCGCAAGCACTGCCTCTGCGCCGGCGGCGGTCACCTGCCTGGCGGTCTCTTCGGCCTCTTCAGCGCTGGAGGCGAAGTTGATGATCACCGCGCGGGCGCCGCGGGTCGCGGTCTCCACGGCGATCGCTCGGCCGAGGCCCGTGGATGCGCCGGTCACCACCACCACGAAGCCGTCCATATCCTTGCCCGCCATGGGGTCCTCCCGCCGCTCTTGGCCCATTCCCATAGCCGAGGCGACGCGGGTTTGTCGCCCGCCTCGAACCGGGCTAAAGGCCGCCGCCATGAAAGAAACGCGCCTGACGCAGCTCGGCCGCGAGGCCCGCGGCTTCGCGAGCCCCGAGGAGGCGGTGCTGGAGCGGGTGGCGAACCCGCATGCGGGAACCCTTTACCTGGCCCGCTTTACGGCGCCGGAATTCACCTCCCTGTGCCCGGTGACTGGCCAGCCCGATTTCGCGCGGCTGGTGATCGACTATGCCCCGGGCGCGTGGCTGGTCGAGTCCAAGTCGCTGAAGCTGTACCTCGCCTCGTTCCGCAACCACGGCGCCTTTCACGAGGACTGCACCTTGGCCATCGGCAAGAAGATCGTCGAGGTCGCCGCCCCGACCTGGCTGCGGATCGGCGGCTACTGGTACCCGCGCGGCGGCATCCCGATCGATGTCTTCTGGCAGACCGGACCGTCCCCCGAAGGCCTTTGGCTGCCCGACCAGGGCGTCGAGCCCTACCGCGGCCGCTGAGCCGGGATCAGGGGCGCTGTTTCAGTGGAGAAGGGCATGGATCAAGGCGGCGTCACTCCCCCTCGCCGGCGGCTGCTGACCCTCGCGGCGGCAGGCGCGGTCCTGGCGGCGGCGGGCTGCGCGCCGGGCAAGCCCCAGTCGCCGATCGACATGGGGCCAGCCGAGGACCTGATGCGCGAGCACGGGGTGCTGCGCCGGCTGACCCTGATCTACCGCGAGGCCGCGGCCCTGGTCCGCGCCAACTTCTCCAGCGTCGACGGGCGGCCGATCTGGAGGGCCGCGGATCTCATCCGGAGGTTCGGCGAGGCCTACCATGAGCAGTTGGAGGAGACCCATGTGTTCCCGCAGGCGATGAAGGCCGGCGGCGCGGCGGTGGCGCTGGTGCCGATCCTGATCGCCCAGCACGCCCGCGGCAAACAGATCACCGCCTTCATCCAGTCGAAGACCTCGGCCGGCGCCATCGCCGGGGCGGACGCCGGGGCGCTGGTGGGCGCGCTGGAAACCTTCGCCCGGATGCAGGAGGCGCACGCCGCCTACGAGGACACGGTGGTGATCCCGGCCTGGCGGGCCAGCCTCTCGAAGCAGGCGCTGGCCGACGCCGGCGCCCAGTTCGACGACATCGAGAAGACCATGTTCAAGGGCGACGGCGTCGCCCAGGCCCTGGCCGAGGTCGCGGCGATCGAGACGGCGCTGCGGCTGCAGGGGCTGGCCCGCTACACCGCCCCGGCCCCCGGCGAGGCGGCGGCGGGCATCCTGCCGGCCCCGGAGACCAACGAGGGCGCCGACTGACGCAAGCGGCCCGATCTACGGCCGCAGCGGGAATCCGCCGGACACGAGCAGGGTCTCGCCGCTGACGAAGCTGGCCTCGTCGGAGCACAGGAAGCGCACGGCGTTGACCACGTCCGCCATCTCGCCGACCCGCTTCACCACCTGCTGGCCCAGCAGCCGCTCGCGGACCGCGGACGAGACGTCGGCGGCGGCGGCCGGCGACATCACGAACCCCGGCGCCACCCCGCAGACCCGGATGTTGTCCGGGCCGAACTCGGTCGCCAGCGCATTGGTCAGGCCCCGCACGGCGAGTTTCGAGACCCCGTAGGAACCGGTGACGTTGAAGCCGGCGATGGACGAGAAATTCACGATCGCCCCGCCGCCGCGCCT
>Ga0105240_10007450_pt1 | contig 15884 bp, 17 predicted proteins | sample KBSC54metaG_FD_80426 | JGI IMG/M metagenome (GOLD analysis project Ga0105240, IMG submission 80426) | Corn rhizosphere microbial communities from Kellogg Biological Station, Michigan, USA - KBS C5-4 metaG | ecosystem: Host-associated > Plants > Roots > Rhizosphere > Soil | place: Michigan, USA... | reverse complement strand
TCATGGGGCCATAACCTCGCGTGGGCGGAGAGAGCCGTGCGGCAGGGCCTTGATGAAGTAGTTCTGCTGAATCAGCACGGGCATGTTACGGAATGCACGTCCGCCAACATTTTTGCTGTGTTCGGGAAGGATGTCCTGACTCCGCCGGTCGCGGATGGTTGCCTTCCAGGCATCACCCGCGAAGTGCTGCTCGGTGCGATTCGGGCGGAAGACATCAGAGTCAGCGAGGGCACGCTCACCGTTGACGATCTGTATCGCGCGCAATCCGTTTTCATCACGTCTACAACCCGCGACCTGCTTCCGGTGCGAACGATTGCCGGCAGGGAGACGGGCAACTCAGACTCTGTCCGCGAAAAACTTGCGACCGCTTTCGGGTCGTTTCTCTCGGCCGATATCGCAGGCCGAAAATCGCTGCGGACTCCGGCCTGAGATGGCGCAGTGTCCGAAGTGCGGTAGCCGATATCTTCGCGAATCGAAGCGACAAGACGAATCGCTTAAGACTTCGCGCTGGAAGTTTGAAAAGCAATTGCGCTGCATGGATTGCAAAACCCGTTTTGTGGGCAATACGGTGAGCTTTGACGACCTGCGGCATGCGCACTGCCCGCACTGCTACCGCATGGATCTCAATCAATGGACCGGCAAGAACTACATTCCGCCGTTCTGGACGCGCTTCTTCATCAGGTTGGGCGCGAAGCGCTGGCGCTGCGAGTACTGTCGCATCAACTTCGCGAGCTTCCGGGCGCGCAAAGAGGTCTTCACTTTCAAACGCTGGGTGAACCTGAACTCCGGCTCAGCGGTAGCTGACGGACGTGCCCGCCTGGCCGCCATGGAGGCGAAAGCCGAGGAGCGGAGAGAACTGGAAGAAGAGCGCGAGCGCGCGGCGGGAAGAGCGGAAATAGCCGAGACAAAGGCCCAGGGAGAAACACCGCCCGCCTGAAGTGCAACGGGCGCAAAAACGCCCAGGGTTCACGGTACGATTTGCGGGCGAACCCGCACACCGGAATTCAAAGACGGCCTTTCACTCGTTCGCAACGACGCTTGCGCCACCATTGCGAAGTCAATGTTCCCGGCCTGCCATCTCATTCCGCACAGCCGTTTCGCCGTTTGACGGGCTGGCTGCCGTGCTTCGCGACCTCACCAGCCCCCACTCCCCTTCGGGTTCACATCCCTTTGCAGGGGGAGAGACCCTCCGGATCAAAGCGTTCAGCCGGCACTTCCGCGAAAAGTCAGTCTTGCGTCTTACAACTCGTTTTTCAACTCGCCGCTTTCCCGCACGACTCATCGTTCCGTGAACCCTGGAACTGAGTCGATCATGACTCGAAATTCTGATTTCGTCAAACGGAAAAAGGCCGATTTCGCCCGCTTTCCTCAGCTTTTGTGAACGTTCGATTTCAGGCGTTTACGGCTGCCCGGCGGTGGATTCCGTGTGGAAAAATCAGCGCCCGGCCGTTCTGTTTTTTTTCCGCCGTGCGAACGAATCCGCAATCCGCACGTAATTAGCCGTCAATTTGATTCGTCGAGCCGTCGAGATCGATCCCACAGTGCCGGTAACGGAGATCCGCACTATGGACGACATGGGGGTGTATCCGAAGCCCGGCCTAGAGTTCGCGCATCAGGATAAGCGGAATATCGTGGCCATGTCTTCTGAATGTGCCTACCACCGTGTTTCCATCCGGACTGATTGTGCCGTTGTAAGTGGCCCCAACCCGGTAGATCGCGAGTGTCAGATTCGAGTGATCGAGCATCACTGCGGTAACTGCAACCGAAGAATTGGGATCATCCCAACTGGTCATTGCTGCCACCCATTCGCCATTGCCGCCTTTAGTGATCGTCACGGTTACAGGAACTTCAAGGGAACCGCCTTTTAGCTTGCCATGCCACGCGCCAGCGAGATCCTGCCCCAGCAGACTCCCACAGGAGAAACACAAGAGGGCCGCTGGAATAAGATAAAGTTTCTGGAACCTGCCGATTGGCGACCGAAGTTTTCTCCCGTACATATACTAATTCTCGGTCGGCAACTTGTTGATACTATCTACTACTAATATATTGACCGGCACTTTTCTCGGCACCAATTTGAGGCCCAACTGCTCCTGCAACGCAGAAAATATGCTTGGACCTGATGGATTTTCAGCCGCCGTAAGTACCCCCGGTTCAGCGACGGGACCGGCTTGGTTTCGCGTATCCTGTCGCGCCCATGTCAGACCGATTTTGTACGCTCCACCAAGTTCCGTTTTGTTCGACACCGGTGCCTTAAGTTCGTTTGACAGCCGAACCGAAAACTGCTCCATCGTCTCACTCGCAACTTCTAAGTGATGGTTTCCGTTTACAAGGGTGACTGCCGGGCCCTGGTACCCACTACGAGTTGCATCACCTTCGGGCACCGGGCTCATGCCTTCTGTCATGGCCCGTTTGGACTCAGTATCCGGCCGTAACTGTTCCGGCTTTCGCTTGGCGCCTGCCGGTTTCGTTACAAGTTCATAGGCGTTGATTTCCTTGATTTCCAAATGAGTCCGCAGGTTGAACCGTTCGGACAGCATGTTTTGCAACATCGCGCGGAACTGATCTTTGCTTGTGCCTTCGGGAATTTTTGCCGCGACATCGAATAAGGCGGTTTCCGTCCATGCAGGCGCCGCGATTTGATATGACTTCAAATTGAACGCGGAACTGATGAGGTAATAAAGACTGAATTTTTCCGTTGTAAAGCGACTTGGATCGCGAGCACCGGGTCCGCCCGTGATTCTGGGGAATGTAGGGCGGCCAGCCTGAGGGGCCGAAGGCTTCAGGGAGACCACCTCAAATGTACGCCTGCCATCGAGATCCTGCCCCTCCACCGAATTTCCGGACATAAGTATGAGCGTTGAAATTGATGCGAACCGAATCATTGGCGTCATCATCATCTGACCTTAGAATGCTCGTCTAAACGGTCGATCAGCTTTAGAACGATTGTCTCGTTCGACTCGCTCAACTTTCCGCCGAAAGCGTGTTTGACTTGACCCGCGCCGTCAACAATTAGCAAAGTGGGTGTTCCAGAAATGTCAAGGTTCTTTAATTGAGTGCTGACGACCTTATAAGGATCGATGTTTTGCTGGTCCAGATACGTCGATGTTACGTCGACCGGTTCGGGCGACACGAACATCAGCCTGCTTTTGCGTCCACTGGATTCATGGACCGATTTAGCGAGACGCTTGTAGAAAATCATGCTGGAAGCACAGTATGGACAGTGTGTAGTCATTGCACGTTCGCTGGCGTCTGATCCCACGTAACGGACGGTATGACGATCTTTTTGCCTACGAGCTGAGCCGCCGTGTTGTTCCTGATTGGCTGCCGGTGGGCGAGAATACGTTGATCCACGATCGCAACCACTGCGACAACAGCCAGCGTGATAATTGAAATATTAGTAGCGAGTTCAAGGCGCGACACGCTTAGCTCCTCCGACAATCGGTATACTCCCGACTAATTACAATAGCCTAATCGCACGACCCCCCGCAGTCCTCTCCCGGCCCGTCTGGGCAATGATTTCGGCAATCGCATAGCCAGCACTGACAAGGACAACTCGGACAGCTGTCAGTGCATTCGATTTCATCCAAAGTACAATTCAGAATGCAATCCGACGCTGATGCAACCGGCATTAAGGCTACTCCAGCGACGAATAGAGCACAAATAAACAGAAGCGGCAAACGAAAAATAGTTGCCATAACAATTTATTCTCTGCGAATAGACTATATTTATTGTGCTGGGCGATGTCAAGGACTATTTATGGAATGCTTTTGGAATCTGCAAGGGCACGTGAAGATGATTACTGTTATTAAGTTCCGTTAGATATCCAAGACAAGGAAATTTAGACTCTCGAGATGCCGTCACTTCCGTCACCTGATGCTTGTCCGCAGTCCGTGGACCGCGTCGGATTCAGCGAATTTGTAGTATGCGTCCGATGAAGCCCTCTGGCGAATGATTGCCGGAGAGTCGGATATTGGGATGGATCAGAATCTTGGCACCAGCGGCACTCCGGAAGAAATGGCTGGAACCGATCCGGCAACAAAGCAGAGCAAGCTGGTTCGGCATCCGAATGGCGTTGGGCGCGGGGCGTCGGGACGTGCTCGGGTTGGTCTTATACGAGGGTGGCCTGCTTGCGTTCGCGGGCGTGGTCGCCGGATGCCTGGGAGCGCTCTTCTGCACACGCGTCTTGCGGGAGTTGCTGTTCGAGGTGAGTCCATTCGATGCCGCGACTTTCGCCTCCATGGCCGCGCTCCTAAGCATCGTTTCTCTTGCTGCCTGCCTCATCCCCGCACGCCGCGCGACCGCTGTTGCTCCCATGCGCGCACTGCGATGCGAATAGGCGGTTGAAAACCACCATCCCGGTTCCCCGCAACCACGGCGAACCGGGATTATGGTATTTGCGTGGCAGTCAATAAGCAGTATTTTCAGGGCTTTAGATGCAAGATTCCGTTTGGCATTGTAGTTGCCCTAGCGAGGGCATGATGACGGGTCAACGATCGCCAAATTCGATTTCCTCTCGCTCAATTTCTATTTGCCTTGCCGGCCTGTTGTCTGTAGCCGGAATTGCATCCGCTCAGGATCAAAATCAGGAGCCGCATCCGTGGCGGCGCGCCGATGCCCCATCGGAACAGATTCAGCAGCCGCAAAACGATCAGGCGCCTCCGCCTCCGAATTACACTGCAAATCAGGGCTTTGGCGGGCAGAACGGCCCGGAGCAGCCGCCGCAAAGTGCGCAGCCGTACCCGCGGCAGCAACAGTACCCGCAGCAACAGTATCCGCAGCAGCAACAGTATCCGCCCATGCAGAGCGTCCCTGCGACTCTGACCATCCGCCCCGGCACTTTCATCACAGTCCACGTTGACCAATGGCTGTCCAGCGACAAAAACCAACAGGGCGACACCTTCTTTGCAAGCCTCGCGGAACCGCTGATTGTAGATGGTGTGGTAGTGGCTCAGCGCGGGCAAACGGTGCGCGGGCGAGTCACCGAAGCCCAAAAGGCCGGTCGCGTGGAAGGCACTTCGAAACTCGGCATCGAACTTACCGGCTTGACCCTGGTGGACGGCTCGCAGGTAGGGCTGCAATCCCATATGGTCACGCGGAACGGCTCAACTTCGGAAGGCCGTGATGCGGGCGCGATTGCCACCACCACCGCCTTGGGAGCCGTCATCGGAGCCGGCGCCGATTACGGCAGGGGCGCTGCCATTGGAGCAGGCGCCGGAGCCGCCGCCGGTATCATCGGCGTGCTGCTGACCAGAGGGCGGCCCACTGTCATCGGACCCGAATCGGTCCTTACCTTCCAAATCGGAGCTCCCATAACCGTCGCAACCGACCGCGCTCCCCAGGCTTTCCGCTATGCGGAATCGAGAGATTACGGCCATGAAAGTTATGCCGCCGAACCGGGACCGCGACGCGCTCTGGCGCCCCCGCCTGCCTACCCCGCTTATCCGCCGCCCTATTATGGCCCCGCATACTATCCGTATTATTGGGGCCCCGGTCTGTCCGTGTACGTGGGTCCGCGCTTTTCATACGGCGGTTATTACTATCGCGGCTCACGTGGATTCCGCCGGTAACACCGGAATCTCCTCGGAATCCGCGGCAGACCCGCAACAAAAGCCGCGCGGACCGAAATGGTCCACGCGGCTTTTGTGTCTCTGGCCGTGTGATGTATCATTCCGTGCGTGCCTCTGAACCGACGTAAACTGCTGACGCTCCCCTTCGCCGGCCCCCTGCTCGGCGCCCCTCTGCTCAGAGCTGCCGATCCCCTCGGCAAAATCAAAATTACCGGCTTCGAAATTCACAAGGTATCTGTCCGATGGCGCGATCTGATGTTCGTGGAAGTCCACACGGATGCGGGCATCACGGGCCTCGGCGAAGCTACGCTCGAAAGCCGCACAGACATTGCTGAAGCGGTGCTGCGCTGGCTCGAACCGGAGTATGTTGGTCTCGATCCCGCCGGTCCCGAACAGCACTGGAACCGCATTTACTACGTGGCAACCAGATGGCGCAGCGGCCCCGCGCTCATGACGGGCCTTTCCGCCATCGACCAGGCCCTCTGGGACATCGAAGCCAAACGCCTCGGTGTACCTCTGCATCGCCTTCTGGGAGGCCCGCTTCAGAAAGATCAGCGCGTCTACTTGACCCATTGGGACGCTTCAATCCCGCGCGATAAACGCGACGCCGCCGCTCTTGCCGATCTCGCCGCCGGCACGCTCGCGAAGGGCTGGACTGCTGTCAAATACACATTGCCGCAGGCGGACAACGAACTCGAACGAATAGATAAAAACGTGCGCGAACTTGCCGCGATACGTAACGTGTTCGGTACGCACGCCGATATCGCGCTCGAATGCGCCGAGACATTCTCCGTCCGCTCCGCAATTCAGTTCGCGAATGCGATAGCGCCTTACCACCCGCTCTTTCTCGAAGAGCCCACGTGGCGGGAAAACCCCGCCGGCCTGGGCGAAGTCGCCGCTAAGAGCCCTGTTCCCATTGCCACGGGTGAAGGGCTCTTCTCGCGCTTTGAATTTAAGCAACTGCTCGACGCCAGGGGCGCATCCATCGTCCAGCCTGATGTTATGCACGCCGGCGGCATCACGGAACTTCGCAAAATCGCCAACATGGCCGAAGCTTACGGAGTTGAGATCGCGCCGCACCAGTGCAGTGGTCCCATCGCCCATATGGCCTCGCTCGCCACTATGTCTGTCTGCCGCAACTGCGTCATTCACGAGTGGGAAGGCGCGGATGATGACCTCTTCCGCGAGATGACGCACGGCACCTTCCCCACGCAGAAAAACGGCCGCGTCACGCTGCCGGATTCTCCCGGAATCGGCATCGCGGTGGATTTTGCCGAATTCAAAAGGAAGTTTCCATACAGGGCGATCCGCGGCCGCGCTCAGGTGAAGGTTTAAACATCCTAAACTGATTGCGGGGAGTTCATGGCAAAAATATTGGTTCTGTATTACTCGATGTACGGTCATATCGAAATCATGGCGGGCGCCATCGCGGAGGGCGCGCGCTCAGTCGACGGCGCGGAAGTGACCGTAATGCGTGTTCCGGAAACCATTCCCCCGGATAAAGCGGTCGCGGCCGGAGTTAAGATCGATCAGCCGGCGCCAGTGGCCACCGTTGACGATCTCGCCAACTACGATGCGATTATTTTCGGCACGCCTACCCGCTTCGGCAACATGGCGGGCCAGATGCGAACGTTCCTCGATCAAACAGGCGGGCTCTGGATGAGAGGTGCGCTTGTCGGGAAGGTCGGGAGCGTTTTCGCATCCACGGGCACGCAGCACGGCGGGCAGGAGACCACCATCACGTCATTCCACAGCACCCTTTTGCATCAGGGCATGATCATTGTTGGCGTGCCGTACTCCTGCGCGGGGCTGGTAAATATGGACGAAATAACCGGCGGTACGCCTTACGGCGCAACTACGATGGCAGGCGTGGACGGGAGTCGCAAGCCAACCGCCAATGAACTCGCGATTGCCCGCTTCCAGGGCAGGCACGTCGCTGAAATAGCGAAGAAACTCGCCTGATGAACCCGGAAAGCAGCCGCCCCGACAATGGAACGTGGGCAGCCAATCCTGGCGCAGCGGTGCCGTGGCGGCACTCTTCCGCTTACTTAAACCCGCGAATCCGCCCCATCACTCTGCGATCTCGCTTCGATGGCCTGCCATCCCGCATCCCGTCAGCCTGTGAGATGGCCTTGCGCTCCTCCGCCAGCTTCAATCGAAGTTCCCTGCTCGCCTCAGTCTCCCGATAAAGCGCCTGCGCCGCCTGCGCCGGACCGCGCGCATCACTCAACCCAAGCACCTCTATCCGGAACACGCCCCCCTCATTCTTTACCTGCAGCATGTCCCCGATATGCACTTCGCGGGCCGCCTTCGCAGGCTGTCCGTTCGCTTCGATTCTGCCCAGTTCACAGGCATGCGCCGCCAATGAACGCGTCTTGAAGAATCGCGCCGCCCAAAGCCATTTATCGATTCGCACCCGCGTCGCCGTCATGACAAAATCTCAAAGGCCGGAACATCGCCAGAGTATCCGGGAAGCGCCGAAAGATCGTCGCGGCCCTCATTGCGCCAGGCTCGAATTACCAGCATCTTCACAGCATGACAAACTCCGTACGATCATAAAAATGAATGTTGATACTTCATGTCCAAATTCACGTCCTGCCCGGAAGCATCGAAGCCTTCCGCGAAGCAACTCTCGAGAATGCCCGCGCCAGTATTCAGGAGCCCGGAATCGCCCGTTTCGATGTCCTCCAAAACGCCGAGGACCCCAACCGCTTCGGCCTGTGGGAGGTCTACGCTGATGACGAAGCAGCCGCCGCCCACAAGGCCACCCCTCACTGGGCCAAATGGACCGAAACAGTCGGCCCCATGATGGCTGAGACTCGCATCCGAACCTGGTACAAGACCGTCTTTCCAGGCGACGACTCGTATTAACCCGTATGCGCTTCGAATTCGCCACCGCGACCCGCATCATCTTCGGTCAGGGCGTCGTCCAGGAACTTGCCGCGCTCGCGAAGCCCTTCGGCAAGCGCGCCATGGTGATTACCGGTAATCGCCGCCTTCGTCACGCCGCCATCATCAACGGTTTGGAAGGCGCGGGCTTCACCTGCAATCTTTTCGCGGTCTCCGGCGAGCCGACCGTCTCACTTGTTCGCGAAGGCGCGGACCTTCTCCGCGCCGCTTCCTCCAACCTCGTCATCGCGATCGGAGGAGGCAGCGTGATCGATGCCGCCAAGGCCATCGCCGCTCTTGCCGCCAACCCTGGCGACGTTCTCGATTACCTCGAAGTGATCGGGCAGGGAAGGCCCCTTCCCAACACGCCACTCCCTTTCATCGCCGTGCCCACCACCGCCGGCACGGGCTCGGAAGTAACCCGCAACGCCGTGCTTGGCTCCCCCGAACAAGGCGTAAAAGCCAGTCTGCGAAGCCCCTCCATGCTGCCGGCTATCGCCCTCGTCGACCCCGAACTCACCTTCGGGCTCCCGCCTGAGATTACGGCCTACACTGGTTTGGACGCGCTTACCCAGCTGATCGAACCGTTCGTATGCATCCGCGCCAACCCACTGACCGATTCGTTCTGTCGCGATGGGCTCGCCCGCGCCGCGCGCAGCCTTGCGGCCGCGTGCGAAAACGGCCGCGACAAAGAAGCGCGCATCGGCATGTCCTATGCAAGTTTGCTCGGAGGTCTTGCTCTCGCCAACGCGGGACTTGGCGTGGTCCACGGCTTCGCTGCTCCTGTCGGCGGCATGTTTGACGCGCCTCACGGCGCCATCTGCGCCGCGATTCTCCCGCACGGAATGGCCGCCAACATCAAGGCGCTTCGGGACCGCGCGCCCGAAAGTTCTTCTCTCATCCGCTATGCCGAAATAGCCCGCATTCTCACGGGTCGGCCGGATGCCACCCCGGAAGAAGGAGCCACTTGGGTTCGTAATTTCGTTGCGCGCCTGCGCATCCCGACCCTTCGCACCTACGGCATCGCCGAAATTCACATCCCTGCATTAGCGGAAAAGGCCCGCTGGGCCAGCAGCATGAAAGCCAATCCGCTGCCGCTCACACAAGACGAACTAGCCGGCGTCCTTCAAGCCAGTCTCTAAAAAAGGGGACAGACGCATTTTCCGCCCTGCTGGCAGATTCGTGGTAAAGCCAGTTCAGCGCATGGCCACATCGGGCGGATGTTGTCGGGCGGATGTCCTTGATTGCAGTTTGGCGCGCCTATTCCCGTTGCGGTCCATACCTCATAGCTCCGCGATAATGGCCTCTTCATAGACCTTCGCCGGGGGCAGATTGCTGGGGACCGTGAACGCAAGCGCGACCTGATCGATCGTCGTTGTGGACTGGCCGCCCATCTCGAGTCGCCGGATCTGCCCCTCGGGCACGGTTGCACCGATGTCGTACCACATGATCGTGACGGATCCGGCCTGCTGATGGATCTCAGCCAGGCCGCCGCCGAGCCGCTCGGAGATCTTGTGGTACACGGGTGTCGGGCAGATAAAGAAAAGGCCTTTTTGGCAAAGGGGTTCGCGCCGGAGTACATGGCCTTTGTAAATAATCTGAGGCAGAATGCGCTTGTTAACGTTTTTCCAGTTGAGGCCAGCCGTGCTTTTTCCATCGAATGATCCGGTTTCAAGATACGCGAGGCGCTCCCCCTGATAATTTCCGGTGGTATCGATCGATTGCACTTCTATAGCGACAAATCCGAGCAACTTTATCGTGTACAACTCAGACGTAAAATGCTGTTGAAGCACGCCGCTACGACGTTTCAGTCGCATTAGATTTGTTTGTGGTTATCGACACTATACCAACGCCTTACACCACCATACAACGTGAGGCTGAACTATAAGAGCCGCCCACAAGGGAAAAGCGGCAGTAAGCTGCCGCCCCCGGAATGCTGCGTTGCCCTGCAAACAGAAACAGCGGACTTAATCATGATGCCCGTGGTCATCGTTCGCATCGTTATCCGCGGCCGTCGCGTTCGCCCCCGCATTGAAACCCGATTCCGCGATGAATGCGCCCAGTTGCGAGCCGGCGGCCGCGGCGGGATTGAAGATCCGAACGAGGATTATGGGAGCTGCGCACGTCGCGGGAAGCGCCAGCGTGCTTTCAATAGAGGCGTTGCCGCTGGCATTGAGAAGCACGCCGCCGGTGCTTGCGGCGACCATTCCTCCACTGCCGCCACAAATGAGACTGGCCGCAACCATCTGCACCGGCCCAACCGTGCCCACCAGGTTTGCCGGCGCGTTCGCGCCAAGAAGCAGTCCCGTAACACTGACCTCAAGCTTCCCTGCCGCGGACAACTCGGCTGAACCCGTGCTGACCACCCACGGAGCGCCGCCGGATGCGACGCCTCCGATAGTGGCGCCCGGCGAGGACCCCACGACCGCGGAACTGAAAGCTTCACCGTCGTTCCGGGCGTTCTGGTTATTGTTGTTATTTCCGTTATTATTACCGTGCCGTCCGCCGTCGTCCGCCAGTGCCGTAATGCTCAGAAGAGCGCCGACAATACCGAGGATTATGTAGGTTTTGCTTTTCATTTAATATCTCCTGTTTTACGCTTTTAGGCGTACATGGAATCAGACAGGTGAACAGCCGGTTCGGAACACCCCGGATCCCCGTTGTGTGTGACTCCGTACCGCCGCCGCCGCGCGGCTTGTGGAATGCTGGAGTTTGTCCGAGGTCAAAATTTCATGCGATACATTCTGGTTGGCATCGTTGCCTTATTCGTCGCCGGTAGTGCGGCGCGGCAGGCCGGGCAAGCTCAGCAAACTCCGCAGCCCCAACTGGCGCGGCAGATGTTCACGAATCCGCTGCTTCCTTCAGGCGCCGACCCCTGGATCGTCTCTCGCGATGGCTTCTATTTCTACATGCAGACCACCGGTAACAATCTCACGATTTGGAAGACGCGGGATGTGGGAAGTCTGGCCACGGCTGAGAAGAAAGTGGTGTGGACGCCGCCCGCTACCGGCCCGTATTCACACGAAATCTGGGCTCCGGAACTGCATTATCTGGCGGACAAATGGTACATCTATTTCGCCGCCGATGATGGCAAGAACGAGACGCATCGCATCTGGGTTCTCGAGAATGCGTCACAGGATCCGCTCGCGGGCCAGTGGACCATGAAGGGAAAGGCTGCCGATCCGACGGACAGGTGGGCCATAGACGCGACGGTTTTCGAACACAAGGGACAGTTGTATTTAGCGTGGTCAGGCTGGCCCGGAGACCACGATGGCGAGCAGGATATTTACTTTGCGCGCCTGAAAGATCCGTGGACGGTTGATGGCGGCCGCGTGCGTATTTCCTCGCCCCGTCAACCATGGGAGAAGCACGGGGATTTGCCGGGTCCGCGCCACGTCAATGTCAATGAGGGGCCGGAACTGCTGGAACACGGGAACAGCATGTTTCTCGTATACTCGGCCAGCGGTTGCTGGACCGACGACTACGAATTGGGCATGCTGCGGGCGCAGGCCGATGCGGACGTGCTGAAGCCGTCTTCGTGGCGCAAATCGAATAAGCCGGTGTTTACGGGGTCCCCGGACGCGCATGCGTATGGAGCCGGGCATAACGGCTTTTTCAAGAGCCCGGATGGCAAGGAGGACTGGATTGTTTACCATGCAAACCCTGAGCCTCATGAGGGCTGTGGTACCCACCGCTCGCCCCGCGCCCAGCCGTTTGCATGGAACGCGGATGGCACGCCGGATTTCGGAAAACCAGTGCCATTAGGCCGGCCCATACCCAAGCCCGCCGCGCAGTGATAGCTGTCGCCTTCGCCTGCCGCGCGGCTGGCTCTCGTTTTCAATCAACGCGCTAATTTATCCAGCACCAAATATCGGCCGGGGTGTTGCTCTGTTTCCGCGTTCGTTTGTACATCTATCCGCAGAAAATGTGTACCTTTGCCGGAATTGACCGCTGGCCATTTCGGAAGTGAGCCGCCATTGGGATTCCCGGTCTTAATGAAATTTGCGAAGTAACTTTCCATCACCGAGGAGACTTTGTAATCATCGGGAGTCCAGTCATAGACCTTATTCGTGGCAAGGTTCCCCAATGCGTATTCGATCTCGGCAGAGTGGACCGCGCCGCGCGGTGGCGGTGGCGGAGCGCCTGAAGCACCGCCTCTGCTGATGCCCCCGGCAAGGTTCGCCGTCACATTACCCATCGCGGCGTTCATGCGAGGGCGCGGACGGGCATAGAAATATCGATACACGGGCTTGCCGCCCGTCTTGCCCGCGAGGTCGATCCACTTCCATGTGCTGTACGCAATGAAGCGGTCGCTGGCGAGTTCGGTGGCGATTTGGCGGGCTTCATCGTTGGTGGTTGCGGTGAATTCCTTCGCCACTTCCGCGCCGTGTTCGCCATAGAGGCGGTTGATGGCTTTTTCAAGATTCTCCGGAGTGGCTTCTTCTCGTCCAAGCACACTGCGCGCGTTCGCTTCTTCGGAGTTCCATCCCGCGAGCAACGGAACATGCGCCTGCTTGCCGGCGCCGAAGACGACCGCTGGAGGCTCGGGGAAAAAGTAGCCATCCACAGTTGGGCCGAAGCGGGGGACACCCTGCTTGCCGGCTGCTTCGAGCAGTTGCTGAGCGGGCATGGCACGCAGGGCCGCAATTGATGGGGCGTTTACAGAAACAGCGAATTTCTCGCCGGCGGCTTCGGCATCGGCAAGTGGCACAGCGGACAGCGCGCCGAGGATAGACCCGCTTTCACCAATCGCGCCGGCAATCAGATCTTTCGATAACGGCGAGGCCATTTGAGCGCTGACAGCGATCGATCCGGCGGATTCACCGGCGATGGTGACGTGCTTCGGATCGCCTCCGAATGCGGCAATGTTTTGCTGTACCCAGCGCAGGGCGGCGCTTTGATCCAGCAGCGCACAGTTTCCGGAAGCGTGATGCGGAGATTCCTTCGTAAGCTCGGGATGGGCGAGAAAGCCGAAAATGCCCAGCCGGTAACTGATGGTGACCGCGACGATACCTTTCGACGCGATGCTCTCGCCGTCGTATCGAGGCTCGGAACCGTCGCCCGCAATGAAGCCGCCGCCGAAGAAATAAACCATGACGGGGAGTTTCTGAGATGCCGATTTCGCGGGCGTCCAAACGTTGAGGTACAGGCAATCTTCACTCATCCCGTCGGAACGAAAGCCCATGTCTCCGAAAACGGCAAGTTGCATACATCGCGGGCCGAATTTGGTGGCGGGGCGGACGCCGGTCCAATTTTGTACCGGTGCGGGCGGGGCGAACCGGAGATCGCCGACGGGCGGTGCGCCAAAGGGAATGCCTTTGAATTCTCTTACTCCCGACGCTTGTGGACCGGCGCCTTCGACGACGCCATTGGCGGTTTTGACCTGATCCGTCGCGGCGAGCGCGGGAACAATTACGCAGAGAGCGAGCGCAAGTAGTTTCATATGATTCCGAGAGAATGATATCAGTGCGACTAAGAGCCGCTGCCGCCAGGAGCGTTACTCACCGTCGGCGAGGCGTGGTGTTTTCATACCACTTAAGCGATGACGAAGCAATGCAGACCACATCCGGAGCGCCATCGCCGTTGAGGTCGGCGGACGCGCAGGAGGCGGCGCCCATGCCGCTGTCCAGAACCCGTTTGTCCCAGCCTGACTTTCCCTCGCTGTAGATGTAAATGCTTTTGGCCCCCTGGCGGAAGCCCGCAACTACTTCGTCTTTTCCATCGCCATCGATATCGACCGCGAGAATCGTATGGCCATCCGTCAAACTGTCGTCGATTTTATGACGCTGCCAAAGCTTGTTTTTGAGTGTATAAACAGCCACCTGATTACCGTGCCACGGCTCGATAGCCGCCAGAAACTTTTCCTTCCCCAGATACCCGATCGCGATGTCGCTCGAACCGCATTTCGGGCAAGGGGAGTCGTCGCCTTTCGCGAGTTCGGTTCGCGTCCAGCCGTTTCTCGTGGACTGAAACAGGTGGATGCCGGAAAAACTCGCGGTCAGAATGCTGTCGCGCCTGTCGCTGAGATTCCATTTCGCCACCAGAACTGCGTGCTGCACGCCTTCATTCGCTTCGCTGATAACTTCGCGCTTCCAGTCGCCGGGGCGGTACATCACGAGAGGCGCATGGTCGCCCCCGTAATTAGGCGCCGCCGCGTGAGCACCGGTGAGCGCCCCGTTTACGAGCGTCTTCCTGCCGGAGCCGTCTATATCGGCCCAACGGAGGCGGTGCGAGGTGGTGAGTTCATCGATTTGCTGAAGCTTCCACGGCAGCCGGGGGTCGCCGTTATGCCGAAGCACCCCAACCTTGCCGACGCTCTTCGAGGCTTCGTTCTCGAACATCCAGGCGACTGCGATTTCAGGAAAGCCATCGCCATCCGTGTCATTCACCGCGCAGTTGATGGCGCGAGGCAGATCGCCGGAGATCAGGTGGCGCTGCCATGTGGGGTTCTCAAACCAGACCAGTTCGCTGCCGCCGGAAGCGAGAGCGATTATATCTGGTTTGCCATCGCGGTTGAGATCGGCGACTACAGTTTGATACCCGCCTCTTAGGTCTGTGGTGATCAGGTGCGGGGTGAAGGGGAGCGGCTGGGATTGGAGAATTGCGGCGAATCCCAGAGCGAGAACGGCAAGACGCATTTTAGGCCAGTATACCGGTGGGCGCCAGTTACTTGCCTTCCGCTGCATTTGGCTTCACAGTGCCTTTCGCTTTGGCGACAGGCAGAAGCGTGGGGTAGAACTGGACGAAGGTGTTGTCCACAAGCCCGTTCGCGGAATGGCAACCGTAACACGACTCGGTTCGGTCGAGTGGTTTGCCTTCTGCGCCGCTCTTGCCAAAGGCGTAGAACGTCCACCTGCCGTTGTCTTTTACTTCGGATTCGATGGCGGCGATGTCGGACTGATAATGGCCGCCTTTGTTGATGGAGCCCTTCGATTCGGAGGAGCGAATTTCGAGAATGAACATGGTTTTGTCAGGCCAGTTGCCGGTCTTTAGAAAAGCCTGGTAAGCGGGCCGGTTAACGAAGACATTTTCGAAGCTCGGGTGTTCTTCCGTGTTCACGGAAGCCGAGGGACCGTAGGTCATGCCGAGGCCGGCGCTGAGAAACATCCATTCGCGGTAGTTCGCGGGCAATACCAGGGATCCGGATGCGGTGTATCGAGGGGCATCGGAATCCTGCGCGGAAATAGTTGAGGCGCAGATCAGCACGCAGGCCAGGACGGCAATTCGCATGACCGATGGTAACGCGGGGCGTTCGAAAAAAGAGGAGACAACACGCCGACCAGAGATCAGGGCGAAGCACTCTTTATCCTGAATTCCGAAGTTGAGCGATGGAACCGTTTTAGACTGGGCGGATGGAAGCAGAGAGCAGTCGGATATTCGACGGGCAGAAGGTGTTGCTTGGGGAGACGGACCGGGCACTGACACCGT
>Ga0105240_10007448_pt1 | contig 15885 bp, 17 predicted proteins | sample KBSC54metaG_FD_80426 | JGI IMG/M metagenome (GOLD analysis project Ga0105240, IMG submission 80426) | Corn rhizosphere microbial communities from Kellogg Biological Station, Michigan, USA - KBS C5-4 metaG | ecosystem: Host-associated > Plants > Roots > Rhizosphere > Soil | place: Michigan, USA... | reverse complement strand
GGCAATGTTCTCGGGCTTGCCTGCAATGCCCGCAACGAGCTCCGCCGATTTGCTTTCGAATCCAGCCGGCAGCGCAGCGCCCATCCGCCGCTCGAACTCCTTCGCCAGATCGGGATGCGCCGAACGATACGCGGCCATCTTCGCGTTCCACTGGCGCTCGCGCTCGGCGCCGCGCGCCTTCGCATTCCAGCCGTCGTAGATTTCCTGCGGAATCACGAACGGCGGATATTCCCAGTGCAGCGCCGCGCGCGTCGCCGCGATTTCCTTGGCGCCCAGCGCCGCGCCGTGCGCTTCCTCGGTGCCCTGCTTGGTCGGCGCGCCCTTGCCGATGATCGTCTTGCAGCAGATCAGCGTGGGCTTCGCCTTCGCCTGCAGCGACTGCGTCATCGCCGAGCGGATCGCCGCGTCGACCGCGTCGACATCGTGGCCGTCGACATGCGGGATCACATTCCATCCGTAGGCTTCGAAGCGTTTCGGCGTGTCGTCGGTGAGCCAGTGCTTCGTCTGGCCGTCGATCGAGATGCCGTTGTCGTCGTAGAAAGCGATCAGCTTTCCAAGACCCCAGGTTCCGGCCAGCGCCGATGCCTCGTGCGAGACGCCTTCCATCACGCAGCCGTCGCCGAGGAACACGTACGTGTAGTGATCGACGATCGAATGGCCGGGCCGGTTGAATTCCGCGGCGAGAAGCTTTTCGGCAAGCGCCATGCCGACCGCATTGGCCACACCCTGGCCGAGCGGTCCGGTCGTCGTCTCGATGCCCGGCGTGATGCCGGTTTCCGGATGGCCGGGCGTCTTCGAATGCAATTGCCGGAAGTTCTCGATTTCCCCGATCGGCAGGTCATACCCTGTCAGGTGCAAGAGCGCGTATTGCAGCATCGAGCCGTGGCCGTTCGACAGCAGGAACCGGTCGCGATCGGGCCAGTGCGGATTCGCCGGATTGTGGCGCAGGTGTCGATGCCAGAGGGCGACCGCGATGTCGGCCATGCCCATCGGCATTCCGGGATGTCCGGACTTCGCCTTTTCGACGGCATCCATCGCCAATGCACGGATGGCATTGGCCAATAACTGGTCAGACGGGCCGGAACGCGCCGCTGCTGGGGAACTCATGAGTTGATCGCCGATCGCTTCGAGGAATTTGCTTGAGGAGAACTGCCCGGGAGGGTGCTCGGTTGCCGCCTGGTTTCCAGGCGATCACGCTGCCGGAAGCGGACACCTGTCATTATCGCTGACTCACTGAATCCATGCAATAATTCCCCTCCCATCAAGGCGGATATTCGCAGCCAGTGGACGGCATACACCTGTTGGGCGAATGGTTCGATTGCACCGCCGACTCCACTGTGTTCGGCGATGCCGGATCGATGCGCGAACTCTGCCTCGATCTCACCCGCGCGTGCGGGCTCGCCGCGGTCGGCGAATGCTTCCATCAGTTCCAACCGCAGGGCGTGACCGGAACGGTGCTGCTTGCCGAATCGCACCTGGCGATTCATACGTGGCCCGAAACGAGGTTCGCGTCGATCGATGTGTTCGTCTGCAATTTCAGGTCCGACAACCAAACGAAGGCAAGGCAATTGTTCGACGCGCTCCGGCAGGCGCTCGGCCCCGGTCGCGTCCACGAGCAGGCGATCCGGCGCGAAGGCGCCGCGCAGGCGCTGCGCGCCGCGTGATTCATCGCGGCCACTTGCCGGATCGTTCCGCGAGGCCGGCGAAAGTCTGCAATGAACGCCGACCGACCCGCTGACGAAGACTTCGTTTACGAATGGCTGACCAGCGATGCCGGCGTGGTCTTTCGCGGCCGCAGGATCGAGGACATCCATACGCGGTTCCAGCGGCTCGAAGTCTTCGATACCCCTGAGCTCGGTCTGATGTTCCGCCTCGACGGCAGCAACATGACGTCGGAGCGCGACGAGTTCTTCTATCACGAGAACATCGTCCATGTCGGCGCGCTGGCGCAGGATGCGCCGCGGCGCGCGTTCATCGTCGGCGGCGGCGACGGCGGCGCCGCCGAAGAATTGCTGAAGCATCCGACGATCGAGCGTGTCGTCATCGCGGAGCTCGATGCGGAAGTCGTGCGCGTCGCGCGGACGTACCTGCAATCGGTGCATCGCGGCGCCCTCGACGATCCGCGTGTCGAGCTTCGCATTGGCGACGGCTTCGCCGCGCTGCGCGAGGCCGGCGGACAATCGTTCGACATCCTCATCATGGACCTGACCGATCCGGCGGGCCCGGCCGAGGCGCTCTATACGACGGCTTTCTTTCGCGAAGCGGATCGTGTTCTTGCGCCGGAAGGCACCCTCGCGCTGCATGCCGGATCGCCGTTCTTTCACGCCGCGCGATTCGTGGAAATCATCGGGCGGCTGCGTGAAGTGTTCGCCATCGTGCGTCCGCACTTCGTCCACGTTCCGCTGTACGGAGCGAATTGGGGAATGGCCTGCGCGTCCCAGCGCACCGACCCTCTTCGCCTCCGTGGCAAAGAAGTCGACGAACGTTTGCGCGTAAGACAAATCGCACAGCTCCAATACCTGAACGGCGACACGTTCGTCGCCGGCTTCGCGCTGCCGAATTACGTCAGGGAGATGCTGTCCACGTAACCTTTACGGCCGCGCCCGAAATTTTCAGGTCATCCCCTGTCTAACTTATGCGTTAAGGAAGATATCGGGAAATCAACCGGAAAAAAGGAAAACATCGTGGACATACTGCAAGCAATGCAAGATGCGAAGTTCGTGCAAGTGAACGGCCGGATGTTCATCACCGGCTACACGTCGCTCCCGGACGACTCGCTGGTGGCCGACGATATCGTGCTCGAAGCAGCCTCGGCAGACTCCGAATTCGAGCTGACTTTCGACGACGTTCGCGACGCCGACCAGATCGGGCCGGGCGTGTACCGGCTTCGCTCCGGCGCGATTCTCTGCTTCCTGAACTCCGCGACCGTCCATTGAGCGGCGCAGAGCCCCTTCCACTTTCCCTCCAATCGCTGTAAGCGGCCGCCTATCGGATGTAGGCGGGCGCGGGCCGGAATCCCCGCCGCTGATTGCCGTCGTTGGCCGCTGTTTGCTTGACGCCCTCCGGCGCCAAACCCTAAACTGCCTTCACCGCGGGCTGCGATAGATATCCATCGCAGCCCGCGCCGCATTCTCTCCGTGAAGGCGCTCGATGCTCAAACGTACCCGTCGCCGGTCTGCGCACGTAGCGCTGGTGCTGCTCGGATCCGCGGCGCTCGCCGGATGCGGCGACAGTGCGGAGCGGCGCGACCTGTACGCGAGCAGGCAGGATTGCGTCCAGGATTGGGGTGACGAGAAGAAGTGCGAGCCGGCGCCGCCCGGCACGACGTCTTCGCGTCCCCACACCGGAGGCGGATACTTCTGGGGTCCCAGATATTCGGGCAGCAGCTATCGGAGCTCGAGCTCGGTGGGATCGGCTTCGGTCCGCAGCGGCAGCCATGCGATCTCCTCCAGCAGCGTCAGCCGCGGCGGCTTCGGGCACAGCGCGTCGGCGCACAGCAGCGGGGGCAGCTGAATGGAGCGCGAATCGATCACGCCGCGTCCCGACTGGCAGAAGCAGTGCGACGACATCGGCTTCATCTATCACTCGATGGACGGCGTCTACTGGGACGAGCGCTATTGTTACCGGTTCACTTCCCAAGAGATCGACGAGCTCGACGACGCGAGCGTCGCGCTGCATAAGCTGTGCCTTGCGGCAGTCGAGCATATCGTCGCCGAAAAGCGCTTCGACGAGCTGAAGATTCCCGCCGCGTATCACGAGTACGTGACGAGGTCGTGGCAGAACCGCGAGCCGTCGCTGTTCGGCCGCTTCGACTTCGCCTTTGACGGCAAGGGTCCGCCGAAGATGCTCGAGTACAACGCCGACACGCCCACCGCGCTGCTCGAATCGAGCGTGGCGCAGTACGACTGGCTCGAGCAGGCGATCGTCCCGTCGAAGCCGAACGCCGATCAATTCAATTCGCTGCACGAAAAGCTGATCGCCCGCTGGAAGGTATTGCACGATTCGTCGCTGGCCGGCCGCTTTTTGCACTTCACCTGCGTCAAGGATACCGACGAGGATTTCGGCAACATCGAATACCTGCGCGATACGGCGCAGCAGGCCGGATTCGAGACTGCGTTCATCTACGTCGACGATATCGGCTGGGCGAACGATACCAGATGCTTCGTCGATGAAGGCCTCGCGCGCATCGATGCGCTGGTCAAGCTCTATCCGTGGGAGTGGATGACGCGCGAGGAGTTTGGTCTCAACCTGCGAACGACGGACGTGAAGCTGATCGAGCCCGCGTGGAAAATGCTGCTGTCGAACAAGGGGCTGCTGCCGATTCTCTGGGAATTGAATCCCGGACACCCGAACCTGCTGCCCGCGGCGTTCGATCGCTGGCGCCTGGTCAAGGAAGGTGTCGGCGACTATGTGCAGAAGCCGCTCTATTCGCGCGAGGGCGCCAACGTGACGATCTTTCGCGGCGACGAAGTCATTCGCGAGGAAGGCACGTATGGCGATGAAGGGTACATCTACCAGGCGTACACGCCGATTCCGAAGTTCGGCGATTCGTACACGACGATCGGCTCGTGGATCGTCGGTGACGAATCCGCGGGAATCGGCATCCGCGAGGACGAATCGCCGATCACCAAGAACACCAGCCGCTTCGTTCCGCACTACTTCATCTAGGCAATAATCAACACCAGCCGCTTACTTCATCCAGACCGGGAGCATCTCATGCGTGACCTGATGGCTTCAGTGCAGTTGTTCGACGACTTCCTGATCTACCTCGTGCTGGCGCTGGTGTTGCTCGTGGCCTTCAGCTGGCTGTACGACAAGGTCACTCCGTACGACGAAATGCAATTGATCCGCGACGGCAACACCGCGGCGGCGGTCGCCTATTCGGGCGCCATCATCGGCCTCGCGCTGCCGCTCGGCAGCGCCGTCGCGCACAGCGTCAACCCGATCGACATGCTGATCTGGGGCGTGGTCGCGCTCGCGGTGCAGGTGCTGGTCTACTTCCTGGTCCGCCGGCTGCTGCCGCATCTGAACTCGAACATCCCCGAAAACAAGGTCGCGCCGGCGATCCTGCTCGCCACGATCTCGCTGGCCGCGGGAATCATCAATGCCGCCTGCCTGACGTACTAGCATCGTCATTCCGGCGAAAGCCGGAATCCAGCGTCGTTGGATGAAATGGAATTCCGGCTTCCGCCGGAATGGTACTCCTATAGTTGCGCATATGCGCTTATACGCATATAGTTCGCAATCCCGTCCTGGACGTCGCCACTCATGGAAGAGCTCGATCCGGTGTTCAACCGCGTAGCCGCGTATTTCGCGCTGTTGTCCGAGCCGATGCGGCTGAAGATCATGCACGCGGTCTGCCTCGAGGAGAAATCGGTCGGCGAAATCGTCAGCGCCACCGGCGCCACGCAGACCAACGTCTCCCGCCACCTGAACCGGATGCACGCCGCCGGCGCCGTCGCGCGGCGCAAGGACGGCAACCAGGTCTACTACAGGGTCGCCGACGCGGCGCTGGTCGAGATGTGCCGCAACGTATGCGTCCGGATTGCCGCGGAGATCGACCAGCAGCAGCCGCTTCGCCGCGACCTGCTGCAATTGATACCGCATCCGACGAAACAGCGAGCCGGTCCGCAGCGCAAAGGCCAGAGGCATGCGTAAGCCCGCAGAGCGGCCGGGGCGGCTGCAGCGCGCCCCGGAATTCCACCTGACCGACGACGACATCCGGACCGCGCGGCGGCGCGCATTCCTGACGCAGGGGGTAGCTCTTGCCACCCTCGGCGCGGCGACGGCCATTGCGCGCGCGACCGATTCGCCGAGCGGCGACGATGCGATCCTGAAGCTGCCGGCCCACTCGACGACGCTGGGCCAGCCCGTCGCCGCCCGGGCGTACGGATCGCCTTCGGTGCACGAGCAGAACCTGCAGCGGCGCGAGTCGCCGGGGCTCACGCGCGTGTCGGCCGCATCGGTTGCGTTCACGCCGTTGCAGGGGCTGTTCGGCATCATCACGCCCTCCGGATTGCACTTCGAGCGCCATCACCAGGGCTGGCACGACATCGATCCGGCAGGGCACCGGCTGATGATCCACGGGCTGGTGAAGGAAGCGCGCGTCTACACGATGGATGACTTGCTGCGGCTGCCGTCGGTATCGCGGATCCATTTCATCGAGTGCGGCGCCAATACCGGGATGGAGTGGAACAACGTCGCGGTGCCGACGGTCCAGTACACGCACGGCATGCTGTCGTGCTGCGAATTCACCGGCGTGCCGCTGTCGGCGTTGCTCGACGATTGCGGCGCCGACACGAAGAAGGGCAGGTTCCTCCTCGCCGAAGGCGCCGACGGCTCGTCGATGACACGGACGATCGCGATGGAGCGCGCGCAGGACGACGTGCTGGTCGCCTACGGGATGAACGGCGAGATGCTGCGGCCGGAAAATGGCTATCCGCTGCGGCTGGTCGTGCCCGGCGTCCAGGGCATCTCGTGGGTCAAGTGGCTGCGCCGGATCAAGGTCGGCGACCAGCCGTTCAACACCAAGGACGAGACGCTGCACTACGTCGACCTGATGAAGAACGGCCTGCACAGGCAGTACACGTCGATACAGGAATGCAAGAGCGTGATCACGTCGCCATCCGGAGGACAGCGCCTGATCGCGCGCGGCTTCTTCAACGTCTCCGGAATCGCCTGGTCCGGCCGCGGCAAGGTAAAGCGCGTCGACGTATCGGCCGACGGCGGGCGCAACTGGCGCACCGCGCGGCTCGAAACGCCCGTCCTCCCGAAGGCGCTGACCCGGTTCAGCATCGACTGGACCTGGGATGGATCGCCGGCGCTGCTGCAATCGCGGGCGATCGACGAGACCGGCTATGTGCAGCCGAGGATCAGGCAGCTGCGCGAGGTCCGCGGCACGCGCTCGATCTATCACAACAATGCGATCCAGACCTGGCGGGTCAGCGCGTCGGGCGAGGTGGACAATGTCCACCTGGAATAGGCGCGCGCTGGCGGCGGCGTTGGTGGCGCTCGCGCTCGGCGCCGCGTCCTCTATCGCCGGCGCCGAGGGCCGCAGCCGCTTCGCCGGCATCGGGCGGGCGGCGACACCAGCCGAGATCGACGCCTGGAACATCGACGTGCGCAAGGACTTCACCGGACTGCCGAACGGGTCCGGCTCCGTCGCGCGCGGCGAGGAAATCTGGCAGGCGAAGTGCGCGTCATGCCACGGCACGTTCGGCGAATCGAACGAGGTCTTCAATCCGGTCATCGGCGGCACGACCGTGGATGACGTCAGGACCGGCATCGTCAAATCGCTGACGACATCGGAGCTGCAGCGGACGACGATGATGAAGCTGTCGTCGCTGGCGACGCTATGGGACTACATTCGCCGCGCGATGCCGTGGAACGCGCCGAAGTCGCTGTCCGTCGACGACGTGTATGCGGTTTCGGCTTATATCCTGAACCTGGCCGACCTCGTGCCGGCTTCGTTCGTGCTGTCGGACGCAAACATCCGCGAGACGGAGAAACTGCTGCCGAACCGCAACGGCATGACGACTGCGCACGGGCTGTGGAACGTCGGTGGCAAACCCGATGTCGCAAACACCGCTTGCATGCACAACTGCGAAACGGACCTGAAAATCCAGTCGTTCATTCCGGAGTACGCGCGCAACGCCCACGGCAACCTCGCGCTGCAGAATCGCGAGATCGGCGGCACGCGTGGCGTCGACACTGCCGATGACGCGCATTCGGCGGCGGCAGCGTTCGCGACGGTCGCAATCGGGGAACCGGCGGCGGCGCGCGCCAGGGCTTCCGGCGAACCGATCGCGCTCGCGGCGACACAGGGATGCCTTGCGTGCCATGGGATCGACAGGAAGCTGGTCGGTCCCGGTTTCCGCGAGATCGCCGCGCGCTATCGTAATGGCGGCAATGGCGGCAACGCGGCGTCGGATGCATTGGTCAGCCAGCTAGCCGGCAAGATCCGCAACGGGACGTCGGGTTCCTGGGGACCGGGTTCGATGCCGGCGCAGGCGCAGGTAAGCGCGACCAATGCAGAATCGCTGGCGCGCTGGATCGCCGCGGGCGCGCCGTCGCAGTGAAACCCGCCCGCGAACGCAGCCTTCCGCGTTCGGCTAGAATGGATGGTTGGTTCGATTGCAGGAGAGATGACGATGAACAAGGGACGCAGGAAGGCGCTGCAGCAGGGCGCGGGGCTAGGCCTGCTGGGCGCGCTGGCGGCGATCGGCCTCGTCCGGCCGGAAGACGCGCTGGCGCAGGACTGGAAAGCGGCGTTCGAGACCAAGACGCTGCCCGACACGATCAAGGCCCTCGGCGGCACGACGGCCACAGACAGCAAGGACATCACGATCACCGCGCCCGACATCGCCGAGAACGGCGCGGTCGTCCCGGTTGCGGTCGCGAGCGCGATCCCGAAAACCGAATCGATCTCGATCCTGGTCGAGAAGAATCCGAACACGCTGGCCGCGAGCTTCACGATTCCCGCCGGGACCGATCCTGCGATCGGCACGCGCGTCAAGCTGGGCCAGACGTCGAACGTCTATGCGCTCGTCAAGGCCGACGGCAAGTGGTACATGGCGGGCAAGGAAATCAAGGTAACGCTGGGCGGGTGCGGCGGCTGAGTCGCGGGCGCATCTGCGCGATCAATCAGACAGAGAGAATTCCATGGCAGATCCGATGAAAATTCGCGCAACGCTGACCGGCGACACCGTCGACGTGCGCGTGTTGATGCAGCACGAAATGGAAACAGGCCAGCGCAAGGATGCGCAGGGCAAGACCATTCCCGCGTGGCACATCCAGCAGGTCACGGCGACCGCCAACGGCAAGACGGTGCTGTCGGCGCAGTGGGGACCGGCGGTGTCGAAGAATCCGTTCCTGACCTTCAAGTTCAGGGGCGCCGCGAAGGGCGACAAGGTCGAGATATCCTGGGTCGACAACCGGGGCGACAAGCGGACCGACGAAGCGGTCATCGGATAAGGTCGAGCCCGGTGGGGACGGCGGCAGTACAAGGAGACAATCGATGATCAACAGGCATGCGGGCATCCGGGCGTTGATGCTCTGGACGGCGCTTGCGCTGGCGCCCGGCGCCATCGCGCAGCAAAAATCGGCAGTCGACGATATCGCCCGCTATCGCGAGCTGCTGCAGGACGGCAACCCGGCGGAGCTGTGGGAACTGCGCGGCGAGACGCTGTGGAAAACCGCGCGCGGTCCGAAAAAGGTATCGCTCGAGCAGTGCGACCTCGGCAAGGGACCGGGCGTGGTCAAGGGCGTGTATGCGTCGCTGCCGAAATATTTCGCCGACGCCGACCGGGTGATGGATCTCGAATCGCGGCTCGTCTATTGCATGGTGAACCTGCAGGGCTACGCGCCGACCGATGCGAAGAAGCAGCCGTTCGGCAACGGCAACGACAGGAAGTCCGACATCGAGGCGCTGGTGGCCTACATCACGTCGGAATCGAAGGGCGTCGTGATGAACGTGTCGCTCGCGCATCCGAAGGAAATGGAGGCGTACCGGCTCGGCAAGGCGATGTTCTTTCATCGCGGCGGTCCGCACGACTTCGCCTGCGCGACCTGCCATGGCGACACCGGCAAGCGCATCCGCCTGCAGGACCTGCCGAACCTGCTGCTGCAATCGGATGCGCAGCGCGCGTACACGAGCTGGCCCGCATATCGGGTATCGCAGGGTGAATTGCGCTCGTTCCAGTGGCGGCTCTACGACTGCTTCCGGCAACAGCGTTTCCCGGAGCTCGAGTTCACGTCCGACGCGTCGGTCGCGCTGACGACGTTCCTGGCCCACAACGCCAACGGCGCCGTGTTCAACGCACCGGCGATCAAGCGATGAGTGTGATGATCCCGACTGCGAAGAAGAAGAGCGCGCTGGCTGTCGCCGTTGCTGCGCTGGTCGCGTTTCTTGCGCTGGTCGCCGGCTGCGCGACGATGCTGTCCGACAACGATATCGCGGCGAAGGCGACCGCGATGATGAAGACATCGTTCAGGGAGAGCGGCCAGGCGAAGCTCGATCGCCTGGACCAGGACGACGTGCAGGCGACGTGCAGCCAGTACGAATCGGCGCAGAAGCTGCCGAAGGACGTCGCCGAACGCCTCGAGAAATCGCAGATGGCGACGATCAGATATCCGGCCGACGGCAAGATGGAAGGCAACTGGAAGGCAGGCGAAGCGATCGCGCAGAACGGCACCGGCAAGCAGTTCAACGACGATCCGTCGAAGCCGTCCGGCGCGAACTGCTATGCGTGCCATCAGCTCACGCCGCAGGAGTTGTCGTTCGGGACGATCGGTCCGCCGCTCCTCGGCTACGGCAAGCTGCGCGGCAACAGCCCCGAGATCCAGAAATATACGTACGGGAAGATCTACAACTCGCAGGCGTTCTCCGCGTGCTCCAACATGCCGCGCTTCGGCCATAACGGCATCCTGACCGAGCAACAGATGAAAGACGTGGTGGCGCTGCTGCTCGACCCGGCGTCGCCAGTCAACAAGTAAAAATGGGGACAGACCACGTTTTTCTGATGCGGCGGCGCGAGTTTTTCCAGCTGCTCGCGGCTGCCGCTGCGGCGGGCTTGCCATTCAGCAATCGCGAAGCCTTCGCGCAATCGGCCGCGGCGAAGCTCTACGACGTTCCGCGCTTCGGCAACGTCCACCTGCTGCACTTCACCGATACGCACGCACAGCTTCAGCCGACGTGGTTTCGCGAGCCTGACGTCAATATCGGCGTCGGCAACGCCGCGGGCAAGCCGCCCCACCTGGTCGGCGCGCATCTGCTGAAGGCATTCGACATCGCGCCCGGCACTCCCGACGCGCATGCATTGACGTATCTCGATTTCGTCGAGGCGGCGAAGCGCTTCGGCAGGATCGGCGGCTTCGCGCACCTGGCGACGCTGGTCAAGCAATTGCGCGCATCGCGGCCCGGCGCGCTGCTGCTCGACGGCGGCGACAGCTGGCAGGGCTCGGGACCGGCGCTGTGGACGCGCGGCCAGGACATGGTCGACGCATCGAAGCTGCTCGGCGTCGACATCATGACCGGCCACTGGGAGTTCACGCTCGGAATGGAACGCGTGAAGGAGATCGTCGACAAGGATTTCGCCGGCAGGATCGAATTCCTCGCGCAGAACGTCAGGACGGCCGACTTCGGCGACCCCGTGTTCCCGTCGTATTCGATGCGCGAAATGAACGGCGTTCCGGTCGCGATCATCGGCCAGGCGTTTCCCTACACGCCGATCGCGAATCCGCGCTACTTCGTCGCCGACTGGAGTTTCGGGATCCAGGAGGAGAGCCTGCAGAAGACGATCGACGAAGTGCGGGCGAAAGGCGCGCACGCGGTCGTCCTGCTGTCGCACAACGGCATGGACGTCGACCTGAAGCTCGCCGGCCGCGTGCACGGAATCGACGCCATCCTGGGCGGCCATACGCACGACGGCGTGCCGGCGCCGACGATCGTCAGCAATAGCGGCGGGCAGACGCTGGTGACCAACGCCGGCTGCAACGGCAAGTTCCTCGCCGTGCTCGATCTCGAAGTGAAGGACGGCAAGGTCGCCGGCTTCCGCTACAAGCTGTTGCCGGTATTTTCGAACCTGCTTCCGGCCGACGCGTCGATGGCGGCGCAGATCGCCAGGTCGCGCGCGCCGTTCGCGGCGAAGCTGGGCGAGCGGCTCGCGACGACCGAGACGCTGCTCTATCGCCGCGGCAACTTCAACGGCTCGCTCGACCAGGTAATTCTCGATGCGCTGATGGCGGTGAAGGATGCGCCGATCGCGTTCTCGCCGGGATTCCGCTGGGGCACTTCGATCCTGCCCGGCGAGGCGGTGACGATGGAGCACCTCTTCGACCAGACCGCGATCACCTATCCGTACACCACTACGTCGATGCTGTCGGGCCAGGCGATCAAGACCATTCTCGAAGACGTCGCCGACAACCTGTTCAATCCCGATCCGTACTATCAGCAGGGCGGCGACATGGTTCGTGTCGGCGGATTGCAATACACCTGCGACCCGCTCGCGAAAATGGGCGCGCGGATCAGCGACATGACGCTCGGCGGCAAGCCGATCGACGCGGCGAAGCAATACAAGGTCGCGGGCTGGGCGCCGGTGTCGGAAGAGTCGAAGGCCGCGGGCGGGGCTCCGATCTGGGACTTGATGGCCACCTACCTGCGCGACCAGAAAGTGATCAGGCCGCGGCCGCTCAATACGCCGAAGCTGCGCGGCGTCGACGGGAATCCGGGATTGGCGTGACGACTGCGCAAGATTCCGGGCTCCCGTTTCTCCGCCGCGAACCGCGCCACGCGGATTGCGAACCGATGATGCATACACGATCATTCATCCGAACACCACAGGAGCATGACGATGTCCCTCGCCCCGATCATCGAATACGAACAAGCCCCGGCCGAAGTCCGCGCGGTCTACGACGAGATCATGACGTTGCGCAAGACCGACTGGGTCAACAATTTCTGGAAGGTGCTGGCCAACGATCCTCCGACACTGCGCCGGATCTGGGACAACGCGAAACAGGTGATGGCGCCCGGGGCGCTCGATCCGCTGACCAAGGAGCTGATCTACATCGGCGTGTCGATCACCAACGCGTGCGAGTACTGCACCTATTCGCACACCGCTGCCGCGCGCGGCAAGGGCATGACCGACGCGATGCTGCACGAGCTCGTTGCGGTGGTCGGTATGGCGAACCAGACGAACGCGCTGTCCGACGGCTACCGGATTCCGGTCGACGATCGCTTCGTGCCGTAGCCGGCCGTCACCGCGGAATCGAAATTGCCGTGCGCAACAGGCACGGGGAAACCGCTCACTCCAGCGCGAAGCGGCGGCTCCGCCACTCGGGAAACCCGCCGCGGAACCAGAACACGTTCTTGTATCCGTTCGCGATGGCCCAGGTCGACGCCTTGTAGCTCTTCCAGCACTCCTCGCCGTTGCACGAGAAGATGATCGGCGCGTTCTTGTCCTTCACCGTTTCCAGCAGGTCGAACTTGTCGGCGCCACGGTCGAATCCGACTTCCTTCTTGCTGTGCTCGGCATAGGGCAGGAATTTGGCGCCGGCAATGTGGTGCGCCTTGTATTCCGCATCGGTGCGCACGTCGTAGCAGGGCACGCCGGAACGAATCAGCTCGTCGACCTTGTCGGCGCCGACGACGGTCGCGCCCGGCAGGAACGTCGGTGTCAGGTATGTGAGCTTCGACACGTACGCGAATTCCTCCACGGCGAGCGGCTTGAATCCGCCGAGCGCGCTGCCTTCGGCGCGCAAGCCGGCCGCCGCCTTCGGGCTGAGCAGCGCGTCGCGGATGCGGGCCTGCACGTCGAGCGGCAGGTGACTGTTGACGGCGACGCCGAAGCGCCGGATCGGCGGGCTCTCGAAGAAGACGATGATTCCCGATGTCTTGACCGCAGCCTTTGCGGCTTCGCCGTCGATTGCGACGGCGTCGACGAATCCCTGCTCGAGCGCATGCAGCGCGATCTCGTGCGTGCGGTAGTTGCTGATGGTGACGCCGGCATCCTTGGCCATCATCTTGCGCGTGTTCATTTCGCCGAGCGCCACGAAGCTCGCCAGCGATTCGATGCTGGGCATCCCCAGTTTCTTTCCGCGCAGGTTTTCGAGCGTCTTGATGCCCGATTGCGGCCGCGTCACGAACGCGACCGTGACGTCGCCGGGAAGGCCGGCAACCGGCACGTAGCCATAGCGCACCGCGCTGCCGACCACGTGTGCGGGTCCCACGATGATGTCGTGGCTTCCCGAGCGCGTCGCGACGATCTCGCGCGCCAGCTCGCGCGAGAGTGTCGCGCTCACCGGCTGGCCGATGCTCGCCGACAGGTATCGCGCGAGCGGCAGGTAATCGTAGACGAAGGCCTGGTTGGCGCCTTCGGCCAGCGGCTCGATCGCGACAGTCAGCGTGAGCGCGAAGGCATTCGCGCAGGCGAGCAGGCCGCAGGCGTACGCAATGATCCTGGCAATCGAGTGACGCATTTTCTGAAATCCAATCCCCGGGCGCGCCTGGCATCTGAGGCGGATATGTCGTATGACGCCGCCAGTCCCGTCGCCTCGAACGGGCCGGCGATTCCTGCTGCGAACAGCCCTAAACCAGCGTGATCCGCGCGAACCGGCGCTTTCCGGCTTGCGCCACGACCGACGTGCCGCGCGTAAGCATAAGGCCTTTATCGGAGACCCGCTCGCCGTTGAGCTTGAGCCCGCCGCCGTCGATCAGCCGGTTCGCCTCGGAAGTGCTGTCGACCAGCCCCGCCTGCTTCATTGTCTGCGCGACGCCGATCGAATCCGACGCCAGTTGCAACGTGACCTCCGGCATGTCTTCAGGCAGCGCGTGCTGCCGGAAGCGCGATTCGAATTCCGCCGTTGCGTGCTCGGCCGCGGCGCGGTCATGGAAGCGCGCAACGAGCTCCTGCGCCAGGAGAACCTTGATGTCCTTCGGATTGCGGCCGCCGGCAACCTCTTTCCTGAACCCGGCTATTTCTGCGACCGTGCGGAACGACAGCATTTCATACCACCGCCACATCAGGTCGTCGGAGATCGACATCGTCTTGCCGAAGATCTCGTTCGGGCTCTCCGTCAGCCCGATGTAGTTGCCCTTCGACTTCGACATCTTCTCGACGCCGTCCAGCCCTTCGAGCAGCGGCATCGTCAGGATGCACTGCTGCTCCTGCCCGAACGACTTCTGCAGCTCGCGCCCGACCAAGAGGTTGAATTTCTGGTCGGTGCCGCCCAGCTCGATGTCGCTCTTCAGCGCGACCGAGTCGTAGCCTTGCATCAGCGGATACAGCAGCTCGTGGATCGAGATCGGCGTGTTCGAGTCGAAGCGCTTGCGGAAGTCGTCGCGCTCCATGATCCGCGCGACGGTATAGCGCGCGGCGAGCTTGATCATCCCGGCCGCGCCGAGCGGATCGCTCCACTCCGAGTTGTAGCGGATCTCGGTGCGCTCCGGATCGAGCACTTTCGAGGCCTGCGCATGGTAGGTCTTCGCATTCGCCTCGATCTGCTCGCGGGTCAGCGGCGGGCGGGTCACGTTGCGGCCCGAGGGGTCGCCGATCATCGAGGTGAAGTCGCCGATCAGGAAGATGACCTTGTGCCCGAGGTCCTGCATCTGGCGCATCTTGTTGAGCACGACCGTGTGCCCGATATGGATGTCGGGCGCAGTCGGGTCGAGGCCGAGCTTGATTCGCAGCGCACTGCCGCGCTGCAGCTTCTGCAGCAGTTCCGATTCGACCAGGAGGTCGACCGCGCCCCGCCTGAAGATCGCGAGCTGTTCGTCGGGGGATACGGGCATATTCATCGGTAAAAAAGTCTTGCCTGGCAGAGCGACGTTGCCTACAATCCTGCCAGTCGCCGCAACACCCTGCAGTAAATTGCTGAAAAACAAGGCCTTGATTCTAGCTCAAACCCGTGTCGCAGCCTTCATTGCGGCGCACGGCGGCGCTCGCGAGTGGATCCGCTGGGGCGGCATCGCAGCCGGCTGCGCGGCCACGGCGATCGCGATCACCGGCGGGATCTATCCCGAAGTCGCAACGGAGCTCGTCAGCCACGACCTTTCGATTCCCGTCGTTCTGACCGACGGCGGCAGTGCGGTGGTGCCCGGGGATTTCTGGCGCGAGGAGACGATCCGGCGCGGCGATACCGTCGGAGTCGTGCTGGCCCGTATGGGTGTGCGCGATGCCGATCTGTCGAAGTTCATTCACGCCGATCCGAACGCGCGGCCGCTATACCGGCTGCTCCCCGGCAAGAGCCTCCGCGTGAAAGTCGACGAGGATGGCGACCCGTTGTCGTTGCGCTATCTCACCCGCGACGGCGACATGCTCGAGATCAACCAGGACGACCAGGGCGAGTTCCGCGCGAAGTCCGCGCCGCCAGTCGTCGCCGCGCGCGTCC